>Ga0153954_1000895_pt1 | contig 19167 bp, 15 predicted proteins | sample TSFL038MetaG_FD_102277 | JGI IMG/M metagenome (GOLD analysis project Ga0153954, IMG submission 102277) | Attine ant fungus gardens microbial communities from Florida, USA - TSFL038 MetaG | ecosystem: Host-associated > Fungi > Mycelium > Unclassified | place: USA: Florida, Wekiwa Springs State... | reverse complement strand
TTTTTTTGATATCCTCTCGTCATCATGGATGCGACGAGCGACAAGCTCGCCGCGATTCCGAATCGATTCCTAAGATCCGAGGCGGTTCATCCGTTGAGCTCCTGAGAGGCGTCTAACAGGTCAGGAGACGAACGCATTGTGGACTTGGAGCCATTCCCATTTCGTTCGGCGTTCCCAGCGTCTTCACGTCGCATTCGGCTCCTTCGCTGACGGATGGAGTTTGCCATGATTCGAAGCATCGGGCGTGTCTTCATTCTGGTCGCGTTGGCACAACTGGCCTGGGTGCAGGCCGCCTGGTCTCAAGGGTTCATCGTCGATCGGCGCGTGACGGTTCCGATCGCGGGGTCGTACGAGATCCGCGAGGTGAGCGTGGATGCTCGTGTGCGCGACCAGGTGGCCGAAGTCCAGGTCTCTCAGACGTTCCACAACCCGGGTTCCTTCCCGCTCGAGTCCGAATACCTGTTCCCCCTGCCCGAGGATGGGGCGATCCAGAACTTCGTCCTTCTGGTGGACGGCAAAGAGCTTCCCGGTCGGCTGTTAGCGAAAGAGGAAGCGCGGAGGATTTACGAAGAGATCGTGCGGAGGCGACGCGACCCAGCACTCCTCGAATACATGGGACGGGGACTCTACCGGACCAGTGTCTTCCCGATACCTGCCGGGGCCGATCGCAGGGTCACGATGCGATACAATCAGGTCTGTAAGCGGGAACGCGAGATCATCGAATTCAACTATCCGTTCGGAACCCAGAAGTTCACCGCCAAGCCGATCTCCCGCCTCACCCTCGATCTTCGCATCGAGAGCCGAGACCCCATCAAGTCGATCTATAGTCCGACGTCGGATGCCTCGATCGAACGGAGCGGCGAGCATGAGGCTCGGATCCGTTTCGAGAAACGGGATATCATCCCCGATCGTGACTTTCGGTTGATCTACACGCTCGCCGAGGGAGCCGTGGGGGCGAGTGTGCTCAGCTATCGGCCGACTTCGTCGGACGACGGTTATTTCATGCTGCTCGCCAGCCCCGAGATCAAGCGGGCCGACGCCAAGCCGCAGCCCAAGACCGTCGTGTTCGTGCTCGACCGCTCGGGTTCCATGGCGGGGAAGAAGATCGAGCAGGCGCGCAAGGCCTTGCAGTTCGTCCTGTCCAACCTACGCGAGGACGACCTCTTCAACATCGTCGCGTACGACGATCGCGTCGATCAGTTCCAGCCCGAGCTTCAACGGTATTCGTCGACCACCCGCCGCGACGCCGAGCGTTACGTCGACAACATTCGCGAAGGGGGAGCCACGAACATCGACTCCGCCCTGAAAACGGCCCTCGGGATGGTTCGGGATGAGTCCCGACCCAGTTATGTCCTCTTCTTGACGGATGGTTTGCCCACGGCCGGTGAGACCAACGAACTCAAGATCGCGGAAAACAGTCGCAATGCGAACGCGTCGCATGTGCGGATTTTCGCCTTTGGCGTCGGATACGACGTGAATGCCCGCCTGCTCGACCGTCTCAGCGGCGGGAACCAGGGAACCAGCGAATACGTGAAGCCCGACGAGGACATCGAAGCGCACGTCGCCCGGTTCTACGGCAAGCTGACCAGCCCCGCACTCACGGGCATCCGGATCGAGTTCAGCGAGACGGATATCAATCGCACCTACCCCCGAGATATCCCCGACTTGTTTGAAGGGGGTCAACTTGTCCTGGTCGGTCGCTATCGCCAAGGAGGTAGGACCTCGGTCAAGGTCAGCGGCAAAGTCGGCGGCGAGTCGCGACGCTTCGATTTCCCCGCCGATCTTGCAACCAGCGAACGCGGTAGCGGGCACGATTTCATCGAGCGGATCTGGGCAACCCGGCGCATCGGGGAGATCATCGATCAGATCGACCTTTACGGAAAGAAGAAGGAGCTGGTCGACGAACTGCTTGCCCTCAGCCAAAAATACGGGATCCTGACGCCATATACCTCGTTCTTGGCCGATGAAACGGTCCCACTGCACGCTGTGCGTGAAAACCGGGTTCGGGCCGAGAGATCACTGGAGCAGCTTTCGGTCGTTTCGGGGAGAAGCGGCGTTCAGCAGCGGGCCGTGAAGCAATTCTACAAAGAGGGTGCGATGTCGGCCTTACCCGGCATGTTGGTTGGCGACAATCGGGGAGAGCGACGGGATCTCCAATTGGGAGCGAACTCTGCCTCTCAGGCTCCGGTTGCCGCCATGAATGGCAAGCCGTCGATGATGGCGGGGGCGGCTGCCTCGAAGTCGCGCCCCCGCCTCTTTGCGATCGCCGAGTCGAAACCAGAGGCCGAGGTGCTAAGCGAGGGAGTGGCGATCGCGCCGACCGTCCGGCAGGCCGGTGCTAAAATATTCTATCGCCGACAGCAACGATGGGTCGATTCCACCGTGACCCCCGAGGAAGATAAACACGCGATCGTAATTCGACAGTTCAGCGACGAATTCTTCGAGCTGGCCCGAACGCAAAAAGCCGAATTCAACCAGTACCTCGCCTTCGAGGAGCCGGTGACCGTCAAGCTCGAGGATAAGGTCTATCGCTTCGATCCCCCCACCCCGTGATCGCTAGGGATGAAGAGATCGAAGAATCTCGGCTCATTTCTTGAAAGCGTAGACGGAAACGATTTCGGGTCGAATGATCTTTTCGCCGGCCCGGTAACCCTTGCGGTGCCGGGCGGCGATCGTCTTGTTGGCGGCGGGATCTTCCGTCGGCGCGGTGGCGATCGCACGTTGACGTCGTGGGTCGAACGCCTCTCCTTCGTTGAGGAAAGGCTCGACCCCCTGTCGATAGAGAATGTCTTCGATCCCTTGCTGAAAGCCTCGCATCAATTCGACGAGTTGGCCGCTCTCGCCATCAATCTCTTGTCTCGACTCGACGATCTTGCCGATGTCGTCGTGGAGTTGGATCAAGTCCACGAATACGGGGCGAAGCACGTTGAGGAGAAGGTCCTGTTTGTACTGCTGAAGCTCGGCGTGGAGGCGGTCGACGACCTTCTCACGGGTGGCCTCGGCGCGGATCTCGCGCTCAAAGAGCGTATGCAGCACGTCGAGCTTGCGGTGGAGCGCATCTCCCAGTGCGGACAACGCCTCGGCCGTGGCGGCGTTGGCCACACTCTCCACCTCGAAACCCGGCTGATCCTGGAGGGGAAGCTCGTCGTCGGTGGCGATCGTGTCGTAGGCGGCCGCGGGAACGACGAACGCGATATCGGCCTCCCCCTCAGCCAGGGGCTCGGCGGCCACGGGCAAGACCTCCACATCCTCAGGACGCGGTTCATCGGACATGGTCGAATGCTCGGGCTGCGCCCGCCTCCGCTGGACCGGATCACTCGTGGGTCAGGGGACAACACGCCGACCTGCTTACTTTGCTAAATCACACGTTGCTTTCGCAAGAGCCAGAGGACCGGACGCTCAACGAGAAGAGGGGGCGGCAGCGGCTGCGGCAGATCCTCACGATCCTGCGCGGCGTCTCCTAGCGTCGAGCAAGCGAAAAATCGGTGGTTGGGAAAGTTCACGCTGACATGTTCTAAGAATCCGGTCGCCCCCCAATGCCTGAGTGCTGATTGAACTTCGTCGTGAATCGTGAGCTCGGTGCCGGGGCTCGGAGGTACTTCGGGAACTCCGCACGCCCATTCATAGAGTTTCGTCTCTTTCGGCAGAAGTTTTCCCCAGCGGTCGAGTTTGTTGAGGCAGATCGCCAGGGGTGTCTTGACGGAGGTTCGCGGGAAGAAGGTAACGAGCTTCCGGATGTCATTCAGATAATCGACCGGGGGAACGCAGCGTTCCTTTTCCGTGAGCCGAAGTCGAGGGTCGTGGGCGACCGCGCGGATGCGCAGGGGGTCGATCAGGAAGAGTAGACCTCGGGCCCGGCTGAGGTATCGGGCCTCACTCCGAAGCCGGCCAAGGTTCATCTCCCAGTCTTTCCCTGCCGTGTCGAAAATCGAAAGAAGCGCGGCCGCGCGATGCCGGCCGGGACGGCTCGAGATCCGGAAGACGAGGGGTTGCAGGATGGTTCGCTTGGTCTCGAGGCTTGGCGTCGCGGAATGACTGTGGCGAAACGATCCCCCGTCGCGCTCGTCCCCCACTCCAAACGCGCGGGTGCCATAGGTTTGGTCGTGATATTCGCGCTCATAGCGTTCGCGCGTCTCGTCGGTCAGCGGATCGAGAGCAAACCCGGATTCGGGGCCGACCCGCTGGTCGAGTTCGTGGAGGAGCACGGCCACGAACGTTGTCTTCCCGACCGATCGAGGCCCGAAGATCGCAATGTGCCCTCCTCGGAGCGCGATGGCCGAGTCGGGAATGTGGCGGTGGCATCGCGGACACAGGCGACGGTCCGCGGGCCGACCGCAATTCGGACAGGGGAGCGACTTCGGGAGCAAGAGCCGATCGAAATGGCGCCGCCAACCTCGGCGCAGATCCGCGAGCGGATCGACCCACCATGGACTCTTGAGCGTGGCCCCGGTCAGATCCCCCGAACGCCGGCCACCGACGCTCTTCGAGTGTATCGGGTCGGCAACTATCCGCGTGTAGTCGTTCTTGCAATCATGCTCGTCGCAGCGCAGGTACATCTCATAGGCGGCGAACCGCTCGAGGCAGAAGGGACAACAGACCCGGCGAAACGGTGTAAGGCGGGTCAGTAAATCCAAGGGCATTGCGCACCCTATAGAGCCTGTTGATTTGAAGACATGTTCTAAGCCGTTTTGTCCGTCGGAGACGCCCGCGAGCAGTGCGCGCCTCGTTTCGCGTGCCCCTGAATTCCATCGTGTCGCAGTGCGCATTTGCTTTCAACCCACGCGCCGGTGAATTCGGGGCGATACGCCGTACCTCAACGGGGTCGGGGACGAACGCCTTGAGGGCCTTGTGTCTCGGTCTTGCTTGGATACACTAAGAGACCTCAAATTTTTCCAGGATGCGCACTCTCGCCAACACAACATCGCTCTCCAACCCCTTATTTCGGAGAATGGGAGTCATGCCCCGAATCCTCTTGGCCTTAACCGTATGTGTCGGGGCGTCGCTCGCGGCGCTCGCCGAGTCTGAAGTCCCCAATGACTCGTTGTTGGGCCTCAAACCTCCTGCGGGGGCCGTCGTTCTGTTCGGCGGAGAGAACCTGGAGGGGTGGATGCAGCAAGATGGAAAGTCACCGGCTACCTGGACGGTCAAGGACGGCGCCTTCACCGTGAAGCCAAAGAGCGGAGGAATTCGTACGAAAGACTCGTTCGGCGACTTTCAACTCCATGTTGAGTTCAATATTCCCTATATGCCGGATGCCAAGGGCCAGGCACGCGGCAATAGCGGCGTCTACATGACCGGGATCTACGAACTCCAGGTCCTCGACTCTTACGGGCTCAAGCTCAAGCACGATGACTGCGGCGCCATTTACAAGCAGGTCATTCCCCGAGTGAACGCCTGCAAGCCTCCCCTCCAGTGGCAAACGTATGATGTGACGTTTCACAAAGCCCGCGTCGAAGGGGATAAGGTTGTCAAGAAGGCTCGTATCTCCGTCGTCCACAACGGGATCAAGACCATCGATGACGCCGAGATCGAACTGACGCCGGGAGGAATCGACGTGGCGGTCGGCTCCGACGGCCCGATCTTCCTGCAAGACCATGGCAACTTGGTCCAATTCCGTAACATCTGGATCAAGCCGCTCCCTTGATCACACGCCATTTCCATCGACGGAGCCAGGCTGCCTGATGACCTACGAGCAGCCTGGCTTCGGATGGGGGCGAATTCACTGATTTCCTCGGGATCCGAACCTCTACGTAGCCGGAGTCGTCGTCCATGCTGACCGCAGAGGGTTGCGCCGCTCGTCGAAAGCGTCTTTGGGACAACCTGCCTTCGTCTTGTGATGTGTTGATATTGGCTGACCCTCAGCACTTGATTTATTTTGCCAATTACGCGCAATCACCTTTTGTGTTTCGGGCCGCGGATGCCGGAGCGCTTCTGATCTTGGAGCCGCACAAGGCGACACTCGTTTCCGATAACGTGAGCGAGCCGTTCTGGAAGGCCGCAGCCGTCGACGAGGTTGTGGCACCGGTCTGGTATGAGGCGAAGCGGTCCGCCGCTCATCGCCAGGGGGTACGTGTCGGCGCGGCGATCGAGGTCTTGAGCCGAATTTCGACCGGTTGCGTCGGCGTGGAGATGGCCTCGGTGCCGGTTGGGATCGTCGAAGCGCTTCGGGCCAAGAACCCGGGCCTGGAGTTGGTCGACCTAGATCCGGTCATCCGTCCTCTGCGGAGGTCGAAGGATGCTGATGAGCTTGCAGTCCTCCGCAAGTCGATGCGTGCCGGCGAGGCGGCTCATGCCGCGGCCATCAAGGGAGCCAAGCCAGGGATGACCGAGCTGGCTGTCTTCGAGTTGATCCAGCAGGCGGCCATCGAGGCTTTGAACGAGCAGGCGCTCGTATACGGTGACTTTGTCTCCGGGCCCCGCTGTGAGATTGAGCACGGTGGAGTTCCCAGCACCCGCGTGATCGAGAAGGGGGATCTCCTGCTACTCGACTTCTCCGTCGTCGTGTTCGGTTATCGTGGGGACTTCACCAATACGTTTGCCGTAGGCGGGGAGCCTACGAGCCGTCAGCGCGAGCTGTTCCAGGCCTGTGTGGGAGCGATCAAGGCTGGCGAGCAGGCGTTGCGGCCTGGCATGGCGTGTCGCGACGTTGATGGGGCGGTACGCAAGTACCTGGCGGGCCTTGGTCTGGAGTCAGCCTTCCCTAGCCACACGGGCCATGGTCTTGGCCTGGGGCATCCCGAACCCCCCTACCTCGTTCGCGAGAGCACCGAGACCTTGGTGGTTGGCGACGTTGTCGCACTCGAGCCCGGCCTCTTTGTCGAAGGGGTTGGCGGAATGCGGTTCGAGCGCAATTACCTGATCACACCGAACGGCTTCGAAACCCTCTCGAACCACGAAATCGAGATTGCCCCTAAATCCTAGGTGCGGCGGGTAGCGTCTATCCCTGTTTGATTTCGTGAGTGTGGCCATCGCCTATTCGACAAAAGGCGTGAGAACTTGCTTGAACGGGCAAGTTCTCACGCCTGAATGTGCTCAGGCTCCGGCGGCTGCTTTCAAGGCCGCGAGGGCCGGCTCATAATCGGGCTCTTGAGCGATTTCGGGGACGATTTCGACGTAGGTAATCTTGTCCTTTGCGTCGACGACGAAGACCGCGCGGGCCAGCAAGGGAATGGGCAACCCCTGGATCAAGACGCCGTACTTCTCGCCGAAGCTGTGGTTGCGGACGTCGGAGAGGTTTTTGATGTTCTCGATGCTGGCTTCGGTGCAGAAGCGCTGTTGGGCGAACGGGAGATCAAGGCTGACGGTGTAAGCCGTGGCTTTATCGCCCAGCGCCTGGAGTTCCTCGGCGAATTTCTTCGTCTGCTTGTTGCAAACCGGGGTGTCGAGCGACGGCACCACGTTGAAGAGCCGCGCCTTTCCCGAGGTCTCGGCCAGGGTGACGACAGCGAGCCCAGCCCCAACGCAGGAGAAGTCAGGTGCGTTGTCCCCCGTCTTGAGCTTCGGCCCGACCAGTTCGATCGGATTGCCCTTGAAAGTGACTTCACCCTTACGCGTCTCGGCCATGGTCATTGATCCTTCTCTGGAGTTCCGTTGATCTAGCCCCTTGGAACGGGAGGCTCCAACTTAGCCAGTCGCTTGCTCGGACCGCAAGCCGGTTTGGGAGCGACATCGACGTTGTCTCGGGGTTTCTCCTTGCCCTTCACACGCCATGCCCGTTGAGCCTTGTTTCCCCTTGAAATTCCACGGTCGAATCCCTTTCGGAGCCATGGGACTCGGTAGAATAGGGGAGACGAGTGATGCGCCATCTTTCGTTCCGGGAAGTCTCGGCGGTATGATTCGAGGGATGTTGAAAGCGAAAGCAGGCGGCGTCAAGCCCTTCGAGATTGAGATGACTTCCAAGAGGCCGAATCCTTATCAATATGATGTCATCGTGGTCGGTGCGGGGCACGCTGGAATCGAAGCGGCCCTGGCTTCAGCAAGGATCGGCTTGCGCACCGCGCTGTTAACGATCAATTGCGATGCCGTCGGCCAGATGAGTTGCAACCCGGCCATCGGGGGCGTCGCGAAGGGGCAGATCGTCCGTGAGATCGACGCGCTCGGGGGCGCCATGGGTGTCATCACCGACGCCACAGCGATCCAATTCCGCCTCTTGAACCGCGGCAAGGGGCCTGCCATGCACAGTCCCCGAGCCCAGTGCGATAAAAAGGCCTACCAGTTCCTCGCGAAGCTGATCGTCGAACAACAGGAAAACCTCACGCTTCGCCAGGAGATGATCGAGTCGTTACTGGTCGCGAACCAACGGATTCTCGGTCTGCGTTGCCGTGGTGGGGCTGAGTATCGCGCGGGGGCCGTCGTCCTCACGACGGGAACCTTCCTCCAGGCGCTCATGCATACCGGCGAGGTCAAGACGGTGGGAGGCCGCGCGGGGGATGTGGCCGCAGAGGGGCTGTCGGGCAGTCTTCGCTCGCTCGGGTTCGAATTGCTTCGGTTCAAGACAGGAACCCCGCCCCGAATCAACGGACGGACCATCGACTTTTCTCGCCTCGAAGAGCAGCCGGGCGACCCGGAGCCCGTCCCCTTCTCCTTCTTGACCGACCGCATCCTTCAGTCGCAGCTCCCCTGCCACATCACCTACACGACTCCTGGTGTACACGAGGTGATTCGGGCCAATCTGCATCGCGCTCCGATGTATTCAGGGCAGATCCAGAGTACCGGACCGCGATATTGTCCCTCGATCGAGGATAAGGTGGTTCGGTTCGCCGATCGCGAGCAACACCAGATCTTCCTCGAACCCGAAGGACGGGGAACCCTCGAATATTACTGCAACGGGATCTCCACGAGTCTCCCCCGCGACGTCCAGGAAACGGTCATCCCCATGATCCCGGGACTCGAGCACGCCGAGATCATGCGGTTCGGTTACGCCGTCGAATACGACTACGCGCCTCCGACCCAGCTTCATCCGAGTCTCGAGACGAAGCAAATCGCCGGTCTCTTCTTCGCGGGTCAGATCAACGGCACGACCGGGTACGAAGAGGCCGCCGCCCAAGGACTCGTGGCGGGAATCAACGCGGCCCGGAGCGTACGAGGACTCGAACCCTTCATCGTGGATCGAACCGAGGGCTACATCGGCGTCCTGATCGATGACCTCGTCACGCGCGGGGTCGATGAGCCCTATCGGATGTTCACGAGTCGTGCGGAGTACCGCCTGCTCTTGCGCTCCGACAATGCCGATCTCCGTTTGACGGAACGGGGAAGAGCCGTGGGGACGGTCGACGACCAGCGCTGGGCACGGTTTCAGGAGCGGAAAGGCAGGATCGAAGCCCTGCGGGAGACCCTCGGCTCGGTTCGGGTCGAAGGGGATAGTCTCTTTCAGATTTTGAGACGTCCTCCCACGACCTGGGAGGATCTCGCCCAACTCCATTCGCCCTTGCTCGACGTTGTTGATGACGTGGGGGCGATCGAGCAGGTGACCATCGAAGCCAAGTACGGAGGGTACATCGACCGGCAGGCGCTCCAGGTCGAACGGTTCCGTCGCCTGGAACACAAGTCGATCCCCGAGGACTTCGACTATCGCGCCATTCCTCAACTCCGGGCCGAGGCTCGGGAAAAGTTCCATCGCGTGCGGCCGCGCTCGCTAGGCCAGGCGGGGCGAATCAGTGGAATCAACCCGGCCGATATCGCCACCCTCTTGGTTTATCTCAAGCGGGGAACGACCGCGCTGCCCATGGGTGACGAGGTTTGAGTCTCAAGCGGGGAGTCAAACCATTGTCAGAATCGGCTTGGAATTTTGATTGAACGGACTCCCGAGCGGGGACGCTCATTTCGAGCGGCGGGTTACCCGATTTCGTATCTCTGGGAGGGATTTTTCTCTGAGAGGGATTTTGCCAACTGTGTTCGTTTGGGATCTTGGGCCGTTTATTCACTCTTGACAATGCCCGTGTTCTGCGAAGAAGCCTCATGATCATTCGGCTTGACAGACTAGGCAGGTACTTTATAATTGGCTGCGTTGGCAATTCTGGTAAGTTCGTTAGGATTAGCAAACTTTGCTGATCAGGTATCGTGAAGGGAGTTAGGCGGTCTTACGGCGGCTAGCCAACCAAGGCCAGCCTGCGTTGAGAGCGAGCCTAGCAAGGAGGCTTGCACGGCGCCTGACGAAGGCTTTGGGGGAGGCCCGAGCTCGTCGGCAAGAGGGAGCGATCGAGCCCCTGAGCTCGCAGAATGGGACCTACTCGACCATGAAGACCGTTTTTACGACGGGCGAAGCCGCAAAAATTTGTAAAGTTAGCCAGCAGACGATTATCCGCTGTTTTGATTCGGGCCAACTCCGGGGCTTTCGGGTGCCGGGCTCGAGATTTCGGCGGATTCCGCGCGAGGCGCTTTACCGTTTCATGAAAGAAAACAGCATCCCCACCGATGCGCTCGAGAGCGGTCGGCGGCGGATTTTGATTGTCGATGATGATCAGGCCGTGGTCGACCTGATCTCCGATGTGCTTGCGAATGACTCGCGCTTCGAGACGAAGGTCGTCAATAATGGGTTCGGGGCGGGGATGCTGGCGAAGGAGTATCACCCGGACCTGATCATCCTGGACGTGATGTTGCCGGACATCAATGGCCAGGCCGTCTGCGAGTTGATCCGGCAAGACCCGACGATGTCGGACATCAAGATTATTTGCATTTCCGGTATGGTCGAAGAAGATAAGATCGCCGAGCTGCGAGGCGCAGGGGCCGATGATTTCCTGCACAAGCCGCTCGACATCGATGAACTGATTCGCCGCGTTTGCCGACTCTTGGATATAGAGACTGGGCCGACGGACTGACCTTGGAAGATCAAGGTTTCGGCCTCGGTAGGATGTATGAGGTCGTAAAGTCCCGTCCCAGTGTGCCTTCTGTCTCATCCTTTCGCCGACGGGAAGGAGCCCGGTTCGGTGAATGCGTCGCTGACTCAAGCTTCGTGGCAGGACAGGTTCCGCCGCCAAATCGAGCGGTTGGATGGGTTACCGCTACGCGCAAACACAGTGCGCTTCGCCCTCAATTCCTTGGGCGAAGGGTTTGCCCCCTCCTCCGATGAGACTTCGGAAAACGGTCGGACGCTCGCGGTTTTCGAGATCGACCCGGGCTGGATTCTCGCCCGAACGCGAACGCGCGGAGACTTTGATCCGCTCGGGCTGATCGCGGTACAGCCTTGGTGGGCTGCTTCGACGGGAAGCTCGGCCGATGCCTTGAATCGGCTCTGGAGGCATTCTGTTGCCGTGTGTCTCGCCGCTCGGCGTTTGGCGAGGGAGAGCGGTGACGAAAATCCCGACGTCGTGGGTCGGGCCGGACTCCTTTGCTCGCTGGGATACTGGGCGATCGCCGCGATCGAGCCTGACAGACTGGACAACTGGTTCGCCGAGCGGGACCCGAAGCGACGAAAGGCCCTGGAACTAGCTCACCTCGGGATGGAAGTCTCGCGACTCGGTCGCATGCTCGCAGACCGATGGGGATGCGGCCGACTGATCTCCGACGCAGCCTGGCTTCACGCTGACCGCGAGGGGGGACTCAACGCGGTCTCCCCTGAACCCAGGCGACTGGCCCTCATCCAGGAAGCTTACGCGATCGCCGAACGAACACCCTGGTCGCTCGGACCGTCCGAGGCTCGCGAACCGGCGAATCCCGACGCTCGGCTTCGTCTCTTGATTGCCGAGGTCCAGATCCATTGCGGCTCCCCTTTCCTTGAGCCCGACGTGACTCCGCATGAGATCCGGCTCTCGCGGTCGAACGCGCAGCTCAGGATGCAATTGGCGCGAGGAGAGGCGGAGGCATCCACACGACAAGAACTGATCCGCGCACTGGGAGAGTCGAATACGACCGAGAGCCCAGCGACTTGGTCGGAACGGGCCGGATTAGCCTTCTGCACCACTCCCGGTATCGCGACGGCGCGCGTCGTCTGGAAAGGGGTGGGTGCGCCGAACCTTCCCAAGATCGAGCATCAAGTTCCCGACCGAGCACCCGCTCACAAATTCGAACTTCATGACCGAGGCGCGACGACCGCGAACATCGAGCTTTGGGGTGATCTCGAAGAGGGGGCCGTACTCTCTGGAATCGAGAGCGTGCTTCCGGCCTGGCGGGCCTGGGCGGCGCTGGTGGCCGATCGGACTGACCTCGAGCTGCGACTCGACGAGGTCGTTCGTGTCTATCGTGAGCATGTCGAGAATGAAGAACCGCGCCTTCGTCGCTCGAAGCTGGACGCCCTGGCCGAATTTGCAGCCGGAGCCGGACACGAGCTCAACAATCCTTTGGCCGTGATCGTAGGTCGAGCCCAACTGCTGTTAGGGAAAGAAACCGAGCCGTCATCGATCCGATCACTCCGTGCGATCCTGAGCCAAGCACAGCGTGCGCATCGAATCCTTCGCGATCTGATGTTCGTGGCCCGTACCCCCGAGCCTCGACCCCGTTTCTGTCAGCCCGACGAGCTCGTGCGGGCTAGTCTCCGGGAGTTCAGACCCGAGGCCGATGCCCGCGGTGTTCGCATTCAAGCCGAGGAGACGACCGCGGGGGTACGCGTTTGGACCGACCCCGACGCCCTGCGGCACGTCCTCGACGTGTTGATTCGAAACGCTCTCGAGTCGACACCCAAGGGCGGAACGATTCAGATCCGTCTCGAAGGGGATGCCGAGGCTTTACGCTGGACGGTGCGCGACAGCGGGCGAGGAATGACGCTTGAGGAAGGTCAACACTTGTTTGACCCTTTCTATTGCGGACGCCAGGCTGGTCGAGGATTGGGACTGGGGCTGTCGCGCGCAGCCAGGATCGTCTCTCAGGCCGGGGGCGAGCTCCAATGGAACTCAACCCCGGGACATGGGACGCTCTTTCGAGTCCATCTTCCCCTGAAGGCTCCGCCGAAGTCACCCGCGGCGGAGCCGGAAAAGAGCAGCGCTGCCGGCACGAGCCTGCCCAGCGTTTAGGCAATGCCAGCGCTACAAACCATCGAGTCGGCGATCGCGTGACAATCGATGCAGAGATAAGTCACATTGAGAGGTTCGGCATAGTCCCAGTGATGCCGCTCAAGGCGACGCCGGCGTCGACACCATACACAACACTTGGGTCGTATAATCATCCCCAGTTGCTCGGCCAAGGCCGCAGCGTAACGCGCCGAACGCGTACGGATGCGCCGGGGACGGAGCAAGTCGAGACTGATTTCCAGGTGGCGGCGAAGGCGGGCGAGCTTGGCGTATTGGCGGTTCCGTCTGCCTTTTTTCATGGTGAGTTACCCTGCTGAAAACCCTGAGACCATCCCGAAGACGACATGAGGAGGGAGGTTTCCAAGCCATCGATAAGATCTGAGAAAGAACTCGCCGATGGCCTTCTGGTAACAGTAAGACCGTTATTGACAGTACAGCAAAGTTCGGACCAAGTCGACCCTCTTATGGAATTTACAAAGAATGCGCAAGATTCATTGGGGTTGATTCGTGATAACGGTTGGAAGCAATGTGCCACGTGTAACGATTTTGCTATCCAAAATACGAAGCATGTCGAATTGTAATTTTGTTTATTTGTTTGTTGGAAAGTAGCGCGCGCTCGGCTCCTCGCGGGCTGGGCACGGCCCACCGGCATTTGAGAAGCACGGGAGAGAAGCGATTACCTTGGCATCGGGAAAGACCCGGTGGGCAGTGTCCACCCTGCGAAATGCAGACGGTGGATGACCTTCCCGATGCTCGGCTAAGCTTTGGAGGTGTGAAGTCGGGAAATGGTTCGGAGTCAGGTTCCGAGAAAACGTTCCCGGGCGAGCAAAGCTGCGCCGAGGATGCCTGCGTCGTCGCCGAGGCCTGCGCGGACGATCTTGATGGGGGTCTCATGATCGACCAGGGATTGGCGTCGGGCCGACGTGCGGACGAGATCGACGAACGGTTCGCCGAGAGCGCCGGTGACCCCGCCTCCAATGATTACGATTTCGGGGCCAAGGACGTTCATGAGACTCCCAAGGCCCAGGCCGAGGAAGTGTGCAGCGCGATGGACTTCACCGAGTGCGACCGGATCGCCGATGGAAAAGGCGGCGGCGAGTTCGCCGCTCTTGAGTCGTCCTGATTTTTTGGAAAGCTTGTCCCTCAAGATGGTCGGGATACCTTTACGGATCGCCTTATCGATCCGGCGCGCGATGGCCGTTTTGCTCGCGAGGGCCTCCATGCAACCACGAGCGCCGCAACCGCACTTGGGACCGCCGGCCTTGAGGACAATGTGGCCGATCTCACCCGCGTTTCCGGTCGAACCTGACACAACTTGGCCATGTTGAATCAGGCATCCACCGATCCCGGTTCCCACGAAGGCGACGATGATGTTCTCGAAGCCTCGACCTGCGCCGAGACGGAATTCGCCGTAACCGCCGACCCGCACGTCGTTGTGCACCAAGACCGGGCGATTGAGCTTGCCGGCAAGGTCCGGCCCGAGCGCAAAGTTCTGAACGTTCAGATTGGCGCTGAAGAGAATGACCCCGGTCTCGGGGTTGAGTGGTCCCGGTGAGCCAACGCCCACGGCGGCGATCTCGGTGGACGTGACCCGCGCCTCGGTGAGCGCATCCTGGACGCAGCCGAAGATCGTCTCGAGGATCGCCTGGGCTCCCTCCTTGGCGGGCGTGGGACGTTTTCCCCGTCCCAGGATCCGATTCTCGGCACTGACGACCCCCGCCAGTATTTTGGTGCCGCCCAGGTCGATACCGACAACGGGAGGGCCGGTCCCCAGTCCTGCCATACGCTCTCACTCCACCGGAGGAATGCCGCCTCAAAGGCGCAAGGTCACAACCTGCGCAAGGGCTACCGCGCGATCTTAACCGATCGCTACGAAGATAGGAATTCGAAGGATGCTGAATTTCAGGAAGGTTCCTGTTCGTGGTGTATCACATTCTTCAGTTTAACAACGATGCTGGCGTTGATGCTCGGTCGGTTGCAATACATCACCACCGAGCCCGTTGCGAACGGGCTCGAGTTCCCCCCACGATTGTGGGACTGGTTCGACGTCTGTCACACTACTTTCGTAAAGCCATCGGCTCAGAACGGCCCCTTGAAAGGAGTTGGAGTTTGTGAATGTTCGAGGCTCCGGATGTTGGCTCTCTGTGGGCAATGGGGCCGATCGTTATGGTTCGGTTGGAAGCCGGCTTGCCTGACAATCGGTTCCCGTGAGTTACGATAAGGGTGATGTGCTTCAACGCCCGAAGCAAATGGTTCCGGCCGCCAGACGGCTTGGGATGCTGAAGGTTGCACGCGATCGAGTATGATAGAAGGCCGTCGCCGGCACTGGCCAACGGGCGAGATGTTCGTCGCGAGCGTCAGCAACCAACATGAGGATCGTTCTGGATCAATCTACGATCCGGACCACCTCCCGCAAGGATATTCCATGGATCCTGTCCCCGTCGATCGCCCGGTTCCGCCTCGTCCCAAACTTCCCAAGGCGTTCGGAGTTTTGAACGTTGTGTTCGGCCTCCCTCTATTTTTGTGCGGTCTGACCTGTCTTCGACCTGTGGCACCAACGCTTTCCCAGCTTGAGGTGTTCCGCTTTGAACCCGAACTGTTCCAACATGTGTATGAACAGCAACGGGAAACGTTACTCGAGACCCTGAAGACACGCGAACAGTCGGCGAAGAACGAGTCGGAGAAGCTCGCGATTCGCCAGCAAAGAATGGCGTTCGAAACCAACAAGAATCCCAGGATCGCCGACCAGGTCGATCAGAAAGTCGTCAACCATGGCCTCGAGCGGATCACCTGGTACCTCTGGGCCGATGTTGTTACGGGGGCCATCCTGAACCTCTTGATGTTGGCGTCAGGGATCGGCTTGATTCAACTTCACGAATGGGCGCGACGGATGGCTCTCTGGGTCGCGGGTCTGAAGATTGTCCGAATTGTGGCTCTCGCGGTCTTCTTCGTTCTCGTTGTCGTGCCTGCGGCTTCGAAGACCATGCAGGCACTCCTTGCCACCGATTTCGGGAAGGTCGTGTTCGCCCAGCAGCAGGCCGATCAGATGCCAACGAAACCGGGTGCACCGCCCACACAGGTCGTCGATCCCAAGTCGCTGGCCCCTTGGTATCCGGTCGTCGGCAACACGCTGACCCTCCTCTTCGCCACAGCCGGTTTGATCTACCCGGCGATCTCCCTGGTTGCCCTGAGCCGGCCGAGTGCTAAGGCGGCCTGCGAGGAAGCGTTCACCGAAGGGTCGAATGATTCCTCGGACTTTTCCTTCTAAACCTTCCCGCACGAACATGAGCTCCTGGCTCTTCATCGAATTCGCAGGAGCCCCTCGCTCTTGCCGATGCATGTGACGTTTGTAAAATATCGGGTGTCGTGCCGGTACCTTCCATGGATCTGGATTGGACGGGTATCGAGCCTGATTTCTGGCGGAAGCGAGAAATCCTCGAGGGCGTGCGACGAATGCACCCTGAACCGAGCGTGGTTCGAGTTGCAAACTCTGTGGGAGAACCGTGTCTCATGGCCTTCGAACCCGGCACCCGATATGTGGTACCCAATCCTCGCCTGCTCTCGACGTTGGGTACGTTGAATATCCTGTTCGGAACTTGCCTACTGCTCTGCGCCCTAGGTAATACAGTGTACGTGATCGTGGCCGTCCCTCAGCTCAATAAGGCCATGGAGGGGATACAAAAGAAGGTCGAAGCCGACCAGGAGGCGAAGAAGAAAGCCTCGCTTGAAACGTTGGACGAGCAGGAAAAGACGGCGAAGAGCGATGAGGAGAAGGCGGAAATCACGGCCAAGCGCAAAGAAATTCTGGCTCGGAAGAACGTGGCTTTTATGCCCGGGCTGAAGAGTACGAAGGATTTCGGATTCGAAAATCCTCGATTAATAGCCTACGTGTGGGTCGATTTTTTCACGGCATTCGTCTTGAACGTGTTGCTGCTTGCTTCCGGGATTGGCCTCGTGATGCGAAAGCTATGGGGGCTGAGACTCGCTTTGGGCGTTGCCGTAGCCAAGATCATTCGTCTGATCCTCTGCTATGGTTATGTGGCCATCGAAATTGTGCCGGCACAGGCGGTGAGCATGTCGAAGGCCGTGGTCGAAATGATCCAGCAACAGCATCAGACCGGGGCGGGACCGCCTGCGGCGCCGCAGATGTACGAGACGTTGGTCCGATTCTATAGCATTATGGGAGCGGTCGTCTGCGTGGGGATGATCCTGGTCGGGATGATTTATCCCATCATTCTCCTCTGGTTGCTCTCGCGTCCGGCTGCCAAGGCTGCCTGCGAAGTGCCCTCAAACGTGGAATTACCCGGAGGCATGTCGTGAACTTCGCGACGTGGCTGTTGGGACCTTTGGTTGGGCCGGAATGCCATCGCGCTCTGGCTCGCGGTTGGCTGATCCTGGCTCGCTCCCTCGCCGCCATGGCGGTTCTCGCCCCCACGCTGGTCGTGCTTTGGACGTGGTGGTTGTTGCATTACGCCGACGCGATCTTCGCTCCCCACCACCTGTTCCACACCGGCCTGCAAATCGTCGAATGGATGTTGATTTCCGTAGCGCTCATACTCTCGCCAGCCGTCCTTGCGGGCTCGCTCGCCGGCGAGAAGGAGCGAGGCGCACTCGGCCTTCTGCTCACCACGAGGGTGAGCTCTTACGAGATCGTGTGCGGGCGGCTCGTCGGCAAGCTGGCCCAGGTCGGCATGATTTTGTTGGGGGGTGTGCCACCGCTGATTCTGTTCGCCACCTGGTCTGGCGTTCGCGAGTCGACGATGCTCGCGCTTCTGGCCCTGGTTGTTTCCGTCGCCTTCGGGGGAGCAGGGCTGGCGACGGCGGTTTCGGCCATGTCGAGACGAGGCCGAGACGCGCTATTGACCGTTTATCTCATTGAACTGATCATCATCCTGATGCCGATGATGAGTTCATTGACGAATGTACCAAGACTATTCGAAGCGTTGTCGTTCTTGAGCCCGTATTCCGGGCTCGAGAGCTTGTTCGAGGGTGAAGGTCTCACGATCGCGCTCCTGTCGATCGGCTTCTGGAGCGCCCTGGGAATCATCGGCACGGCCCTGGCGTCCTGGCGCTTGTTACCCGCATCGCTCCGAGAACTGGACGGACCGCGGCAGGGACGTCGCTCCTCGCGCCGAGGACGGGTTCCTGCACTGGGCGAAGATCGTCCCATGGTTTGGAAGGAACTCTACGTCGAGCGGGGCGGGTCTCTCGGAGGAGCAGGACGTTGGCTCCTCGCCATTCTGACCCTCCTGCTTGCCGGAGGGAGCCTGCTGCTCGCGGCCATCATGGCTTGGGAATTCGCCTTCCGCCGAGGCGACCTAACTTTCGAATGGGCGCAAGGGATTCTTGAAACGACGGTGGGGCAGTCGGGTCACGTGATCTGCTGGTTGATCGCCTGCGCCATCGGCCTTCGCGCTGCGGTCACGATCGCTTCGGAGCGCGAGCGAGGAACGTGGGATGCGATCCTCACGAGTCCGCTCGAGAGTCGAGAAATCTTGAACGCGAAACTCTGGGGTTCGCTCTATGCGCTACGTTGGCTCATCGCCGCGGCGTTTCTCGCCTGGACCATCGCCGTTGCCTCCGAGGCGATCACCTGGCTTCAGTATCTCGATTGGGGGCTGAGTGTCCTCGTGGGGGGCACATTCATGGGGGTGGCCGGACTGCGAGCCTCCCTGGCCACTGCGACAGCGACCAAGGCCATGGCCGTGACAATGGGGATTTGGCTACTCGCTCAAATCGGATTGAGCATCGCCGCGGCGATAGCGCTGGGGTTTGTGGCCATTACTCTGATATTTACCGCGAGCCTTATCAGCGACTTGCCCGTAGCGCAAGTCACCAGCTTGTATCTGGACGCTCTTCCGGTTAGCTGGGTGATTGCCCGGCATGCGGCTTTCGGCTTCGCGACCTTCGTATTACTCGGCTATACACGGGTGCTCTTCGATCGCTTGGCGGGCCGAGGTGCCGGTGGTCGAGTTGCTGTGATCGTCGAACGCATGCTCCAGGGCGATCCTTCCAAGCCTGTTGCTGTGGCAGCACCGGAATCCCAAGGTGAGGAAACGCAAAAGACGCATCCGATCCCCACCGAGGTGACCACGACATCCCGTTAACCCGGATTATTCACTAATTCATTAGGCGATAGACACAAGTTCGCTCCTTTGGGTCGTTTGTGGCCGATCTTACCCAAACAGTGACCCAGTTTACGCTGGACCGAACTCGGAGTCCTGTA
>Ga0153954_1000894_pt1 | contig 19205 bp, 20 predicted proteins | sample TSFL038MetaG_FD_102277 | JGI IMG/M metagenome (GOLD analysis project Ga0153954, IMG submission 102277) | Attine ant fungus gardens microbial communities from Florida, USA - TSFL038 MetaG | ecosystem: Host-associated > Fungi > Mycelium > Unclassified | place: USA: Florida, Wekiwa Springs State... | reverse complement strand
GCACCTTCGGGGTCGCGACGCCGCGCACGCGGCCGCGATAGCTCGGGATGCGATAGGGGCCGGGCAGGAAGCTCACCACCTGCACCGGCTCGAGCGCCGCGGTCCACGGATAGATGGAATAGGCGCCGACATCGCCGATGGTATCGGCGGCAAGCGCGAGCGCCTTGCCGTCGTGGTCGAAGGCAAGCTCGGCGTCGATGATCTCGTCGAAGGCCTGGCTGGTCGAGGAGAGATCCTCCAGGCGGTCGCTGGTCCACTTGATCGTACGTGCGAGCGCGCGGGCGGCGATCGCGACCAGAAGCTCCTCGGGATAGAGCGAGCCCTTGGCGCCGAAGCCGCCACCCACATCGGGCGCGACCACGCGGATGCGATGGCCGGGCAGGTCGAGCGCCTGGGAGATCCCGTCGCGCACGATGCCGGGAACCTGTGTGGTGGAATAAAGCGTGAGCGCGTCGCGGCCGGCATCGTATTCGGCGAGGCAGGCGCGCGCCTCGATCGCGACCGCGTTCTTGCGCCGCATGCGGAAGCGGCTCTTGACCGTCAGCGGCGCGCCGGCGATTGCCGCATCGACGTCGCCGCGCTTGAATTCGCGCGAGAGGATCACGTTGGTGCCGGCTTCCTCGTGCAGCAGCGGTGCGTCCGTGCCGACGGCGGCCTCCGGATCGACGGCGGCGGGCAGCGGCGCGAAATCGATCGCGATCAGCTCCAGTGCGTCCTCCGCGAGGTAGCGGCTCTCTGCGACCACGGCCACGACCGGCTCGCCGACATAGCGCACCTTGCCGCGGGCGAGCGGGACAAGCGGGGTCGCGAAATAGCCGGCCATGCGCGACGTGGCTTTTAGCGGGGAAAAGAGCCCCTCGAGATCCTGCGCGGTGAAGACCGCGGCCACCCCCGGCGCGGCCTTGGCCTGCGTTGTGTCGATCGCAGCGATGCGAGCGTGCGCGTGGTCACTGCGCCGGAACGCGACATGCAGCACATGCGGCACCTGCTTGTCGTCGACGAAGCTGCCGTGCCCGGTGAGAAGCCGCGGATCCTCGGTGCGCCTAACGCGCGCGCCGATCATCTTGGGCCGCAGATGCGCGGTGTCGTTCATGCGCCGCCCTCGCGCGATGATCCCACGACGGCGCGGATGGCGCGCACGATGTGCTCGTAGCCGGTGCAGCGACAGAGGTTGCCGGAAAGGCCCTCGCGGATCTCCGCGTCGGTTGCGAGCGGGTATTTGCGGATCAGGTCGGTCGCGGTCATCAGCATTCCGGGCGTACAGAAGCCGCATTGCAGTGCGCCATGCTCGCGAAAAGCCTCCTGCAGCGGGTTGAGCTTCGCGATGGTGCCCAGGCCTTCCACGGTGTCGACACTCGCGCCGTCGAGCTGCACGGCGAACAGGAGGCAGGAGCGCATGCTGCTCCCGTCGACCATGACGGTGCAGGCGCCGCAGACGCCGTGCTCGCAGCCGACATGGGTGCCGGTGAGGCCGAGCGTGTGCCGCAGGAAGTCGACGAGGAGGAGGCGCGGCTCGACGGCGCGCTCGTAGGCGCGGCCGTTGACGGTGAGTTTGATCGTGCGCGACGCGGTCATGGCTGTCCCCCGCATGCGCGTTGCCAGGCGGCGTCCAGTGTCCGGCGCACCAGCACGCCGACGAGATGGCGCCGGTAGTCGGCGGAAGCATGGAGGTCGGTGTTGGGCGTAACCGCCGCGCGCACGGCGTCGATGACACCGTCGAGGAGCGCGGGGTCGGGTGCGCGGCCGCGCAGCAGCGCCTCGGCCTCGTACGCGCGTTGCGCGGTCTCGCCGATGCCCATCATGGCGATGCGCGCCTCGCCGATGACGCCATCGGCAAGCGTCACGGTCACCGCCGCTGCCGCAAGCGCGAAGTCGCCGCCACGGCGGGCAACCTCCGCGAAGCCCCAACCGGTCGCGGGTGGAAGCTTCGGCAGCCGGATCTCGGTGAGGAGTTCGTCCTCGGCGAGATCGACCGTGAGCGCGCCGCGCAGGAAATCGCGGATCGCCACCGTCCGCTTGCCCTTGGACGACACGACTTGGAGCGTGCCGTCGAGCAGCAGCGCCAGCATCGGCAGCTCGGCGGCCGGATCGGCGTGCGACAGGCTGCCGCCGACGGTCCCGCGGTTGCGGATGGCGAGATGGGCGACATGGCGCATCGCCTCCGTCACGACGGGAAAATGCTGCGCGATGATCGGCGAGGTCTCGACCTGATAGTGGCGGGTGAGCGCGCCGATCGCGATCGCGTCATCGTGTTCTTGGATGTGGGCGAGGCCGGGAATGCGGTTGATGTCGACCAGGATCGCCGGCTTGAGCAGCCGGAAGTTCAACATCGGGACGAGGCTCTGACCGCCCGCGAGGATCTTGGCGTCGCCGGGGGCGCGTGCCAGCGCCGCGACGGCGGCTTCGACGCTCTCCGCAACGACGTAGTCGAACGGGGGCGGCTTCATCTCCTACCGTTCCCTTGCAGGGCGTATCCTCGGCCGTTCATGTGGTTCCTTGTCTCGACCGGCTATCTGCCGTGACCGATGCCGCGCACGCAGCAACGGACATCCTCGACATGAAAAGTCAGGGATGGTAGCCCGAAGGCGCCCTGCGCGCCATCGGCGGGCGGCATCTTGTCCATCGCCAGCATCTGATCGAAACACCCGATGAAGCTGCATTGGTCGCCGCGTTCGCCGTTCGTGCGCAAGGTGATGATCGTCGCGCACGAGACGGGGTTGGTGGGTCGGCTCGACTGCGTGCGCACGGTGGCCGCGACCACCAGGCCGCATGCACTGCTGATGGAGGACAATCCGCTCTCCAAGATTCCGACACTCGTGCTCGACGACGGTAGCGTGCTCTATGATTCCCGCGTCATTTGCGAATATCTTGATGGTCTCCATGGCGGGCCGAAGCTGTTCCCGGCCGATCCGAAGGAGCGCATGGTTGCGCTGCGCCGGCAGGCGCTGGGCGACGGCTGCCTCGATTTCCTGCTGCTGCTGCGCAACGAGGGCGAGCGCATGCAGGTCTCACCCGTGCATGTCGCGTCCTACGAGACCAAGCGTGCCGCGGTGCTGCACGCGCTCGAGGGCGAGGCTTGCGCGCTCGCGCACGCCCCCTTCACCATCGGCCATGTCGCCATCGGCTGCGCGCTCGCCTATCTTGATTTCCGCTTCGCGCAGTACGACTGGCGCAAGGATCACCCCGCCATCGCACGCTGGCATGCCGCGTTCTGCGCGCGACCATCGGTGAGGGCCACCGAGCCGATCGACGACAGCTGAAACGGCGGCGGCTTGCCGCCCAATGCGCAACTGAGGGAATGACCATGCGGACGACCGTGCTGTCCTTCATCGTCCTGTGGCTGCTCGCCACGGCGCAAACGGCTATTGCCGCCGATGCCAAGCGGGTCCGTGACATGGTGCACTACGACAACATCTCGATCGACGTCATCAGCGAGGGTGCCGGCCCACTCGTGGTGCTCCTGCCGTCGCGCGGCCGCGACTCCGAGGACTATGACCCGGTGGCGGCGGGCATCGCGGCGCAAGGCTTCCATGTGCTGCGGCCGCAGCCGCGCGGCATCGGCCGTTCGCAAGGGCCGATGACCGGGCTCACGCTGCACGACTATGCCCGCGATGTGGCCAAGGTCATCGAGCACTATGGTGGCCCGGCGGTGCTTGTCGGCCACGCCTTCGGGAATTTCGTCGCGCGCATGACGGCGACCGATTATCCGAAGCTGGTGCGCGGCGTGGTGATCGCGGCCGCCGCCTCCAAGGTCTATCCGCCCGCGCTGAGCGCCGCCGTCACCAAGAGCGGCGACCTGAGCCTGCCCAAGGAAGAGCGGCTCAAATACTTGCAACAGACGTTCTTCGCCCCAGGCAACGATCCTTCGGTCTGGCTCGAGGGCTGGTACCCCGAGGCGAACGAAAGCCAGCGGCTGGCGACGCTCGCGACCAAGCAGGCGGAATGGTGGGCGACCGGCACCGGGCCCATCCTCGACCTGCAGGCCGACAGCGATCCGTTCCATCCGATCGCCAAGACCAACGAGTTGCGCGATGAATTGGGCGACCGCGTCAGCGTGGTGGTGATCCGCGACGCCAGCCACGCGCTGCTCCCGGAGCAGCCCAAGGCCGTGGTGGACGCGATCGTCGCCTGGATGCGCAAGCTTCCGCAATGAATTGATGCAGTGGCTTCCGAGAATGGCAGCCCGGATGAATGCCCGCTTGACGGCGCGGGGGCGAGCATTAATGGTGCGGGCATGAAATCGCCTCGTCAGGGACCAGCACTCACCAAGGCCGAGCTTCGCGCGCAAGCCGAACAGGCCATGGCGGGCGCGACCAAGCCGATCGTGAAGCTGCCCACCAAGATCGTGCGCCAATGCGGTCGTTGCGGCGAGATGACCTCGGTCATGGCGGAGCCTGGGCAGGCGCCGCCGCCGTTCCAGTGCAAGACCTGCGACAAGCCAGCCAAAAAGGGCTGACTGTTCCTTTCGCGCCGTGCCGACGCACCCAATGTGTCACGTCGCCGTCATCGGAGGCGGTCCGGCCGGCCTGATGGCGGCTGAGGTGCTGGCGGCGGGCGGCGTGGCTGTCACCGTCTACGACCGGATGCCATCGGTCGGGCGCAAGCTTCTGCTCGCCGGCCGCGGCGGCCTCAATCTCACGCACAGCGAAGAGCTCGAGCGCCTGCTCGCGCGCTATGGGGCGGCCATGCCGCATCTGCGTGCGGCGATCGAAGCCTTTCCGCCCGCCGCCCTGCGCGCGTGGTCCGAGCGCCTCGGGCAAAAGACCTTCGTCGGATCGAGCGGGCGCGTGTTTCCCGAGGCATTCAAGGCGTCGCCGCTGCTGCGCGCATGGTTGCGCTCGCTCGCCGCCGCGGGCGTCACTTTCAAACTGCGCCATCGCTGGAGCGGATGGGACGACGACGGCGTCACGGTTGTCCTTGGGCCGACCGGACGCGTCGCGGTCTCCGCCGATGCGACGGTGCTGGCGCTCGGCGGCGCCAGCTGGCCGCGGCTCGGTTCCGACGGCGGCTGGATCGATCCGATCGGCGGCGCCGGCATCGCGGTGACGCCGCTTGCGGCCGCCAATTGCGGGTTCGTGGTCGGGTGGTCGGCCATCTTTCGTGAACGCTTCGAGGGGCAGCCGCTCAAGCGCATCGCGTTGTCCGTCGGCGACAGCAGCGTGCGCGGCGAAGCAATCGTCACGCGAGAGGGGCTCGAGGGCGGCGGCATCTACGCGCTGTCGGCGGCGTTGCGCGAAGCCGTCACCGCGGCGGGCGCGGCTGTGGTCCACATCGATCTCATCCCCGATATGACGGTCACAGCGCTGGAGCAGCGCCTCGCCGTGCCGCGCGGGAAGCAGTCGATTGCGACCTTCCTCCGCAAGACGCTCGCGCTCGCCCCCGTCGCGGTCGGGCTGCTGCACGAGGCGACGCTCGCGTCATCCGTGAAGCTCACCGCGATGACGCCGCAGGCGCTTGCCCGGCTGGTCAAGGCAGCGCCGATTCCCGTTAGCGGATCGGCGCCGCTGGCGCGTGCGATCTCGACCGCGGGCGGCATCGCGTTCGAGGAGATCGACGCGCACTTCATGCTGCGCAGCAAGCCCGGCGTCTTCGTCGCCGGCGAGATGCTGGATTGGGATGCGCCGACCGGCGGCTATCTGCTGCAGGCGTCGTTCGCCACCGGCGCCGCCGCCGGGCGTGGCGTGCTCGCGTGGCTCAAGCGCTAGCGGCCGGACGGCATCCCTCAGGTTTGTGCTTGCGCGTGGTGGACGCGGGATGCTTGAGCAGCATGTTGTGTGGCCGGATCGGCCGCTTGCTGAAATTGCCGCCGCAATTCGGGCATCGGCCATTGAGCACGGTCTCGACGCAGGTGATGCAGAACGTGCATTCGTAGGTGCAGATCATGGCCGCCTCCGAATCCGGCGGCAGATCCTTGTCGCAGCATTCGCAGTTCGGCCGCAGCTCGAGCATCGTGGCCTCCCACCGTCGTCGGAGAATTCGCCGGCCGCTTATAGACGTTTTCAGCCAGGGTCGGGAGTGCGGTCAAGGCCAGAACGGCGACGACCCATGGCCCTCGGCTGTGTACAACCCGCGCGAAGGGCTGGCGAGGACAAAGCCATGCTGTTTTCTATCGTGCGGGCAAGACGACCGAGATGAGACGCGTGTGGGGTCCAATCCGGAATGAGTCAGGCTCTCGTCCTCACGCCGCAAGGCTCGTTGCTCCTTCAAGAATCCGACGAGCAGGTCTTGGAACCGGGCCACGGCAAGCGCCTGGAGCAGGCGTTTGCGCGTGGGCCCGGCCATGGGCTTCTTCATCTCGGGCTCGACGAAGTGGGCAAGCCGCTTCCGCCGGTGCTGTCGTATTGGCGGGACCTCGGGGTGCGGTATGCGACGGCGCTCTGTGGGCTTCCCGATGTCGGCGCGAGCAGCGCGAAGCCGCCGGCACCGCCTCCTGCAGACAGTGAGCTCGAAACGATAGCCGCGTCGGTCCCGCCCATGACCGGGGCGGAATATCTGACTGCGACCGTCCTGGCTGATCTTTGGCGGGCCACCGACGCAGCCTGCGACGCCGAGCTCGCGCAAAGCGGGCTTGCGATGCAGGAATTTCTCAAGCATCGCAACGCTGCTTGGAACCTTGTCGGGCGCGTGCATTTCAACCTCGCAGAGAACCGAAAGGACGAGGAGGCTCCGTTCGCGTTTCTTGCGACCTATACCACCCGGCTTTCGGCGCAAGCCAAGGCCCAGCACCTGCCGTTGGGCCGCGCACTGCAGGAATATTCAGGCGCCAGGAACCGCGAACGACTTCTGTCGCTGCTGATGCCCGTGCAGCGCGCCGCAGAGCATTGCCCGTGGCTGAAGGCGATGGTGGACTCGCGGGAGATATTTCATCCGCTGCGATGGAGGCCGTCGCAGGCCGTGCAATTCCTGAAGGATGTTCCCGCGCTCGAAAGCGCGGGAGTGGTGGTGCGCATGCCGGCGAACTGGCGCATGAACCGCCCGGCGCGCCCTCAGGTCAAGGCGACCGTCGGCGGCAAGCCGCCGTCGCAACTGGGTACCGATGCGCTTCTGGATTTCCGGATGGATGTCACGCTCGAAGGCGAAAGTCTTACGGCGGCGGAAGTCAAGCACCTCCTCGCGCAATCCGAAGAACTCGCCTTCATTCGCGGCACGTGGGTTGAAGTCGATCGCGAGCGCTTGAGCCGAACGCTCGAGCAGTTCCAGGCGGTCGAGCGCCGCGCCGCCGCCGATGGCCTCTCGTTCGGCGAGGCGATGCGCCTGCTGGCAGGAGCCAGCATGACCGGGGACGAGGCCGGTCAAGCCGACATCGCTTGGAGCCGGGCGGTGGCGGGTCCCTGGCTGGCGGAGACGCTTGCAGCCTTGCGCAGTCCCGAGGGGCTTGCGCGTGTCGATCCCGGTCGAGCGTTGCAGGGCACGCTTCGGCCTTATCAGCAGCAAGGCGTGCGGTGGCTCCATCTGTTCAGCCAGTTGCGGTTGGGCGCCTGCCTGGCGGACGATATGGGGCTGGGCAAGACCATTCAGGTCTTGTCGTTATTGCTGGTGCTCAAGAGCCAGGGGGCCACGGAGCACAAACCCAGCTTGCTGGTTGTGCCGGCATCGCTGCTGGCCAACTGGGCTGCGGAGATCGCGCGATTTGCGCCGGGGCTGAAGGCGGTCGTGGTGCATCCGTCTGTGGAGTCCACGTCGAAGACCGCAGACGCGGATAGCCTCGCGGGCGTCGATCTCGCGATCACGAGCTATGGCTTCCTGGCGCGTGCACCGCTTTTCGAGTCCATGAATTGGCGCCTGGTCATCCTCGATGAAGCGCAAGCGATCAAGAATCCGGGCGCCAAGCAGACCAAGCTGGTGAAAAAGCTCAAGGCTCAATCACGGATCGCATTGACCGGGACGCCGATCGAGAACCGGCTCGCCGATCTGTGGTCCATCTTCGATTTCATCAATCCCGGGCTGCTGGGGTCTTCCAAGCAGTTCTCGACGTTCGTGAAAGGGCTCGCGGCGCGGACCGAGAACCAGTACGGGCCGCTGCGTGAGCTTGTGCGCCCCTACATCCTGCGCCGCATGAAGACCGACAAGCGCATCATCGCAGATCTGCCCGACAAGACCGAGATGAATGTCTTTTGCCCGCTCAGTCGCAAGCAGGCCGCGCTCTATCAGCAAGCGGTGGACGATCTCACACGCCAGCTCGAGAATGTCGACGGCATGCAGAGAAGGGGCATCGTGCTGGCCTTCCTCATGCGATTCAAGCAGATCTGCAACCATCCCTCCCAGTGGCTCGGCGATGGCGCCTGGGCCGAGGAGGACAGCGGCAAGCTCGCGCGGCTGCGCGACATCACCGAGGTTGTGTCCGCCAAGCAGGAAAAAGCACTGATCTTCACGCAGTTCCGGGAGACGACGGCGCCCCTGGCGTCATTCCTTGGTGGGGTATTCGGCCGGCCCGGCCTCATCCTCACCGGCGAAACGCAGGTGAAGCGGCGCCAGGCGCTCGTGCGCCAGTTCCAGGAGGACGAGCGCGTGCCGTTCTTCGTGCTCTCGGTCAAAGCCGGGGGTGCGGGCCTCAATCTCACCGCCGCCTCGCATGTTATCCACTTCGACCGATGGTGGAATCCTGCGGTCGAAAGCCAGGCTACAGACCGGGCCTTTCGAATCGGGCAGAGTAAGAATGTGCTGGTGCACAAGTTCATTTGTCGTGGGACCGTGGAAGACAAGATCGACCGGATGATCGAGTCGAAGCGGGAACTCGCCGGGGATCTTCTCGGCGGCGGCGCTGAGATGCTCGTGACGGAGATGCGGGACAAGGAGCTGCTCGATCTGGTGGCGCTCGATCTCTCCGCCGCAATGAAGGAGAGCTGACCGATGAGCTGGTACGAATGGCGGGAATATGTGCCCGTCGCTGAGCGTCGAATTCGCGCCCAGAAGGAGCTCAAGAAACGCAAGAAAGGGAACCAGCCCGTCGCGCCGGTGGTGATCGCAGGCCGCACCATCGCCAAGACCTTCTGGGGAAGCTCCTGGTGCGCCAACCTCGAGTCCTACAGCGACTATGAAAACCGCTTGCCGCGCGGCCGGACTTATGTCCGCAACGGCTCCGTTGTCGATCTGCAGATCGTCAAGGGCAAGGTGAGGGCTTTCGTCAGCGGGTCAACGCTCTATCGGGTCGAGATAAAAATCGCTCCTGTGAAGCCTGCTCATTGGAAAGCCGTCTGCAAGGATTGCGCGGGGAGCATCGACTCCCTGGTCGAGCTTTTGCAGGGGCGCTTCGCCAAGAGTGTCATGGACCGGGTGTGTCGGAAAGACGACGGCCTCTTTCCGCAACCCGAGGATATCGAGCTTTCCTGCAGCTGCCCCGATTGGGCGGGAATGTGCAAGCACGTCGCGGCGGCGCTGTACGGCGTCGGGGCCCGGCTTGACGAGCAGCCTCAGCTGCTTTTCGTGCTGCGCGGCGTCGATGAGAGCGAGCTGCTGGCGAGCGCCGGCAACGATTTGCCGCTGGAGACATCAGTGCCGGCGGCGCAAGCGCTGGACGACGGCGACCTTGCGGCTCTGTTCGGATTGGAGATGGCGGAGCCCGCCAAGCCCGTGGTGGCCAAGGGCGGGACGGGGGGCGAGGCGAAGCAGCGCCGCACGAAAGCAATCGACGGCGACAACAAGCGCGGCGATGCGAAAGGCGCGCGGGCCGGAGGAAAGAAGCGGTCCTCGCGCCGCCGACAGTCGCCGAAGCGTGCCGACAATTCCGTGAGGTGAGGGCACCCGCCTTCACCGCGCCGGCGTTGCGTTCGAATGGCCCGCGCGTCGGTCGCGATCAGCGGTCGTATCGAACACCCGGGACGGCCGCCGAGACCTGACCAGCAGACACGCTGGCCTCGGTCCGGATGCGGTTGGGCTTCTGGCCGACCAGGTACAGCACCATCGCCAAGGCGATCGCGCCGTAGACCAGCGTAAGACCGACCATCAGTCTGCGATAGGTGACCTGGTCCTGCGGCGTTGGCGAGAATGGGAACCGGGACTGGCGCATTGTCATCGTCATCTCCCAGGTGGCGTGCGCGGGCCTTGCCGGGCGCCAGCATCTCTTACGGCAGAATCGCCACAGTGAAGGTGAAGCCGCTCACAGAGCGTCTGCGACCACCTGCACCCCTCCAAGCGCCTCGAAAAGCTGCGGTTTCCGGGTAAGATCGCCGTCAAGAACAAAGCAAAATGGCGACGGGGACTAAACTCCGGCGTCCACGGGAGGAAGATGGTGATCAGCAGAAGGAAGGTTGCCGTCGTCTGCGCGCTGGCGGCGAGCGCCGCGGCGCTCGTTGCGCAGGGGCAGGCGCGGGCGCAGGAATGGCCGCAGCACACCATCCGCGTGATCGTGCCGTTCGGCGCGGGCGGCGGCGCCGATATCATTGGCCGCATCATCGCGCAGTCGCTGCAGGAGAAGCTCGGCCAACCCGTCGTGGTCGAGAACCGGCCAGGCGCGGGGGGAACACTCGGCAACGAGGCGGTCGCGCGCGCCGACCGGGATGGCTACACGCTCGGGGTGATGACCGCCGGACAGATCATTGCCGCGGTGATGAGCAAGTCGCTGCGCTACGATGCGCTCAAGGCGTTCGATCCAGTGTCGCAGGTCGCGACCGCCGGCCTGATCATGAGCACGCGCCCGGATTTTCCTGCCAGCGACGTGAAGCAGCTCATCGCGATGGCGAAGGCGAGCCCAGGCAAGCTGTCGTTCGGCAGCCCCGGCTTCGGCGCCACCCAGCACTTCACCGGCGAGCTGTTCCGTCAAACTGCCGGCATCAACATCCTGCACGTGCCCTTCCGCAGCTCGCCGGAGACGATCTCGGCGGCGCTGGCCGGGCAGGTCGACGTGATCTTCGATACGGTGTCGGCGGTCCTGGGGCAGGTCCAGTCCGGACAGCTCAAGGCGCTAGCGGTGACCGGCAAGGATCGCTTCCCCGCGGTGCCCAATGTGCCGACGGCAATGGAGTCGGGTCTGTTGCCCGGTTACGACGTGACGACCTGGTACGGCATCTTCGCGCCGAGCGGCACGCCGCCGGCGATCATTGCCAAGCTCAACCGCGTGATCAACGCCAGCTTGGCGGAAGACGTGGTGCGGGCGCGGCTGACCACCGCCGGCGTCGTGGTCAAAGGCTCGACACCCGAGGCATTTGGCAAATACCTCGCGAGCGAATATGCGCGCTGGAGCGCGGTGCGAGAGGCTGCGGGCATTCCGCAGCAGTAGGAGCCATACGATCGGTGTCATCCCCGCGGAGGCGGGGATACATCGTGCCTCTCAAGCCGGCCTCTGGAATACTGGGTCCCCGCTTTTCGCGGGGACGACAGCTCGGAGACGTTCCTCGATCAGCTTCCGCCGTTCTCCTGCAGCACGTCGACGGCGACGCGGTGGGCTTCGTTCGCGAGCGGGATGCCGCAATAGAGCGCGACCAGCAGCAGCACCTCCTGGATCTCTTCCGCCGTACAGCCGTTCTTGAGCGCGCCCTTCACATGCACGGAGAGCTCGTTCTGCCGGCCGATCGCCGCCATCATCGCGATCATGGCGAGCGACTTGGTCGCGAGCGGGAGCGCGTCCCGGCTCCACACGTCACCGTAAGCGTAGGCGTTGATGATGTTCTGCAATGGCTCGCCGAAGCTGCCGAACGCGGTCATGCGCTTCTCGACCGCCGCTTCGCCGAACATCTCCTTGCGCAGCCTCAACCCTTTGTCCGCAAGCTCGCGCGTATCCATGATGTGCCTCATAATAAAAGCCGGGACGCCTGCGCGTCCCGGCGGAGTATGCAAGTTCCGTAAGATCAGTCGAGCGGCTCGACTCGCACCACGGCGGCGCCGTGGTTGCTGCCGGTCCAGAACGTCACCGGCGTGGTCGCGTTGTCGACGAACACGCGGCGGATGTTGGTCTCGCGCGGCAGCAGATATTCCACTGCCTCGCCGGTCTTGGGATCGAGCCGCACCACCCGGTCGGTGGTCATGCCGCCGGCCCACAATTCGCCGTTCTTGTCCCAGGTCACGTAGTAGGGTGCGGTCCACGGCGTCGGCAGCGGCCACTCCGTGAACTTCTCGGTTCTGGTGTCGAACATCGCAAGGCGATTGCCGCCATACTCGGCGAACCACAGCCGGTCCTGCGCGTCCATCTCCATGCGGCGCGGCCGCGAGTGTGCGGTGGGGGTCTTGAACCAGCTCACCTTCAGAGTCTTGGCGTCGATGCGACCGATATAGTTGGTCACGAACTCCGAGAAGTAGAGGTTGTTCTTGGAATCCGGAGCGATGCCGTAGATCGAGCGCGGCCCGGTGCCGGGATATTCCTTGAGCGGCTGAAAGCGTTCGTATTCGCCGGTCTTGAAATCGATGCGGTAGATGTCCTGGTTGCCGGCATTGTTGGTCCACACCTTGCCGTCGACGGTGTAGTTCAATCCCAGCATGTTGAGCTGGGTCACCTTGTCGTTGAGCGCGTTCGGCACCTCGTAGAACTTCGTGAAGGTGCTGCTCTTCGGGTCGAAGTTGGCGAGCGCCGCCTGGTACATCATCCCCATCCACAGCGTGCCGTTGTTGGGGTCATGCTCGAGGTCGAGCGCGCCGAGCGGATAGCCGGCCTTGAGCTCGGGCACCGGGATCTCGGTGAGCTTGCCGGTCTTGGGATCGAGCTTGCCGACATATTGCTCGCCGAAGTCGGTGTACCAGACGGTGCCGTCGCGATCGACGATCACGTCATGCGGCTGCATGGTCGGTCGCGGCAGGTCGTATTCGGTGATGATGACATGGGTGCCGCGTCCGCTCGGGCGCGGCAAGGTCTTGAGCGCGTAGTCCCATTGCGGGCTTTCGCTCAGGTTGATGGTCGCAAGGTAGTCGGCGATCTTGCGGTACTGCTCGGGCTTGCCCGCCCAGCCCGGATCCATGCGGGGCACCGGCTTGATGGGCTGGCTCTGGAAGGCGTAGTTGCGCATGCGCCAGACGGTCTGCGTCCATTCCTCGGCGTTGTGCGTGGAGCGCACGATGCGCTCGTAGGTGTGGCAGCCGTTGCAATCGAGCAGCATCGCCTTCTGCTCGTCGCTGCCGGGAATGCTGAGCAGCCATTCCGCATTGGTGAGCTGGACGGCGAGGTTCCTGGTCTTCTTGAGCTTGAGATCGGCGGTCGTGGTGGTCTCAGCGGCCACGTCGGCCTTGTCAGGACTGTCGAGCAGATAGCCGACCGCGCGGATCTTGATCGTGTACTGTCCCGGCTCCAACCGGCCGGCGGGAAACGCGTAGCGACCATCCTTGTCGCTGATCACGCTCACTGTGATGTTCGAGCCCGCCTTCTTCGCGCTGACCACGACCCCTTCCATCGCGCCTTCGGCTTCGGAGGAGACCTTGCCGGTCAGCGCCGTGGGATGTTGGCTCGGGGTTTGCGCGAGACTCAATTTCGGGTGCGCGGCGAGAACGGTGAGGGCGACGATTGCGCCCAGCAAAGGCGGTCGCACGTTCATTCGTTTCCTCCCTGCGGACTTATTGGACGCCGACACGGCCGGCTTGGCAGCAGAGGACGACAGTTAACGCCTGATTCAAGCGACTGGCAACGCGATCAGGGATCGTAGGATGGGTTGAGCGGAGCGAAACCCATCATCTCGCCTGCGGCACGAAGTTGATGGGTTTCGCTCCGCTCAACCCGTCCTACGAAAACAAGCGTTTACGGCTTGATCGGCGTCTCCGGCAGGTAGCCTGGGCGATAGATCTGCTCGGCGGTGAGGCGGTCGCCGGCAACCTCGATGTTCTTGTTGATGAAGTCGACGGTGTTCCTCATGCTCTCGGGAGAGACGTAGCCGAAGCCGTTCTTCTCCACGTCGGGCGTGATCGCAATGCGCTTGAGGATCTCGATTTCCTCGACCACGATCTGCGGGTCGAGCGCCTTGACGTATTGGATCTCGAGCTTCGCGGCTTCCTCGGGATTGGCGAGCGCGTCCTTCCAGCCCTTGAGCGCGGCGCGGGTGAACTTCTTCACCACGTCGGGGTTCTTCGTCAGGAAGTCCTCGGAGACGCCCAACGAATTGGCGTAGATGTCGAGGCCATAATCGCCGGCGAACAAGCAGACCGGTTTGGCGTTGGTGACCGCGCGGCGGATGGCGGGCTCGCTCATCAGGAACTGGTCGATCGACTGCACTTTGCCGGCTGCCAGCATCGGCACGCGTGACGCGGCGTCGATGTTGACGACCTTGAGGGTCTTGCTGTCGACCTTGTTCATTTCCATGAACGCCATCCAGATCTTCGGCACGAACGAGGCCGTGCTAGAGCCGAATTCGAGGCCCGCCATCTGCGCGGGTTTGGTGACGTTGGCGCCGGGATTGAGCGTGAAGACGCAATAGGGCGGCCTCTGGTAGTTGGCGGCGACGATTTTCACCGATCCACCGGCGCTGCCGGCCGCGACGAGGCTCGGGATGTCGATGAAGCCGAATTCGGCGCCGCCGGTCGCGACCGTGCGGATGGCGTCGGCCGTGCCCTTGGACGGCATGATGGTGACGTTGAGGCCCTCATCCTTGAAGTAGCCCTTTGCGAGCGCGACGTACCAGGGTGCGTGGCGGCCGAGGCTGATGAAATCGAGCACGAATTTCACATCGCGTTCCTGCGCGCGGGCGGGAGCGACGGCCAGGCCGGCGAGCACGGCCGTGACTGAGATCAGGCTTCGAAACATGGGCAACTCCAGCAATTTGCCGACAAAGGCGGCGGCGTGAGCAGGGCCGCGTCGCGGCCCGGAAAGCGATTTGACCTCGAAAATATCATAAGATATTTCACGTGATACACAAGCTGGCACGGCGGCGCCCGGCGCCGATGCCGCAGCCGGGAAAGCGCAAGTTTCGGAGCGGGGAATGACGGGAGATCGAGCAGGTCGATGGCGTTCGGCGTGATCAAGAACGTACGCAAGGTCTTCCAGGTCGAGGAGCTCGGCGGCCGGGCGCTGGAGCCGGTGGTGGCGCTCGACGACGCGAGCTTCGAGTTCGGCGAGGGCGATCTCGTCGCGTTGCTCGGGCCGAGCGGCTGCGGCAAGACCACGCTGTTGCGCGTCGTCGCAGGATTGATCGCGAAGTCGGCCGGCTCGGTCACCATCGGCGGGCGCGAGGTCACGCGGCCGATGGGGGACTACGGCTTCGTCTTCCAGGCGCCGAGCCTGATGCCGTGGCGCAACGTGCTCGACAACGTGCTGTTCCCGATGGAGATCCTCCGGCGCAACGATGCGGCGGCGCGCCGCCACGCCAACGAGCTCATCGAGCTCGTGGGGCTCTCGGGCTTTCTCTCGGCGCGCCCGCACCAGCTTTCGGGCGGCATGCAGCAGCGCGTCGCGCTCTGCCGCGCCCTTATTCATCAGCCGCGGCTGTTGCTGATGGACGAGCCGTTCGGCGCGCTCGACGAGCTCACCCGCATGGAAATGAACGACCTGTTGCTGCGCATCCGGACCGAGACCAGGGCGTCGGTCCTGTTCGTGACGCATTCCATCTCGGAGGCGGTGTATCTCGCCGACAAGGTCATCGTGTTCAGCCGGCGTCCGGCGCGCGTCGCCAAGGAGATCGCCGTCACCATTCCCTATCCGCGCAGCCAGAGGGTCAGGTTCACGCCTGCGTTCACCGCAGCCGAGCGGATTGCGAGCGAGGCGCTGGGCGTGATCACGCCGGCCGCGGAAGAGGCGCCCGCGCCGGCACGGGCAGCGCAATGAGGGCCGACCGATGAGATGGCGCTTGCTCGCCCCGTTCGCCTATCCGCTCGCCGGCGTCCTGCTCATCGTGGCGGCCTGGGTGCTCGCCTGCTGGCTCGGCAACATCCCGACGGTGGTGCTGCCGACGCCGGACAAGGTGCTGCACTCTCTGGTGCTGCGGCGCGATCTGCTTGTCGACGAGAGCTGGGTCACGCTCAAGGAGACGCTCTACGGCTTTCTGCTGGCGCTGGTCGTCGGCTTGCCGCTGGCGGTGGCGGTCGCCAATTCGCGCCCGCTCAACCTGATGTTCTATCCGTTGTTGATCGCGCTACAGTCAGTGCCGAAGGTCGCGCTGGCGCCAATGCTCCTGGTGTGGCTCGGCACCGGGCTGGAGTCCAAGCTCGCGATCGTCTGGCTGGTCGCCTTCTTCCCGATCATCGTCGATACCGCGGCCGGCTTGCGCGCCACACCCAAGGAGTTGCTCGAGCTCGCCGCGAGCCTCAACGCCTCGCCGCTGCAGGTCTTCGTCAAGGTGCAACTGCCGGCGGCGCTCCCGTTCATCGTCACCGGCGCCAAGGTGGCGATCACGCTGGCAGTCATCGGTGCTGTGATCGGGGAGTTCGTGGGCTCGAGCGAAGGGCTTGGCTTCCTGTTGTTGAGCGCGACCTCGCAGCTTGATACGCCGCTTGCCTTCGCCGCGCTGTTCGCGCTGTCGGCGCTGGGCATCCTCGTCTATGCGCTGGTCGGACTGGGCGAGCGGATGATGTCGTCGTGGCTGCCGCCCGCGCCGGCGCAGCACTGAGGTGAAACGGGAATCTTCCATGGCGAGAGACGCACGACGGCGACAGACGATGGCACCCAAACGGGCAGCGCGGCGGGCGCCCGCCAAGCCGGGCCTCGCGGTCGCGCCCGCCAAGGACGTGACCAAGCCCAATTCCCTGGTCGCCAAGGCCTATGCCGAGATCAAGGAAAAGATCATCACGCTTTACTTCCTGCCCGGCCAATATCTCAACGAGGCCGCGATCTCGAACCTGCTGGATCTCGGCCGCACGCCCGTGCACCAGGCGCTGCAGCGGCTCGAGCTCGAAGGGCTCGTCGAAATCATGCCGCGCAAGGGCATCGTGGTGCTGCCCGACAGCATCTCGGAGATCATCAAGATCCTGGAATCCCGCGCGGCAGTCGAGGCCGAGCTCGCCAAGGCCGCGGCCGGCCGAGCCTCCGTCGACGACGGCAAGGAGCTCGTGACGCTCGCCCAGGCCATCAAATATACCGAGAGCGGCCCCGGCATCGACGGCTTCATCGCCTGCGACCGCGCCTTCCACCGCAAGCTCGCGGAGCGCGCCGGCAACACCGTGCTGAGCGACTTTGCCCAGCAACTGCACGAGCGCTCGATCCGCTACTGGTACCTGCACCTGTGGCAGACCATGGACGTGCAGGCGACGACGCGCCAGCACATCGCCATCGCCGAGGCGATCGCCAAGCACGACGGCGAGCGCGCGGCGACCGCGATGCGCGAGCACATCGAGAGCCTCAAGGGCCGCCTGATGCAGGTCCAGGACGCGAACCGCCGCTTCGGTCCGCCGCCGTCCCGCTGAGGCAATGTCAACAGGATAGAGGTAGGAACGGAGATCACGATGACCGATCCCAAGATCGCAATGCCGGCCGGGATGCCGAGCCTCGACGAGGTGCTGCTGCAGAGCAACGACATGCCCTGGCGCGCGAAATCCCTGCCGGGTGTCTCGGAAAAGATGCTGTGGCGCGACGAGCAGGGCGGATCCTCGATTGCGCTGATCAAGTTCGACAAAGGCGCGAGCATCCCCGAGCCGCACCTGCACGCCTCGAACCAGTTCATGTTCTGCCTCAAGGGCAAGTACGAGTACACCAAGACCGGCGTCACTTTGACGGCGGGCTCGTTCTACTGGAACCCGAAGGGCAACGTGCACGGTCCGACCTTGGCGCACGAGGAGACGATCGTGGTCGAGATCTACGACGGCCCGCACTATCCGCAGCGTCCGTCCTGGTACGCCAATGACGAGGACGCGCGCTGATGGCGTCCGGTTCGGCAAGCTCTGCGACTGCGGCGAAGGGCATCGAGGCCCATCGGCTGGCCGCGGCAGTTGCCGCGATCTTCGCCGCTGTCGGGATCCGGCCGGAGGATGCTGCGATCGTCGCGGAGGATCTTGTCGCCGCCGACCTCGAAGGCGTCGCCTCGCATGGGGTGATGCTGCTGCCGATGTATGTCGCGCGCATCGCCGAGGGCTCGGTGTCGCGCAAGAGCCTGGGCGAGGTCGTGAGCGACCGCGGCTGCGCGATCGTGCTCGATGCCGGCCATGCGCTCGGCCAGTTGACCGCGCGCCAGGCCGTCAAGCTGGCAGTGGCGCGCGCGCGGGAGATCGGCATGGCTTCGGTCGCCGTGCGCGACGGCTTCCATTTCGGGACCGCCGGACGCTTCGCGCGCATGATGGCGGCGGACAACTGCGTCGGCATCGTGCTCTCCAACACGCGTCCGCTGATGCCGGCGCCGGGGGGCGCCGAGGCCATGGTCGGCAACAATCCGATCGCGATCGCGCTTCCTTCCGCCGGGGCGTTCCCGGTGGAGGTGGACATGGCGCTGAGCGCGACCGCCATGGGTAAGATCCGCCTGGCCGCGGCCGCGGGTGAGAGCATCCCGGCGGATTGGGCGATCGACGCCGAGGGGCGGCCGACCACCGATCCGGCGGCGGCGATCAAGGGCATGCTGCTGCCCGCGGCCGGGCCGAAAGGCTTCGGCCTCGCCTTCGTCATCGATCTCCTCTGCGGCGGGCTCAGCGATGGTGCGGTCGGGGCCGGCGTGCGCCCGCTCTACGGCGATCCCGCCGAACCCTACCGCTGCTCGCACTTCTTCCTCGCGATTCATGCCGGGCACTTCCCGGTGGGCGAACGTTTCGCCGAGCGCGTGCGTGACGAGGCGTTGCGGGTGAGCGCATCGAAGCGCGCGCCCGATGTTTCGCGGGTCTACGCACCCGGCGAACTCGTCGCCGTCACGCGGGAGAAGAATGCCGGCCTCTGCCGGCTCGATGGGCAGACCATCAAGAGCCTGATCGAGACCGCCGCCAGCGTCGGGCTCGACGACTTCGAATCCGAACTGTTTGGAGGGAACCAATGAAACGGCAGATCGTCAGCGACAAGATCCGGCAGCCCAACGGGCATTTCTCGCAAGCCACCGTCATCGAGGCGCGCGGCAAGCTGGTGTTCATCTCAGGCATGACCGCGCGCCGGCCGGACGGAACGATCGCCGGCATCGGCGACGTCGAGGCGCAGACCCGGCAGGTTTGCGAGAACATCAAGGCCGCGGTGGAGGCCGCCGGCGGCACCATGGACGACATCGTGCGCGTCGACGTCTATGTGCGCAATATGGAGCACTTCGAGAAGATCCACAAAGTGCGCCGCGAATATTTCAAGGCGCCGGCGCCGGCGTCCACCATGGTCGAGATCAACAAGATGACCTCGCCCGAATACCTGATCGAGATCAACGCCATCGCCGTGCTCCCGAACGCCTGAGGACAGAGCATGCGCG
>Ga0153954_1000893_pt1 | contig 19208 bp, 21 predicted proteins | sample TSFL038MetaG_FD_102277 | JGI IMG/M metagenome (GOLD analysis project Ga0153954, IMG submission 102277) | Attine ant fungus gardens microbial communities from Florida, USA - TSFL038 MetaG | ecosystem: Host-associated > Fungi > Mycelium > Unclassified | place: USA: Florida, Wekiwa Springs State... | reverse complement strand
TACCAGAAAGTGGCTTTGAAAATGGATTCGAAATCGATTGGAATGAGTTGGAAACGTTATTACAGGAAAACCTCTCGCCTCGAGAATATAGTCTTGTGGACAAATTGCGCAAAGGAACGTGGGAACAAAATGACCACCCTTTTTTCCAACGCCTTCGAGCTTTCGAAAGAGATTTTAAAGCTTATATGGGATCATTGCGGGCCCAAAAATGGGGTCTTTCTTGCCCAGCGGAAGAAAATAAAGTGGAATTTTCTGAATTAAAAGTGATTTTCGAACGCTACTTTACCACCCCTTTGCAACTGCATAGGCACATTTTAGAATACCGCTTAAAGGCCTTTGAAAGAGAAGTAAGCGATCCCCCTTTCTCCCTAGACCATATCTTGTGGCAGGTGTGGCGTCTCGTGGAGATCGATAAATGGAATCGTTTGGATTGTCGCAATGGGGCGCAAACGATCGCTAAATTTTCAGGGAGGGGCTAATGGGTGCGCGTGGATTTGTGCAAAATGCCTTTGGAAACTTGCTCTCCGTCCGTTTTGAGGGGGCAATTCAACAAGGGGAGATGGCCTTTGTGCAACTGCATGATTTGCAGCTCAAAGGGGAAGTGATCGAAATTGCCGGCTCTCTTGCCAAAATTCAAGTCTATGAAGATACGCGGGGGGTCCAGTTAAATACCCCTGTCTATTTTGCCGGGGAATTGCTCGAAGCGGAACTTGGGCCAGGGCTCCTAAGCTCAATTGTGGATGGGTTGCAAAATCCCCTGCAAGCTGTGGCGGATGCCAGCGGAATGTTTTTGCCCCGCGGACTATATTTGCCCCCGTTAGACCGCAAAAAACATTGGGATTATCATCCGATTGCGAAAGTGGGGCAAAGAGTGGAGCGCGGAGATTCCCTTGGAAGCACTTTTGAAGGGCGTTTTCACCATCTCATTTTTGTGCCGTTCCGCCTCCTCGGCACCTACACCCTAACCTGGGTGATCCCCCCCGGATTATATAGTGTAGATCAAGTGGTCGCCAAAGGGATCGATGACCAAGGACGTGAAGTAGAATTTAGCATGGTACAAAAGTGGCCGATCAAAATCCCTTTGCAAAAAGGGGAGAAAAGGAAGCCCACCGAAATGATGGATACAGGCAGCCGTATTATCGATACGCAGTTTCCGATCCTGAAAGGGGGGACTTTTTGCACCCCCGGACCTTTTGGAGCGGGTAAAACAATGCTGCAGCACCATTTGGCCAAATATGCTTCCGTTGACATTGTCGTGATGTGCGCCTGTGGCGAGCGTGCTGGAGAAGTAGTGGAGATCTTGCGGGAATTTCCCCATCTGATCGATCCCCATACCGGAGACCCCCTCTTCCGCCGCACCGTATTGATTTGCAACACGTCTTCCATGCCGGTCGCCTCCAGGGAATCTTCGATCTATCTGGGGATCACTATCGCCGAATATTACCGCCAAATGGGGCTGCAGGTACTCCTCTTGGCCGATTCTACATCGCGCTGGGCGCAGGCTTTACGGGAAATGTCGGGACGACTAGAAGAGATCCCTGGCGAAGAGGCGTTTCCAGCTTATTTGGCCTCGCGCATCGCTGAATTTTACGAGCGCTCGGGTGTCCTTGAATTAAAAGGGGGTAAAACCGGCTCTGTAACTATTGGAGGATCAGTTTCACCCGCGGGGGGCAATTTCGAAGAACCTGTGACCCAAGCTACCTTGGCTGTTGTGGGAGCCTTTTTAGGGCTGTCGCGCGAACGCTCCGATGCGCGCCGCTATCCGGCCATCGACCCCCTTCTTTCTTGGTCGAAATACGGAGAGGACCTCACCTCAATTTGGGGAAATAAAGTAGCCCGCGCCCGCCAGTTCCTGCGCAAAAGCGAAGAGGTGGGGCAAAGGATGGAAGTGCTTGGTGAAGAAGGGGTTTCGGTTGCTGATTTCATTGCTTATTTGAAGGGAGAGCTATACGACTTTGCCTATCTTCAGCAAAATGCCTTCGATAAAGAAGATGCCTACAGCCCCTTGAAAAGGCAAATCGAACAGGCGACGTTAGTGGATCAAATTTTGACGAAATCACACCGTTTTCCTTCCCATGATGCCGCTCGGAAGTATTTTCTCATTTTGCAAAACAAGCTGAAAAACCTGTTGTTTATCCCGTTTGAAAGCGACGCTTATGCAGAAGCCTATGGCGAAATTGAACAATGGATAGGTTCAATAGGAGGGGAACATGCAGCTCATTTATGAAAAAATCGATGAATTGCGCGGAAACCTCCTCACGCTAAAGGCGCGTGGCATCGCCTTAGGGGAGTTGGCCAGGATAGACCTAAAAGATGGGCGTAAACTCTATGCCCAAGTGATCCGCATTGAAGGGGAACAAGTTGTTTTGCAAGTGTTTGCTAATACGCGCGGGATCTCCACCAACGATAAGGTGATCTTTTTGAAGCGGGAAATGCAAACAGTCGTAGGGGAGTCGCTCCTAGGACGCCGCCTGAATGGCGCAGGCAACCCGATTGACAAAGGGCCTGCACTCAACGGTGAAAAAGTGAACATTGGACAAACCTCTTTCAATCCCGTCAAACGGATTGTACCGCGTGAGATGGTGCATACGCGAATCCCGATGATCGATATCTTTAACTGCTTGGTAAAATCGCAAAAAATTCCGATCTTTTCGATTCCAGGAGAACCCTATAATCAGCTTTTGATGCGCATTGCCAATCAGACCAATTCCGATGTGGTGATTTTGGGTGGAATGGGGCTCACTTTCAAAGATTATCAAGCCTTTATCGACAATGGAGTTGAGTCAGGTTCGCTTCACAAGACAGTGATGTTTATCCACCGCGCTACCGATCCGGCAGTGGAGTGTTTGCTTGTGCCCGATATGGCCTTAGCTGCGGCTGAAAAATTTGCTGTAGAGGGGAAAGATGTGTTGGTGCTCCTGACCGATATGACCGCTTTTGCCGATGCGATTAAAGAGATTGCCATCACCATGGATCAAGTTCCCTCGAATCGCGGCTATCCAGGCTCGCTCTACTCCGATTTGGCAGCGCGCTATGAAAAGGCAGTGGCGATTGAGGGGAGCGGATCGATTACGCTGGTGGCAGTGACTACGATGCCGGGAAATGACGTGACTCATCCGGTTCCCGATAACACCGGTTACATCACCGAAGGGCAGCTCTATTTGCATGGGGGTAAAATCGAGCCGTTCGGCTCCCTCTCACGCCTCAAGCAACTCGTGATTGGCCATGCCACCCGGGAAGATCACGGTGAATTGGCCAACGGGATGATCCGCCTTTATGCCGATTCGAAGAAGGCGAAGGAGCGAGAGGCGATGGGATTCAAAATCTCCCGTTGGGATGAAAAATTGCTCCAGTATGCCCATTTCTTTGAAACTGAACTGATGGCCCTCGACATCAATTTGTCCGTGGAGGAAGCCTTGAATTTGGGTTGGAATATTTTAGCCCGCTGTTTTGCCCCGGACGAAGTGGGAATCAAAAATAGCCTCCTTCAAAGGTATTGGCCCGCATGAAAATGACCAAATTGGAATTGCGCACCCAGCAAGTGCGCCTTAAACAGCTGCAACGGTACTTGCCCACCTTGCAATTGAAGAAGGGATTGCTGCAGGTGCATGTGTTTGAAGCGCGCCAAAAGCTCATGCAAGTGGAGGAGTTTTTGCATCTGGAAAAAAACCAATGCGAAGCCTTTGCGCCTTTGTTAAATGAACCGCTGTGCGTCGATCTTCTTGAGATACTAAGGGTGCAAAACCTTTCGAAAAGAGAAGAAAATATAGCCGGGATTGAGTTGCCTCTCTTTGAGCGGGTTGACTTTGCGGCGATCGATTATTCGCTAGTAGACACCCCGGTGTGGCTCGATAGCGTCGTAATTGCTTTGCGCCGCTTAAAGCGCCTACACATTGAGCGGGAGATTTGTATGGAACGGTTGCAAAAACTCGAAAAAGAGCTGCAAGAAGTCTCGACACGGGTCAACCTCTTTGAAAAAATTTTAATCCCGCGCACGCTTGGGGCTATCCGCAAAATTGGAGTCTTTTTAGGGGATCTGCAATTAGCCGCTGTAGCACGTGCTAAAGTGGCCAAATCAAAAATAAAGATGCGAAAAGATGCGTGCCGAACTTAAAAAATGTCTCTTTCTCGGGACACAAGATCGATCCGATCTTTTTTTTCAAGCTGCTCAGGAATGGGGGGTGATCCACTTTGCCGGAAAAGCTTTGGGAAAATCGCCCTATTCATCTGCCATTCAAAAAACGGCCGCGGCACTGAAATTGACCAAGGGTGAAGAAAGAGGGGGCGACCAACACCAGATTGTTGAACGTCTGTTAGAGCTCAAAACACAAATGGACGCAGTGGAAGCGAATTTGCAGAAACTGGATAAAGCTTTGGTTTTTGCCCACTTTTTTGGCGACGATGCCTTAAAAGATTTGCAAGAAGTAGAACGTTATCTCCAACGAAAAGCTTATTTCTACTGGGCTCCCCACGCGATTTTTGAAGCTAAAGAAGGTTTTATCTTGGTCAATTCCGACCTTCAGCGCGACTATTTTCTGGTGCTCTCCAAAGAGCCTCCTACTCATCCGAAACTGCATGAGGTACCCCTTCATGACCTCAGTAGGCAAAAAGAGTTGAAGCAGGAACTTATTTTATTGCGTGGGGAATTGCTACAGCTGTCTTCTTACCGTAGCGGTTTGCAACACTATCTCACCGATCAAAAGAATGCAGCCTCTAAATGGGAAGCAGCTAGTAAAGCCCTTAAGATCGAAGGGGACCTTTTTATAGCCGAAGGGTGGGTCCCTGAAGAGGAAGTCGGGCCCCTCAAAAAGAAGGTGGAAGGCCTAGGGTTCCAATTGCATCCTGTTGCTCCCGAAGAAAATGAAACACCTCCGACTTTACTGGATAATAATCTTATAGGGCAGATGGGGGAGGATCTGGTCAATATCTACGACACCCCTTCAGCAACCGATAAAGACCCCTCTCTTTGGGTCATCGCTTTTTTTGCGCTGTTTTTTGCCTTTATCATTGGAGATGGGGGGTATGGACTTCTCTTTTTGTCTGCAGCCCTATTTATACGCTGGAAGTATTCTCTAGGCCAAGCGGGTTTGCGGGCCTGGCGCATCATCACAACAGTTTCAGCTGCATGCGTCGTGTGGGGCATTTTGACCACTTCTTTTTTTGGGATTCCCATAGCTCAAGATAGCCCGCTTCGAAAAGTTTCCCTGCTGCAGTGGGTTGTGGAAAAGAAATTGGCTTACAGCGGAATCAGCGATCCCCAGGGCGCCCTCTTGCAAGACGAAGCTCTTTATACACGCCAAGCCGATCCGGTGATGCTGGAGCTAGCACTATTAATTGGCGTGGTGCACCTCAGCATCTCTTTGCTCCGCTATGCACAGCGTAATCCCCCTTCGGTTGGTTGGCTCATTTTTTTGTGGAGCGCGACCCTTTACTTGCCGATCTATCTCAAAGTCGATTCGCTGCTCCATTATGTGTTTCATATCCCCCCCTCCATAGCTGCGTGGGGTTTATATGGCATGGGCGTGGGAGTTGCTTTGGCAACTAGTTTATCACTCATTAAAAATAAATGGCTGGGATTGTTAGAGCCCACGACGCTAATTCAGGTGTTTGGGGATAGCATGTCCTACTTACGCCTCTATGCCCTGGCTTTATCTGGAAGCATGATGACGAGTGCGCTTTTGGAACTTTCTGCTTCCACTCCATTGGTGGCGGGACCATTGATTTTAATATTTGGACACCTAGTTAATATTGTGCTGAGCATTATGGGGGGCACGATTCATGGTTTGCGTCTCAATTTTTTAGAATGGTATCATTATAGTTTTGAAGGGGGAGGCAAGCCCTACACCCCATTAAGGAGGATTATATGAGCCTCTCCACAAATTATTTTAGCCGCCTTTTCATCCCTTTTTGGCCTCTTTTGCACGCCAAATCTCGACAAGCTTATACAAGCTTGCCATCGATTTGTTGTGCAAAAGATGCTAAAAAATTGATTATAATTCATTCTAAACTACTTTATAGAGAGGCTCATTTATGGACTACGATATGGTTGGACCTATTTTAGCGTTGGGGATAAGCGCCATTGGCAGCAGCGTCGGCTGCTACATCGCCGGATCTGCTTCCCATGCTGCCATGAGCCGCTCGGATGAAGGGCATGGCAAATTTATTGCGATGGCGGCAGCGCCCTCTTCGCAAATGATTTATGGTTTTATTTTGATGCTGTTTATGCGTGACGCAATCCGTGCGGGAACTTTAGCGCCTTTTAGCGGCGTCATCATGGGGCTGCTCATTGGCTTAGCCCTATGCATTTCGGCAATCTATCAAGGGATGGTGTGCGCGACTGGGATCCAAGCTACTGCAAAAGAGCCCTCCCTGTTTGGGAAATGCTCTGTCGCCGTTGGGATTATTGAGTCTTTTTCGCTCTTTGCCTTTGTGTTTGCTCTCTTACTTCTTTGAGAAAGATTCGAGCGCAGCAAATGTTTTTGGGAGAGTCTTTTGGATTTCTGGCTTTAACATGAGCAACTCCTGATGTTCTTCTTCCGTCAAGGTTTCGAAGTTAAATTCAAGCACAGCGTCCAACTTGCTCATCAGTTTGACTTGCCGGTGGGTGTCACAGAAGTGGACGGCTACGAGCCACTTCCGTAGATCGAAGACGCCTTCGTCACCGTTGAGGTATGCAAGGTAAGCTTCTATCCCTTTTAAATCTGGTAGCCTTCCTTTAGACAAGCTTGCGTGGATTGACCCTTCAGCAAATTCCTCGATGTAACGTTTGTGTAGCGAGATTGAATCTTTATCATTCACACAAGGAATGCGTTCAATTCCTGGGTAAGCTGCTTGGAAAAGCGGTTCACACTCACGATAAGCTATTCTATCTTCGTCGAATAAACGCTGATCCAATGCAAAAAGAATGAGTGGATCTTTATTCGACAGAGCTCTTTTAATTTCTTCTATTCGTTGTTCTCGTGTCGCTTCAAAAATGCGATCGATGCCGCTCCACCAATTCTGAATATTTTTTAGGGCACCTTTTACTTTATCCGCACCAAGAACTTTTCGTGCTTCACCTAACTGCGCAAAATTGAAATCCAATAGAATTTTAGGAAGATAATTCGGGTAAAGCCGATCGATCTCATCAACAACTTTTGTAACGGAACCGTTTTTATGAAGATGGTCAAATAAGTCTTTGTACGCTTTGCAACGGTGAATCTTTTTCAAAATAACAAAGCCGGTGACCCCGAGCGGAATCCATACCAACCATGTGGCAAAAGGGATCTTTTTGCCTAGATGTTTAGCTAATCCACATAACGCGAAATTACCCACCGCCGCAACTGTGAATAATAACATGGAATGAAATCGAAATGTCTCAATGTGGTTTCCAAAAGCGTCAGCAAGTTGAGATTCTGCCTGCGTTCCAGACATTGGGCGCCGATCTTCTTTCACATGGAATAGTGGACCAATAAACGACATGCTTCCTTCCTTAGAATAAGAATGTTATTTTATCTCCTATCCTATCCCGCTGTAAAGGGGAAACTAACATTTGTACAAGGGGTAAGCACTCTTGTTCGGGATTTTGACAAACCAATTTTTAAGCTTAAAACCCAACTTGCCTCCCTAAATCACGATTGAACACAGCCGAACTTGGCTAAACACCTCGACCAAGTCAATGACTTGAGCTTCAGCACATTCGTGAAGGTTTGTATTCACCAAAGCAGAACGTATTGATCGTAAGGGCTTTAATTTGGCGGCAGTAGATTGCATTAAATGTCACGCATTCATCTCGATTATTTAGTTCAGCTATAACCGTTTTAAGGCCTTCAGGATCTGAGGGGTTAAGATTTAAGTGAAGTTCCCTAGCATCATCTAAGGTATCTGCCCAGATAGGGTTAGAGGTTTCAAGTGTCTTGAGCGCTTGTTGAGAAGCGGTGCGGTGCTGAGCGATAATGGGCAAGAAGGAAGCGAATCGATTGATTTTTTGGCCAGGATGGGCTGGATCTTCGACAAGAGGCTCATTATACAATTTGGTCAATGTCTCCCCAAAATAGTGCGGTGGGATGCTTTTCTTAAGAAATTCTTGAAATTGTTGAATCTCTTCATCGGTCAGAGTCTCATAGTTAGCAGCTAAAGTTGCGTCTAGCTTGGCCAACATTTTTTTCTGGTTATAATCGATGCAAAATTGCACATCCCTAAACCACTGTGCCATAGAAAAGAGCCCTTCATTTCCATTGACCAATTCGACGTAGCGCTCGATCCCTTCAATTTCAGGGATATCTGCTCTCCCAAAGGCTTTTTTTAAGTCCCCTTCGACGAAGTAATCGAAATACTCTTTGCGGATTTTTATCACCGGTTTCCCTTCCGGAGCATAGGGGTTCGCGTCTAATTCACGAAATATCCTTTTTAATAAAGGTCTAATAGCTTTCAATTCATTGGAAGAACTATCTTCTATATTTTTGTCTAATTCAAAAGCAGCAATGGGATAACGTTGAAAGTTTTCTTTCTTAGAATTAACACTCTTATTTTTGGGTGTAACAACGTGATCGATGAGACGCCAAGCGCTGATGGAATCATTACTAACTGCTCTACAAAGTGCGGAAACTGTTTTAGATCCAAGCGCTTGTCTGGCTTCTTTTAGCTGTAAAAAATTCATTCGGGGCAAAATTTGGGCCATTTGAGCAGGGAAGAGCTGGGCGATCTGCCGAATGATAGGCTGGGTGAGAGTTCCGTTTTTCTGCAAATAGGTTTCTAAACGAGACAAGGAGTAATAGCGATGAAATAAGAAGACAGGGATTGAACCCAGCAAAATTGTCGGGACTGCAATCGTGTACTTAAGAGCAGGATAGGTCTGCCCTAGCGACTGCATTAAGGTTTTAAAAGCTAAAAAAGAGACCTGCGTCAGGGCCAGTAAAGCAGCTGCATTAAAAAAACTTGTTTTTAAGTAATCCCTCTTACCTTTATGCAAAATTTGATCTGCCTCGCGACCTGTTAAAGGAGGGGTTAAATGGGCTCTATGAAATAAAGGGGCTTGTAACGACATTGAATGACTCACTGTTTTTTTGTTAAATTGTTTATAATAAATTGCAGAAGAGACTATTAGTTAAATTCAGGTTCATCGTCGTTTGCAAAAGTATGGAAAGTTCAATTTTATATGTAGACTTCATGGCAACTATTTGTAATAAATATCGAATTATACATAACTATAATAAAAATGTCTAGCGATAATTATAATAAACACCGTAATCGGTTAAATAATAAACTGAAGGAGCTTTCAGAGCTTTCAGAGCGTCAATTTATTTCTATAAAAATGTTGATACATTTTTTGGGAGGGAAGGGGCAAGCGGCTCTCCTGGTTTTGATAGGCCTACCCTTTTGCTTACCGATCCAAATCCCTGGTCTTTCCCTCCCGTTTGGATTGTTTTTGGCTTTTATTGGCCTAAGGATCGCTTTTGGTCACCATGTGTGGATCCCGGAGAAGATCCTCAACCAAGAAATTTCCCATGCGACACTGGAAAAGATCATCGATTACACGACGCGAGTTACCGATTGGCTGTGCCGTTTTTCCTATACACGCTGGATATGTCTCGTGCAAACACCCGCCCTGCACCTTTTACATGGTCTAACTGTCGCTCTGCTGGGCTTTTTACTGGCGCTGCCGCTGCCTATTCCTCTAACCAACATTTTGTTCGCTGTGCCGATCGTGTGCTTTGGCCTTGCATTGCTTGACGATGATGGAGTCGTGATTTGCCTAGCCTATATACTCAGCTTGATCGCTTTTGCGACCTTTGCCCTCCTATTTTGGTTAGGCGCTGAAGGAACGCTCCATTTTTTACACTAAATCGCAAGCATCACCCGGCATCCAATGCGCATCTTGCCCTTCCCATTTGACATTGCACCCAATTGGATTGGTGAGGGGCGTTTTTACAGGACGACCAGCCACAATATCTTCCAGGGCATTTTCGAGGTCATTGACTTTGATGTTCGCGGCGTTGCGCGGACTATCCACTCCACGTCCCGTGTAGAGCAGTTTGCGATCGCGATCAAAGACAAAAAAGTGGGGAGTGCGCAGGGCGCCATAGGCCCTGGCCACATCCTGGCTTTGGTCGTAGAGGTAGATCCACGGAAATTTTTGTTCTACCATCCGTTTTTGCATCTGCTCAAATGAATCTTCCGGTATAGTGCGGGCGCTGTTTGAATTGATTCCGGCAAAAGCAAAGCCCATTTTAGCATATTTTTCAGCCGTTTTACGGGTAACTTCATCTGATCCGATCACATAGGGGCAGTGGTTGCAGGTAAAAAACAAAACCAGGTAAGGGGATTTTTCAAAATCTTTCAAAGAATAGGTTTTCCCATCGGTGGCGGGTAATTTAAAGTCGGGCGCTCTTTCGCCGAGTTGAAGTGTGAATGGCATACGTAAGCTCCTCCCTATTTTTTAAAAACAATTTGGCAGAAAAGAATTTTTTTTGATAGAGATAAGAGAAATTTAACCCTATCAAGGAAACGTTATGAAAAAATGTCTCGTCATGATCCCTGTGCTTGCCGGCTTGCTTTCGGGCTGTATGGTGCAAGATACGATTAATGCCATGGCGGCCAATCAGCAGGCTATCCAGATGAGTACGGATGCGATCAATGAAAACGTCCAAGCGGTCGAAGCTGCAAATCGTGCGATTGAGGAAAACATTCGTCAAATCGATGCCATTAATAAAGCGTTGAAAAAGGCAGGCACATAATGAAAATGATTCTATTGGCAATCCCCGCATTGATCGTCCTGACAGGGTGTGTCATTGAGGATTTGAACAATGCGATCCAGTCCAGCACCTACACCATCTACGAAAACCAAGATGCTGTGCAACGAAGCAACGATGCTATTCGGATGAATTCTGCTCTGGTTAACACCAGCAACCAAGGGCTTGCCGAAAACCGCCGCTTACTCGAATCTGTAAAGTAATCTTTTAAAGAAGCCTCCTCCAGCAATGAAGGAGGCTTTTTAGCTTAACGAACGAGTTGAGCAGTATCAACGATTGAGTTGGGGCCCAGCCAGATATTCCAGGTGGCCTTAGCGAAGGCAGGATTCACAGTCGTTCCGACCGATTTGCCATTGATCAACACTTCAATCGTGCCGCCTGGGAATGAGCGGATCACAGCTTCTTCCCCTTTTTTGACATCCTGGCTGAAGAAACCGATAAACTTGTCGATATTCCCTTTCAACTGGTTCAATTGATCAGGAGACAAATTCTTTTCATACCCTTCAAGATAAGCTCCCCTGATTTTTTCCCCTTCAATATCGCGCAACCATTTCATGGTAAACTGTTTGGCAACATCGGCATTGACCAACGCCTGAGCTTTATTGCCACTTAAAGGCGTTCCTTTTTGTACATAACTTGCAATGCTATAGACGTTGAAAACCAATTTCTTACGTGTAGTAGCACCGGTGGCTTCCAGTGTATACTGCTTCCCGTCCCGATCAAAGCTAATCTGTTGCGGAAATGTTTGCCCGGAGATGGGATCTTTCACCACATCTGCTGTTTGCACTTGCCCATACAGGGAACCGCTCAGCGCTCCTAGAACCAGCGCACTAAAAAACAATGCTTTCATAAAGCCTCCTCTTTTAACCACAACCTATTGCAATTCCACAATTTTGGCAAGGAGGGGGCTATCTTTGCGGAAACTCAACTAACTTGATAAATGGAGTGGTATTTTGAAATGAGATTTATTGCTTATTGGGGTTTATTTCTTCCCATTTCGGTCACCAAGGGCGTATTATATATAGGCTTTTATGAGCTCTGTATGCAAAAGGCTTTGGAGAAATGGGAGAATGGGTTATGATCCGCATGAAAAGAACCCTTATAAATTATAGGTGAGATATGGCAGCTCCCGTAAATTTTAGCCGTTCATCAATAGAAATTGGAATAAGTGCCGTTCAAAATACGAACGGTTCAGGCTTTAGTGGAAAGTCGCTTAAAGCTGTAGCCACCGCGGGTGTAATAACAGGGGTTTTTATTTTCGCAGCGCGGCAACTTTCACCTTCATTTGCCACTAAAATGGATGAGGGACTGGTCCATCTAAGTGAACGTTTTTCCTCAACAGTTGTACGGCCGCTCCGAAAAACTAAGCGCACCATGATGGAACGGGCTTCCAATGTAACAACAAAGGTGGTCATTGGACATAGTGCCATGATGACTTTAGGGAGTTTACTTCTTTTACCTTATCAGAAAAATCCAGAAATTATTTTTGCACGTACAGCGCGCCAATTTGATAAGATCACCCTCGATCAAATCGAACAGCTCAAATGTACACCAAAACATAAAATGCTTTTACGCGTAGTGAAATTTCTATTAGATTTTAGAGCGTGTTTCATACCCAAGGCAATTGAGATTGTCGCAGAAGAACCGGTGCTCCCTCTATTGCTTACCGGCTCTTATCCGGAAGTTAGTTCTTCAAGTGTTAAAATAACGAGTTTGGCCGCAGGGACGCTTGCTTTCCTAGGTTTTTCGCTCAAGTTCCTTGCGTGGGATGACACCATTCAGCCTGTCGTTCACCCCGTTATTCATACCGATCCCCATCGTTCCATCGCCAATCGGCAATTCACCTATCTGGCTCCCGTAGCACTAGATGTGAATGATTCGTTTCAGCCTCTTCCCAATGAATTGCTAGTGAAGATTGCACAGTCATTAGGTGAACGAGATTTATCCACACTTGCGCTTTTGAGCCGCAGCTGGAGGCTTATCAGCTTTTCACGGGTCATCCGAGAGCCTCTTCTTCGTAAAAAATTTGGTGATCCATTAGTAGAAGCCATTGGCCCCTATCTTCTTTCAGCTCCTTGGCACGCTCTTGATACTTGCGTGGCTAAACCCGGTAAAATCCTGGATCCGGAAAGGCGGAATACTAAGATGAAATGCTTTATTTTTGATGATGAAGAATCTAAAACCAACCTTTTATTTGAAAAAAATAATTCTTGTAACGGGGTGCTGGAGCCTATAAAAGGCCACTCGATTCCACGAGAACTTCTAGTCCGCTTGGATCATAAGGGCAACTGGAACTTTAGAGACCTAAACCCCTTGCGAATGCCCTGTGTCACCGCACGGCATGATACGGTTCAAGCGACTCCCCTCCTTTATTTTATCGAGGGGAGCGATTTTATAAACCGCAAAGTTTTCTTGTCCAGAGACGCAGTGGGGCGTTACCTGATCGCGTTTCTCTTTGATATTTGCCTAAATGGCTCTAAAAGAATAGAACAGGGGATTGGAGTATTACAAGAGACGCATCCGGGTAGTCAGGAGTTCGTTTGGATTGAAAAGTTACCCTTCCGTATTCGGGGGAATGAAAACGGGGAAATTATTGTCAAAAAACAAGAAGATCCTCGCAATTCGAGTGGTGTCCCGTTCAAGCAGATCCTTTTTGTCCTAAAAGATAATTCTTTTTCTACAAGGATTTATCTGCATTGGTTGGAACGCTTAGTTGGGGGAGAAGAATGTGGTATTTTACTGAAGGGTGGCGAATTTAAACAGCCTCTGCATCTCCAAATTCAAAACAATCCCATCTCTTGATCTTTTTTATTAATTTCTGTTGACTTGTGTTTTCGTTGGTGCTACAACCCCTCGCAAGGAATTTAATTAAATTCCAGCTTAACATGAGGAGTTTTCACGATGAGTTATGCTATTAGAGAAACAGCTGTGCGGTTTAGAGCTTTAACAACTGCAACAGTACCTGCTATAGTTAATTTGATGCCCGAAATCAACAACAAAATAGCCGCGGTGGCGCTATTTTCTACAGTTGTAGGTTACAGTGGTGCTTCCATAGTAGGTAGGGTTAGTGCTAAAAAAGAGCAAAAGTATTGGGAAAATAAGCTAGAAGAGCTTCGCGTCTTAATTGAAGAGTGGGATCATCAGGGATTAATTGCAGCGAATGATCCCATCCACTTTTTTTTAACAATGCAGATTTCTGAAATTTCTACTTTAACTAATGTAAAAAACGCATGTGATAACCTTGAGCGCGAGATTAAGCGCTTAGCAAGTTCGTTTGTAAGCCAAGTTCAGGTATTAAAAAAAGAAAATAAGGAGCTACAGACTTCCAATGCGCAAATTATTGTCGAATTAAAAGAACAAAATAAAAATTTGAGGAAAGATATTGAGCTTCTAGAAAGATCATTGAAAAGTGAGCAAGAGGCAAATAAAGCCCTCATAGCGTCTTTGAAAGAAGAAAAAGCAAAAAATGGATCCTTAGAAGAAAAGTTAGTAGACTGGGAAAAAAGGCTAAAAAAATTAGAGTTAGGGAAAGGTTCAGATAAGGCAGAACAGTCTAGATTAAAAGAAGAGCCAAAGGCTGCGGAGCCGAAATTGACGCCTGATCAGCGTAGCAAATTCGAGCGTGAGACCCGACACTTTAGCCGTGATGATATTGAGGGATTATTTGATTTCATTCCTCTACCTAAAGAGGCGCAGCAAGGGGCAGCGGAAATTGCAAAAGAACATCAGAGGAAAGCCCAGGCTCAAGCAGAAATGAGCAAACTTACAAATTTGGCGCAGACTTTAGAACTCATAAATCAACCTAAACCAGCCTTAGCACCCTTACCCGTGGTACAAGCTGAGCAAGTTGCACCATCTGCACATTCAACTGCCTTAGGTGGCCTTGTCGCAATACAAATTCAATCGGATGAACAAGAAGTTGCAAAAAATTAACCTGATTCTTTAACAGGAAAGACATGGTTTTATCCAGTTCTCTTCCTAATCCTTCGCTCAGCGCCTCTTCAAGCTGTGGTTTACAGTTGAAGTGGCCTGAGCAAGGAATTAATGCAGCCGAACGTCTCGTTTTAAAAAGATTCATCAAAGCTGCGTTAACGTCTGTTTTAGCACAATCTGAAGATAATCTCACTTTTAGAAAAAAGCAGATCCATTCGGTGGAACAAGTGGATTGGATTCTTCCTATTACGGTCACTTTCTTGCGGGATGCAAGAGGGATTATTGGGATTGTTCTTTTACTTAATAAGGCAAGGGGAATTGTTTTAGAAGGGGGTGGCCAACGAAAACCTAAAACGGCCTTTGATTTATTGAGTGGGTATGTGGTCAAGAAAGATGCCACACCCACTGAACTAAAAGTTATCGAATACCTTAGAATTCATCCCAGTCGCGGCGTAGTGGAAATAGTGGGGAAGCGGACTGTCCGAGACGCTCGGGATGGGCTTATCAAACATCAATATTTCGAGGTTTACCGTCCCAAACCCCTTTCTCATTGGATCGGTCGTCCGGTATTAAATCGACCGTTATTCAAACTCTATTTAATTAGTGGCATTTTGAAAGGGCTACAGCAATTTCATTCTCGTAAAATTTCCAGCTGCGATCCTACTAGGGGGCAATTTACTTCTTTTCAAGGCGATCTCAAGCCAGCCGATCTTTTACTCTCCGATTTTGGAATCCTTATCACTGACTTTGGAGCTAGCAACCTGTGCAAGAATTTGAGTTTTAGTCCTGTTTACGCGCACCCTATCATGCGAAAATTGGGTTGCGAGGATTCGAAGAACTGGTGCCCCTTTCAGGAAAAATACGGCGCCCAGCTCGACATGTGGTCGATTGGAATTTTGATAGCTATTCTATTGCGCAATGCTTTTTCCAGCAAAACCTTAGAACATGCACCCCCTCTTGGTTTTATCGAAAAATATTTCAAGCGTATGCCCTTTTATCCGGATGTCTCTCAGGCAGAGATTGATCAAGAAATCGCGGGCTATAAAAAAGAAGATGCAAACAAAGAAGCGTCCTTTATTCTCGTACCGTTGTGGGAGCTTGTGCAAGGGTGTTTAAGGGTTAATCCTGCGGAAATTATCCCCATAGAGCAAGCGATCACATGTACTGATCAACTTTTGATGCGCCATTCTCCCCGCTTAAAAGAAGCTATTGATAAAGTAGACGATTTGTATCTTTTAGCCCAATTCCATTTAACTCCTCCTTCCAAAGGAGTCTAATTATGATAGGACCTGTTAGCGCTGTTGTACGGTCAAACACTCCTTTAGTCAAAGTAGGCAGGATATCTCCTTGGGAAACAAACTTGGATTCGAATGTTTTTTACCTCATTTTCGACCAGATAAGAGATATATCTACCTTAGGATCAGTTTGTTTGACTTGCAGACGCTTTTCTGTATTAGTGAAAAGCTACTGGCCACGCTTACTTGCTAAGAACGTGGTGGAGGATAGAATTTTGCGTATTGCAGGAGTTATGGTAGAAATAGAAAGTACTCCAGAATCTGAGTTCCCCCGCGAAAAACTCATTTGGAGTCCTTTACTAATGAAGTGCAAATTGATGCCAACCACTTTTTCGATGCAACCGCATTGGCGCACTCAGCTAGAAAAAAATCTTCAACAATCAGCTCTGAGCTTGCATACGTTCGGGTTAAGAGGATTAATTGATGCAAGCGAAGGAGATAAAATTTTTTGCGTGGTTCAACATATAATAAGGAATTATCGGATACATACAGTCGATTCAATTTTTGCTTTGACTAGCTATGCCTTATTATGGATTGAGATAGCTAAATCTCTTGAGTTAAAAGAACGAATTTCTAGCGAGAAATTTAAAAGAGCAGAAAAAATAGAGTGTTCAACGGTTATCCAACAAATATTCATCGATTTCATAGCTACCGGTCAAATTGAATTAGGACTTTTGATGACAAAAAATCCTAAATATTTGCAAAATTTGATGATCAAATTGTGTTCCACTGAGGAAATTTATTTTACAGCAAAAGATTTGTATTTTTTTAGATCAAATCAAAAAATTAATTGGAATTCTCATTCAATTAAAAGTCAATTTTTGGATATAATTATTCAACTTCTCTTTGCCAACATTCCGCATGCATTTCCAGAAGAGTCTCCATTTTATGACGATCTAAAGGAAGCTGTTAAAGCAGCTCGCGAAATTTTTCTTAAAGATAGAATTGAGAATCTATCGATTTGCATAGGATATTTGCTTGTACGCGATGAATTTGCTCGTGCGAAAGGTGTTTTGGAGCAGATTCAAAGAGAGTGCAGTGATTTATTTGAACCAATACTTAAAGCACTTTCAGATCATGCATATACTGTAGACGCATCTTTGTTTGCACAATGCTTAAAATTTTCCTCCTCACTTCCTCATGCTATGCGTGACAAGTTTTTATTGGGTTTAAGCGGGGTTACCAGTGTACGATTACAAGAGAACTTTCTCCATCGAAATTTAGAAATAGCAGTGAGAATAAATGATCCAAGACAATGTGTTCAGATTTTAATAAAATTGTTCTATTCATTATTTGTATCTGGATATGAATTTATAGATCAAAAAAATTCTACTCTAGGAGTAGGTCGATTTATTATTTGGTTAGGAAGTTTTATTGAATTAATGGGGTTTTATGAAATAAGAGAAATAATCTCTTTATATTTGAAAATTTGTAAGAAAATAAATTGTGAACCTTGGAATTTTACATCACTTCAACCTTCTCAAAACAATCAGTTTTCCCTTTTTTCCCTTTTTGAAAAATTTGAGGAATCATTACATTCTTTAAAAATTTCATTTAGTTGCAAGCAATTACGATTTTATGAAAAGCAAAAAGTTGAACCAGGAACTGCGGAAGAAAAGGCGCGTAGATTTATAAAGGAAATGGACGAGGTGCGGAGTCTGGAAGAGCACTGGAAAGTGCGCGCAGAGCTACGCAAGAATGGCATTTTGTTGCCAATGGCGCCTCCGGCAGATGTAAGTCATTTGAGCGACGCTGAACTGATTGCTCTCCACAACAAAATGCTGATTGCTCATCAGCGCACACAAGCCTATATAGAGCATGTGCTTCGTGGTAATTTGCTGAAAGAAGAGTGAGCAGGGTCATGCAAAGCAGCCTGGAGTTGTTTCCCGTGAACGTGAGACGATTGCAAAAGTCCCGCAAACTAACAAAATCAACGCAGGGGCGCGAGAGACGGGGAGACGCAGAGGAATTTGGGATTTTGTTTCCTCCTCTGCGCCTCCTAAGTTGAAAAATGGAAGATTTAAGAAAAGTAGACTTTTGTAATTGTCTCACGGCACGTCATGGATCTCTGTTTTTCATAATTTACGAAACAATCAGAGAAATTGGCCTAACTTTTATGGTGCTCGACGAGGAAGCTGATCTTAGCGTTGATGCGGATTTTGGTGACTTTGTTGTTATCGACAAGCCCTTCGATGTAATCCACGTTAACTTGTTTGATTCCTGATAGCGTTAGAGATGCTTCTTTGACGGCATTGGCGATGGCTTCATCGACCGTCTTGCCTTCGCTAATCACTTCAATCACTTTTACAATCGACATAATTACCTCACTTCGATTTCATTGTTAACTTTAACAGCGCCATTGCTGTTTTTGGCGATCTGTTCAATTAAAGTGCGCTCTGCCTTGGAGGCAGCGTTTCCTTTGAGTGTGACTACCCCTTCATGCGATTCGACTGAGATTTTTTTGGCATCATCGGATAGAGTGGCGTTGTCGCGAATGGCTTGCCGGATGGTTGTTGTGAGAGTTGCGTCACTAATGGGTTGAGAGTTAATCTCTTGGGGTTGCGGATTTGAGTCCTTAGTCTGTTGGTGAAACACAAACATAGCCAATAGCAAGAGGGGTAGACCCACTGCAACCAGCCATCTGAAAAAAGAATTACCCTCATCGCGTTCGGCCATCGTTTTTCTCCTCTTATCTAATTGTGATGTACAATTATCCACAAATTGTGTCAAGTAACGGGTATGGAAAAAATCGTGTTACCCAAAACAGATGAGGAGTTACTCAACGAGTGCCGCGTGACGGCATTTCGGGCCAGCGGCAGCGGTGGCCAGCATGTCAATGTCACTGATAGTGCTGTGCGCCTCTTGCACCTGCCCACTGGAATAGTGGTGACGAGCCAGGCGGAGCGGAGCCAACTCCATAACAAAAAAGAGTGCCTGCTCAAGCTGCGGGAAAAAGTCGCGCGCTTAAACTACAGAAAGCCAAAGCGCATTGCGACGAAGAAGTCATTTGGAGTAAAAGTGAAAGAGCGTCTTAAAAAAGAGCGCGCCTCAGCTAAAAAGCGAGCGCGTCATAAAGAAAGTTGGGAGAGTTAAAGAAAATATATCCATGGCAGGCACGTCAGCCTATTTTTTCAGATCGGGCATTGAATAACTATAAACCGCCACTTTATCATCCCCATAATTGCTAATGGCTACATGTTTGTCTGAGAAGCTAATCCCATGGGGGAAGAAAAGCTCAGCTTGAGGATTT
>Ga0153954_1000892_pt1 | contig 19268 bp, 12 predicted proteins | sample TSFL038MetaG_FD_102277 | JGI IMG/M metagenome (GOLD analysis project Ga0153954, IMG submission 102277) | Attine ant fungus gardens microbial communities from Florida, USA - TSFL038 MetaG | ecosystem: Host-associated > Fungi > Mycelium > Unclassified | place: USA: Florida, Wekiwa Springs State... | reverse complement strand
GAGCTGCTTGGAGCCGTCCAGCACGGTGACCGTGCCGTTGGCGACAGCGGTACCGGTCAGGGTCAGCGTGTTGTCATTGGTGATGTGGTCACCAGCGACGCCGCTGTCGTCCGAGAACTTGGCGATGACAGGAGCGGCCGGCTTGGTCGGGGTCGACCCTCCTCCACCCGGGATCACCGGATCCAGCGGTTGCGATAGCGCGCTGACATTGCCGGCAACGTCCGTGGCGGTCGCCGTCAGATCGTGAGCGCCGCTCGACAGCGCGGAGGTGGTGACAGTCCAGGTGCCGTTCGAGCCGGTCGTAGCCGTACCGACGACCGTCGTACCATCATAGATCGTGATGGTGCTGCCCGCTTCGGCCGTTCCGTTGAGCAGCACATGGTTGGTGTTGACCACGGAATCACCCACCTCAACGGGTGCGGTCGGGGCCTTCGTATCAACCGTGACGTTCGTCGCCGCGGAAGCCGAGCTTGTCTGGCCCGACGCGTTCGTCGCCGTGGCCGTCAGCACGTGCTTGGCGTCAGTGAGAACCTGGGTGATGTAGTCCCAGGAGCCGCTGGCGTCGGCCTTGACCGTGCCGAGCTTGGTCGAGCCGTCGTACACCGTGACGGTGCTGTTGGCGGCTGCGGTGCCCTTCAGCTCAAGCGTATTGTCGCTGGTGATGCCGTCGCCGGCCACTCCGGTATCGTTCGAGACCGAGGCGATCGTCGGAGCTGACGGGCCGGCCGGATCCGTCGGCCCAGTCGTCCCCGAGCCCGAAACAACCGCCGAAACGGCCGCCGAGGCTGTGCTGGTATTGCCGGCCACATCCACCGCTTTTGCCGTGAGGCTGTGAGTGCCGACGCTCAGCGAAGAGACCGTGTAGCTCCAGGCGCCGCTGGCGTCCGCCTTGACGGTGCCAACCTGGCTCGTTCCGTCGAAGACGTTGACGGTGCTGCTCGCCTCGGCCGTGCCTTTCAGCAGATACGCGCCATTGCCGGAGGCAGTCGAGGACGAAATCGCCGGCGCATTCGGCGCCACCGTATCGATCGTGACGGAAAGCGCCGTTGAGGAGGCGCTGGTCTTGCCCGAGCTGGTCGCAGTCGCGCTCAGCTTGTGCGCGCCATCCTGCAACGCAGCAGTGGTGTAGGTCCAGGCGCCACTACCGTCGGCGGTCGCGCTGCCGATCTGGGTCGTGCCATCGTAGATTTTGATCGTGCTGTTCGCTGCGGCCTTGCCGGTGAGGGTCACGGTATTGTCGTTCGTGATGCCGTCGCCCTTCACGCCGCTGTCGGTGGAGTAGTTATCGATGACCGGCGGGCTGGTGGTCGTGCCGGTGTTGCCACCGGTGGAGCCGCTGCCACTCTCGGCGTTGGTGCCCGAGATCACCTTGCCGTTGTTCATATCGATATTGTTCGTGTAGGTCGCCTGCACCGTGCCGCTCGACCCCGCGTAAAACGCGCCGAACGCGCCGCTGTTGTTGCCGAAGCCGTTGATCGACGCGACGTAGTTATCCTGGACGACGCCACCGGTCGCGCTGTGGCCTTGGCCGACATAGAACCCGATCAGATAGGACGCCCCTCCGGGGAGATCGGATATGACCGTATTGTTGTTGACGGTGCTGTTGTAGAAATTTCCACCGTCGTCGAAGAATGCGATCGCAGCGCCAATTCCTATGGGGAACCCTTGGGCATTCTGCGAGGCGCCGGTGTAGATCGTATTGTAGGCAATGGTGGTAGACGCCGAAGGGTTGTTGCCACCCGTGACGTAAATAGCGTTCGCGTGGGCACCGTTTGACCAGGCGAACCCCTCCATTTCGTTGTAGAGCACCGTAAGTGGCTGGCCGCCGCCCGCGTAGATGGCAGCAGGCGCGTTCTTGATGACGGAATACTCGACCGTAAGCGGGGTCCAGACCTTGATGAGCTGAAAGTCGGGATCCGACGCCATGCCGCCGCCGTCCAGGGTGCAATTCTGGACAACGACACTCGCCTTGGCATCGACTGTGCTGCGGATATTGACGCCGGTGGTCGCGGCACAATTGCTTATTGTGACCGTGCCGCTTGCGTCGCTGTTGATCATCACGGTGTAGTGGGTCAGGTCATAGCCGTTCAGCGAGACGTCTTTGCCGTCGACATAAATAGTTGGACCGCTCCCCAGGGTCGCGCCCGGCGGCAGATTGTTCGCTGTCGGGACTTTCAGTGTCGTGCCCGGCGTAACACCGACAGCATAATCGACGCCGGCTACCTGCCACGACGGGCGTGTGGCGTAGTCGTCCAGCAGGCCTGCCCGCTGCGGTGTACCGCCTGGCGCGCCAGCAGATCCGTCACCCCCCAATAGCGTGGGAGGATCGATAGAGATCGTGTTGCCCGCGGGATCCGTTTCGGTCAGCAGATAGGTGATCTTGCCCGGAGCCAGACTTGAAAGGTCGGTCGAATAATTGCCGTTCGATCCGACATTGACGACGGATTCGTGTCCCAACGAGTCCGTGAAGGTGATCGATCCCTTCTCGTCGCCTTGAAAGCCGGAAATCGAGAACGTGACATGCGAAGGGTTAGACGCATCGACGGACAGCGATGGATTCAAATCCTTGTCGGTCTCGAGAGATATCGTGTTGCCCGATACGGAGTTCGTGTGCCCCGCGTCGCCGGTCGTCACCGACGATGTGATCTTGCCATCGGTAAGCGACGACAGATCGGCGGTGTAGACGCCATTGCCCGAAATCGACGCCGTGACCTCGTGGTTCGACGCGTCCTTGAAGGTAACGGTGCCGCTCGAATCGAGGCCGCTCACCGTATATTGGACTGCAGTGGCTTCGGAAGAATTGACAATGTGGTCGACGGTGTCATTCACCGTAAGCTGTGGCAGCGAGCTTCCAACTTGCGCGGCGGTGTCCGCGTGGGTCGAAGAGATCGCATCAGAAGCGGCCGATTCGTTCGATGCAGTGACATCGCTTGGTGTTGCGACTGCATCCGTCGCGCCTTGATTCCGCGACGACGAAAAACCGTTCCTGTTATTCCAGCTGGAGTGAGTCAAGTCTATCCCCGTTAGTTGCTTGTTTTGTACGCCGCCCTACCGGTTGCCCAAACCGCGCGTGTTGACGTCAGTACTCAACGCCTTACTCGCTGGATCGCTTTCAAATACTTCGTCTGGTCTTTTTTAAGACGAATCTTTGGCTCGGGGGCGACTCTAAATTGAATGATGTGCAGAGGGTAGATCTGCCGCGTCGCCATCGAAATAAAATCAATCAGAGAAGCGAGACGGCAACGGTTCGATTAAGTACAGCCGCATCATCCGCACGACCTCCTAAGGTCGCATGATTTAAAACCATCGATTTTTATGGATGGACAAAAATCTATATAATTAAATATCGGAGACGAAGAACAATAGAATTAAATGAAGGACCGCTTTGCGGTCAGCGGTCGCCGGCGCGCGCAAACAGGTCTTTCAGGCCGGCCCAATGGTTCTCGAACCGCTTTCCGTCCCGTTCGCTTGGCCTGATCATGCGGCCGGGAAGCAGCGCCGCGAGCCGGATCGCATAGAACAGCGCAATAAGGTAGATTCCCACCCAGGCGCGCGGCTTCGACCAGTGCTTGCGCATATAGCGGACGAACGAGGCGTTGGTAATTTGCGCTCGGCGAGCGCTCAGCTTCGGTGCGCTCGCGCCGCCAAGATGGATGATTTCAGCGTCGGGCGTGAAGCGATTCTTCCAGCCTTTCGATTTGAAGCGGTAACACCAGTCGGTCTCTTCGGCATACATGAAGAAACCGTCGTCCATCACGCCGACATCCTCGATAGCCTGCCTGCGGACGAGCATATAGCAGCCCGTAACGACATCGACCTCTCGAGCATCGTCCCGCGCCCACCATGTCATCTGCTCGCGCCCGAAGAAGCGGCTCCTGGGAAAGAGCTGATAAAGAAACGTCGAGAACAGGAATCCGTTGAGCAGCGACGGAAACATGAAGCAACTGTTCTGCAAGCTTCGATCGGGATTCAATATGCGACAGCCCACCACGGCCGTATCGGGGCACTGCTCCGCATAGGCCAAGGTCTTTTGAATCGCGCCATCCAGAACGACCGTATCGCTGTTGAGCAGCAGAACGTATCGTCCATTTGCAATGGCCATTCCTTGATTGTTCGCCGCCGCAAATCCCCGGTTCTCTGTATTCGCGATCAGGATAACCTGACCGAACTCCTGGCGGATCATCTCGACCGAGCCGTCTGAAGACGCGTTATCCACCACGATGACTTCAAAGCTGATACCCGTGGTCTCGGAGAAAACCGATCTGAGGCAGTCCCTCAGAATATCGACCGTATTCCAGTTGACGATAATGACGGACACGTCGACGGGGCGATCGCTGGTCACGATTGCTCTCCCTAATTCGTTGGAGCTGACAGCCGGAGCGCCGCCGCCGGCTCCGCAGGCCCACCCCCCGCGGCTTTGGTCAGAACCTCGCGATAGAGCCCTTCCATCAGCTCCACCTTCCGATCCCAGAGCGCAATAGCGCCGACACGCTGACGAGCGCCATCGCCAAGTCTTAGCCGCAGAGCGTGATCCGCCACGAGCCGTCGAATTGCGCTGGCAAGGTCTGTCGCGAACTGTTGTGGATCCACGGGCGCGATACGGATGCCGCTCGCTTCATCGACGGCTGCACCCGGCCCTCCGCGATCGGACACGACGAGCGGCAAGCCCCATCCCATAGCCTCGAAGACTGCATTGCCGCCGGGCTCGCGGTAGCTGGGGAAAACAAAAATATCAGCGGATCGATAGAAGCGGTCGACCTCTGCTCGGGCGAGCCGGCCATGAAAGACCACGCGCTCCCCCACACCGAGTTCGGCCGCCAACTGTTTGCATGCAGCGAGGTCAAATCCGTCCCCCACCACGTCAAATACGACCGGCAAATCCGTCAGTTGCGCGATTGCCCTGATGGCATCCCGGACTCCCTTGGTGCGAACCACGCGGCCAACGAAGAGGAGGCGCGTTGTACCCCTGCGCGACGAGCGATCGACCGGCTCGGGCAATGCTTCAAGCCCGGTTTCGCTGAGTATTTCCAGCCTTCGAATAGAAAGGTCCGCCAGAAAGGTGCCGACATAGGATGCGATGCCAACAACGCAGGAGGCCTTCTCGTAGCTGCGACGCAATAGCGGGTCGACCCGCATCCTGAGCTTGTCGATACGGCGCAACCCCACGAACCAGGGAGCAGTATCACCGTCGCTTTCAAACCCGGCGGGCGTATCGAGGCTTCCTCCGACTGGCCCGATCAGGTACGGAATGCCGAGGCCTGCGGCCGGACATGGGTAGCGCATCGCCACGGGAACGACCTGATGTGCAAGGTCGAAGGTTTCTCCACGCGCCAGGGCCTGGCGGAGCCAGCGCCGCGCCTTGAAATAGAACGCGAAATAGCCAGGCTTGAGCATGGCGTTAAGCCGTTCGGCTCGGCCCACCAGCGGCGGCTCGATCCATTCGACGATCCGCACTCCCTGCAATTGCCGCGATACCGGAACCTTCCCGCGCTTGCTGTAGGTCAACAGCGTCACGTCGTGACGTCGCGCAAGTCTTTGGACCCACTGATAGGCAACCCAGGCTTCTCCGACGTCCTGACCGTCGCAAGTGGGGGCAATAAGCAGCAACTTCAACAATTTAAGCTCCACTAACCCACAAATCCGGGTGTCAATATGGACCCTCCAGGTCCCGTAGCGAGCGATGATGGTCGGGTGGGCCTTCAGAGCGAAATATAATACTCTGCCAAGACCGCCATTTAACTCCGATAGCATATAATAAAGGCACCCACGATCGATTCTTGAAAAATCTCGGATTTAAATTAATGATAACGGATATAAATGCCGCACGCGGCCTACTGATGCCGCCTGCCTTCGGGTAAAATTGAACCTGGCTCTGCCATCTTTGGTCCGCTTTGAAAAAAATTTCGAGCGGGTCGGCCTACCCAGCAAGCCCATCTCGCAACCAGATGGTCGGTAACAACGTGCTGAACGTGGACTTGTCGAAGAGATCTCAGAGCCAATCGGACAACAAATCCCATCGCCATTTCGTTGTGGCCTGGGTGATCCTCGTCGCAGTGCTGTTTCCTGCGCGCGAGATGAGCATCAACGTTGGCGTCAACCTGACGCCGGGTCGCGTAGCCGTAATCCTGTTGTTCTTTCCCGCCTTGCTCAAGGCGCTGCGTTCCAATCATCGGATCATGGTTGCGGATTGCTTCACCCTTGCCACGGTGTCATGGATCGTCATTGCTACTGTGACGACCAAGGGCATTGAATCCTTGCTAACCGCTGCAGGAGGAGAATGTCTCGAATTTCTTGGGGGCTATTTGATAGGCCGTGCCTATCTCTGGTACCCGAACACCCTGAAGAGCTTTCTTACTGCCTTGAAGTTTGTAACTATCGTTTTGGTTCTTTTTGCACTCGCTGATCGCATTTCCGGTCAACAGATAATCGAGAATACGATTGCATCCATCGTTCACGTTGTGCCTGCGGGAGGCAATTATCGGAACGGAGTCATAAGAGCGACCGCTACGCTCGATCATCCGATATTGCTTGGTGCGTTCTTTGCATTCGCGTCCGCGCTCTTCATATATTCACGCGATAGCGCAATGGGTCGCGCCGTGTTTTTGTTGCTGACATTTTTTGGCTGTTTCCTCGCCCAATCGTCAGCATCCCTGATGGCATGGGTGATCACGGTTTGCGCATATTTCTACGACGTGTGGCTCGGTTCCGTCCGCACACGCTGGGGGATTTTTTGGGCGGTTACGGGTATATCGGTCGCCATCATCTTTGTGGTGGCAAATGCCCCGATCGGATGGATCATAACCCATCTGACATTGGACCCCGAAAGCGGCTATTTTCGCTATCTGATCTGGACCGCGGCGTTCGACAAAATCGCTGAGTCACCGCTTATGGGTTATGCCTTCAATTCGCTCGACGATGTCATTCTGGACACCACCGTTGATAGCGTCTGGCTGGTCTATGCTCTGCGATTCGGCATTCCAACCATTGTATTCCTGTTTCTGGCGACCGTGTCTGGGATATGGCCCATCCGAAAAAGTCGCGATGATCTGCCCGGTACCGTACTCATGTCTCGAATGAGCATGGGTTTCACCGTCATGCTATTGATGATCATGTTTATCGGAGTAACCGTGCACTTCTGGAACTATATGTGGATCTTCTGGGGCCTGTGTCTGGGCGCAAAGGTGTCGCTCAAGGAGCAATTGGCACTAACCAAGCCGGCCGCAACATACGCGTATGCCTCAGCCAGAGGACGGCTTGCGAGCGAAGCGCAGTACTAAGACTCTTCCTTGCGGTAGCGAGCGCCGTGCACAAGTCGGGCTGCTTGTCCCCTTGCAGTATCGCCCGGAGGCTCGCCGCAAATTCGGTATCGCTGCGCCTTTACTATCGGCGGCAACTACATTCGATGCGGTATCTCAGCTATGGCGCTCGGGCGCGCGACCTGACTTCGAGCGGCGTCCCTGTGCTCATGTCCACGTTGCCGGAATAGTCGGCCTGAACTACGCCGCGCGATGAAAGGTAGAAGGGGCCCAGGGCTCCACTGTTCTTCCGACCGAAGCCGTTGACGGAAGCAAGATAGTTGTCGGTGACCTTGCCGCCGGTAGCGACCTGGCCCGCATCCACGTAGAATCCAATCAAGTAGGACGCGCCGCCCGGCAGTGTCGAAATCAGGACATTTCTCGATACCGTGCTGTCGTGGAAACTTCCGCCATCGCCGAAAAATGCGATCGCAGCTCCAATTCCGATGGGAAAACCCCGATCATTGCGCGACGCCTGCGAAGAGATGGTATTGAACGCAATGATCGTCTTTTCCGTGGGTCTGTCAGTGCCTCGAACATAGATGGCGTTGGCGTGCGCACCTGCTGTCCAGGCAAAGCCCTCCAGCAAATTATACATTGCGGTCAGCGACGCATTGCTCTGGATACCCCCGGGACTATTCTTGATCCAGGTGTAGCTGATGTTGAGCGGACACCAGACTTTTACGGTCTGAAAATTAGCGTCGCTTGCCACGCCTCCGCCATCCAGCGTGCAATAGCTGACAACGACTTCGGCCGAGGCATCGACCGTACTCCTGATGACGATTCCATCCGCTCGGCAATTCGTAATTGTCACAACCCCCGATGCCGTAGCCTCAATCATGACTGTCAGACCGCTGAGGTCGAAGCCGTCCAGCGTGACATTCGCACCAGTCACGTAAATAGCTCCAGGCGACAAGGAGGCGCCCTTGGGCATGTTCTCACTCGTTGGCGCCTTCACCTCAACCGTCGGCGGAATGCCAACCGGGTAGTCGACGCCAGCGACCTTCCAGGGCGGGCGTACAAGGCCGTCCAGAAGCTGCGGGTGTTGCGCCGCAAGACCAGTCGGTGCGCCTTTGGCGCCGTCTTCAATTGGCTGAGCCTGGAGTGCCGCTGCGTGCATGGCGGCGGCGATGATTGCCGCCGCAAACACGCCAACAGCCTTTTTGACGTAATCCGCGCGCACCGTTTCACTCGCCCTACGCGACTTCGCGCCTATCCGCTTGCCGCTTGATTGCTGTCACCAGTACGGAGGTCGCAAGAGGAAACAAGAGAGCTTCAGGCAAATATTCGCCAACAGCCGACGTGATACCTGACGAGGCATTCCAGTTGGCCTCACGGATATTGAGCCCCTGCTCAATCTGAAAACCCGCCCTTGTGCACCAGTTCCGAACGGTCTGAAGCGAACTGAAATGCGTTCCAGTTGATGGGTATCCAGCACCCCTTGCTCTTGCCAGGCGGGCGACCTCCCGCGGGTAGCGCCGCAGCGCTCTCAACGACATCATGTTGGGCGATTGGATGATGAGTGTCGAGTCCTTGTGCATGAACGCATGCAATGCTGAAAGCAGCTTCTCAGGCTCGGGCGAGAGATGCAGGATGTTCGAACACAGGATGCAGTCGAAATGCCGTTCGTCGGCTAGCCCGACTGCGTCAAGGCCCTCATAGAAAACCTCGACGCCGTCGGCCGCCGCGACACTGGCGATAACTGGATCCAACGGTATCGCGGCGACGCGCAAGCCTTTCTTCACCAGCGATCGTTCAATGGCTCCCGAACCGCAGCCTATCGACAATACACTGCGTGCGGTCGGTGGAATCAGTGACGCGAACTGCTCCGTAATCGGCTCGTAATAGTCCTTGGCATAGGCATTGCGCCAAAGCTTTGTCTCGGTTGTCATCAAAGGCTTCGCCGTGAGATCGTTTACGGCGATCCGCAGCAATGCGTCGATCAGTCGGCCAAACTCCTCGGCAGTGACGCCCATCTTTCCCACATAACGATTGGACATGTGGTGAACCGTGAACTGGCTGAGGTGCGAAACAGGGATCAGTTTCGTTAATCCGCATTGCGTGTACGGATCGGTCGCCGCAGTACACAGTAGATCATATTTTCCTTCATGCGGGGCCACGTCGAAGCCGCCGGACTTGAGCGCCGCGTTCAATTGCGCTCGGCTGAGCACATAACAAGCGGCATGCTCGTTGGTGAAATAGGCTAGCGTGCAATCGCCCCGCCGTTTGACTGACTGCGGGTCCCAATGGAAGTTGCCATGGGCATCGGGGTAGTTCACGTCACCATCGCTTCCGAACTCGACCCTGAGAAATCCCGCGACTTCGTCAGGTTCAAGCAGCGGATTCACTGCCAACCAGGCACGAAGATTGCGTTCGGTGATCAGAATATCGTCTTCCGAATAGACGAAGAGGTCGTAGCGATCTCGCCGATCGGCGAAGAGCTTCTTGTGCGCAAACGGCAACGACCACGGATTTTTGGCAGGAAGCCCGACGAGACACTCGATCCCGTCGAATGTGGCCTTCTTGTCGATATTCGACAGCACCACAATATCGATGTCGAACGGCATTGATTGATACTGCCGGATGATCTGGCGCAGATAGCGGTCATTGCCGGTTCCGTAACTGGCTATGGCTACCAGAATCCGGATCGGCGCCTCGGTGCCGGTTTGAGTTGGAGCAATCATGTTGGACGCCACTGAAGGGGTTGCGCGAGGTTGCCGCGAAATAATATATTAAATTCTAAAAATTAAATACACGACTTCCAATATAATATGAAGTAATATTTAATTCCATGTGCTAATTGCCGGACCTTCGGACGCTCCCGCACTGTGCGGTGAGGGTGATTTCGTCCTGGAGTGGGTCGGCCGCCGCGAGGATCGACGACATGAGAGTGCTGACTTATCCCCACACGATGGAAGTCGGTGGGGCTCAACTCAACGCGATTCAGCTCGCAGGCGCTATCCGCGACCGCGGCCATGACGTGATCGTGCTCTCCGAAGCGGGCCCGCTCGTGGACCGGGTAAGAGCCATGGATCTCGAACATATCGAGATTCCACGCGGACGCAGGCAGCCGTCGGCAACCGTGGCACGCACCATCGTGCGGCTGATCAGGCGGCGGAATATAGACCTTGTTCACGGCCACGAATGGCCGCCCATCCTTGATGCATTCCTCGGACAGGCAGTGCACCGGGCTCCCGTCGTCGGGACCGTCATGTCGATGTCGGTTGCGTCCTGGTTGCCGCGAAGCGTGCCGCTTACCGTCGGCACTGCCCTGATCCGCCAGGCCGCGATAGCCGCCGGACATCGGCACGTCACGCTGCTGGAGCCGCCTGTTGATACGGGAGCCGATAGTCCATCAGTGGACGGCGAAGCCTTCCGTTCAAGCAGAGGGGTGGGGCGCCACGAAATTCTTGTAGCCATGATCTGTCGATTGGTGCCGGACCTCAAGCTTGAGGGGCTGCTAACGGCATGCGAGGCAATACCGCAGCTGGCGGCAGCAGGACACAAGGTGCGATTGATGATCGTCGGTGATGGCCGGGCACGCGATCAGATTGCGAGCCAGGCCGCGAACGCAAACTCGGCCGTAGGCCGCGAGGTCATTGTCCTGACGGGCGAACTGGCGGATCCGGCGCCAGCCTACGCCGCGGCCGATATCATTGTCGGTCAAGGTGGCTCTGCGTTGCGTGGAATGGCTTTCGCAAAACCATTGATCGTGATCGGCGAAAATGGCTTCAGCGAGCTGCTGACACCTGCCTCGGCTCCCATGTTCTTGCGGCAAGGCTGGTATGGACTTGGACCGGGCTCGTTGGGTTCGGGAGCTCCGGCGTTACGGCGGGCGCTGGAGTCCCTCCTCAACTCCGCGGAACAACGCCGCGAATTGGGGCTTTTTGGCCGGCAATTAACGGAAGAGCGATTTAGCCTGAATCAGGCTGCCAGGACGCTGGAGGACGTGTATTTCGCCGCGTCAGGTCATGTCGTCCCCTTGGAGCATCGGGTCGGAGACTTCGCACAATCCACGATGGGATTGATCGGCAACAAGCTGCGGCGCCGCTATCAACGATGGTTGGGGACGGCATCCGCGGACGATTGCAATGCCCGCGAGTTGGTGGCGTCGGTCCTGCGAGGTGGAACTGCCGGTGAGCAAAACGTGGCCGCCGCACCAGTGAGCCCCGCACAGCTGAGACAGAACCGGGACAGACCGCGTTTGTCGTAGTCGTTCGTCCAAAGGTCTGCGGATGAGCGGTCGTCGCGCCTTGGCCTTTCGTTCGCGCATGATCTCCGCGCGAACGCGTTCGGCGTTTGTCGCGGAGGCGAAACCGCTGCACATCCGTCGGGTCGTGAGCCCGAGGCATGCTTTTCCGGATCTGCGCTAGATCCGCACGGATTGGTCGACCAATGTCCGTTTCAGCGAGTCGGTAACACGAACCTGGTCGTCCTCGCTCATCTGCGCATAGAGCGGAAGCAGGATCGCATGATCCTGCGCGAGCTCGGACTGCCGCAGGTCATGACGCGGCTTCGCGTCCGCATATGGCCGTTCGCGATGCGAACACATGATGCCGCGGCGGGTCGCGATGCCCTGGTCGAGCAGCTTCTGCATGACCGCCCGCTGGTCGACGCCATTGGGCAGTCGCACGCAATAGCTCTGCCAATTGGATCGCGCCCAGCCCGGCTCACCGGGAAGCCGCAGCCCCTCGGTATTGCCAAGCAGCTCGACATACCGGCTTGCGATCGCGCGGCGCTTTGAGACCAGTTCGGGAAGTCGCGCGAGCTGTTTGCGCCCGACCGCGGCCTGGATGTCGGTCATCCGGTAATTGAACCCGACCATCAGATAATCCTCGAAGATCACCTGCGGCGAGGCGTGTCGAACCGTATCCGGAACACTCATGCCGTGCTGGCGCAACAGCCTGAACTTGCGATCAAGCTCGGCATCCGCGGTGGTGAGCATCCCGCCCTCGCCCGTCGTAATGACCTTGCGGGGGTGGAAAGAAAAGCATGCGATCCGCCCATGCGGCTTGCCGATCCGCTCCCAGTCGCCGTTCACGCGGATCTGGCTGCCCGCGGCGCAGGCTGCATCCTCGATCAGGACGATGCCGTGACGATTGGCCAATGCGGCGAGCGCCGCGAGATCGCACGGCATGCCCATCTGATGAACGGCGATGATCGCGCGCGTATTCGTCGTGATCGCCTCGGCGACCCTGTCCGGATCGATGTTGTAGGTGTCCGGATCGATGTCGACAAAGACCGGAGTGGCGCCGCAATAGCGGATGCAATTGGCGGTGGCGATGAAGGAATGACTGGCGGTGATGACTTCATCGCCAGGTCCGATGTCAAGCGCCGCCAATGCGAGATGCAGCGCGGTGGTGCAGTTGGAAACCGCACAGGCGTGGGGCGCGCCGACCAGCGCGGCGAAATCTCGTTCGAAGGCCGCAACCTGGGGACCTTGCGAGACCCAGCCGGACAGGACGGCCGCGCTCGCCGCTTCGGCCTCCTCGTCGGAGAGAACGGGCAATGCGATCGGGATCACGGCGCGATTGCCTCCCGCGGCTGACGCGTCGCCGTCAACGAGCCGCGCTCGGCCCGCCACCATTTCACGAGATCCGCCAGCCCCTGCTCGAGCGGCACCGAGGCGCGGAAGCCGAGCAGCCGCTCCGCCTTGCCGGTCGATGCCAACCGGCGCGGCACCGGATTGACCGAACGTTCCGGTACGAATTCCGGCCGCATGCCGCGATGTCCCATGACCGCAGCAAGCGTCGTCGCGAGCTGCAACAGGCTGGTTTCGGTCCCACTCGCGATGTTGAATACTTCGTCCATGACCTTTGCCTTGGCACCAAGAATGTTGGCGCGGGCGATGTCGCGAACATGGATGAAGTCCATGGTCTGCTGACCGTCGCCGAAGATGATCGGCGGCAGACCAGCGTGCAGCCGCTCCATCCAGCGGATCAGCACTTCCGTATAACGGCCATGGATATCCATGCGGTCGCCATAGACATTGAAGTACCGGAACGCGACGTAGTCGAGCCCATGCATTTCATTGTAGGTGCGCAGGAGTCCCTCATTGAAGGCCTTGGCTGCGCCATAGAGCGTGCGGTTGTCGTAAGGATTTTGCCGTTCCGTCGTCGGAAATTCCTCGGCCATGCCGTAGACCGACGCTGAAGACGCTGCGATGACCTTCTCGACATTGTACTTGACGCAAAGCTCGAGCAGATCGAACACCGCGTCGACCATGACTTCCATGGCGACACGCGGTTCAGCGGCGCAATGTGTGATGCGCAGCGCCGCCTGATGAAAGACGATGTCGGCCGATTTGACCAGCGACGCCATCAGCTTGCCATCACGGATGTCGCCATCAACCAGGCGAACAGGTCCGCGCGCCATTGCCCGTTTGAGATTTTCCGGGCGCCCTCTCACCATGTTGTCGAGTGCAACGATCTCGATGCAGCCTTCGTCGCACAAAAGATCGATGATGTGCGAGCCGATCAATCCGGCGCCGCCCGTAACGAGAATGCGTTTTCCCTTCAAATCAGCCAAGACGCTCTCCTGTTTTTTCAGACCTTGCGGCAATGGTAATGCTGAAGCCTCGTGCAGCGGGCCTAGGCCGCCTCGACGGCTGCCGACTGCTCCAACTGCGACACGACCTCGGACACCTGCTGCGACTGCAGCTCGGGATAGATCGGAAGCGAGAGGAATTGATCGGCCAGCTTCTCGGTGACCGGAAAATCACCGGCGCGATAGCCAAGGTTCGCGTAAGCCTTCTGCATGTGGACCGGAACCGGATAGTGGATTCCGACGCCGATCCCGGCGTCTTGCAGCGCCTTGAGCACCTCGTCGCGCCGCGGCAGGCCAACGGAATAGACGTGATAGACGTGACGGCTGTGCTCGGGCGGCTGCGGCCGCATGCTCGGAAACTTCGCGAGCAAACGGTCGTACTGCGCAGCCACGGATCGGCGCGCTTCGGTCCAGGCTTCGATGTAGTCCATCTTCACGTTCAGCACCGCGCCCTGGATGCCGTCCATGCGGTAGTTGTAGCCGGGGACCACGTGATTGTACTTGGCCTCCTGTCCCCAATCGCGCAGCAGCGAGACCTTGCGCGCGAGCTCGGCCTGGTTGGTGACGACAGCGCCGCCTTCGCCATAAGCGCCGAGGTTCTTGCCGGGATAGAAGCTGAAGCAGCCGAAATCGCCGATCGAGCCGGCGCGCCGGCCCTTGTATTCAGCGCCATGCGCCTGCGCCGCGTCCTCGATCACGACGAGACCGTGCCGGCGCGCAATCGCCATGATCGGATCCATGTCGGCCATGAGCCCGTGCAAGTGCACCGGCAGGATCGCTTTGGTCCGCGGTGTGATCGCAGCCTCGATCAACGCCGGGTCCATCGTCCAGGTTACGGGATCGACGTCGACGAAAACCGGTTTGGCGCCGGCATAGAGCACGGCTGCCGTCGTCGCGACGAACGTCATCGATACCGTGATCACCTCATCGCCCGGTCCGATACCGGCCGCGAGCAACGCCAGGTGCAACGCCGAGGTCCCGCTCGAGACCGCACGGCAGTGATCGACCTTGCAATAGCTCGCAAAGCGGCTCTCGAACGCAATGACCTCCGGTCCGAGGACAAATTGCGTGCTTTCGATTGCACGCGCCACCGCCTCATCGACCTTCGGTTTGATCTGACGATATTGAGCTTTCAAATCGAGAAACGGTATCAAGGCTTGATCCCTTCGGTTGGCGTCGGGGTGATCATTTGGTTATTTAAATTTAAATCCACTTATTAAATACAATCAAATCACATGTATAAACAATTGGAAATCATATTTCGAGCTCCGGGATATAAGCCCTTGGTAAATGGATCGGTCGAAACTAGGCCGTGGAGCGCGCTGGCTTGGCGACCTCACCTGCCGTCGTCGCCGCGATGACACGCGCGGGCACGCCGGCAACGACCGTGTGCGGGGGAACGTCGCGTGTCACCACCGCGCCGGCGCCGACGATCGCGCCGGCGCCGATGGTAATGCCGCTCAAAATGGTCGCGTTGGAGCCGATCGACGCTCCCTTGCCGACCTGCGTCGGCTCAACACTCCAGTCACCCGGGCCCTGCAGCCTTCCATCGGCCGCTGTTGCCCGCGGATATTTATCATTGGTGAACATCACGCCATGCCCGATGAAGACCTCGTCTTCAACGGTCACGCCCTCGCAGATGAAGCTGTGTGACGAGATCTTGCAACGGGCGCCTATCTTCGCCCCGGCCTGGACCTCGACGAATGTTCCGATCTTCGTCTCGTCCCCGATCGAACAACCGTAGAGATTGACGAGGTCCGGATGAAATATCCGCACCTCACGGCCAAGTTGCACGTCCTTCGCGATAGGCATCCTTGATCTCCGAACCCTGCGGCGCCAGTTGCGCCGCGCCTTAAAGTACCGAACGCCGCAGCGGAAGCCGCGGCCCAATAATTCCTGCAACGCCACCCGCCGCGTGTTGCAGCTGGCGCAGCAGCGGATGTTTGGTCATCACCAGCCCCAGCCACCAGCAGAGCGCGGCAACGCAGGGCGCCGCGAGCAGTCCGACCAGAGGCTTGACGACGCCCATCTCGATCAGCGCCGCGCAGAGGGCGGTGCCGCCGGCCGCGACGACCGTCACCACCGCACTCTTGAACAGCGCATGCGCGAGGTCGGATAGTCCGAAATCGAGACGACGTCCGACGAAATACATCGCCACCGCGGTCTGGAACGGCAGCGTCAGCAGTGCGGCGGCCGCCACCGCCTCTACGCCGATGAACGCGGCGCAGAAAACCACAAGCAGAGAGGGCGGAAGCGAGATAAAGGACGAAACCAGCGCATCGCGCACGCGCCCGACAGCCACGAACACCGGATAAGACAGGCAGGCCGCGAACAGCGCCAGATTGGCGATACAGAGGATGCGCACCAGCGGCACGACTTCAAGCCAGTTCGGACCAAGCCAGATCAGGATGATCGGCTGAGCCATCAGCGCAACGAAGATCAGGAATGGCCATTGCACGGCCGACAGCAACTGGACGGATTCGAGATAGACGGCCCTCAGATCCAGACCTGCCTTACGCTGTGCAGCAAACGCCGGCATGATCACCGGGCTCAAGACCTGCGTCACCAGCCGGTCGAACATCGCGGTCAGGCTGGTCGCGCGGCTGTAGAGCCCGACCGATGTGAAATCGAGAATCCTTGCCAGGAAGAGCTGGGGCGCCAGGTTATAGAAAACGTTGATGATGCTTACGCCGCCGGAATAGAGCCCAAAGCCTATGACGTCGCGGCATTCAACCAGCGAGGGTCGAAACACACTCCAGTCACGATACCATTTCAGCAACATGATCGTCAGCACCGCATTGCCCACGACGACGCCCCAGACCGGCGCCATGTAGCTGAAATGCGCCATCGCGAGACCGATCGATGTGAGCGAGCCGGCCAGATTGGCAACGAGATTGGAGATCGTGATCTTTCCGAATTCCATGTCGCGGCGAAACAAGGCCAATATTGTCCCGGAGACAGGGAGAATCAGAAAATTCAGCGCGGAAACCTCGATCGCGTGTGTCAGGCTGTCCTGTACGAAGAAGCGCGACAGCGCGCCCGCAGAAAGGTACAGGAGCAGCCCGACCGGCGCAGAGATGCCGAACACAACGGTGAAGGCGGAGCGGATATTGCTACGCCCCAACTCGTGCTTCTGTATGAGATAGGTCGCTCCGCCGAATTCCTGGAAGGACGTCATGATGACGGTGATGAGCGCATTGACCACCGCATAGGTCCCGTATTCCGTCGGCGACAGCAGACGCGACAACACTGCGGTCGCGACGAAGAACAGCAAGAGGCTTCCGTAGCGCTCGACTGCGGAAAGAAGGATTGAACGTGGGACTGAGGTCATCTCGAGCGATCGATGGCTTCAATGAATGGTTTTCGCGCGTTGGAACATCACGCTGTGGCCCTGGCGCGCTCGCGGATTGCACGCTGCTGCCTTAGCATCACTGGCTTGCCCTGCTCGGCGATCGAGCGGGATGCGGCCTCCAGAATCTCGACCACCTGCAGCCCTGACGTCGCGCTGGACGTCGGCGTCGAGCCGTTACGCACACACGCGATGAAGTGCTCGACCTCGGTTTGCAGCGCCTCTTTCGTCGAAATATGGGGCGCCCACATGTCGCCGGCGCGATATCCGATCCGGAACTGATGCGCGTCCTCGGACGGAGCGTCCAGCGTGATACCCTTGTCATAGACCTTGATCTTCTCGGTCGGCTCAACGTCGTCATAGACGATCATCTTCTTGCTTCCGCCGATGAAGGTCTGCCTCACCTTGATGGGAGAAAGCCAATTGACGCTGACATGCGCGACGCAGTTTCCGTCGAAGAACAGCGTAATATGAGCCATGTTCTCCGGAGAGCCGGCCACATGGCAGGAACCCGTCGCGGAGACGGCTACCGGATCCTCGTTGAGGATGTACTGAATGATCGAGATGTCGTGGACCGCCAGATCCCAGATGACGTTGACGTCACTCTGGAACAAGCCAAGGCTCGATCGTGTGCTGTCGTAATAATAGACGTCGCCGAGCTCGCCCTTCTGCACCAGTTCGCGGATTTTCTGGACTGCAGGCGTATAAAGGAATGTGTGATCGACCATCAGCGTCAACCCACGGCGGTCCGCCTCGTCGATAAGGCGGCTCACGAGATCCGCGCTCTGCGCCAGCGGCTTCTCGACCAACACATGCTTGCCGGCCTTCAGTGCCGCAAGCGCGAGCTCGTAGTGGCTATGCACCGGAGTCGCGATCGCAATCGCGTCAATCTTCGGATTCCTGACCAGGTCGTCGAAGCGATTGGTCGTTGTCACGCCGGGATAGAGCCGCTTGCAATTCTCGAGCTTGGCCGCGTCGAAGTCGCTGACCGCGACCACGGAAGCTGACGGGTTGCTGGCGAAGTTGCGAACGAGATTGGGACCCCAATAGCCGTATCCCACGACGCCGATACCTACTTGGCTAGTCTTCATAGCTGTCCTCGATCCTCTGGAGACCATCTTGTTCGTCTTCAACCAGCCGCTGCTCCGGACGCCGAAGCCGCGACGCTTGTTCAATCAGTCGGGCATTACGTTCGCGCCGGCATGTCCTGCCAGATTCCGCGCGTATCGATGACATCGAGGTGGCGCCGCTCAGCCAGCGGAACCATCTTGAACTCATCATGGTCGACGAGCAGGATCGCGATCTCGCAGCTCCGCAGCGCCTCGTCGATGCTCATGAACCCGACGCGATGGTCGGCGAGCTCGGACGGTAGCCGCCGCAGATTCGGCTCAACGACCTTGATGCGCGAGCCGTACTTGGCAGCGAGATGCAGCGCGACCTCCATCGCCGGACTCTCACGCAGGTCGTCGACATTGGCTTTGAAGGTCAGGCCGCAGCATGCGGCATTGGCATACGGATGATCGTCAATCAGCGCCTCGGCCCGCTCGATGATCTTGTGCGTCTTGTCGTTGTTGACTTCGCGGCTGGTGCGCATCACGCGCGCAAGATCGGGCGCCGAGTCGATGATGAACCAGGGATCGACCGCGATGCAGTGGCCACCGACACCTGGGCCGGGCCGCAACACATTGACGCGAGGGTGGCGGTTGGCGATGTCGATCACCTCCCAGACGTTGATGTCGAACCGGTCGCAGATCAGCGAAAGCTCGTTAGCGAACGCGATGTTGGTGTCGCGGAATGCATTTTCGGTCAATTTGACCAGCTCGGCCGCGCGGGCCGTGGTGGCGACGCACGCGCCGCGAACGAACGTCTTGTAGAAGCGTTGAGCGAGCCGCGTGCAGGCCGGCGTGATGCCGCCGATACACCGGTCATTGTTGATCAGCTCAGTCAGGATCCGACCCGGCAAAACGCGCTCGGGACAGTAGGCGACATAGATCGCTCCGTCCTTGCTGCCGTTGATCCCGACATGCAGGTCGGGCCGCCGCTCGGCGATCTGCTTGGCGATGGCCTCGGTCGTTCCG
>Ga0153954_1000891_pt1 | contig 19280 bp, 12 predicted proteins | sample TSFL038MetaG_FD_102277 | JGI IMG/M metagenome (GOLD analysis project Ga0153954, IMG submission 102277) | Attine ant fungus gardens microbial communities from Florida, USA - TSFL038 MetaG | ecosystem: Host-associated > Fungi > Mycelium > Unclassified | place: USA: Florida, Wekiwa Springs State... | reverse complement strand
TGTTGGCTCGTCGTAAGAGAGAGCATGGTTGTTGTCGATGTGGGGACCAGGTGAATTGTCGCTAGGGTCTTCTCTCAGGAATTATAGGGTCGGTCGACTTTCCTTTTAGTGCGGAGCTATTTAGCCAGGCGGGGATTCTCCACTTTTCGCCACGCCTCAGGCGGGTTCTCCGGGGCCTCCGTTCCATAAGACCCCCATCCCTTCCTTTGTCAAAAAAGCCGGCGGAACTCTTCATCCGCTTTCCGTTCATGTTCGGAAGCCAGAATGAATTCATGTTTGCACTTAGTGAGTTGATGGAGAGGATGGACTTTCTGTTGGTTGGAAATTCCAAACAGAGCGCCGGCTGAGTCAGTCGATCGTCTCCACCGATTTGATCGGAGCAGCCATCCCAGCACTTTTCCCCGTCTATATCAAGCAGAATATCTAAAGCGATAAAAATTATGGAAATGCACGACGTTTGTGGAGTAGTGATGCATGCTGTGTGTGCTTTTGGCGGGACCAGTGCTGAGCCTGCCCCCGTTTGCCTCTGCGATTTCTGTCTCGAGCTCTTGGAATCCAGCTCAGGCGGGGAACCCGGAGCGTCAGCATCTTGTTCGAATGAGGAGATCTTTCCAGTCTTCGGGAAGACACAGGGGGGAATCGCGTGAGCCTTTGCCCGAGGGAGGATGATTCACGAACTGGCCATGGAATTGAGAGGGGGTATGTGAAGCGCGGCGTGCGTTCCCTTCGCGGCGAGATCTTCCTTTCAAATCGTGGCTCTTCCCGTTGGCTGCGTTGGCGGCCTAAGTCATTCTTTGTTGGCCAGCCCTGGGCGTGCCGAGCCTTTCACGAACGGCCTCGGCAGGCCAAGGTCTGCTCTACGAGAAGAAAGCTTGAGAGGAGATGTCCACCCGGCGGGAGGGGGATTCGCCGGATGCTTCGCTTGATCGGCTCAGGCAAGCTCTGCACAGGGGAGGCTTGCCTTTCCGATCGTTCCTAAGAAGGATGGTGGGTCGATTGAGAGCCGTGGATGTAACGGTATGTGTGGATTTATGCGTCTGCGGCTGGAGCTGGGGCCGGCTTGGCATGAGAGGCCGTGGCGGCACGCCAGACGAGGAGTGTTGAGAGGCTGAGTCCAGCCAGGGCGCACGTGGCGAGCACGGCTGCGAAGGGAACCGAGGTCCCGTTGAAGAAGAAGCTGACCAGACTGCTGGAGAGAGCTCCGCAAGTGAACTGGAGCGCCCCCATCAGTGCCGAGGCTGCGCCCGCCTTGGTGGGGTGAGGCTCGAGGGAGAGCATGGCCGTAATGGGCCCGATCAAGCCCTGAGAGCCGACGCAGAAGAAGAGACAGGCAGCGATGACCGGTACGCTGTCGATATGGAGCACCGCGGCTCCGAGCAGAGCGGATGCTGCCAACGTCTGCACGGCGGTGGCCAAATGGATGAGGCGAAGTGCACCAAATTGGCGGATCATAAAAACATTTGTCTGCGCCAGGCCGATGAGTCCGATCGCGTTGACGGCGAACAAGAGGCTGTAGATCGTAGGGGCCACGTGATGCAGCGTGATGTAAATGAACGGCGAGCCTGCCAGATACGCGAAGACGACGGCCTGTGAGAACCCGCCCACCAGCGACGTGGCGACGAATTTGCGGTCCGCGAGCAGCGAGGCGTAGTTGCGAAATGCCAGACCGACTCCTCCGGCCGACCGGTTCCGGGGTGGGTTTGTCTCCTCGAGGAGCAAGACGATCAGCGCCAGGCAAGCGATTCCGAAGACGGTCAAGAACCAGAACGTTGCCTGCCAGGGCAGTCCCCACTCGAGTAGCTGGCTGCCCAGCAAGGGGGCGAGAATCGGCGAGACGCCCAGTACCAGCAGCATCAGCGCAAAGAGCCGAGCCGCGTCTTCCCCGCTGCGCAGGTCGCGCACGATGGCGCGGGGGATCACCATCCCGGCACAGGCACCGACCCCTTGAAGGAACCGCATCGCAATCAGCATGTTGATGCTTTGCGAGAGGGCTGAGCCTGCTGATGCGATAATAAATAGCAAGAAGCCGACCAGAAGCGGTCCGCGGCGACCGACACGATCGGAAACCGGCCCATACACCATCTGCCCCACCGCCAGCGCCACGAAGTAGCTGACCAGGCTGAGCTGGACTTTGCCTTCGTCGACGCCGAAACCGCTCGCGATCGCCGGGAAGGCCGGCAAGTACGTGTCGATGCCGAGTGCACCAAGGGCAATCAGCGTTCCAAGCACCAGGGCATGGCGGAGAGTCGAGCCTCTTGCGACAGGCTGATGCAAAGCGTCGTCGTCGATCTCGGTCGACTCAAACGGCGCGATCGAGGTTTCGTCGATGGCCGCGTCAAGGCGTTCGTGACTCATTCCCTAGGGTTCCCGATGGTGCGCCTTCTGGAATCGCAAGATCCATGAAGACGTTGTGAAATCAGGCCGAGCGCACGGCGGCTTGCCCGGACTTGCACTCGGTACGACATAGCGACCAGCGCGCGACGCACGCTGAACGAACATCGGATCACATACGCAAAAGATCATCAAGCCCGATGGTCTTCATTATACCTAAGGATAACGAGACTCGAAGCCGAGCATTTCTTCGTGGAATCCAGGGATTTCTATACCGAAAATTCACTCAACGTCACGAAGGGAGATGCCCTGGGCCATCTCTGATCCGCGCCTTACAAGGGCCCAGTTGGATCTTCTGACCCAGCGTCTGCAAAAAAGACGCTGATTAACGGTAACGTTCGCGGTATTTTCCGGAACGACTTGCTGTGAGCGAAACCGATCTGGCCTCGAATTTGGTCGCGGGCTTCATAAGTCAGCCGCCGAAAGACGATCTCTGGAGCACTCTCCCTCAAGGATGCACACAACCGAGCGATCAGATCAACGCGATCCTATTTGACACGAAACGGATGCGCTTGATGAACTTTTCGCCACAAGGCTGACCAATCGCGAACAACGCCGCGCTCACCTCGGGACGTTAAGTTCGTGGCCTAACTTATTCGATGCCAAAAGCCCTTCACGACGAGGAGAGAAGAGTCATGTCCCACGACGAGATCGACAAGACCGATCGCCGCACATTCCTCCAGGCTGGTGCTCTGTCCACGGCCGCCGCGATAACCCTCGCCCCCGGAGCACGAGCGGAAGACGCCCCTGCCAAGGAGGCGGCTCCCGCCAAAGTGGACGGGGTACCCAGGCGCAAGCTCGGCAAGACGGGGATCGAGGTAACGGTCCTGAATCAAGGCACCTGGCGGGCCTCGGGGGTCGATCGCCTCATCCGGCAGTCTTATGCCAGCGGCGTCCGTTGCTTCGACACGGCCGCGTCTTATGGGTCCGAGCCGAACTTCAAGAGGTGGTTCACCGAGAAGCCGGAGGTTCGCGACTCGATCTTCCTGGTCAGCAAGACTGCGTCTCGTAGCGTCGACCAGTTCGTCGCGGACCTGGATAAGAGGCTCGAAGCGACCGGCACCGATCACCTGGACCTCTACTTCTGGCACGCGATGGGGGACCACGGCGAGGATCTGGACTTCCCCAAGAGCAAGGAATTCGCCCAGGCCGTTGAGAAGATCAAGAAGTCGGGCAAGGCCAAGTTCGTTGGCTTCTCGACGCACAACCTCCGACGGGCCTCCTATATCCAGGCGGCCGCCGAAGGGGGATTCGTTGATGTGATCATGGTTCAGTACAGCCCATTCCTTAATAAGGAGGAGCCGCTGAACAACGCTCTCGACGCTGCCCACAAGGCGGGTATCGGCCTGATTTCGATGAAGCAGACGGCCGGCCAGTTCCGCGGTCGGGGCGGCCGCAACGGCCAACGGCCTGCCCCGCCGCTGGAAGAAACGGTCAACCGGCTCGCCCCCGTGCTCAAGGAGAAAGGGCTTTCTCCCTTCCAGGGCTTGCTGCAAGCGATCTGGACCGACGAGCGCATCGCGACCGTTTGTGTCACGATGAACAACACCGACCAGATTCGCGAGAACGTGGAGGCCGCCAAAAAGTTCGAGCCGCTCAAGGTGGCCGAACTGGAGCAACTCCGGGCCGCGACCTTGGCCGCCAACCCCACCTTCTGCGCCGACTGCGAAGGCAAGTGCGCCGTGGCCGGTGGAACGAAGGCTCGCCTCGGGGACCTGGTTCGCTACCTGACCTACCACGAGCACCATGGCTATCGCAGTGAAGCCCGTCGCTACTACCAGGAACTCAGCGAAGTCGAGCGCGACTGGTCGGGAGTCGACCTCGAGGCCGCCCGCGCCGCCTGCCCGAACCAGTTGAACTTCGCCGAACTTCTGCCGGAAGTCGACCGGCACTTGGCCTGAGTCCTATCGATCGTCAGAAAAGTCATGTCCGCTGCTGCGCGACCCCTGTAGGGCAGGCCTTGGCCTGCCGAGGCTATTTGCTAGCGTCTCGGCAGGCCAAGGCCTGCCCTACGGGAACGAATCTCGATACGTAACTCTGAGCGGAATACGGAATTTACTTTTCTGACGATCAATAAAGGGTGCATCCGCCCCGAATCATTCTTCTTGTAGGGCAGGCCTCGGCCCGCCAGGGGCGTTCGCGAAAGCCTCGGCAGGCCAAAACCTGTTCTATCAAAAAATTTGCCGAATTCACAATTTTGTGATTAAAAGGATATAATAATGATTGGTAGAGCGTCGGCGACGGCGGTCGGTGCCGAACGCGCGGTGAATAAAGGCATTCTCCCCTACAGCTTCATTGAAGCCGTTGGGCGGATTGTTCCCTGGGCTATTGAGGGCGCGTGGATTACCTTGGCTCTGAGCACCTCGTGGCGCCTCGGGCGGAACTGGGTCGACCGGTTGGGGATGATCCTAGTACGACTCTGTTACAACTCCGACTGCTGGTATCAGAGGAGTATTCATGGGTAGCCGCGGTTGCTTGCAACCGGGGTCGCGAAGCGACCAAAGGTGTTCCGTGACGACTCGGGCTGGAACCCTCTTCCGCAGAGCCGTTTGGGAACGGACCTCTTGCGGCTGCGCCGCCCCGGTTGCAAGCAACCGCGGCCACCCAGGAGCAGTCCCTTGATTTCTTTCGGAGTTGTAACGGAGTCGTACTAGGGATTTTTTGGATTGCTGGGCAATTCGTCGAGCTCTGTTGTCTTTTCGCCGTTGCCCTAAAATGAGGGATCTGACAGTCACCGAAGGCCTCTACCGTGGTTTTCCGAGGACTTGGACACATGAGCTGTTCTGTGACCGATGCCCTTCGCAAGGGCCCCTGCCTGTTCCCCACCGAGAAAAATCGGTAGACGTTCTGCTCTGAGACTTGCTATGCATGACGTGACGGCACGAGAGTTTGGCACGCCAAGCAGGACGATTCATGAACTACGTACGACTTGGAAAGAGTGGGCTGCACGTTTCACGGGTGACCTTGGGTTGCATGAGCTACGGGGTGCCCGAACGCGGCGCGCATCCCTGGTCGCTGAGTGAAGAGCAGAGCCGGCCGTTCATCCGGCAGGCTCTCGATTTGGGTATCAATACATTTGATACCGCCAATACATACTCTGATGGCACGAGCGAAGAGATCGTTGGCCGCGCGCTGCGCGATTTGACCAAGCGAGAGGAAATCGTCATCGCGACGAAGGTCTATAACCGCATGCGGCCCGATGCGAACGGGCGAGGCCTGTCGCGGAAGGCGATCATGGCGGAAGTCGACGCCAGCCTGCGCCGGCTGGGCACGGACTACATCGACCTTTACCAGATCCACCGTTGGGACTACGAAGCGCCGATCGAAGAGACGCTCGAGGCGTTGCATGACGTGGTGAAGGCCGGCAAGGCCCGGTACATTGGGGCCTCGTCGATGCATGCGTGGCAGTTCTGCCAAGCGCTCTACCTGGCCGATCTTCATGGCTGGACGCGATTTGTCTCGATGCAGAACCACTACAACCTGCTCTATCGCGAAGAGGAGCGGGAGATGATGGGGCTCTGTGCCGCCGAGGGGATCGGAGTCATCCCGTGGAGTCCCATGGCCCGAGGGCGATTGACTCGGCCCTGGGAGGAGCGATCGAGCACGGAGCGGGCCGGCTCGGATGAGTTCGGGAAGACGCTCTACCTCAAGACGGAGGAGGCCGATCGCGTGGTGGTCGACCGTGTGGGTGAAGTAGCCGCTGCGCGGGGAGTTCCCCGGGCGCAGGTGGCGCTTGCCTGGATGCTCGGCAAGCCCGGCGTGACGTCGCCGATCGTAGGCGCGACCAAGCCGCACCACCTCCAGGACGCGGTCGCCGCGTTGGCGATCAAGCTCACGCCCGAGGAAGTGGTACGGTTGGAAGAGCCGTACGTGCCCCATCCCGTTCTCGGATTCGTGTGACAACACGGCAAGGGCCTTGTTGTTCGGTGGGGGCGCTGTGACGAGCCGATTTCGACGCTCCGCGCCGGCGGTTGATCTTTCCCGAGGCGGGGTTGGGTCGATCGGCTCCCACTTTCGTTGCTCCGGCCGGAGTGGCACAATGACCGGCTGCTTCGTCGCGTGAGGATCCCTCACGCCCCTTTCCAGAGGCCGGTCGTTACAACAATCCATCGGAGAACGATGCACATGGCTGATCAATCGAGACGCGAGTTCCTGGGAACGACCGGCTTGGCCGCCGCGTCGTACGGGCTGGGAATGGCGGCGCTTGGTGCAAGGACGGCACGAGCCGACGATCCGCCGCAATCGTCGGCCAAGGTCCCCGTGATCGGCCTCATCGGTGCCGGGGGGATGGGCCGGCACAACATGGGCGTCTTCATGGACCAGAAGATCCCGGTCGCCGCCGTTTGCGACGTCGACGAATCCCACGCCCGAGAAGCGGCCGACCAGGTCGAGAAGAAGCAAGGCAAACGGCCCGAGATCTTCAAAGATTTCCGCAAACTGCTCGAGCGGAAAGATATCGACGCGGTCATTATCGGCACGCCCGACCACTGGCACGCCTTAGCCTCGATTCATGCCAGCAGCGCGGGGAAGGACGCGTATTGCGAAAAGCCGATCAGCCACAATATCAGCGAAGGTCGCGCCATGGTCGACGCGGCCACGAAGCACAAGCGGGTCATCCAGGTCGGCACCTGGCAGCGCAGCACCCAGGAGTTCGTCGATGCGGTCGAGTACATCCGTAGCGGTAAGCTCGGAAAGATCACGACCTGTCGCGCCTGGAAGACCGATAACAACCAGCTCGGTCACAACAGCGCGACGAACCCGCCCAAGGAGCTCGACTACGATTTCTGGATCGGCCCAGCCGAACTCGTCCCCTACACGGAGAAGAACTGCCACTACAACTGGCGCTGGTTCTTCAACACGGCGGCGGGTATGACCGGTGATTGGGGCGTTCATATGATGGACATTGCCCTTCTGGGCATGAGCCGAGACACCGATCTGGTGATGCCCGAAGAGGTGACTTCCTACGGCGGCGCGCTAGCCTATCCGGGCGATGACCGCACGACCCCGGATACGCAACTCGCCCTGATGAAGTTTCCCGGGTTCGTCCTGCACTGGGAGACGGGCCGAAAGAGCCTCGACAACGGTCCCGACCACGGCACCGAGTTCATCGCCGCCGACGGCAGCTCGCTGATGGTTTGGCGCGGAGGCTGGACGGTCAAGGGACCTGACGGCAAGGAACGCGAAAAGCCTAAACCCTCGGGAGAATATCACGGCCTGCCCAGCCACGTGCAGAATTTCCTCAAGTGCATCGAGACCCGCGACCGTCCCCGATCGCACCTGGCCTCGATGTACCAGACGACCACCGTCTGCCACCTCGCGAACGTCTCACTCCTGGCCGGCAAGACGGTCCACTGGGACAAGCAGAAGAACGACCTCGTCGGCGACGCGGGACGTGATACACTTGCCTATCGTCGCGAGTATCGTAAGCCCTGGGCGCTACCGTATCTCTGAACAGAACGATTTCAAGCATTCTTGCAAGCCTCTATTGAGGGATCACAGGTGGATCACCCACCTGTGATTTCCTGAGGTTATTTCGAAGTCGTTGGCAGATTCGCCGCCCATCTCTGAACGACGTGCATTCGTGGAGTTGAAAGCATGGAGGCGTTCATCTCCATTCACAAAAAACACCCGATTGTCGGTATCTACGGCAGTCCGGAATGATTCAAGCGGGCAACGGCCTTGGGAATTTACTGGGCGACATCGCTGGGTTTCTCTTGGCAAGGCGAGCAATAATTGACTCCAATGGCTTTCAAGGCAGTTCTTGTTGCCGAAAAATGGGCATTGAGCCTCTGGTCCTCGCTCGGTCGATAGGCCGCTCGCCTGCTGCGCGACTGGCCGTTTGACGGTGAGCCTGTTGGGGAATCCGCCATGAATTCCAGGGAAGAACAAGACACCGGCGAATACGTGGCTTTTAACCAGCAAGTCTCGCGGTACTACGAGTCCGAACCCAGGGTTCGCGTCAAGGTCGACGTTGTTGGGAAATCACATCCGGGGAACGTGCGTCCCAATAACGAGGATCAATATCTCGTCGTCCGGCGCTACCGGGGGCGTGAAATCCTGGCATCGAGCCTCCCCAAGGAGATTCTCGAGTCGACCGAAGACCATGCCTACACCCTGGCCGTTGCCGATGGCCTGGGGGGGCAAAATTTCGGCGAGCTCGCCAGTTTCCTCGCGTTGCGAACGGGCTGGGAGCTTGGTGGGGATGAGATCAAGTGGACGGTCCGGGTGAACGAGCAGGAGTCCGCAGAACTGCGGCAGAAGGCCGAAGTTTTCTTTCGCCTGATCGATCAGTCTCTTCACGCCGAGGCTCGCGAGAACCCTCGGCTGGCCGGTATGGCCACGACCATGACGCTCTGCTATTCGACCGGGCCGAGGCTGTTCGTCATGCACGTGGGTGACTCTCGAGCCTACATCTATGGCGGCGGATCCCTGCGCCGGCTGACCCGCGATCATAACTTGGGCCAGGTTCTGGTTGACTCGGGAGCCGCTGCCCCGGACTCGCCGAAGGCCAAGAAGTTCCAGCACGTCTTGACCAACGTTCTGGGGGGAAACGAAGATACCGTGGAGGTTGACGTCGACGAGCACCTCCTTGCCGACGGCGACCGCGTCCTCCTTTGCAGCGACGGCCTCTATAGCGAGCTCAGCGACGACGAGATCGCCCGTGTGCTGGACCAGCACTTCGATCCGATCGACGCGTGTCAGGCCCTGATCGACCTGGCCCTCACACGTCCCGCCAAAGACAACATCACAGTCGTCGTCGCCCGCTATCGCTTTCTTTCTGCCACCTGACATGTGTCCAAGAGTCGGTTTCCTAGAGAGTGGACACCGCCCACCCAGCATTCGCCATCATCAACGCGACGATCGGTGGTCGGTGCCCACCCTTACCAAAGACGCAGAGGCAGTCCAGAAGAAAAATGACGATATGAAAATGTGTTATTTGGGTGGCCGAGGAGGAGCGCAGCGACGCCCCGGGGATCGGCCGAGGCTTGCCCCCGGGGCGTCGCTGCACTCCTTCTCGGCTACCCATCTTTCCTGATTTCACATAACCTAACCCAAACCGGACGGCCTCTCAGTTCCAGGCCAGGCGTGCTCGGGTTTCCCAATACTCGGTTGGTGCCTCGGCAAGATTGCGGAGCCGGTCTCGGAGCTGGTCATTCCAGATGACGTCGAGGGCCTTAAGGTTGGCGTGGAGCTGTTCGACGGTGGCGGCTCCGCTGAGGACGACGTCGACCCAGGGTTGATCCAGGACGGCGGCCAGGGCCAGGGCGTCGAGGGTTACACCGAGTTCGGCGGCCGCGTCTTCGAGCACGCTTCGCTTGGCGGCGAAGGCCGGGTCGACATTCCGCGCGGTCAGTCGGCCGTTGGCCAAACCTTCCTTGATGATGACCCCAACCCCCGCTGCGTGTGCGGCTGCCAGGGCTTCGCCGACGGAAGATTCCAGAAGGTTCCAGGTTGCCTGGACACAGTCGAAGACCCGTTCTCCTGCGGCCTTCACTTCGAGCGCTCGCCGCACGACTTCTGCTTGTCGAGGTCCGGTGACTGACAGGCCGATCTTCAAACCATCCCCTCGCATGAGGACCAATTCCTCAAGAACCTCTTGGTTCTCGAGGACCCCGCTCTCGAGGGTGGCTGAGTGGATTTGATAGAGGTTGAGATAGGGACCCAGGATCTCTCGACTCTCAGCGATTTGCCGTTGCAGGGTCGCGAGGGAGTGGTCCTTGACCTCGTGTTTCTCGGCATCCACCTTCCATCCGGCAGTGTAAGTGTAACCCCATTTTGAACCGACCGTGATCGCCCCCGGCGCGATTTTTCGAGTCGCGAGCCAGTGACCCAGGAAGGCTTCGCCTCGACCGTAGGAACGGGCGGCATCGAGGTAGCGAATGCCGGCCTTGCGAGCGGCGTCGAGCACTTCGAAGGTCCCCGCCTCCATCTGTTCCACGGCGGTCTCACCGCCCAGGTCGGCTGCATGTCCCAGGTTGATGTACCCCGGCCGTCCCAGGGCGGCCAGACCGAGCCCGATCCGGGAAACGGCGAGCTCGGTTTCGCCAAGCGTTGTAAGTTCCATAAGACGTCACTCCGTAATGTCCCGACAAGGTAGGCGCTGTCCGTTCCCTATTCTCTTGCTCTTTCCGAAGAATACCCGAGTCTCGCTTTCGACCCGAGCCTTTCTTGTGTGGGAGCGGTCCAAGGGGACTTGGGATTCAATCACGCGGTCCGACCGAGAGGTTTGCCGCGTGTTAGAATTGCCGGACGGAATGAGGGCGAGCGACCACCGAGGGTCACGACACGAAGGTAGGCGATGCCGAACCGTCATGATCTCTTTTGCTACGCTCTTTGCGGTCTCGATGGTGGGACAGGCGGGTCCTGACCTTTGCGACAAGTTGGTCGTGAGGGGAGGCGACCCAGCCCCTGGAATCCTGGTGAATTACACGGTTGGTGCCCGGCCCTTTGACCCGATCAATCCGAGCCGCCCGACGGTCGTGGCGGTTCACGGCCTCAACCCCTACCATCCGTTCCTCCACTTCGCGATGGCGCAGCGGTATGCCGAATCGATCGGCCGGAGATACGGCGCGGAGGTGAACGTCGTCGGTTGGGACTGGAACGCAGCGACCTTGCCGAGCATCCGCCCCTCGGTCATTCGCCAAAACGCCATGGCGCAAGGTTATGCCTTGGGGAACGTCTTGCTCAATGCCGGCGTCGACCCGGCGAACGTCCATCTGATCGGCCAGAGTTCGGGCTGCATCACGACGACGGCCGCCGCTCGCTTCTTAGCCGACCGCACCGGGCGTCGCGTCGGCCGCCTGACGATGCTCGACCCATCCCAATCCGAGCACCCCATCATTTTCGAGCAGCTCGATGCTGTCTCGACAACCGCGCACTTGGAGCATATCTGGGTTCCGGGAGCCAGCGGTTTTGGCTGCCCCGTCAATCGTCCCGGCGTCACCAATCTCTGCGTCCCCGGACCTCGAGGCGTCCGCGGCCTGTTCAATCCTCTCCACCTCGATCACCTCTACGCCATCGGCTGGCATGCTCAGGAAATGGGACGCTGAGCTCGAGAACAACGACTTCTGAATATGCCGAACTTTCGACTTTCGGCTTACGGTTTGGTGAAGCTCGCGAGGAAGCCACCACCGGCCCGGAGGTTGATCTCGATGGCGTCGTTCTCACTCATCGTGGCCTCGTCGATCCGGGCAATCGCTTCGTACGACCTCGGTCGTTGGCAAGCGGGGTGCTCAAAATCTCGGGAAGTGCAGATCCCTCTCTAGATACAACTTCCTATTCTTCGTTGTACTTTTTGTTGAAAATGTATCGTAAATTACAAATAAAATCAATCAGCAATTGATGGCAGATTATTCGGCCCAACGGACGCGCCCGCTTGCCCTGATCGCCCGGATCGGATAACGTTAGGCTCTGACAGGAGTCCGATCTCCTCGAAAGCGAGCCGAATGATGTTGGGCCCCGTTTTCCGTTTCGAGCTGATTACGACCGCCCGGAGGAGGCGCTACTACGTGGCGCGCTTCGTATATGGGCTGTTCTTGCTATTCTCACTTGGCAGCCAGTACGGCGACGGGGGGTGGTCGCAGTTCGTGACCGGCACCGCCTCCCGGGATTCCATTTCGGAGATGGCCGTGTTTGCGCAGCGGATGTTCGCTGCGCTTGCCTGGGCGCAGGGGGTCGCGCTGATCTGCCTGATTCCGGCGCTCTTGGCCGGGGTGATCGCCGACGAAGCGCAGCGGAAAACGCTCCATTACCTGTTGGCCAGCCGGATGTCGAGCTTTGAGATCGTGCTCGGGAAGCTTGGGGCGCGCTTGCTGCACGTTGGGGTGGTCGTCCTCATGGGAATCCCGATGGTTTGCCTGATGGCGCTTCAGGGGGGACTCGACCCGCTGGAGATCACCTATACCTATGTCGGGACGCTCGCACTGGCGCTTTCGATTGCGGGCGTGTCGCTGCTCGTGTCGGTGGTAGCGCCTCGGCCGCGCGAGGCGATCCTGGTGGCGTATGGGATTGTCTTCAGTTGGCTGTTCTTGCCCCTATTGCTAAGGCCGATCGCGCACCACATGGATTGGCCTTTGAACTGGGTCCAGCCGGTCAACGAGTTCATGATTCTGTCGAACCCGATGGAAGGCTGGCGGTTGTTGACTCGCCGTATAGACACGCGTGCGCTCGTGATCAACAATCCTTGGCTAGGCGCTACTTGGCTGACCTCGGCAGCGAACGAGCTCCTGTTTCACTTCCTCCAGATGGTTGGCCTTCAAGCGGGCTTCGGGTTGATCTGCCTCGTCCTGGCGATCGTCGGGCTTCGGCCCTTGCGTGGCGGGGAGGGCCGCCGCGCGCTGAAGAAGGAGCGGGTCTCGGTCTTGGGAACGATCGCACAGGCCTTGCGGACGAGGACGAGACGGCCGCCTTGCGACGAGGACGATCCGATGCTCTGGAAAGAGCGGTTCGCCGCGGGGGGTGGGTTCACCTGGCTGCGGAGCCGGCCTGTGGTCCTCTTCCTGGGCGTCCTGCTCGGGTGCTACCTGTTCGACACCGCCTTGCCCGCCTTCGGCCAGTTGTTCGGCTTGCAAACACACGGAGGAGGGGCGGGAGAGCCTCGGCTCGTGCTCAACGGGGCCTTGCGCGAGAGTAGCACGTTTTTGTTCATGCTCCTGCTCCTCTCTGTGGCGAGCGCGGCGGCCGTGAGCCTGACCTCGGAGCGGGAGCAGGATACGTGGACGAGCCTGAGCGGGACCCTGCTGACCAGCCGTGAGATCGTGTCGGCCAAGATTCGCGGGGCGGTCTGGAGCTCGAAGCGACTCGTGCTGGCACTCTTGATCATGTGGACGATCGGTCTGCTCACCGGCGCCATCTTCCCACTTGGCGTACTGGCGGCGGTGGCGGGACTCTTCGTCTTCTGCCTGTTCACGGCCGCGCTGGGGGTCCGCATCTCGCTCGTGGTGACGAACTCGACGCGGGCCCTGTTCTGGACGATCTTTGTGATGCTCTTTCTCAATGCCGTCTACTTGGTCCTGCTTCCTTCCTCCTGGCGTACGTCCGACCTCGCCTTCGCGGGGATGATGCCGTACATGGAGTGGGCGTCGCTCGTCTCCTATCCCGACGCCTTCCGGCTTTTCTCCGGCGATCGATTCAAGGTCGAGGGCACCTCCGTGCCCCATGGTCCGGAGACGCTGGTGGCCTATCTGATCGCCCTCCTCGGCTATGGAGCGGGGACCCTGATCCTTGGAAGGTCGGCGCTCAAATCCTTCGACAAAGCCGTCGATAGGCCAAGACGGACTCAGGGCGAAGCCGATGCCGTCGGGACGGGGAGATCTCACCCTCTCATCCGGTTAATAAGAAGCCGTCTTTTGAGCACAGATTGAGCCTCAGGAAAGACAAGTTCCACGGCGATTGAAACGACACGATCCTGCCCAACAAAGTATCCGAGAATCCTCTTTATCGCCTGTGGTGGTATGGACTCCTAACATCTATGACCGCACAATGATTGGCATCAGGAGCCGCAGGGATGGTCCGCACGGAGGGTCGCCGTAAGCTTGGACGATCACCCGGCTAATCTTTCGGTAGAGACATGACTCCGACCCACCAAGAATTTACGTTCCCTCCCGACCGGCGGCTCCGTGTCTGGGTTCGACCCAGGGAGCTCATGCTGTTTGGGGCCTTGGCCCTGGCGTCGGTCGTCGCGGCATGGGCTCACTACTTGATCCTGGGACTGCCCCCGTTGCTCGGCCGTGACGGCCCCGCCTCGTTCGTGGGGCCGCACGGGTTCCCACTCTGGCTCCGATCGGCCCATTACCTCAATATCTTGTTCCTGACCCTGATGGTCCGCAGTGGTCTGCAGATCCTGGTGGACCACCCCCGGCTCTACTGGAACGTCCACTGCACTCCCGGCTCCGAGTGGGTCCGCTTCACCCCTCTTCAGGTGCCGACGGACCGCGTCTGGACGTCCAAGGAAGACTCCCGATACCTCTCGCCCTGGATCGGCCTGCCCGGCGGCCGGCACACCGTCGGGATTGCCCGCCACTGGCATTTCCTGGTCGCCATGCTCTGGATCGCCAACGGCTTGGTCTTCGCAACCTTGTTGTTCGCCTCGGGCGAGTGGCGCCGCATCCTGCCCAATTCCTGGAGGATCTTGCCGGAGGCTTGGCGTGTCTTCGTCCACTACGCCACGTTCCACATGCCCCCCGAACCCGACGGCTTCTACCGCTACAACTCGCTTCAGCACGTCTCCTACGGTGCGGTCGTGTTCGTCCTCGGGCCGCTGTCGATCCTGACCGGGCTGGCGATGTCGCCGGCCCTCAATAGTCGCTTTCCGTGGTACCCGCGGCTGTTCGGAAACCGCCAAGCGGCTCGGTCGATCCACTTCCTGCTGCTGATCTCCTACCTCGCCTTCACCACCGTCCACGTGTTCTTCGTCGTGGTCACCGGCCTGTTGCGGAATATGGACCACATCGTCTTGGGCAGCGACGAGACCGGCATCTCCGGGTTGAGCTTGGGGGCCGTGGGGATCGGCGTGATCGTGCTGGCCTGCTTCGCGACGTACTGGATCTCGTGGCACCGGCCGAGGGCGTTGCAGCACGCTGCCGGGAGGCTGGTCGAGGGGCTGATGCGGGCATCGCTGAACCCGCTCGCCCCGCGGGCGCAGTACAGGAAGGAAGACATCTCACCGTACTTCTGGGTGAACGGGAACGTGCCGACCTGCGAGGAATGGAAGCGGCTCGCCGAGAACGTGTTCCGTGACTACCGCCTCCGGGTGCACGGGCTGGTAGAGCACCCGGTCGAATTGTCCCTCGACGAGATGCGGGCGCTGGGCGAGCAGGTGCAGATCACGGCGCACAACTGCATCCAGGGCTGGTCGGGGATCGCCGAGTGGAGCGGGCTGCCGCTGTCGAAGCTCGTCGAGTTGGTCAAGCCTTCGCCGGAGGCGAAGTTCGTTGCCTTCCACTCGTTCGGCGAGGGCTTGTACGGCGGCAAGTATTACGACTGTCATAGCATCGAGAACATCCTCCACCCACTGAGCCTCCTGGCCTACGAGATGAACTCCGAGCCGCTAGGCACATTGCATGGTGCCCCGCTGCGGCTTCGGGTCGAGAACCAACTTGGTTACAAGCAGGTGAAGTGGATCAAGTCGGTCGAATTCATCGCCAGCGTGAGGGACATCGGCAAAGGCTTCGGCGGCCGGAACGAGGACGACGAGTATTACGACCTCGTCGCGAATATCTGACGTATTATTGCCCGGCTCCCGGCGTGCCGAGGCAGTCCGCGGCTCATGATGTCGACGTATCGGGGGCGCTGCGGTCCTCCGTTCTGAGAGACTGTCCGGGAAGTGAACACGGACGTGAAGATGCATAATTTGGGTGGTCGGGGACCAGTCTTCGAGGCTCCGGGGATCGGCCGAGGCTCGTCCCGGGGCGTCGCTGCGCTCCTCACCGGCCACCCGCCTTTCCTGTTTTCATATGGCTAACCCTTATCCGGATAGCTTCTGAGAACTTCCGGCACTCAAGGGCCGTAGGGCGTGTTCTCGGAGAGTATGTAAGCGGCGAACGGACATGATTCTGGCGAAACGCCTGAGGCGACTGATGGCTCACGGCGTCTTCGAAGTGGCGGTCGAGTTCATGACTTTGTCCAGGACCTGTTGAAAGGCGTCGGGCGTGACGCTGAACTCGCCGCGGAAGGGGTTGTCCATGGCGGCTGTCAGGAAGACCAGGAGACCGATGAAGGTGGCGAGCAGACCGACGAGGATCAGGTGCAGCCTCAGATTTTCCACCCAAAACAGGTACGTGAGCCCAAAGGTAAGCCAGGCACCGATGAGAACAACCGACCACAGAGAAGCCGGGAGTCCGCCTCCTACCGACTGAAGCCGAAGTCTTTGCTGCCGGATCACGGCGTCGAGTGAACTCAGCGCCTCGGCGTGGGCGACCTTCTCACGTTCCTTGGTCGGCTCGAACGTCATCATTTCGTTTTCGAGCGCGTCGAGAAGTAAGGTCCCGTCTTCGGGAGCTATACCGACTCGATGGGCCGGCCAATCCTTCGCGATGACGTCTTGGGTGTATGCGCGGAGCTTATCTTCCAAGTGGTTTCGGGTCGGTTCCGGATAGCCGTCGAAATCGCGGTAGAGTTCCGCGACGGCGGCCGCTTCAAGCGAGATCTGGCCATCGACGTCGGTATAATCGCTCCAGGTGGCTACCGCGATCAGGCCGAGCGCGAGACCATAGAAGACGCCTACCCCCGCGAAGATGTAACTGACGACGTCATTGTGAACCGATGATGCATTGAGCAAGCGACGGACAAACGGCCGCGTAATCAGCAGTCCGACGATCGAGATCCCCACGAACGCTGCTACCGTCAAGACTCCCAGCATCCAGTTAGGGAAGTCGTAGATCCAATACATTGGCCCGGTTCTCCAAGACTGTCTGGGGTCAGGGTCCATTGATTGTCAGGAAAGCCATGCCCCGTGCTGCGCAACTTTTGTAGGGCAGGCCTTGGCCTGCCAAGGCCATTCACCAACGTCTCGGCAGGCCAAGGTCTGCCTTGCGAAAACAGATTCTTGTACGTAATTCTGAGCGGAGTACGGACTTTCTTTTTCTGCCTCTCAATAGAGCGGTTATCGCTGGGATAGCACACACTCAGTCCAGAAAGTGCCCCTGTGACTCGAAGGAAGTCAAGCGGCCGGTGGGATGGCACACCCGTGGCGCCAGCCTGGGCTCACTGGTGAACAAGCCACCAGTGTTGTCCTATCCGGCTATCGACATAGCATCGGTTGATGGCGCGTCCCGTACAGAAATCCCAGGGATTTCACTCAGATCTTCCGGGATTTCGTAGGCGATCCCATCGCAAACCGCTCTAGCACCCCAGAGACTCCGACCGTGAGCGTCGCGTACACGTATATCCGGTTTTCGTCCAATCGTCAGCAATTTGGCCGCCCGGTTCGTCGACAACTTGCTCCGATCGCAAGAAGTCTTCGAACAAAACGATCTCATTCTCGATCAGAACCTAACACTCTCAGATTTGGGTGTGAGCCCCTTCAGGGGCAAAAAACGCCAGAATGCTCTGAATCGAAGTTGCTATCATCACTTTACTTCGAGAATCCGAACAAGAGCGCACTGCGCTTCCGTCGCGGACAACCTCGGAATTGTTAAACTTTTGATCATCATGTCCCGGGCAAACGAGGAATTTGCGATCAGTTCGGCCTGTCTCACAGCCAATGTTAGGACGTGATCGGCTCGTCGCATGTCAGGTTTGATCGCGAGGATCCTAAAATTCGGAAGAATCTGTATCTCTCGGCCTCTCGCCGGACAATAGACGTGGAAGGGCAACGATTCCACGACCCAGGAGAGGCCAACCCATGTTGAGCAGCATGCGTTCGGGCGCGGTTTGGAAGCAGATCCGGCACGAGTTTGGGCTTGGGACTCTCTCGGGACTGAGCGAGTGGGAACTGCTCCGCCGTTACAGCGAACGTCGCGACGATGCGGCGTTCGCGGCCCTGGTGGCGCGGCATGGGGCGATGGTTGTGGGGGGCTGCCGCCGGCTTCTCGACGATCCTGAGGATGTCGAGGATGCGTTTCAGGCCGTGTTCCTCGTTCTGGCGCGTCGGTCGCACGTCTTACGGCCTCGGGCTGCGCTTGGGCCCTGGCTCCATGGCGTCGCTTACCGCGTTTCGCTTCGAGCACGAGCGCAGGCGATGCGCCGGCGCACGCGCGAGCGTGGCGTCGCGTGGCACGAAGATAGCGCCCTGGCGGAAGAAGCGGCGGTCTCTTCCTGCCATCTCGACGATCTCACCAAGGTTCTCGATGAGGAGATCGAGCGACTCCCGGCGTCCTATCGCGTGGTGATGGTCCTTTGCTATCTCGAGGGCCGGACACATGATCAGGCCGCGGCACAGCTCTGCTGGCCGGTCGGGACGGTGAAGGGGCGGCTGGCTCGCGCGAGGGAACTGCTGAGAGGTCGAATCGCCCGTCGAGGGTTGGCCCCTACCCTCGTTGCTCTCGACGCGATCGGAGCGCGGGATGCCGAGGCGATGATTCCCGATCCGTGGCTCCAGACCACGGTCGAGGCCGCGTCGCAAATCATGGCGGGCGGAGCGATGACCGGCTTGGTCTCGGCGAATGCGGTCTTCCTTGCCGAAGAGACTCTGAGTTCGCTGATCCGGATCCAACTGCGGTCTGCCCTGGCCGTGCTCGTTGCGGTTGCCGTATCGGCCGCCGGTGCCGGCGTCTACTCGCAGCGCAAAGGAAAGGACGCTCAGGCTCCCGAGCGCGTCCCCCCTGCTCTCGCTCGGAACCAAGCCGAGGTCCGCGTCGCTCAGGCTCCGAAAACCGAATCGAAGCCCAAAGAGGTCGTGGTTGGTCCGCCCAGGGACGTGGCCATTCCCGACAACCCAGCGTTCGCGCGAGGGTTTCAACTCGCCTTCAAGGCCTTCCGTGAGGGGAACGTCGACATTGAAACGGTGCACGTCTGGTCTCGGCGACTCGCGGAAGGGGATTTCGCCTCGGTCGATGCAGGACGTCGGGCCAAGGCTTGGGAAAAACACCTGGAGCGGATGGAACAGCTCCAGCAAGTGGCCAAGGATCGCAACGAGCGCCGGCCAAGCGAGCTCAGCCTGCTGCAACGACTGACCGCCCAGTATTACCGTGACGAGGCCGAAATACTTGCGAACGCCCCAACGGCCGAAGCGGCGGGCGCGGGCCCCGCTCGTTCGCAAGACCTCGTTCCCCCGATCCAAGCGAAGGACCAACTCCCCGCTGCGCCGAACGCATGGGAGGAACCTGTTAACCCGGATTATTCATGACGGTTGTCCTAGCTAACGGAACAGCTTACAGGACTCCGGGTTCGGTCCAGCGTAAACTGGGTCACTGTTTGGGTAAGATCGGCCACAAACGACCCAAAGCAGC
>Ga0153954_1000889_pt1 | contig 19301 bp, 17 predicted proteins | sample TSFL038MetaG_FD_102277 | JGI IMG/M metagenome (GOLD analysis project Ga0153954, IMG submission 102277) | Attine ant fungus gardens microbial communities from Florida, USA - TSFL038 MetaG | ecosystem: Host-associated > Fungi > Mycelium > Unclassified | place: USA: Florida, Wekiwa Springs State... | reverse complement strand
CCTCGAAGCTCAGGTCGAAGCTGATCTGCAGCGGTCGGGTCGGGAGAATCCCGGCCAGATACAGCCGCTTGTCGCCATCGAGCGCCGGCGCCTTGGTGAGCTGTGGTGCGAGCAGCGCCGCTCCATAGAGATCGAAGTTGCGGCGGCGCAGATCGGCGAAGATCTGCGCGAGGTCGGCCGCGCTGTTGCGCGCCCGAAATGCAGGCGACGCAAGATCCCGCAGCACGGTGTAATTGCCGGTACGGTTGGCGTCGTTGAGGGAGAGCAGCGTCGAGCGGATCAGGTTGCCTCGGATACGGACATCGCCTTCAGACAGAGAACTGGAGCCGAGCAAAATCGGCCCGCTATCGTCGCCCCGGCTGCGATCCCCTCGGCTGAACGGGATACGCAGCGGGATCATAGCAGAGTTTGCCCGCGCGATCTGTGTCGCGCAGCATATTGCTGAGGTTCGTGCGCGTGCGAGGCAGGGTGCGGCAGCGTGCAATTCTGGATCGCTTGCGAACAATGCCCGTTACGACAAGGTGACAGCTATTACTGCACGAAAGCGTTCGTGTAGAGCCGGTCGAGCGGCGGCGCGGCGGAGACGAAGCCGACATCGACGTAGAACTTCTGGAGCTTTGCGAGCCGGTCCGGATCGGTGGCGCCCGGCACGCTCTGCCCGCGGTACGTCCGCTCCGCGAAATTGGTCAGGATCTGCGTCATCAGCTGCTCCTTGCCCGCAAAGGCCGGGAGCGCCTTGGTGTAGACCTTGGCCGCGGCCGCCGGATCGTCCGTCACGACCTGCATGCCTTTCAGCGTCGCCTTCACGATCGCGCGGACCAGGTCCGGGCGTTTCGCGATGGTGTTGTCGGAGGCGAGGATCGCCTGGGCCAGGCTCGGGAAAGTCTCCGCGAGCGGTATCGATGTCGTGCCGGGAACGGCGTTCCTGACATCGACCTCCCAATCGGGCGTGCAGATGCAGGCGTCGACGCTGCCCGAGATGACGAAGCTCGTCACCGCTCCGGGGCCGACCGCCTGGATGTCCACGTCGCTCTTGGAAAGTCCCCGCGTCGCGAGCGCTCCGAGCAGCGCGAGATAGTTCGCCTCCTGAAACGACATGACCGCGACTTTCTTGCCGCGCAGGTCCTCGATCTTGCCGAGCCCGGGCTCCGGGCGCATCACGAGCACGCCGAACCCGCCGCCGCCGAGCAGCGCGACCGATTTGACCGGCACGCCGTTCGCCCTGACGATGACCGGTGCGTCGCCCAGGGCGACGCCGAGCGGCGCATTGCCGACACCGACCTGCTTGGCGACATCGATGCCGCCTTTGGCAGTGATGAACTCCACGTCATAGCCGGCATCGGCGTAGTAGCCTTGCTCCTTGGCGATCATCAACGGCGCGAACGCGGGAAGCTGCGGCGGCGCTGGAAGCAACACGACGACATGCTCGAGGGCGAGCGCGGGAGTGGCGAGCAGGCCCACAATCGCCAGCAATCCGAGCACGGCCATTCGCGCCGCCGGGAGCGGCATGAGCCGGCTCGTGGCTGCGGCGATCATGGCGTGGAGACCGAGAGAAGCTTTCATGGAGGGCCTGTCTGGAAAAGTGAATGTCAAGGCACGATCGTCGCCGGCGCGCATCGAAGCCGCCGGTCGGGAACGAAGATCGCTCGGCAAGATTCATCGGCCGGGCGGTGCGAATGTCAATCGATTATTGTGACGCGTCAGCCGGCCGGCGATCGTTACCGCGCCGCCGCGCGTTTCAACCGACGGGCGCCGACAAGCTCTAGCCCGCATAAGCGCGTTCGCGCGCGTCTTCCGACGCGCTATGGAGCGCGTCAGCGCGTAATGCGGGACGGCCTGGCCGCATACGACGACCCCGGATTGCGCGGAGCCTGTCATCGGGCCGCGCTTCGCGGACCCGGTGGCTCCATCCGGGCTACAAGCGGCCACGTACGTCACCTGGGGTCGAGACGCAGTAGCGCTAAGCTGCGGCTGCCTGCTCGCGATGCACGGCGCTGCGGTCGAGCGGCAGCCGCAGCATCACCATGGTGCCGCGGCCCAGCCTCGAGCGGATGCGCATGCCGCCGTGGTGCAGCTCGGTGAGCGACTTCGCGATCGCGAGCCCCAGGCCCGAGCCCTGATGGCTCTTGGTGAGCTGGCTCTCGACCTGCTCGAACGGGCGGCCGAGCCGCGCCAGCGCGTCCTCAGGGATGCCGATGCCGGTATCGGCAATGGCGATGCTGACCCAGCCCCCCGCCGCCCGCGCGCGGATGGTGATGCGTCCACCTTCCGGCGTGAACTTCACCGCATTGGAGAGCAGGTTGAGCATGATCTGCTTCAGCAGTCTCTGGTCGGCGGTGAGGCGGATGCCGCGGCCGATGCGGGCGGTCAGGGCGAGCCGCTTGTCGTTGGCGCGCCCCGACACCACGCGCATGGCGTCGTTGAGGAAGGGCTCGAGCTCGATCTGCTGGGGATCGAGCCTGATGCGGCCCGCCTCGATCTTCGACATGTCGAGGATGTCGTTGATGACGTCGAGCAGGTACTGGCCGCTCTGATGGATATCGCAGCAGTATTCGCGATACTTGTCGGTGCCGAGCGGGCCGAACATGCCGGTTTCCATGATCTCGGAAAAACCGATGATGGCGTTGAGCGGCGTGCGCAGCTCATGGCTCATATTGGCGAGGAACTTCGACTTCGCCTGGTTGGCCTCCTCGGCGCGGGTCTTCTCCTCGGCGTATTTCTCCGCGAGATCGGCGACCTCGTCGGCCTGGCGCTCGAGCTTCTGCTGCGAGTTGCGCAGGTCCGCGATCGTGGCCATCAAGCGCCGCTCGCTCTCCATCAGCTTCTCTTCGTGGCGCTTGATGTTGGTGATGTCGGTGCCGACCGAGACGTAGCCGCCGTCCTTGGTGCGGCGCTCGCTGATGTGCAGCCAGCGCCCGTCGTCGAGCTGCGCCTCGAAGGTGCGCGCGCCCGGGATCTGGCCCTCGCTCGTCACCTTGGAACGCACAACCGGCTTGCGTCCGGCTGCCACGACGGCTTCGTAGGAGGCGCCGGGCCCGATCGCCTCGTCGGGCAGATTGTGCAGATCCTGGAAGTTCGAGTTGCAGAGCACGAGACGGTTCTGCGCGTCCCACACCACGAACGCTTCGGGAATGGTCTCGATCGCGTCCCGCAGACGCAGGTCCGCCTCGACCGTCTTCTCCACCAGCGTCTTCTGTTCGGTGATGTCGACGGCGATGCCGATCAGGTGGGGGCCGGCGTCGCCCGGCTGCCGCACCAATTCGCAACGCGCGCGCAGCCACACCCAGTGCCCGTTGGCGTGGCGCATGCGGAAGGCATGGTCGACCAGGTTGGCCTTGGCATCGGCGAGCTGGGCAGCGAGATCGTAGAGGTGGATGTCGTCGGGGTGCACGAGGGCGTCGACCTCGCCGAAGCTCAGCAGCGCGTCGCGCGGGTCGAGACCGAGGATCGCGAACATCGAGTGCGACCAGAACACACGGCCGCGCGCGAGGTCCCAGTCCCACAATCCGCAACGTCCGCGGTTGAGCGCGGTGTCGATGCGCGAGCGTACGGTCTCGTAGATCACGTCGGCCTCGCGGGCGCGCGTCGCCTGCCAATGGAAGGCGAAGCCGAGGATCAGGACGACGAAGCCGGTGGTCGCCGACAGCGTGACGGTCAGTGCGGTGTCGGACACCCACGGCGCCAGCGCCTCGCTGCGGGTGTTGAGGACGGCGATGTCGCCGTTCGACGCAGTGAGGCTGCGCACCGTCGCGAACACGTCGCGCCCGTCCGCCAGGGCGATTTCGAGCACGCCCGCGGCCGCGCCGAAAGTGGTAAGCGGCTGCGTGGGGCCGAGCACGTCGACCAGCCGGCGCCCGCGCAGGCCGGCATCGAGCGGTGCGGTAACGACCTGTCCGCCGCCATCGCTGGTGACGTGGCGCACGCCCGCAACGATCACGCCGTCGCCATTGGCGATCAGCACCTCGCGGCCGGGCACGCGCGTCCACACCGGCAGCAGCCGTTCAAGCGCGCTCTGCAGCCGCGCATCGGACTTGTTGGTGCGGTTGCGCTCGAGCGTGTCGAGCCGCTCGCTGAGGAAGTCGGCGCTCGCCTCGATCTGCCGGACCAGATCGCTGATCGCCTGACGGCGATGGTCCAGCACCTGTACGACCGCGCCGACGCAGATCGTGAGAAGAAATGCGATGATCAGTGCGGGCACGGCGCGCCGCAACGCCGGCTCGGCGGTGAGCAGCCGCCGATACGCCGGCTTTGCGATCGATTGTGCCAGCCCCTTGATCGAATCCGAGCTTACAGACGCGCTCGCGACGTCGGCGCGCGCCATGCCTCGCCTCCAGTTCGGGTCCCCATCACCTTCATCGGAAGGATGTGCCGCATCTCTCCGAATCACTTGGATTGGAATCGAAACATGGCGATTTGTCGAGGGGCTCGTTAAGGGATTTTTAAGACATGCGGCATGGCGCTTCACGTTGATCGGCAAAGCTTTTCCGTGCGGTGCGGCGGAGCGCGGACATCGCCGTGCTGTCTGCGCACTGAAGCACACGGCGCCGGGTCACCAAATGGACGGAAGTCTTACCGCGAGATCGCACGCGCGCGCGGTTTGAGACCGCGGTCGCGAGACGTTGCGGTGACGCCCGAGCCGGCGCACAAGGCGATGCTCGGGCAGTTCACTTTCACCGGCCGCGGGCCTTGACAAATCCATGCCGCGGCGTTGTCCTGGACGCATGGGGAATGCGATCTCCCCACAAGGCGACAGCTGAAGGATCGCGTCCCGCATCAACGCAAGGACGCACCCATGTCGTCACTCAACACGATCTCCGTCGACAAGCTCGCGCGCCTCGTCGGCACGCCGCATTCGCCAGTTCTGGTCGATGTGCGCCCGGACGACGAGTTCGGCGCCAATCCACGGCTCATTCCGAGTTCCATGCGCCGCCCGCATGCGGAGCCGTCGCAGTGGGCGCCGGAATTCGCGGGGCGCTCCGCCATTGTGATCTGCCGCCAGGGCGGCAAGCTCAGCCAGGGCGTTGCCGCCTGGCTGCGGCACGCGGGCGTCGCCGCCGACGGCCTTGACGGCGGCTTCGAAGGCTGGTGCAAGGCCAACCTGCCGACGATCGCCACCGCCAGGATGCCTCCGCTCGATGGCGAGGGGCGCACCGTCTGGGTCACGCGTGCGCGGCCAAAGGTCGATCGCATCGCTTGCCCATGGCTCATTCGCCGCTTCATCGATCCTCGTGCGGTGTTCCTGTTTGTCGCGCCCTCCGAGGTCGAGGGCGTCGCGGAGCGGTTCTCCGCAACGCCCTTCGATGTCGAGGGTGTGTTCTGGAGCCACCGCGGCGACACCTGCACCTTCGACGTGATGGTGGAGGAGTTCGGGCTTGGAACCGACCCGATGCTGCGCTTGGCGGCGATTGTGCGGGGCGCCGATACCGGGCGTTTCGACGTCGCGCCGCAGGCAGCAGGGTTGCTTGCCGCGTCCCTCGGGCTTTCGCGGATGTATTCCGATGATCTCGCGCAGCTCGAGGCCGGTCTTGTGCTCTACGACGCGTTCTATCGCTGGTGCCGCGACGCCACCGACGAGACGCACACCTGGCACTCGAAGCCGAAGTGAGCTGGGGTATTTCGGATTGGTTCCCGCGCCTCAGGTCACAAGACTGTCAGATGGTTGACGCTTGACAAACGCGGTTCCAGGCGGTTGTTTCCAGGCATGGGGATTGCGATCTCCCCACGAGGCGGCATGCCGAAGAACCGCGTCCGATCCCGATTTGCGGACGCAACATGTCGTCAATTCAGCCGGTTCCAACCGACGCGTTCACTGCTGCGACGGCTCGCCCCGATAAGGCGGGCTGCGCATTCCCTTCGCTGAGCGAAGGGCTTCGCGTCTGGCTGCGGGTCGCATGCCTGAGCTTCGGCGGTCCCGCCGGCCAGATCGCGGTGATGCATCGCATCCTGGTCGAGGACAAGCGCTGGATCTCGGAAGAGCGGTTCCTGCACGCGCTCAACTACTGCATGCTGCTGCCTGGCCCGGAGGCGCAGCAACTCGCCACCTATATCGGCTGGCTGATGCACCGGACGCCGGGTGGCATCATGGCCGGCGTGCTGTTCGTGATCCCCGGCATCATCGCCATCATGGCACTCAGCTACGTTTACGCCGGGTACGGGCAAGTGCCTGTTGTCGTGGCATTGTTCTTCGGCCTCAAGGCTGCGGTGCTCGCAATCGTGGTGGAAGCGGTCGTCCGCATCGGCAAGCGCGCGCTCAAGAACAATGTGATGCGTGCGCTAGCAGCCGCCGCATTCGTCGGCATTTTCTTCTTCAGCATTCCGTTTCCCATCATCGTTTTCGGCGCGGCGCTGATCGGCTTTGTGGGAGCCCGGACGGGGATCGCCGCGTTCCAGCTCAAGAGCAGCCACGGCAACGGCACGCAGCAAGCCCCCGTCATCGACAGCCTGCTCGGGGATCGATTACCTGAACATGCGCGACCGAGTGTGGCGCACGCCTTGCGGACGTCGAGCGTGTGGCTGGTGCTCTGGCTGGTCCCGGTGATCGCACTCCTCGTTTCGCTCGGAAGCGGCAATGTGTTCAGCCAGATTGCGGTCTTTTTCAGCAAGATGGCGATGGTCACCTTCGGTGGCGCCTATGCGGTGCTCGCCTATGTCGCGCAGCAGGCGGTCGAGCATTACGGCTGGCTCAGGCCGGGCGAGATGCTCGACGGTCTCGGCATGGCCGAGACCACGCCGGGGCCGCTGATCATGGTGCTGCAATTCGTGGGCTTCATGGCGGCGTTCCGCGAGCCGGGCTCGCTCTCGCCGATGGTCGCGGGCACCCTCGGGGGCCTGCTCGCGACCTGGGTCACCTTCACTCCGTGCTTTCTCTGGATCTTCCTGGGCGCGCCCTTCATCGAAGTCCTGCGCGGCAACAACGCTCTCAATGGCGCACTGTCCGCGATCACCGCCGCGGTGGTCGGCGTGGTGCTCAATCTCGCGGTCTGGTTCGCATTGCACACGGTGTTTCGCGAGGTCGTGCCCGTGCGCGGGCTTGGATTCGCGTTCGACGCGCCAGTGCTCACCAGCGTCGACCCCTGGGCGCTCGTACTGGCGATCGCTGCGGCCGTCGCGATCTTCCGTTTCGGCATCGGAATGATCGCGACGCTGCTTGCGTGCTCGGCGTTCGGGGTCGCGCTCCACTTGGCAGGTTGGCTGCGATGATCGCGTGCCGCAGATCGAAGATGGGGCGGGGCAACAACCGGGCCGCAGCGCCCGAGCAAGTCGGAAAATCAGGAGGTGACGACGATGCGTATTGTTCACGCGCTTGCAATCTGCGCGATGGCCGCAACGACGGCGACGGCCCATGCGCAGGAGATCGATTGGAAGAAGGTCGATGAGGCGATCGGGCGGTCCGCCGCCGTCTCGGGCGATGTCCATCGCTACGGCTTTCCGCGCACGGACCTGACGGTGACGCTCGACGGCGTGACCATCAAGCCGGCGCTCGCGCTCGGCGGCTGGATCGCGTTCAAGCCGATGCACGGCGACGCCATGGTGATGGGCGACCTCGTCCTGCTCGAGAGCGAGATCACCCCGGTCATGACCAGGCTGATCGAGAACGGGCTCGAGATCACCGCCGTGCACAATCACGTGCTGCGTAGCAATCCCGAGACCTTCTACATGCATGTCGGCGGTCATGGGGATCCGGTGAAGCTCGCGACCGCGATCCGGACCGCGTTGGCCGAGAGCAAGACGCCGTTGACCCCGCCGGCGCCGGCGGCCGCGCCGCCCGCGATCGATCTCGACACCGCCCAGCTCGACCAGATCATTGGCGTCAAGGGCCAGGCCAATGGTGGCGTCTACCAGTTCGGGGTGCCGCGCCGCGATCCCGTCAGCGAAAACGGCATGCAGATCGCGCCCGCCGGTGCGATGGGGGTTGCCACCGGGATCAACTTCCAGCCCTCCGGCGCAGGCAAGGCCGCCATCACCGGCGACTTCGTGTTGACGGGGGAGGAGGTCAATCCGGTCATCAAGGCGCTGCGCGAGAACGGCATCGAGGTCACCGCGGTGCACAGCCACATGCTCACCGAGCAGCCACGGCTGTTCTTCATGCACTTCTGGGCCAACGACGACGCGATCAAGCTTGCAAGGGGCGTGCGCGCCGCGCTCGACCGCACTGCGCGCGCGAAGAGCTGACGTCCAAGGCTGGCATTCCGGACAGGCGTCGGAGCGCCCCGTCGCTCCGACGCTGTGATCGCAGTTCGCAAGCACGAGGTGCGGTAATGACCGGAGCAGATGCCATCGACGGTGATCGCGCTGCTGCCACAGCGCCGGCGCTGATGCAGGTTTTCGGTCTCGCCAAGCGCTTTGGCGACCAGCGCGTGCTGGCGGACATTTCATTTGGGGTACAGGCCGGTGAGGTGCTCGGCCTGATCGGCCCCAATGGGGCCGGCAAGACCACGTTGTTGGAGTCGATCGCGGGCATCGTTCCGGTCGATGCCGGCGACGTGCGGTGGCGCGGATCGTCGCTACCACGGTCGTGGCGGCGCGAGCACATCTTCTACCTGCCCGACGGACTGCGCCCTTGGGAGGATCAATTCGTCATCCGGGTGCTTGGATTCTTTGCCGCCATCTATGGGCGGAGGGAAAACCATCTGGCCGACACGGTCGCGATGCTCGGATTGGCGCCCGTTCTGCGCAAGCGCGTGCTCGCCCTGTCGAAAGGCTACGGACGGCGGCTGATGCTTGCGCTGGCGCTCTTGACACCGCACCCGCTGCTGCTGATGGACGAGCCGTTCGACGGCTTTGACCTGCGCCAGACACGCGAGATCATGGTTGTCATGCGCGAGGTTGCGCGCGGCGGGCGCACACTCGTCCTCGCGATCCATCAATTGAGTGATGCCGAACGGGTTTGCGACCGCTTCGTGCTGCTCGCCGACGGTCACATCCGCGGGACAGGGACGCTTGCGGAACTGCATGGGCAAACCGGGAAAGCCGGGCTCGAGGAGGTGTTCCTTGCGCTCACCTGACCCGCTACCAGCTCGCCGCCCAGCTTTGCAGCCTTTGCTCGCCAAGGAGCTGGCCGAGGTGCTGAGTGGCCGCGCATTGTGGACGATGCTGCTCCTCCTCTGTCCGCTGGTCGGCTACAGCTTCTTCCAGGCCGCCTCCATTTACAGCGAAGCGAGCGCAGCCGCCCGCGACCAGCCGCTGCTCGCCAGCGGACTGTCGCCGCTCGACGGCGTGCTTGTGCCGACCTTCGGCGCTTTCTATGTGGCAGTGACCTTGCTGTTCCCGTTCGTGGCCATTCGGACCCTCGGGCGCGAGAAAGAGACCGGCGCGCTTCGCCTCCTGGTGCAATTGCCCTATCGGACATCGACTCTGATCGGCGCGAAGATGACGGCGATCGCCGTTGCATGGCTCATTGCGCTCATTCCGACGCTTTCGGCGCTCGTGATCTGGGCTTTGCTGGGCGGGCATCTCTCCGCACCGGAAACGCTCAACCTTCTCTTCGGCCAGCTGCTCTATGGCCTGCTGGTGGGCGCGATCGCGCTGTTCGCTGCCGCGGTTTCTGAAAGTGCGGCGACCGCGGCGATCATCACGCTCGCCTTTACCATCGGCTCATGGGTCCTGGACTTCGCGCTGGCCGGTCAACCGGGCGTGTTGCAATGGCTTGCCATGCTCTCGTTGACGCAAGTTCTGCGCACGTTCGAGCAGGGGCTGCTGTCGGTCGGGCTGGTGGTCGGCATCGTCGCGGCGATTGGCGGCTTTGCCGCGCTGGCAACAGCGTGGCTGCATCCGGGCGTGGCGGTGCAGGAGAAGTTCGTCCGGTCCGCGGTCGTCGTGGCGTTGCTGGCGGCCGTCCTTGCTGCCTCCAGCCAGATCAGGTTGTCGGTCGATCTCGCGGAGGATCGGCGCAATTCGTTTCCCGCCGCCGACCAGCGGGCGCTCGCAGGGCTGCACGCGCCGCTGCTCGTCACTGTGCACCTGGCGCCGGAAGACCCGCGCTACGTCGACTTGCGGCGGAACGTGCTGTCCAAGCTGGAGCGGGTCGTGCCGCGCACAGCCATTCGCCTCGCGACCGCAGGCCAGAGCGTGGTCGGCAGCACCAGCGACGAGAGCTACGGCGAGATCGAGTATTCCTACGACGGCAAGACCGCGAAGACGCGATCGACCAGCCACCGCGAAGCGCTGCCGCTGATCTATGGGCTGGCCGGCATGCCCATCCCGACCCCGGTCCCCGGCGAGGACTATGCGGGCTTCCCCTTGGTCACCAGCGCAGAACGAGCGCTGCCCTGGTTCTTCGGCGCGCTGCCACTGTTCATCGTCTTCGCCTGGTGGCGGAGCCGTCGCGCGCCAACCATCCCCCCGGAGTTCATGCAAGGGTTCGGCAACAAGCTCATCCAGAACGGAGGTCAGCCATGAGGCTTACGACGATCGTGCTTGCGGCCGCCGGCATAGCGGTGCTGGGGGTGAGCGCGAAGGCCATGGAGCCGCTCAAGGTCGATTTCTCGGACGAGACCGTCGGCTCTGAGCCAAAATCGTTCCTGAGCGTGGTCGGCGTCTGGCGCATCGAGGCCGACGGACCAAACAAGGTGCTGGTCGTCGACGGGCGGCAGTGGAAAGAGGGACAGGCCGCGACCGGCATCGCCGACAAAGCCCGCGCGCTCTACGGCGATCGCTATGCCGAGTTCCTCGATCGGGTCCAGGCTTATGCGTACTTTCCCTATACCGTCGCGAAGGACGTCGGCGACTTTCGCAGCGGCACGATATCGGTACGCTTCGAAGGCATTTCCGGCCGCATCGACCAGGGCGCCGGCATCCTGTTCAACCTCAAACCCAACGGCGACTACCTCACCGTCCGCGCCAACCCGCTCGAGAACAATCTCGTCCTGTGGAAATTCGAGAAGGGCAGACGCTCGTCGGTGAAGTGGATCCGCGACACGCCGACGCCGACCCGCCAATGGCATGATCTCAAGGTTGAGGTCGCGGGCCCCAAGGTGCGGGCCTATCTCGACGGCAAGCGCTACCTGGAGCACACGCTGCCGGGGCCAGTCTCGGGACGGGTCGGCCTATGGTCGAAGGCCGATAGCCACATGTATTTCGACGGCTTCACAGTGACGCCGGCGGATTGACAACGGCACGACATCGCGTCGCTTGCGAAGCGGTGCAACGTGGTGGCGCTACCCCTGGCGTCCAGTGGGCCAGAGGCCTCAGCTGCGGCCGTGGCGAGAAAATGGTCGGGTCGTCGACGGCCCTCACAATCGCTCCCGTGTCAATGCAATGGCGGCTTTTCGCTCGACGGCTTGCGGACCCGATACTCCCAGTGATGACCCGACCAGCGGCGCCAGACGATGGACGTCGTCACGCCTTCGATCGTGCGCACCGGAAAGATGCAGGTCCAAGGGTGCCAGTTATACGGGTCGCCCGGAAATCTCCGTGCGCGAAGCTCACGGACGAAAGCTATGAACGACATGCAAAACGTCCTGCGAGGCAAAGCCTCGATAAAGGTTCGGCGCGGTTATCCGGCCGTATATGGCGACAGCCTCCATTATGCAGGCGCTTTGGAAAAGGAATGTTTCGCGCGCGTCCGCCGCCGCAGGCAACGCGTTCCCCGGCCCGGGGCCTCGCAAGCGCCAAAACCGCGGACGTCCGGACAAGACAGGAACCCTTAACGATGTTCCTAGACGACGTTTTTACGATGGAGCAAACGTCAATGGACTCTTGACCTTGCTGCCCGCAAATCGCGGTCCGGCCGATTGACCCCAGCGGATGCATTGATACTCTGAAGATCGTTCGCACCTTGCCGATCCACGACAGCCATGGTCATCAGCAATGGGCCTGCTCCGCAGAACAGTACCGAACCACCTGATCCCGATCCTTCCCGAGAACGCGATCAAGAAGGACTGGGTCATCCTGTTGGAGGCGGGCACCATCGTCGGCCCGTCTCCGGAAAAGCTGCGCGTCGCGCGCTCCACGCTCGAGCGCAAGATCGTCAAGAGATACAACATTCTCCTGCAGGCGGAACATTTCCTCGTCATGGACGGATATGATCCGCGCATCCATGCGCTCTTTTTCTGTCCGCAGCTCTACCGCTACGACCCCGACAAGAAGCTGGTGCCGCTGCAAGGCGAGGAGATAGGCCGGCTGATCGCGCAATCGCTCGAGGGCGGCGTGGTCGGGCGGCGGCCGTGGTACGGACCGTCCGAGGAGTTGCCGGATGGGCCGGTCATCACCAGCACCACGCATGCCGAATTCGACACCGTCGTCGTGGAATTGCCGAGCGTGCGCAATTCGGCCGCGACCGGCGCGTGACCAGGCAGGGAGCATGGAGCGCCGATGCCGGGCAAGCGCGTGCAGTTCGACGACGCCACCTGGCAGGCGCTCGATCTGCTGGCGCGTGACCGGATGATGGATTTCCAGGAGCTCGCCGACGAGGCGTTCCGCGATCTCCTCGACAAGCATGGCCGTCCGACCGATCTCAAGACGGCGCTACGCCGCAGCGCAGGGCACACTGCGACCGTCCATGAGCTCAAGCCGAAGCGCAAACCCAAGGGCAAGAGGGACGCCTAGACCGTGACGAGCGTTCGGGCCGCGGGATGCGATCCTTCCGTGAAGGCGATCTCTCGAATTCATTGAAGGCACGTAAGGGTTTTGCTATTCTGAGCAGATAGATTGCCGCGGCGTTGGGTCAAGACCGTTCAGGTCCGAACGAGACGGAAATCGGACCAGCGGCATTCGCAAAGGCGTCACCGTGCGTGCGATCGGCATCTGCTTCGGGATTTACGTGCTCGTTGCGCTCTGCTTTCATTGGATGGCAGCGCCCACGGTCACTGGTCTGGCCGCTTATGAGCCACCCGCAGCGGTCGCCCCCCCTGCAGAATCCGCAAGCCCTTCTGAATCCCACTGGGTGCCGCCCGTGCGTGCGCGCGTGAAATCACCGGTTCCTGTCGCTGCTGCGCCCACGCGTGCGGCCGGTGTTGCGGCGGGTCTGACGCCTGCGGCGGCGGGCTTGGCGCCTGCCGGGGGCATAGTGCCCGCGCCTGCGGCCGGTATAGCGGCGCGCGCGGCGCCTGCGACCGACGGCGCCACCGTCGACACGGCAACGCGAAAGCCCGTCCGCAAGCACGTGGCGCGGACCGCGTCGCGGTCAGAGCGATCAGAGCGATCAGAGCGTCGGGCGCGGCCCGCGCGAGAGCATCGTAATCCTTGGGATTATGCCTGGCGGCCGTCCTTCGGCGATCGTCCCTGGTTCTAGCCTAGAGCAGCGCCGCGCCGCCGCATCATTGGGAAGGCGCAACCCGCCGCCGATCACAGCGGCGGGTCACACCGTTCGTGAAGGGTCAGCGGCGGTGGCCGCCGTGATGCCCGCCACCGTGGTGCCCGCCACCGTGATGACCACCGTGGTGGCCGCCATGATGCGCGTGATGTCCGCCGCCGTGGTGGCCGCCGCCATGGTGATGGTGGCCTCCGCCATGATGCCCACCATGATGATGCCCACCGCCGTGATGGCCACCATGATGCCCGCCACCGTGACGGCCGCCATGATGTCCGCCGTGACCGCCCCGATGCCAGTGCCCGCTGGAGTCGCGCCAGCGGTATCCGCCATGCCAGGAGCCGCCGCTGAATCCGCCGGCCGACCAGCCGTTCCAGCCGGCGGCACCGCCCCAGCCGAAGCCATTCCGCCCAGCGTAGCCGCACCAATACCAGCCGGGGCCGTTCCAGCCGTTCGGGTACCAGCAATAGCGCCGGCCCTGGAACACGTATTGAGCACTCTCGACCATCTTGACATCGTCGACCGCAGCCCGGATGGCGCCGGCGCCAAGGGGCGCCGCCTGAGCGCCGGCGATCAAGGTTCCCGTTGCCAAAATCACCGATGCGACGCTGACAGCGAACGCAATCTTGCGCATTGTTCTCTCCAACTCCCTTTCCTGGTCCGCTGCGCGGACCGCACGCGCGCTTGGCCCGCGCCCGAGCGCAGCAAACGCGGGAGCACAGTGCCGGAATTCCTTGGATGTTCGGTCGAGGGCAGGGGAGGAAGTCGACTCAAATGCCCGGCAACGCGTTATGGAGTGTTTGACCGCGGTGGCAGTCGGCCGTCGCCTCGCGCCGGCTGGGACACAATCGAGATCATGGCGACGGCTTGCGCCGTCGGGAACCGGCGGGTCAGGTCCTACGTTTGTTACGCGAAGGGGAACAAGGGGGCCTTGTCACGGGAGATCCTCCATGCGCAACAAGGACGCGGCGCTGGCGGTCGGTGTCCTGCAGACTCTCCGTCGGCGTCTGCAGGCGTTCTACGAGGCTCAACGGGTGCGGCCGGTGCCGGATCGCATCGCGCGCCTGATTGACCGTCTCAGAGGTGAAACACAACCCGTGCAAGACCGAACCGCGTCTTCAGCCGGGCCGACCAGCGATCCCGGATCGGTGACCTCGCGCTAAAGCGGTTCTCGGTCGAACCGAATCTCTCAATTGTCATGCGGGGGCTTGACCCGCGCATCTCGCTTAGGTGGGCACCGCGCGCCCCTAGCTGTCAATCATGTCGGAAGGCTATCGGTACGTCATCAAGCCCATGAAACCCTCGTCCTGGTGATCCTGGTGGTGGCAGTGCAGCAGGGTCGGCCCCGGATCGTCGGCAATGAAATCGATCTCCACCGTGCTGTAACGCGTCATGTTGATCGTGTCTTTCATCACTCCGGCGGTCGCCTTGTCGCCCACCTTGGTCAGCTCGAAGGTGTGGCGGTGCAGATGGACGGGATGGTTGTCGCCGCTCTTGTTGGTCATCGCGAGCCGATAACGCTTGCCCGGCGTGGTCGTGAATAGCGGATTGGTCGCCGGCCAGGACCGGCCGTTGAGGGTCCAGCGATTGTAGCCGCCATGGCCACCCGGAACTTTCTCGAACAAGAATTCAAGCCGCTCGTCGGGCGCCGGCACCGGTTTCTCCGTGCCGAAGATGGTGTAGTCCCAAGCAGATGCAGGTGGCGCGAGCCATTGCGGTTCGCCCTTCTGGTCGGCGTACTCGACGACCACGCCCAGCCCCAGCTTGCGGTCCTCGTCCCGGACGCCACCGAAAATCCAGACGCCCGGGCGGTTCATGTCCACGATCACATCGGCGCGCTCCGCCGGCGCCAGAAAGAGCGTATCGACGGCGCGCTGCGCGGGCACCGCGTTGCCGTCGAGCGCGACCACAGTCATGCGATGGCCAGCGAGCGCCACGGTGACGTTCTCCGTCGGACTCGCATTGAGCAGCCGGAACAGCACGCGCTGCCCTTCACGCACCCGGATCGGCTCGCCATGGCCGAGCATCTTGTCGTTGAACGAAGCGGAGCCATACAGCACCTCGAGGCCATTGTCGGGCGGCGGACCTTTGCGCAGATCCTGCATGCTCACCCATTTGCCTTCCCAGTGATGGGCGGCAAGCAGCACTTCCTGGTCGTAGCGGGCAGGATCGTCGGCAGCCTCGACGATCAGGAAGCCGTACATGCCCGCGTACAGGCTGCGCGTCAGGTCGGTGCCGGCCGTATCGTGGCTGTGATACCAGCGTGTCCCTGCGGGCTTGGGTGCAAATGTGTAGCGCCGCGAGCCGCCGCGGCCGATCATGGGCGAGCCTTCCTCCATCGCGCCGTCGGCCGTCGCGGGGACATGGAGCCCGTGCCAATGCACGATGTCGACCACGTCGGTGTCGTTCCTGATGTCGATCGCGACTTCGCGGCCTTCGCGCAGTCGCAGCAGCGGGCCCGGAACCGTCCCGTTGTAGGCGAAGGTGTCGATCACCTTGCCCGGCGCGAGCTCGAGCCGCAGCGGCGCGATCCGCAGGGTATGGTCCGCCGCCGATGCGATTTGGGTATAGGCCGTTCCTATTGCAGTCCCGAATGTCATGCCCGCCGCGCCGGCGCCGATCAGGAACTGGCGACGGGGCATGAGCGCAGATGCGCCCTGTGGGACGAGAGGCGGCTTGCTCATCGCTTTTGATCCTGCCGTTGCGGCTAATGATGCGGCGTCGCCCGTGACGGATTGTGATCCGAAAACCGGAACGACGCGATGGCCTTCGGCCGTGAAAATCGCTATGGATCACGCAGGTTTGACGGCGATCGGCGCGTGCAAGTCGAGTGCGGCGAAGGAGAGGCGCCTTATGCGACGATGGCTGCTGATCGTTCCTTTTCTGCTGTGCTGCAGCCATGCGTTCGCGCAGACCTCGACCGGCCTGTTCAAGTCCGACCTGAAAGCGCAATACGAGCTCAGCAAGCAGGCCATGACGGCGCTCTACCAGCGGCTTCAGCCGAAGCTCGGCGTCTTCGAGAATGAGTACAGCCTGTTCCAATGCTCTATGGCCGGGAATTTCCTGGGCACGTCGCCGGACGTGAGTTGGGCCGACGATCGGACCATGCGGGCGACTGCCGATCTCGCCTACAAGGTGGTCTGGTGGAGCAACGACCTGCGTCGGCTGGGTTACCCGGCAAACGTATGGTCGGATCTCCTCGCGCGCTTCGAAGCGGAGCAGATTGCACTGCTGGCCCGACCGGGAGACTGGAGCGCAAGAGACCAGAGAGATCGCGCATTCCTCGGTCGGTTGGCGGGAGCCCTGAACGCATACCGAAACACGAAACCGGCGCTGCCGCGGGCCATCGTCGGGGAGGACTGCGGCGCGGGCGACGTGGCCGTGTCCATCGTGACCGAGCCGCGTGGCGGGAAGGTGTTGTTCACGCCGGGCTTCTATTACGAGCTCTGTCGTGCGCAACGGCTCGATCCCGAGGACCCGGCCCGCTGCAATCGCTGGCGTGAAGCGTTGGACGGCAAGCTGGAATACGTGGCGGGAGACTACTACTACATCGCACGTTGGTCGGACGGCGCCGTTCGCCGCGGCTCCCTTCGAATAGATGCCAACGATGACGGGAGAACGATCACCCTTCGCAAGCCATGAGCAATGCAGTCGCGCGCGAGCCCTCGTCGCAGCGTCCCAGTCCGAGGCTGGTCATCTCCTATCGCCGTGCGGATTCCGCGGCGATCACGCATCATATCTACGACCGGCTGGTAGCGCGCTACGGGAAGCAGTCGGTCTTTCTCGACATCGACGATATTCCCCATGCCGGCGACTTCCGCAGACACATCAGGGACGCGCTCGCGCAGACCGATATCCTCGTCGCTGTGATCGGTCCGCAGTGGCTTGGAGCGAGAGCGGAGGTGCCGGCGCGCATACACGATGACGATGATCCGGTGCGGACCGAAATCGAGCTGGCGCTCGACATGCACATTCTGATCTTTCCGGTCCTCGTCGAGGGCGGCAACATGCCCCACAAGCGCGAGCTTCCCGCGAGCTTCGTCGGCTTTACCTCGCTGAACGCGGCCCGCGTCGATACCGGGACCGACTTCAATCATCACGTCAATCGTCTCATCGCGTCGATGGACGCCATTCTTGAGAAGACGTACCGGCTTCCGCCCGATCCGGCGAAAACGCAGCCTGGCGTTCTCCCTTGGTTGAAGCGCACGGTGGCGCGGGCGCATCTCTGGATCGTCCTCGGCACGCTCGCGACGCCGCTCCTCGGCGCGGCCGCATCGCTCGCGCCGCCCTGGCCGCCGCATGTCGGGATCATCACCGCGGGCATTGCGGCCCTGTCGCTTGCCATCGCCGGACACCGGCTGCGCGGTGCCGGCCCGGCTCCGGCGAAACGCTACGTCGTGGCGGGAGGGGCGGTGCTGGCGGTGGCCGGCGCGTTGTATCTGGCGCTCTCCTCCGCCTTGACCTTCGAGGCGCCGACGACGAAGGAACGGTTTGCCAAGGGCTTCGTCTGTACGGCAGAGGCCGAGCTCGTTTATCCGGGCAAGTGCCCCAGCCTCGGCATCGACGAACTGCGAAGCGCCGAATACGAGGCGGAGCGGCTGTGGACCGGCCGCTCCGTCGCGATCGTGAAGAGCGGCCTCGTCGCGCTCTGGCTCGCGACGTTCATTGCGATGGCAACGGCGATTGCGGGTCTGGTGGCAAGCATCGATTCGTAGCATTCGAGAACATGAAGCAAGGGAGATGCGATGCAGTATCGCCTTTGTCTTTAGCCGCGGTCAGGCGACAAGGCGCCCAGCTTATAATTGGGACATTTGGCCGACATCGTTGCCCAGGCGCGGTCGGCCTCTCCGGGGGCCATCTTGGCGGCGTCCGCGTCGGAGAGGATATTGTTCTCGATACGAAGCACCTGGAACGCTCCGCCGGTCGGTGGCTGGAACAGGATGACAAAGCCGCATTGCCGGGACGCGCGGGCGAAGCGCGCGGCCGCGTCGATCGCGACATAGATGCCGGGGCCGGCCGCGTTGGCCGGGTCCTTGGTCCAGGTCACCTTGAGGACGCGGCGCGCGATCAGCGCCCCCGACGCACGATTGAACTCTTTGGTCATCTTGTCGAAATCGGCAAACGGCATCGTCTCGCGGTTGGACGGTGTCATCATGGCATAGGCTTGATCTGCCTTGCCCTCGTCCCATGCCGCGAAATACGCGCGCACCGTGTCGAGCGCCTGGCGCTCGAGCTCGCCGCTGGGTACCCACCCCGGCGCGGAATCGCTGGTCACATTGACCTCGCGCGGCGCGGTCTGGGAAAGTGCGGCGGTCGGCAGGGCAGCGAGCAGCGCGAAGAGCGAGGCGGGAATACGAGGGGTCATGGCACACGAGCCTAGCTGAAGCGGCGGGCGTGCACAATCGTCGGTTGCATGCGTTGCGCATTCGCGACATGTGATTTTGTGCCCGTAGCTCTTCCGTTGCCGTCTTCGGGGTTTCCCAATTCGCGTGTAGGGAAGGCTACCCGACCAGCCATCGCCCCATCGTCGGAGGGGCGGCCGGGCAAGCTCGAAAAACACAAAGCAGGAGAGGAGGCCCAGGATGCAGCGCAGTATCGATCGTATCTTGACGACGCATGCCGGCAGCATTCCGAGAGGTGAGCCGCTCGGAGCGATGCTGCTCGATCAGGAGCGGGGCAAGGCGATCGACCAGGCCAAGCTCAGTGCGCTCGCGGATGCGCGTGTCGCGCATGTCCTCCAGAAAGAAGCCGACGCCGGGATCGACAGCGCCAATGACGGCGAGCAGGCCCGCGTCGGATTTCAGACCTACGTTCCGCAGCGCATGGACGGTTTCGGCGGCGTCTCGAAACGGCCTCTCGGAAAGGAATTCGTCGAGTTCTCGCAGTTCACGGAACGGATGCTTGCCCGCATCCCGAATCACAGCAGGGTGTTCGACGCGCCACAGGCGATCGGCGAGTTGAAATATCGCGACACCGCCGCGATCGATGCTGAGATTGCGCGCTACAAGCGGCTGTCAGAGCCGATGAGATCCCGGTTCAGCGAATTCTTCAT
>Ga0153954_1000888_pt1 | contig 19303 bp, 19 predicted proteins | sample TSFL038MetaG_FD_102277 | JGI IMG/M metagenome (GOLD analysis project Ga0153954, IMG submission 102277) | Attine ant fungus gardens microbial communities from Florida, USA - TSFL038 MetaG | ecosystem: Host-associated > Fungi > Mycelium > Unclassified | place: USA: Florida, Wekiwa Springs State... | reverse complement strand
GAGTCGAGGGCAATCGCGGGCACAATGCGATGCGGGCCCGCGACCTCACCCACCATGCGCCGGCGCGTCGACATCTCGGTCGCCCACATGACGCCCGAGAACAGATTGGCCAGTGCGATATGCCAGAGCTCGAGATGACCGGTGGTGGCGAGCGTGGCGACCAGGGTCGAGACGACGGCCGGTCCCAGCAATGCCAGCATCACGATCAGCTTGCGGTTGACCGCCTCGGAGATCGCGCCGGCAAAGGCGCCGAAGAAGAGTTGCGGCAGCTGGCGGACGGCCACGACGACCGTGACGGCAACTGGCGAGCCGGTCGCCTCGTAGGCGAACAGGCCCGACACCAGCAGTTCCAGCCAGCGAACGGCATTGGCCATCGCGCCGACCAGCCAGAGCCGCAGGAAGTCGGGCGTCGCGAGAAGCTCGCGCACCATGGATCGGGGCCGCGCGGCGATTTCCTCCGAATTCATTGGGGCTCAAGCTAGCGGCGCAGCTATGCTGCAGCAAAGAAGAATTGCGGGAGGAAGGCGATGAAGCGCCGTCATTTGATGTTGGGCAGTCTTGCCATGGCTGCACCGTTCGTTGCGCGCGCGGACGGCGCGTGGCCGATCAAGCCGGTGCGCTTCATCGTGCCCTTTGCGCCGGGCGGCGGAACAGATTCCGTGAGCCGGCTGATCTGCGACCAGCTGAGCCGCCGCTTGGGCCAGTCCTTCGTCGTCGACAACAAGGGCGGGGCGGGCGGCAATATCGGCACCGTCGAACTTGCGCGCTCGGCGCCCGATGGCTACACGCTCGGCTTGATCTCGGTGGCGAGTCATACGCTCAACCCGATGCTCTACCGCAAGCTGCCCTACGATGCCGACAAGGACATCATTGCCATCTCGCGGGTGGCGCTGCTGGCCAACCTGCTGGGAGTCACCAACTCGCTGCCGGTGAGCAACGTCGCCGAGCTGATCTCGCTCTGCAAGAAAGAGCCGGGCAAGTACGCCTTCGCCTCCTCGGGCCCGGGCACGTCGCTGCATCTGAGCGGAGAGCTCTTCAAGGCGCTGGCCGGCGTCGACATCGTGCACGTGCCGTACAAGGGCGCAGGCCAGGTCTATGGCGACCTGATCGCCGGCACGGTGCAGATGATGTTCGCCAACATGCCGTCGATGATCGGCCAGGTGCGCGGCGGCCAGGTGCGCGGGCTCGGCGTCACCTCGGCCGAACGCTCCAAGGCCGCGCCCGACATCCCGGCGATCGACGAGACTGTGCCGGGTTATGTCGCGACCTCGTGGTACGGCGTCGGCGCCCCCACTGGAACGCCCGAGCCGATCCTGGCCAGGCTCGAGACGGCGATCGGTGAGGCGCTGGCCACGCCCGAGATCCAGAAGCGCTGGCGGGACGATCTCGGTCTCGACATGCCTCCCGCCGGCCGTGCGGGCTTCCAGGCGTTTATCGAGGCGGACCGCAAGCAATGGGCGCCCGCGGTGAAGGCGTCAGGCGTTCACCTCGACTAGCCGGATCATCCATTGCTCATAATGACCCTCCGAGGCGTGTGAGAGGTAGAACTGCCATCGTTCGAGTTGCGCGACGGAAGTTCACTCATGCCACTGTCGACGGAAAATGCAGGCAAAACCATTTTTGATCCATTTAGGCACCGTTTTCGACCATTTATCGGCGGTCCCGACGGCGATAAAATGCTGCTGGGCCGGGCTTTTGGCGCGTCGGCGGTCGAAAACACCATTAATAAATGGCGAAAATGGTCGAAATGGCAGAGGCCGGACTCGGCTCTAGAACGCACACTCCGCGCGCATGGCCGGCGTGATGGGATCGGCCGGCATTTCCATGTGGCAGTGATAGTCGAACGCGCCCCTGAATTGCGAAGCGATGCGCGCCTTGGCCTGGATGGGCAGCACGAAGCGGTTGTTGCGGTGCACGATCTGCTGGCCGCCATAGTCGATGTCGGTACCGTCGGGAAAATAGGCGGCGAAGGTCGAATGGCCGGCCGTGAACGTGACCTCGACGACCAGGACCGCGCTGTCCACGCATTCGAAGTGCGGCGCGCCCCGCAAGGCGCCGGTCTCCGTCGTGTTTCCCGACGGACCGGAGACCGTCCATTGATAGTTCGTGGCGTTCTTCGAGGCTGTCGCCTTCAGGGTGCCGCAGGTCTGCGACTGCCCGTAAGCCGGTCCGGCGAGGAGTATCATCGACAACAGGAAGCTCGCACGTTTCATAGGATCGTCCCAAGGGCCGCAAGGACGCCCAGCGCCGCGACGGCAATCAACAGGCTACCGAGCGAGATGGTGAGCAAGGCGCGTCCGGGCGGCAACCGCATCATGCTGGCCGCGATCCAGAAGAAGGGGTCGTTGACGTGGCAGATCGCGATCGAGCCCGCGCCGACGGACGCGGCGGTGAGCGCGCGGCCGGTTGCGCTGTCGAGACCGAGTTGGGGCAGCAGCGGTTCGATCATGCCTGAGGCGGTGAGCACGGCGCTGAGTGAGTTGCCTTGCAGCGTCTTCACCGTCGCGGCAGCGAGAAAGGGCGCGAGCAGGCCGAGATGCGGGTTGGCGAAGGTCTCTGCCCAGAGCTCGGCCATCCCGGTCTCGTCGAGCACGCGGGCGAATCCGCCGGCGGCGCCGACCGCGAGCAGCAGCGGCGCCCAGCTCGTGTCGGCGAGGGCTCCTGGCTGCCAACGGCGCGACAGCAGCATCGCCAGCGCGATCGCCAGCATGGCCAGCATCAGCGGATGACTGATGCCGGTATAGAACTCGCGCGCGCCTCCCTTGCCGAGCGGTTCGGTCGGCATCTGGGCGATCGATTGCACGACCAGCAGCAGAAGCGGCAGGGCGACGGCGAGCCAGGCGACGGAGAGCGCGCCACTCTCGCCATCGGGCAGGCGTCGCGCCAGCATCCAGGCGACGAGTCCGCCCACGATGGTCGCCGGCAGGCCGACACCGAGCAGCGTGTGAAGATCGGCCTTCATCACCGACATCGACGCCACGGCGAGTGGCGAGGGCGCGAGCAGGCCGTGCACCAGGAGCAGCACGAGGGCGAGGAGGAGTGCGCGTCGGGGCGCGCCGTCGCCCGCCGGTTGCAGCAGGGCAAGGCCGCCCGGCGCGGTGCCGCCCAGGCCGGCGATGACGCCGGCGGCAAGACTGCCGGCGCCCGACAGCGGCCGCTTGAGGAGAAGTGTGCCCGCGAGGCTCCCGGCCATCACCAGAAGGCCGGTCTGCTCGAGCGCATCGACGAACCCGAGACCGAAGGCCCTGCCGATCGACTGCCAGGTCATGTCGGCGGCGATGCCGTAGCCGATCACCACGGCCATGAGTGAGAGGAAGACGGGAATTCCGAATCGCTGGACCGCGAGCACCAGGACCGCGACCGCGACCGGCAGGAGCAGGGCGGCAAGAAGCATCAACCTGACCTTATTCGTCTGTTACAGTCGCGTCATGCGCCTGCTGTCGCTGATGTGGATCGTCCTGCTCGGCCTCTGCTCGCTCGCCCTGTGCTCGCCCGTCCTCGCGCAGGGCAAGCTGGTGCAGACCTCGGGACGACAGTTCATCCAGCCCGATGGCACTCCGCTGCAGATCAAGGGAATCAGCCTCGGCAACTGGCTGATGCCCGAGGGCTACATGTTCAAGTTCGAGGTCGCCAAGTCGCCGCGCCAGATCTACGCCGCCTTCGATCGCTTGCTGGGTTCCGAGCAAGCAGCGGCTTTCTGGAAGACGTTCCGCGACCGCTATGTCGCGCAGTACGACATCGGCTTCATCAAGTCGGTCGGCTTCAATACCGTGCGCATCCCGCTGCACTACGAGCTGTTCATGGCCGATGACGGCGAGATCAAGGGCGAGGGCTGGGCGCTGCTCGATCGCGCGCTGGATTGGATACGCGACGCCGGCCTCTACGCCATTCTCGATCTGCACGCGGCACCGGGCGGCCAGACCGGCATCAACCACGATGACGGGCCCGGCTATCCGCTGATGTTCTATATGCCGCGCGATCGCGATCTCACGGTGAAGCTCTGGCAGGCGATCGCCAGGCGTTATGCCGGCCGGCCGGAGATCCTGGGCTACGATCTCCTGAACGAGCCGATCGCGCCCTATCACGATGTCGACACGCTCAATCCCAGGCTGCGGCCTTTCTACAAGCGCCTGACCGAGGCCGTTCGCTCGGTCGATCCCGGCCGCATCGTCTTCCTCGAGGGCGGGCAGTGGGCCTCGAGCTTCGACATGCTGGGGCCGCCCTTTGCTAAAAACCTCGCCTACTCCTATCACTCGTTCTGGGCGAGCACGCGGCGCGATTCCATCCAGCGCCACCTGAACTTCTCCGAGCGCTACAACGTGCCGCTGTTCCTGGGCGAGACCGGCGAGCTCACCGACGACTGGAACGCCGAGTTCCGCAAGCTGCATGAGGCGCACGGCATCGGCTGGTCGTTCTGGACCTACAAGAACCTCGACTCGACCTCGACCGTGGTGTCGATCAACAAGCCCGAAGGCTGGGACGAGATCGCCGCCTTCGCCGACGGCCGCCGCGCGCAACGGCCCGACGAGGTGCTGGTCGATTTCGCGATCCGCGAATATTTGCGCGGCGCCAGTTTGCCTTACGCGACCATCCGGCAGAGCTATCTGGCGTCCCTGGGATTGCGCAGCGCGCCATAGTGATCGGCCAAGGCATTCAGCGCCGCCGCCCCATCGCCGCTGAAGCTCGGCCCATGCATCAGCGCGATCGTCTTGGGCTTGAGCGACGCCAGCCGGCGCAGTGTCGGTTCGGCTTGGGGCGTGGACGGCATGAAAGGCACGGCCCGCTCGGTGGCGATGGCGGCGTCGACGATGTCGCCGGTCGTCGTGGCGGCGCAGGCGCCGAATTGGGTGAAGAGGTCGCTGCTGAAGAGCGTGCTCGTGGTCTCTTCGTAGATCAGGCCGGCATCCCAGTTGTGCGGCACGTGGGGCGTGTCGAGCCAGCGCACCTTCTTGCCGCCGATGTCGATCACCTCGTCATTCTTCAGGACGCGCGGCTTTTTATCGGCCATGTCGGTCAGCCAGATGTTGCAGCCGACCTGGCCGTGCGCCGGCGTGGCGTTGGGCGCGGCGGCCAGCCACTGGTTGAGGGCGCCCGATTCGTCGGCTTCGACATGGCTGCAGGTCGTCCAGGCGAGCCGGTCGAGCGCGATCACGCTCTTCACCGCCTCGGAGATCAGCGGGAACATCGCGCGGTGGCCGTAGTGGAACAGGAGCGGCTGCTCGGCGTCGATCAGGAACTGGTTGAAGGTGAAGCCGCTCGGCCCGACCTGGGGCACGAACGTCGAGAGGCGATAGATCCTGTCGGCGATCTCGGTGACTTCAGTCTTCACGGCTTCAGCCCCTCGATAGCGATGGTCGAAGGCGTCGCGAGAGGGGGCGCCTTCGACCTCGCGTGTTTACTTGACGGGCATGACCTTGTCGGCCGCCTTGATGATGTCGTCGTCGCGATTCGCGTTGCAGTATTCGCTGAGAGCCTTGGCGTCCTTCACCGTCTTCTCGGCGTAGAGGATCGGCGGGGCATTTTCCTTCGTGTAGTAGCCCTCCAGCCAGGCGAGCACGATGCCGATCTGGTCCTTGGGCGACGAGATGAACTCGCTGCACTTGATCTTCGACATGTCCATGTCCTGCGAGAACGCCGGCGTGGCGATCAGCAAGCTTGCAACAGCAATAGCGGTAGATTTCGCAAACATTCGATTCTCCCCTTGGTTGCAGGAGAAGCAATACTACGCCGTGAGCGCTTCCACCAATGTTACATTGAAGGCATCGGCTCCTTCGTAGGCAACCCAGTGGCCAGCGCCCGGAATCTGATGCATCCGGAAGTCCGGTTGGAGCGCGCGGAAGAGGTCGATGCGTTCCTGGATATAAGGGTAGGTTGTCGAGTCGAACTCACCCCAGATGCCGGTCAGGGGCGTTTTGACTTTCGGCAGCACGTTCGACAGAGCGCCGGCGATTCCCATGTCGCGGCTGCGCGTTTTGGCGCGCGTGGTGTTCAGGATCTGCATGTAGATCGCCACGCCATCGACGTTCTTCGGATCGTGCAACATCAGCAGTTCGAGATTGCGGCGGGCCTCGTCGGCCAGCACTTGCGGCGCCATCGTGGGCAGGAGCTTGTGCAGCTTCTCGGTCGGCTTGCGCGTCGCCTTCAGACCGCCTGCACCGACCAGCACGATGCGCTTGATGCGGTCGTGCATCAGTGTCGACAGATGGCCCGACACCATGCCGCCGAAGGAGAAGCCGGTGAGGAAGAAGCGCTCGTCCCGGGGCAGCAGCGCCTCGATGGCGTGATGCACGCAGTGCGTCACCGACCAGACGTCGCGCACGTCGTCGGGCGGATCGCTGTCGCCGAGACCGGGCAGGTCGGCGGCATAGACGGTGAAATGGTGCGACAAGGCCCAGACATTGCGGATCCAGTGGATCCACGAACCCGAGCCGCCATGGAACAGCAGCAGCGTCGGCTTGCCCGAGCCTTCACCCCAGACATGCCACATCATCTGGCCATTCCCGCCGGCGCTTCGTGGCCCCATAGGGACCTTGATGGCCTTGGATGTGGCGGCAACGGAGTCGACATGTTCGAAAGCGGTACGGCCGTCCGGCATGCGCGGGACGGCGGAGTAATCGAGACTCATTTCTTCAACGCACCCAACAGATGTTCGACGAACTGCGGCGCCTTCTTGCGGTCGATCCAGCGCAATACGGTCACGAGGTCATGGTCCGGATCGATCCAGACGATGTGACTGCCCCAACCCAGCGCGAAGTAACTGCGCTCGGACGCCGCCGCGAACTGGCGCTTGCCGGTGTTGAGCCACCACATCAATCCGTAGAACGGTGCGACGGGGCAGGGATTCACCAGCTCGGCGGTCCAGCCCTTGGGCAGGACCTGATGGCCGTTCCAGGCGCCGCCGTTGGCAACCATCAGGCCCATCAGCGCGAGATCGCGCGCGGAGATCACGATGCCGCCGCCCCAATGGCCGCCGCCCGGCACGGAGAGCAGTGGCTTGCCGTCGATGGTGACCGTCGAATTGCGATAGCCATCCCACTTCCAGCCAGACGAGGCGCCGATCGGATCCATGACGCGGCGCTTCAGCACCGACGGCAGCGGCTCCTTGAAGAGATACAGCAGGCAGAGGCTGAGGCGATTCACGCGCACGTCGTTGTACTCGTAGAAGCTGCCGGGCTTCTTGAGAGCGCGGCGCGTGCCCTTGGGCGCGTCGGCGACGGCCAGACCGACCACGCGGTTGTGATCGATGCGATCCTCCTTGCCGAACACGAAGCCCGACCACTCGCTGGTCTGCGTGAGCAAGTGGCGCCAGGTGATGTCCTTGTTCTGGTCGCTGTCGAAGCCGTCATCGAGCTTGTAGGCCGAGACCTTGTCGTCGAGGCTCTTGATCAGCCCGTCGCCCAGCGCCAGTCCCGCAAGCAGGGCAAGGAAGCTCTTGGCGACGCTGAAGGTCATGTCGGCGCGGTTCGTGTCGCCCCATTCGGCGATCTGCTTGCCGCCCTGATAGACGATGCCGTTGCACGGACCGCGTGGTGTCACCGGCCCCAGCACCTCGTTGTCCGGCGCTTTCTCGCCCGAGTCGTAGGTCATCACGAACTGGCCGTCGGGCATGTACATGCTGACAGGCCAGTGGGACTCGGCCGACTGCGCGAGGGCAACGGCGTCTTTCAGGGCGTTCATGCACGCAATCAACATTGGAGGCGGTGCGGGAGCAAGCGTAGAAACGCGCATGTCCCATCCGACGACGCTCACGCTCCGCCGCCCCGACGACTGGCATGTCCATCTGCGCGATGGCGCGATGCTGGCGGCTTGTGCCGTGCATACCGCACGGCAATTCGGCCGCGGCATCATCATGCCCAACCTCGCGCCGCCGGTGACCACGGTTGCGGAGGCCGCAGCCTATCGCGAGCGAATCCGCAGAGCGGTTCCGGCCGAGCTGAAGTTCGAGCCGTTGATGACCTGCTATCTGACCGACGGTGCGGATCCGGCCGAGCTGGCGCGCGGCAAGGCGGACGGCGTGTGGGTCGCCTCCAAGCTCTATCCCGCACATGCCACGACCAACTCCGCCCATGGCGTCACCTCGATGGACAAGGTCGCCCGGGGGCTGGAGGCAATGGAGAACGCAGGCATGCCGCTGCTCGTTCATGGCGAGGTGACGGATGCCGACGTCGATATCTTCGACCGCGAGGCAGTCTTCCTCGACAAGGTACTGACGCCGCTGCTGAAGCGGCACCAGGGCCTCAAGATCGTGCTGGAGCATATCACGACCAAGGAGGGCGTGGCCTTCGTCGAGGCTCATCCTGGACGAATGGGCGGGACCATCACGCCGCATCACCTGAGCTACAATCGCAACGCGATCTTCAAGGGCGGCATCCGTCCGCACTTCTACTGCCTGCCCATCGCCAAGCGCGAGGAGCATCGCCTGGCGCTGCGCCGGGCGGTGACTTCGGGCAACCCGCAATTCTTCCTCGGCACGGATACCGCTCCGCATACGGCGGATATCAAGGAGTGCGCCTGCGGCTGTGCCGGCATCTTCAACGCGCCGGTGGCCATGCAGGTCTATGCCCAGGTCTTCATGGAGGAGAACGCGCTCGACCGGCTCGAAGCCTTCGCCTCCCTGAACGGCCCGCGCTTCTATGGCCTGCCGCCCAACGAGGAACGCATCACCCTCCAGGCCAAGCCGCTCGAGGCGCCGGAGCGGGTCGAGGTCCCGGGCGGGAACAAGAGCATCGTGGTGTTCCGGCCGGATACGGCGGTGGGTTGGTCGCTTTCCTTCTGATTTCTGTAGAATTCGCGCAGGACAATTGCGCTGGTCGGCAACTACCCTTCGGCTTAACGTTCTCGTTGTCGGATGCCATTGCATGCGTCCGCAACGTGGGGCGGGGGGAGTCGGGCCTTGGAAGATCTGATCATGGCGGCCCTCGATGGCGATGGGGCCTGGATCGACAAGCTTCTGGCGGCCGGAGCGGACGTCAATCATGCCGACGGCAATGGATGGACGGCACTGGCCAGCGCCGCCAGCCGCGGCCATATCGAGGTCGTCGAGCGCCTCCTTCAGGCCGGTTCGGACGTCGACCGGGCTGACGTCAAGGGGCTGACGGCGCTGATGCGCGCGGCCGAAGGCGGACATCTTGCCGTGGCCAATCGTCTGCTGGTCGCCAAGGCGAACGTCGAGCAGTGCGACGCCAAGGGAAAGACCGCGCTGATGCGTGCGGCCGAGAACCGGCGTCTCGAGATGGTCGACCTGCTTGTCAAGGCGGGCGCCAATCCCAACCATGGCGACAAGCGCGGCAAGACGGCATTGATGCGCGCCGCCCTGGGCGGCGACGGCGCGATCATCGACCAGCTTCTGAAGGCGAAAGCCGACGTCAACCGGGTCGACGCCAATGGATGGACGGCGCTGATCTGCGCCGCGGCCGGCGATCTTTCGATCGTGAAGCGCCTGATCGAAGCGGGCGCCAACGCCAAGCTTGCGACCGCCGACGGAACGACCGCCCTCAAGCGCGCCGCGGCCGCTGGCCATAAGCCCGTGGTCGACCTGCTCGAGGGCGCCTAGAGGCTGCGCGTCGAGCTCGGATAGCCATCGTTCCCACGGCGTTCGCGCGGCGGTCGAGATGACATCGCGCGCGTTGTGCTATCGTGTTGTCATGACCAAAGCGCGTATTCCCGCCGGCGCCGTCGTGCGCGGCACCGACAAGGGCTATGTCCACGGCGACATTCCTCTCACCCCCGGCCAAGAAAGGCCCGTCGAGCAGATCGAGAAGACCTATCCGTATATGCGGCCGCGCGATGCGGCGACGCTGATCCTGGTGCGTATGAAGGGCAAGACGCCCGAGGTGCTGATGGGCTGCCGAGCCGCCAAGTCGGCCTTCATGCCCAACCGCTATGTCTTTCCAGGCGGTCGCGTCGACCTGGCCGATGCCCATATTCCGATCGCCACGCCGCTCGATCGTCACGTGAAGGCACGCCTGCTCAAGGCCGCGTCCGAGCAACGTGCGCGCGCCTTGGGCGTTGCCGCTGTGCGAGAGACTTTCGAGGAGACCGGTTTGATCCTCGGCAAGCCCCTGAAGGGCGGCACACCGAAGAAGGATTATGGCGAGCACTGGAAGGGCTTCCTCGACCAGGGTCTGGCGCCAGCGCTCGACTCCCTCGATTTGATTGCGCGCGCCATCACGCCGCCTGGTCGGCCGCGTCGGTTCAATGCCCGCTTCTTCATGGCGCGCGCCGAGGATGCGACGGGCGAGATCCGTCATTCGAGCGAGATGGGCGACGTCCGCTGGGTCAAGCTCGACGAGGCGCGCGAGCTGCCACTGCCCACCATCACCGGGCTGATTCTCGGCGAGATCGGTCGCCTCATCAAAGAGCCGCCTGACCGCAAGAAGCAGCGCAAGATCCCGCTCTTCGTCACGGTGCATCGCAAGCACCTGATGATCGAGGAGTAACGCGCGTGGCGGCGCCTCTCGGCTTCGCCAAAATGCCCTCCGAGCCGCCGGTGGCACTCACGCCGGCCGCAAGCTCAAGCCTGCCGCCGCGTGGTGGCGTGCGCCTGCGGGCGCTGGTGCTGATCCGCTGGGCCGCCGTTGCCGGCCAGATCTTCACCGCCGGCGTCGTGCATTGGGGACTGGGGTTCGGGCTGCCGCTCCTGGCGGTCGGCGGCACGATCGCGCTTTCGGCGTTGCTCAACCTGGCGGTGAGTCTCGGCCGTCCCGCCTCGACGCGCATCGACGATCGCGAGGCCACGGTGTTCCTCGCCTTCGATGTCGTGCAGCTTGCCGTCCTGCTCTATCTCACCGGCGGGTTGACCAATCCTTTCGCGCTCTTGCTGCTGGCCCCTGTCGCGATCGGTGCCACGATCCTGTCGCTCGCCAGCAACATCGCACTCTCTTTGCTCACGATCGGCAGTATCGCCCTGCTCGGCATTCTGCATCAGCCGTTGCCCTGGCAGGGCTCCGTGCCGGCGTTGCCGCAGATCTATCAAGCGGGCTTCTGGGTCGGTCTCACGCTCACGACCCTGCTGATCACGCTCTACGGCTGGCGGCTCGCCGAGGAAGCGCGCCAGATGAGCGACGCCCTCGGCGCGGCCCAGGTATCGCTCGCCCAGGAGCAGCGTCTTTCCGCGTTGGGCGCACTGGCCGCGGCCGCGGCGCATGAGCTCGGCTCGCCGCTTTCGACCATCACCGTCGTCACCAAGGAAATGCTGAACGAGGTCACGCCCGACGATCCGCTGCGCGAGGATGTCGAGCTCCTGGCGTCGGAGTCCGACCGCTGCCGGTCGATCCTGGCGCGGCTCACCGTCGATCCGGCGGGCGACATGTCCGACGTCTACACGCTCGTGCCGCTTCCGAGCCTTGTCGAGGCGGCGGCGCAGCACTATCGGCGCGAAGGCATCGTCGTGAACTTCGAGGCCGGTCCGATGGATGAGGGTGTCCCGAAGACCGCCCCCATCCAGGTCCGCAGTCCGGAGTTCATGCAAGGCGTTGGAAATATTGTTCAAAATGCCGTGTCTTTCGCTACGCGCGAGGTCCACATCGCGACTCGCTGGACGACGGAATGGTCGGAGGTGCAGGTCTCCGACGATGGGCCGGGTTTTTCAGAGGCCCTGCTGGACGAGCTTGGAACACCGTTCATCTCGACCCGCCAGGGCGTCGAGGGCCACATGGGATTGGGCGTGTTCATCGCCAAGACGTTGCTGGAGCGAACGGGCGCCACCGTCAATTTCGGTAATCGTGGCGGAGACAAGGAGGGCGCCGCCGTCGTCGTCCGCTGGCCAAATCCGTTCTTCAAGGCTACATAACCGCGCATGTCCAAGGAGCAGCCATGAACCAGGACCCTGGTGCCAGCCGCCCTCTGTCGCCCGTCCTCGCGGGAACGACGTCCGCCAAAGACCGAACCCTGTTGATCGCCGATGACGATGCGGCCTTCCGCAATCGTGTCGCGCGCGCGCTCGAACTGCGCGGCTTCGTGGTGACGTCGGTCGGCTCGGTGGCCGAGGCGCTTGCCCAAGCCGCCCGTCCGCCGGCCTTCGCCGTGCTCGATCTGCGCTTGGGCGACGGCAACGGCCTCGAGATCGTGGGACCACTGCGCCAGGCACGGCCCGACATCCGCATTGTCGTGCTGACCGGCTACGGCAATATCGCCACCGCCGTCGCCGCCGTGAAGGAAGGCGCCGTCGACTACCTCGCCAAGCCGGCTGATGCCGATGCGATCGAGCAGGCGCTGACCGCGCATGGCCGCAAGCTGCCGCCGCCGCCATCGAACCCGATGTCAGCCGATCGCGTGCGTTGGGAGCACATCCAGCGCGTCTTCGAGCAGTGTGATCGCAACGTCTCGGAAACGGCGCGCCGCCTCAACATGCACCGCCGCACCCTGCAGCGCATCCTCGGCAAGCATGCGCCGAAGGAGCACTAGCCGTTAAGCCTTACGGCCCTAGGCTTTTTTGCTTTGGGCGTTCCAGTACTGTTCGAGATTGGCGACCAGGGCCGGGCTGAAATGGCACCAGGCCTGTTCACGCGCATAGAGCGCGGCATAGGCGCGGAAGGCGTCGAACGGCTCGCTGGCAATGCGCAACGCCCGCCGATTGCCGATCGCGCCCACGACACCTGATGTGGTGATGCGGTCGACCACGTAGGCGATGGTCTCGTCGATCTTGTCGGCATCGACGACCTCGTCGCAGATCATGCGGCCGACATCCGAATCGCAGTCGATACGGCGCTCGTACATGATCGCCTGACGCGCGAGACGATCGCCCACGAAGCGCGCCATCCGGAGGTTCGCCATGCCCGGGATGATGCCTTCCTTGCGGGCGGGCAGCGTGAGGTAGGCGTCGCGCGCGGCGATGTTGAAGTCGGTGGCCAGCAGGATCTGGCAGCCGCCGCCTATCGCGAAGGTCTCCACTGCCGATATCCAGAGCTTCTCGATCGAATCGCCGCTCGATTCCTCGGGCGTGATGTCGGGCTTGGCGAGGCCGCGCGCCATCTTGTTCACGAAGCCGAGGTCCCGGATCAGGAACCAGAGATAGGGAATCTTGCCATAGTAGATGTGCGTGAGGTTGATGCCGGCGTTGAACACGCGCCGGCCGGCATACTTGCCGTGTGGCACGACATCGCCGCGCAGCACCGCGATCTTGCTCTCGGGATCGAGGATGCAGATGTCGGCGCCGATCTCGGTCGCCCGTTGGGTGTTGTTGTCCTCGGCATTGAGGAAGCGCGGATTGGCGAGATAGAGCACGGCTGCGTTGCCCTGACGCTCCACTCTCGCGCCGCCAAGATCGATCCGGCCGTCGCGTTGGAACTTGGCGAGCGCCTCCGCCGATTCCTCACGCGGCAGCAGCATGGCGTGACAGAGATGGCTGCCGCACTCCTTGTCGGCCAGGAACTGGTTGCAGAGGATGCCCTGGTCGATCTCGCAGCCATCCTTCTGCGATTGACGAAGTTCGGCTTCGGCATCGACCTGGGCGCGCGTCGGCACGAGGCCGGGCACGATAGCGGCGGCGGCGTAGACCAGCCGCTCGAGCCGCACGAACTTCCGCCGGCTGTCCGTCAGCTTGTCATAGAGCGTACGGGCATGGACGCGCAGGAAGGCGAAGCGCGAGTCTCGGGCGGCCTTCAGGATCGTGTCGGCCTGTGTCTGCTCGTCGGCCGTGCGCTTGTCCTTGGCTGGCAGGCGTGAAAGGCGCTCGGCCTGGCCGCGCCAATAGGCGGTGAAAGCGGCCGCATCGGCCGTGAAGTCGCCGCCGGCTTTGACCGGCATTGAAACGACCGTATCCATGATGTCGAAGATGCTTCCCCGAGATTTTGGCCTGAGATTTTGGAGCGGGCGACGGGATTTGAACCCGCGACCTACGGCTTGGGAAGCCGACGCTCTACCCCTGAGCTACACCCGCGCTGGCGGTATTCTAGCCTGCTGGCGCGCGCGAGGTCCAATCGTGTATCTCAGATGCATGCTGGACGAGATTCTTTCGGCCGAGGAGCGCGCCGTCGTCGCCAAGGCGCGAGCCTTCGCGGAAAAATACGTGGCGCCCAATGCCGCCCGGTGGGAATGGGACCGGCACTATCCGCTGGAAACGATCAAGGCCGCCTGCGCCGTCGGCCTCAACACGATCGAGCTCGCGCGCAAGGATGGCGGGCAGGGGCTTTCCTTCTCCTGCAAACTGCGCGCCTTCGAGGAGATCGCCAAGGCGGACTTCGCCTTCGCCTTCGCGCTGATCAACCATCACAACGCCTGCGCCCGCTTCGCGCGCGACGGCCAGCCTGCGATGGTGCATCGACTGCTGCCGCGCATGATTGCGGGCGATGTGATCGGCTGCGCTGGGCTGAGCGAGCCTGGCGTCGGCAGCGACTTCGGCGGGCTCGAAATGTCGGCCGTGAAGATCGAAGGCGGCTGGAAGCTGAACGGCGCCAAGGCCTGGATCACCAACGCCGCCGTTGCCGGCCTGTCGGTTGCTTATGCCCAAACTGACAAGAGCCAGGGCTATCGCGGTATCGCCTGCTTCGCGATCGAGGCCGAGCGGCCGGGCTTCCATCGCGAGCCGCCGTTCGAGCTGCATGGCGGCCACGCGATCGGCGTCGGTGGCTTCCGACTCACCGACTACATCGCGCCCGACGAGGCGGTCCTGCATCCGCCGGGGCAGGCCTTCAAGGCGGCACTGGCCGGCATCAACGGCGCGCGCGCCTACGTCGCCGCCATGTGCTGCGGCATGCTCGCGGCGAGCCTGGAGACGGCGGTGCGCTACACACAACAGCGCAAGACCTTCGGCCAGCCGGTGATCGAGCATCAGGGCGTGCGCTGGAAACTGGTCGACGCAGCGACCGATCTTGAGGCGGGGCGGCTGCTCACCTATCGCGCGGCGCGGTTGATCGACGAGGGCGGTGATGCGGTGATGCCCGCGGCCTATGCCAAGAAATTCGCGACGGACATGGCACTGACACGCATCGCCGACTGCATCCAGGCGATGGGCGCCAACGGCCTCCGCGCCGAGTATCCACTGGCACGCCATCTCGCCGGCGCCAAGATCGCCGCCTACACCGACGGCTCCATCGAGATGATGAACGAGCGCATCGGCGCGGGTCTTGCCTCGGTGTTCGGGTGATCCTCTCCACCGTCGAGATGCATACCGGTGGCGAGCCGACGCGCATCGTCGTCGACGGCTGGCCGACACTTTCCGGCAAGACGCTGCTCGACAAGCGCCGAGAGGCGAAGGAACGCCACGATCATCTCCGCCGTGGCCTGATGCTTGAACCGCGCGGCCATGACGGTATGTATGGCGCGTTGCTGGTCGAACCCGATCATCCCGAGGCCGATCTCGCCGTGCTGTTCATGCACAACGAGGGCTACTCGACGATGTGCGGCCACGCGACCATTGCCCTCGCACGATGGGCGGTCGACAGCGGAAGGGTGAAGGGTCCGACGGTTCGGCTGCAATGCCCCTGCGGTCTCGTGATTGCGAGTATCGAGAAGGATGGGTGGGTGCGTTTCGAGAGCGTGCCGTCCTTCGCCTACGCGCTCGATCGCCTGGCGCCGACATCGACCTGGGGGCCGGTGACGGTCGATATTGCCTATGGGGGTGCCTTCTATGCCTTTCTCGCCGCCGATTCGATCGGGCTCGATCTGCATACGTCGCCGATGCGCGCGATCACGGATGCAGGCGAGGAGATCGCGAAAGCCGTCGCCAAAACTGTGCCCATCGAGCATCTGGCCGAACCCGATCTCGCCTTTCTCTACGGCACCATCCTGACCGACGGAGGCACGGGCGAAGGCGAGCCAAGCCGCAATGTCTGTATCTTCGCCGGCCGGCAGGTCGATCGCAGCCCGACCGGCAGCGGCGTCAGTGCGCGCATGGCGTTGCAGATCGCACGGCGCGAGGCGAGGCTCGGCGAGGAGCGGCGTTTCGAGAGCTGCACGGGATCGATCTTCACTGGCAAGGCGCTGCGCGAGGCGCCGCCCGTCGGCCCGCGCAAAGCGGTGATCGTCGAGGTCGGCGGTATCGCTCACTACACCGGTGAAAGCCGCTTCCGCTTCGACGATGGCGATCCTCTGAAAGAGGGCTTCACACTCTAGACGTTGTGTGCGCGTCTGAGCGCCCGATCGAGATCATCGTAGAGGTCGTTCGGTTCCTCGACGCCGACCGACAGCCGCAGCAGATCGGGCGGGCACGGCGTGCCAGGGCCTTCGATGCTGGCACGGTGTTCGATCAGGCTTTCGACACCGCCCAGCGACGTCGCGCGCTTCCACAATTCGACGCGTGCGGCGGTGGCGATCGCGCCACGCTCGCCACCCTTGACCCGCACCGACAGCATGCCGCCGAAACCGCCTTTCATCTGCTTCTTCGCGGCGGCGTGACCGGCGAAGGAAGGCAGGCCGGGATAGAGCACCTCGGCCACCATCGGATGAGCGGCGAACTTCTCGGCCATCATCTGCGCCGAGCGGCAGGCCCAGGCGACGCGCGGAAAGAGCGTGCGCATGCCGCGCATGAGCAGCCACGCCTCGGTCTGGCCAAGGATGGTGCCGAGCTGGGCGCGGATCATGCGCAGACGCGCCCAATGCTCGTCGTCGCGTGCACCGACCAGTGCGCCGGCGATGATGTCGGAATGGCCGTTGAGATACTTGGTCGCCGAATGCATCACGATGTCGGCACCGTGCTCGATCGGCCGCGTGAGCACCGGCGTCGCGACCGTGGAGTCGACGGCAAGCAGCGCGCCCGCCTTGTGCGCGATCTCGGCGGCTGCAGCGATGTCGCTGACGCCCCATGTCGGATTGGCGGGCGTCTCAAGCCACACGAGCTTCGTTGCGCCCGGCTTTACCGCCGCCGCGATGGCATCGGTTTGGTCGGCATCGACGAACTCGACCTTCAGGCCCCAATGCGTGGCGAAGGTGTTGAGCCAGTTGCGCAGCGACCAGTACATGACCTTCGGCACGACGACATGATCGCCCGGCGCCAGAGCGAGAAAGCAGATCGTCGCGGCACTCATGCCCGAGGAGAGAACGAGAGCCTTCGCGCCGCCTTCGAGCTTGGCGAGAGTCGCTTCCGCTTGATCGAATGTCGGGTTGTCTGCGCGCGCATACACGCGGCCGGATCGATAGCCGTTGTCGTCGTCGCGTTGGTAGGTGCTCGCCATGTGTATTGGCGGCACTACTGCCTTCGTTACCGGGTCGATCCAGCCCATGGCTTGAGCTGCAAGAGACGCAGGAGCGAGGTCTTTGTCATTCATGTTGGCACCGCGACCTTACGAAAGGCTTACGCGAAAAAACTTCGGGGATGGTATCGAAAGTTGTCTCGTATGCGATGGCAATTAGGGCGAATCGCACCTATTAAACTAGCAGAAAGCGTTGTTCGGCATATGCCGGGGGATCATACCATGGAAGTCGAATTGACGAGCCGTCAGCCGCAAGTTCAGCACGCCGGTCGTGGCGACAGGGTCGCGCGCACGCGTGAAGCAATTGTCTCCTCGACGTTGTCGCTCGCTATGGAAGGCGAGGTTGCGCCGATCGTGCGTGACATCGCCAAGCTTGCCGGCGTCTCGGCGCGCACCGTGTTCCAGCATTTCGCCGACACGGCGGAACTCTACGTCGCGGTTCTGAGCCGCGTACTGGGTACGATGGCGAACGAGCCCGTGCAAGGCACCATGACTTCCGCGCTCGAAGAGCGCATCTCTGACGTCGTCGCCATCCGCGCCGCGCGCTACGAGAGGCTGCGCCCGATGTGGACCTTCGTCGAGGCGCTGCGTCAGCGTTCGTCCGAGGCTGCCGACAAGACGCGGCAGATCTACGCGGAGAACCGTGAGGAGATCTGCAAGTCGTTCGATCAGGAGCTGGCCTCGCTTCCCGGCGAGCGGCGCGAACGCGCGATCAACGCGCTTGCCATGGCGCTGACGCCGGAGAGCTGGATCGTGCTGCGCGAGCGGCTCGGCCTCACCGTCGATCAGGCGCGCGAGGAATGGCGCTTCATCGTCAAGGCGATCTTCGCAGGCAACCACTAGACGCCCAACCGGCGCGCCAGCTCTTCGAGCGTCGCGTCGCGCAAGCCGAGCTCGCGCAGGTGCGCGAGCGTGTTGGTGACGTATTCGATGTTGGTGCCCGTCGCGCCTTTGCCCTGACGCACGAGCCGTAGCGCCTTGGCAAGCGGCAGCTTGCCCGCGAACTGCCGATGCGCGCGATCGGCGAGATAAACCAGTGACGGCACCGTGCGGCCATCGGCAAGATGGATGGGCCGCGTTTCCTCGGCATAGACGCCGTCATTCTCGATCTCGCGCTTCCAGAGATAGCGCCGCACCTTCTCGTAGTCCTTCACCGGCAGGCGGTGAGCCAGGCCGCGGCACGAACCGCCGGCGAGCAAGCCCAGGATCAGGCCGGGCTTCTTGGGCGTGCCGCGATAATGCTCGGAGTAGATGCAGAAGGCGCGGTGGAGGCCGTGCAGACGTGCCGGCTGCGTCTCGCGCACGGCAAAGCCCGGGTTCCACATCAACGAGCCGTAGGCGAAGACCCAAAGAGGCTTGTCGTCGCTCACGCCTGGTGGAGATGAATCAGCGCGCGGCGGATGTCGCGGGTGCGGCTGAAGAGCTCGAACAGCTTGTCGCCTTCGTCCCAGCGGATGGCGCGCTGCAGGTAGAACAGGTCTTCCTGGAAACGTTGCAGCACTTCCAGCACCGCTTCCTTGTTGTTGAGGAAGATGTCGCGCCACATCGTGGGATCGGAGGCGGCGATGCGCGTGAAATCGCGGAAGCCGCCGGCGGCGTATTTGAGCACTTCACTGTTGAGATGGCCGCCGAGATCGTCCGCTGTCCCCACGATCGTGTAGGCGATCAGGTGCGGCAGGTGCGAGGTGATCGCGAGGATGCGGTCGTGGTTCGCGGGGTCGAGCCGATTGACCTCGCTGCCCAGCGCCTTCCAGAAGGCCTCGAGCCTGTCGACGGCGGCGGCATCGGTGCCGGGCAGCGGCGTCAGGATGCACCAGCGGCCCTGGAACAGGTCGAGTAGAGCGGCTTCAGGGCCGGAATTCTCGGTGCCGGCCACCGGATGCGCCGGCACGAAATGCACGCCCTTCGGGATGTGCGGCGCCATGTCGGCGATCACGGTCTGCTTGACCGAGCCCACATCCGACACGATGCAGCCCGGCTTGAGGCTGGGCGCGATGGTTCTGGCGGCCTCGCCGCAGGCGCCGACCGGCGTGCAGACGATGACGAGATCGGCGTCCTTCACGGCGGCAGCGAGATCGGTGCCGCAATGGTCGACGAGCTTCAGGTCGTTGGCCTTCGCCGCCGTGTCGGGGCGCCGCGTCGCCGCGACGATCGATTTGGCGAGCCCGCGCTTG
>Ga0153954_1000887_pt1 | contig 19325 bp, 24 predicted proteins | sample TSFL038MetaG_FD_102277 | JGI IMG/M metagenome (GOLD analysis project Ga0153954, IMG submission 102277) | Attine ant fungus gardens microbial communities from Florida, USA - TSFL038 MetaG | ecosystem: Host-associated > Fungi > Mycelium > Unclassified | place: USA: Florida, Wekiwa Springs State... | reverse complement strand
GTCGCAGCAGGACCGCCCCTACATCTCGGTCAAGCTGGACGATCCGAGCCTGCCGGCTCCGATCTACGCCTCCCTCCACGAGGACGATCAGCCCGGTCAGCTGAGCATGATCTGGACCCGCCCCTCGGCGAAGTAACCGTAAGGGCCTCGCGCGCTCACGGGCTCGCCCCGAGGGGCTCGCCCTCTGCTGCGCCTGGCTCACTTCGCTCGCGCAGCGCTGCTTCGTCAACCGACCCTTTGCCGCGCTCTGTTACAGCACCTCGGCAAAGGCCTGCAGCTCGGCCACCGTGGCGACCAACCCTTGCCGCGTCAGAGTGGCGAGGTACTCATCGACCTCATAACGCGGATTCGTCAGACGGGCGCGGACCTTCGCCACGGCGCTGCAAAACAGGCCAGGCGCAAGGTTCAGCTGATTGCACAGAAACTCGTCCGGATGCTGCGCCTCGATCCCGAACGGCTCCAGTGCGGCGGCCGGGAAGTGCTTCAGATTTTGCGTCACGATCACGTCGCAACGGCCGACGATCGCCGCCGCCAGCACATGCCGGTCGCCGGCATCCGGCAAGGCGAGCGTCGGAATCAGCGCTTCATAGCCCGTCACGAGGCAGTCGCGCACGGCGCGATTCATCAAATCGCGCGTGCGCTCGAGCGCCTGGCGGTCGCGCCCCGGCTGATTCCGGATCAACGCCTCGATCCATTCCCGGTGAATGTCGACAGACCATTTCGCGTTGAACAGCCTGGTCGCGGCCACCTGCATCAAAAGGTCCCGCATCGGCGCCGGATACAGCACGTTGGCGTCGAGGAGTGCGGTATACTGACTCATCCGCGGCTATAGCCCATGTCCTGTTGCTGGGCCTCGCGGGCGAGCTCGTCGAGCACGGCTTCGCGCTCCTGGTCATCGCGCGCCTTGTAGGCCATCAGATCCTCCATGCGGATGCGCCGATGCCGTCCCACCTTGCGGTAGGGGATCACGCCCTCCTCGAGGAGCTTGATGAGGAAGGGCCGCGACACGCTAAGCGCCGCGGCGGCTTCAACCGTCGTCAGCTCCGCATTCTCCGGAATGAGGGTGACGCCGCGTCCCGCCGCCATCGCCTCAAGAATGTCCATGAGCAGGGCGACGGCGCCGGCGGGAAGCTCGATCGGACGATCCTGATCCGCATCCTTCACGCGCAAGGTGAGCGGCCTGCGCTGCCGCGCGAAGCGCGCCAGAACTTGGCCTGAGACGCGCGCGATCGCTGCGTCCTGCGCCGAAGGAGCCAGTTCCCGGTGAGCGAGCATGTTCATGACGGCCTCCTAATTCCTAAGGTCCATCATAGCGCATAAATGCAGTGAGTGCAATAAATGAACTATATGCAACGACCGGCAACCCTCACGAAATCGGCCATCGAACTGGCCAAAGAAGTGGCGCGAAAGGTTAAACAGCACGGCCTAACGCTATGATATGTAGCCAAAAATGAGCGATGATAAAGCGGCCAAGGAACCGGCCAAAGAACTCGCGAAACGCGCCCCGCGCTTCATGCCCGGGCTGTTCCCGAATAGCCCCAGACGAAGACTATGGATTCACGTAGCAGATGAGCCGGTGCGTCTTGTTGCAGGCCTCGCCCCCGTTCGTGTACCACCGCGACGTATCGGTCGCGTTCGTCATCGGCGCGTCCGCCACGTAGGCGCTTGTGCTTCTCGTCCAAGCGTCGCAATCCTCTCCGTAGGTCCAATTGTTCAGACCCCAGACCGTTGAGTCATAACCGCCTGCCCCGTCGTCCTGCATGAAGCGGTCATCCCATCGCTGGGTTGCGACGCCGAAATGCGCGGCGTCGCTCCAATCGGCGTTGTCATGCGGCCCCGCTCGCTCGGCATCGATGGTCGAGGTGGCGCCGCCCTTCGAGGCGTCGCCGGCATAAGCGAAGGCGTAGGTCGTATTGGGCTGGAGCGCGTTGCATCTCCCGCCTACCGGATAGCCCGGTTGCCCCCCTTCGGACGTACACAGGAAGGCATGCACTCTCGAGGCCGTCAGCTGGCCGTTGGCATTCGCCACGGGATAGCCCTTCCACGTCGTATGGTTCGTGGTGAGCTTCGTCAGGCACTTGGCGTCGGCCCCGCTTAAGCCGCCAAGGTTGCCGGTCCATGTCGCCGCCGTCAGAACGAAGTAACCAGGATGCGACGGCGCTGCCATCATCGACGAGGATACCGGACCAACCGCCATCCAGCTTGTGCCATTGCAGAACTGAAGGAGATGATAGTCGTTGTTGTAGATCAAGGCCGCTTCCTTGCCGGCCGGATTGCTACAATCCGCCGCCGCCGTGCTCGCCATCAAACACAGCGCAGTCAGACCTTGAAGAGCGACCGTCGCAGCGGCCTTAGTTGGACGAAAACAAAACATCGACGAAATAATTGCTCGCTTGATAGGTTTGTTCAGGAAATATCACGCCATTGTTATAGGCAAAGACACCATTCACATAGCCATTGTAGCCGCTGACAATGCCGTGCAGCGGCCCGTTGGTTTTGGTTGTATTGAAGTCCTGCGAGCTGTCGCCGTCCGCATAGTGACCTCCGGCGGAATAATACGAAGCCACATACATGGTGTTGGCTGTGATCGAGACCGGGGAGGCAAAGGTCATCGACTGCCACCCCGATGAAGTCCCGCCGGTGAACGTCACCTGGGCGAGCTTCGTGCCGTTGATATCCCACAGGACGCCGATATGCGTGCCCGTGTTGGCGGTCGACTTGTAGAAGCGGATGCCTGTCACCTGGCCCGCCACGTCCGAATAGAAGATCATGCCAACATTGAGGGGCGAACCTTCGTTATTGTCCGAGTTCGCTGGCACGGCATTGCCCAAAATCGTGCATCCCGAGCAGCCGCCATAGGGGCCGCTCGTGAACGCCGCCCAGCCCGATCCGTTGCAGAACTGGTAGGTGTGGAAGTCGCTGTTGTAGACGATCGCGCCTTCAGGACCCGCGGGATTGGCGCAGCTCCCGCTGCCCGAACCAGCCTTTCCGGCGGCGAGCCACCCCGATCCGTTGCAATACTGCAGAACGTGCTGGTCCTTGTTGTAGATCACAGCGCCTTCGTCGCGCGTAGGGTTGCTGCAGGTCTGCGCGTCAGCGGGCAGGGGCCCGCCAAGGCAAAGGCCCATCAGGGCCAGCAGAATAACGAGGTGATAGAGCCGCATTGTTCCCGTGAATCTGTATCTAAAAATGAAAAGCATCAGGTAAGACAAAACTATAGTCGTGATTACAAAGCCTATTCAAGGGTGTTGCGGGTAATTATAGTTTACAAAGGGGAAATTAGCTTATGAATAACGAGTGATCGGTATAATTTCTGTATAGGGGCATAATGCAAGATATTGTTCATGCGGTACTTCGGTATTATGGCCTCGACTGGCTATCCATGACGACGGGCCTGACAGGGTCGTTCATGATTTCAAATCGCGACAAGCGCGGCTTTATTCTCAGCGGCATGAGCTGCATCTGCGGTTTGTCGGTGGCGATCCTCTCGGGCCAGACGGGTTTCATCGCCTACAACGCCATTCTTATCAGCATCATGTGCCGCGGCTTCCTCAACTGGGACAAAGCCCAACCCCAGCCCGTCCGCGCCAGAGCCATAAGAGGGGGATCGCACCGTGGAGACAGCCGACTTTAGTCTTCTGGCCGACTTCAGGGCCGCCGACAATCAGCAGAAGAAGCGCGAGCAGCTCGCCCTCGAAATGATAGGCTATGACGGCTTCCTCAACAGGATGCTCACCCCCGAAGAACGCAAGCATGCTCGCCACGAGCTCACCAACGAGGAGATCGCCGCCCATGAGCGTTGGCAGGCGGATCTCGACGACACCCAACGCATGATTGCCGAACGCCTGGAAGCGGCCCAACGCGCCGTTGAAGTCACCGAGCGCCAGCTGAAAGAGGCTAAGGCCGCCCTGGAAGACGTCCGCCGCCGCCACTTAGGAAGAGCGCCAGAATCGGGGTCAAGTCGTCGACGCAGCGGAAATCAGGCAAAATCCTACGCGGAACGCACCGCCTATTACGCCAGGCGGGCACAGAACGGCGATGTCACCGCCCAAGAGCTCGCTGATATGAGGGTCGATCTCGACGCCATGCCTCCCGCCGTCCGCGATCGGATGACAGGCGGTCACCCGATCCAGCGGCACCGGCATCAGCCGGATTAACCGGCGTCTTTCAGGCCGTCTCCGATCCGAGGCCGACCCAACCTCGCGCTCCGGCCGCCGGCAATGGACTGACCGCATCCGAACTCGCCGACATCAAGGCGAACATGCCCACCCAGAACAAGCCCGATTCCACCTCCGGTCTCGGTCTGAACTGAAACTACAATTTTCCGCCCATCGGCGATTCACAGCGTGCGGCCGTTATCATAGGATGACGGCCCCGGACCACAATGGAGCTTTCCATGCTTATCCGTTGCCTTCGTGCTTCCCTCACCGCCGGTCTGGCATTGGCCTTTTCGGTCTCGAACAGCTACGCCCTAACCGGAACCGAATTTTCTCAAAAAATGAATAAGGACCAACGCACGGCCTATCTCGACGGCGTCGTTGAGACGCTGATGTACACCAACAGGGGCATCTCTGAGTGTATCTTGAATTGGTACTATCGCGGAACGCCAGCCGAGAACGCCAAAAGCGCCGAAGAAGTGATCGGCGCCATCCACGCCAATCCCGAGCTGCCGGTTTCCGGCATTGTCTCGGTGCTCGTCAAACGCCACTGCAGCGCCTAGCGCCGGTGTCTGCCCTTTCAGCTCGGCCGACCGGCATTCGGGAACAGGGTGAGTTATAGGTAGGCTGGTTAAAGCTCAAATAGTGCGGTATTATGAGTTATAGAAAGGATGTCTATAACTCATGCCGTGGAACTGGCAGCGTCTCGGATGGCCGGACTTCGTCTACGAAGCTTCCGCTCTCGAATCCCTGGAAAGGCATTTCCTGCTCAATTCCGGGGAATTTATCGGAGCATTCCGTCACATCGGCCCCGACGCGCGCGATGTGCTGCGCATCGACCTTATCAGCGATGAAGCGCTGACCACCTCTGCGATTGAAGGTGAAACCCTCGACCGCGACAGCCTGCAATCATCTCTGCGTCGACAGTTCGGCCTTGCCGCCGGCAACAAGAATGTGCCCCTACCAGAGCAGGGTATGGCCAAGATGATGGTCGATCTCTATCGCAATTTTGCCGACCCGCTGGCCGAACAAGGCCTCTTTGCATGGCATCGGATGATTATGGCCGACGCCAGGCGGATTGAAACTGTCGGCGGCTATCGGACGCATCCAGACTCGATGCAGATCGTTTCCGGGCCGATCGGCGGCTACAAGATCCATTTTGAAGCGCCGCCATCCGCGCAGGTGCCGGCTGAGATGGAACGGTTCATCGCCTGGTTCAACAGCAGCGCGGCGAACAGACTTCCGCCGCTCGCGCGTGCCGGAATTGCACATCTCTACTTTGAGAGCATTCACCCGTTCGAGGATGGAAACGGGCGCATCGGCCGCGCCATTTCTGAAAAGGCCCTGGCCCAAAGTCTCGGGCAGCCCAGCCTGATCGCGCTGTCCCACACCATCAATCGCCACCGCAAGCGCTACTACGAGATGCTGGAGCTTTCCAACAAGGACATCCACATCACCGACTGGCTCGTCTATTTCGGCGAGAGTGTCCTGGAAGCTCAGGCAAACACCCTCGCGCGCGTCAACTTCCATATTGCCAAGACGCGTTTCTTCGATCGCTTCGGCGAAACGCTCAACGACCGCCAGCGGCGGGCTGTCACTCGCATGTTCAGGGAAGGTATTGACGGCTTTAAGGGTGGGCTCAGCGCCGACAACTATATCAGCATCACCAAAACGTCCCGCGCCACCGCCACGCGCGATTTGCAGAACCTTGTCCAAATCGGAGCCCTCTCGCGCACGGGAGAGCGACGCCACGCACGCTACCACCTGAATTGGAATCCGTCTGATTGGCAGACGGCTCAAACACCTGACCGCAGCGGAAGCGCCGATGCGCAAGACAGCCTCGATTCTGCTCCTGATCTCCACGCCGGCCGCGGCGTTGGATCAGGGTCTCCTCGGCACATGGGCGCCCGACGCCGCATCGTGCGCCCGTAACGGGCTGGGGTGAGGCGCGGCGCGGAAGGCAGGCAGGCAGGCAGGCGGCATCATCTCGGACCGTTCGGGAGATGACAACTCATCGCGTCGCCTGCTAGTTTGCGGATGCCCATTTTGATTGGGGGATGATCATGAGAGCTTCACGCCTCGTTGTCGCGGCCATGGGATTGTCGTTCGCGGTCGCTCCGGCGCACGCTGGCCTGTTGTCGCAGACGGTCCAGGTCGACGCCTTTGCTCAGGACGCCGACAACGTCACGGTCACCGCCGGCGGCGCGCTTGGCGTCGGCACGGTCGATGCTGACGGGTTCGCGGTCAATTGGCTGCCTGGGAGTGAGAACAAGCTCACAGTGTTCGATACGCAAGTCGTCATCGACAATGTCACCAACGGAGGCATCACTTTCATCGCCTACGGCGGCTTCAACGGATTCGAGGTCACGGAGACAGGGGCCTCGCCGGCGCCGATCAGCTCTTTTGAGGTCGATCCGCTCACGGACGTGTCGGGTTTCGATGCTTCCCGCGTCTCGTTCGACGCCTCGCATCTGTTCATCGATCTGGCGGGGCTCCGCATCGGCATGAACGAAAAAGTAGTCGTCGATCTCGGCTTCGGGAACGTGGCACCGGCGCCGGAGCCCGCGACATGGGCGATGCTGCTGATCGGTTTCTCCGGTCTCGGCCTCGCGGCCTATCGCCGCCGGACCGGCGGCCGGGCGACAGCTTAGGGGCAGGCTGCAATTCCGTCGCATCGGGCCTGTAAACGCGGTCCAGCGCCCGCCGAAAGAAGGGCGTCCTTCCGGACGCCCTTTGGACCGCGTCCGCCGCGCTTGAGCCGGGGCCGGCTTAAGCCCTGAGGTCTGCAAGCTGGCCGGCGCCTTGCGCCGCGGCTGCCCAAAAACCCCTCTATCTCGGCCACTACCGTCGGAACCGATATCGAGTCGCCTTGTTGCAGACATCTTGTTAGCAGTCTGTGAACAGTTGTCGGCAAAGCGCCATTCTCCCGCCTCAGGCGTTGCCGGCACAGTAGCGAAAACGCCAGATTGGACGATCGGTAGCTCAAAGAAAATATTTCCGTAGCAGCGTCTTGCTGTTCGCAGTTAATCAATTACACGAGCCGTCTCGAGTCCTCGCCCACAAGCTCGTCGAACGTCGGCGACTCGGGGCCAGGCTATTTCGTTTGGTGCGCCTGCACATAGGCCGCCAGCACAGCCGCCGTGCGGCCCGTGTATCCCTTCGGGCTCTGCGCCTTGAAAAACTCTACGACCTCCTCAGGAACGCGCAGGCTGACATTCGGCTTCGTGCGCAGCGGCGTCACCTTGGCCCGAGCCCAAAAATCAGCGTCCAGCTCGGGAATGTCGCTCGTGTCGATCTGGTCGTCCGGCAGGGCGGCCAACTCTTTAATGGTCAAAGGCTTCTCGTATCGCTTTTTCATATATCCTCCTTTCAGCTTTCACGGCGGGGCGAGCCGAGATGATGCGGATTTTTCCGTCCCGATCGGTATGGACCACGACCACGACCGCCAGCCCGCCGATCAGGCCGATGCTGATTTCTCGCGGCTTGCCATAGTCGAAACGGTCATCCAGCAGATCGACTGTGAAGCCATCGAAGATTCGGACGGCGTCCTCGAACCGTAGGCCGTGTTTGACGACGTTCTGCCGGTTCCCGGACAGTGGCGATCTGTGCAGGCTCGCCCTTTCATCCAAGTTTCCGAGCTGATGAACGATATCTATAGTCAATGCGAAAGGCTTCAGGAAATACTCCCAAATAATGCAGGAGCGAAGGTTCAATATTCGTGGGATTAAATCAAGTTCCCAAGCGGGCAGCAGCTAGGCTAAATTATGTCGTCGCGGGCGGGTGGGCGCGTGAGGCTCCTCGTGTCTCACGTCCTGCTGAAAAACTTGCCGAGTCCCGCGACATGTAAGGAGGGGATATGCGCGTGGCCTATTCAGCAGCCCGGAGCTGCGGCCTGGTCAGTTTTGCCGTTCTTGCGGCTGGGGCCCCCGGCGCCCTCGCAGACACAATTCAAATCCCCACCTTCGACATCATAGCGACGACGCCGCTCAACGGCGGCCAGATTAACCTCGCGCAGGTCCCCTCCGCAGTCTATCAGATCACCTCCCAGGAGATGCAGACCTATAACGACGTGACGCTCACCGACGCGTTGGGTCGCTCGTCGCCGGGCGTCAGCATTGGCAACTCGTCGGGCAGCGACTTCGAGCCGGATCTCTTCTTTCGCGGCTTCGAGGCGACCGGAGTCTCCGGCGCGCCGCAAGGCCTGGCGGTCTATCAAAACGGCACGCGCATCAACGAGGCGTTCGGCGACACCGTCAATTGGTCCCTGATCCCGGCCAACGCCATCGACACGACGACCATTCTCACCTCGAACCCGATCTTCGGCCTTAACGCCATCGGCGGCGCCGTCACCGTGACCATGAAGAACGGCTTCACCTGGCAGGGTTTCGAAGGCCAGCTCGAGGGCGGCTCATTCCTACGCGCGCAAGAGCAGTTCCAGTACGGCAAGCAGATCGGCAATTACTCGGTTTACATCGCAGCAAGCCAGATCAATGACGGCGGTTGGCGAGTGGCGGGAGCGCAGCAACTCACCAGCTTTTACGGCGATGTCGGCTACAAGGCGAATGGGTTTGAATCTCATCTCTCACTAACCGCTGGAAACAACCAGTTCGGCGTCGCCTCCTACACGCCGCTCCAGCAACTGCAGAACAATTGGGGCAGCGTCTTCACCATTCCCCAGACGACCTACGACCAGATGGCCATGCTGCAGTGGACCGGCAAATATGCTTATTCGAACACGCTGAACTTCCAGGCGGCCGCCTATTTCCGCGGGTTCAATCAGCAGCACATAGACGGCAACGGAAGCGGCTTAGGGTCCTGCGTGACGTTGCCTTACGTGTGCTTGGGCGGCGTGCCAGCGAACAGTCAATTCGGCACACCGATTCCGGACATCTCCCACGGGGGAACGATCGATCTTGGCGAGGATGACGACAACCAGACGCAATCGCGTTCTGTCGGCGTCAGCGGGCAGGTCGTCGACACGGATAAGATTTTTGGCCGCCCCAATTCCCTCACTGTCGGCTCGTCGCTCGACTACGGCTGGACGCATTACATTGCCTCCAGCCAGCTCGGCACGATCTCTTTCACCGGCGACGCGTACCCGGTGACCGTTTCCCCGTTTCAGATCAACGCCCCGCCTTTCCTAACCCCTGTCGACGTTCGGGCGAACAACACCTATGCCGGCGTCTACGCTCTCGACACGTTCGACCTGACCGATCGCCTTACCGTAACCGGTGGCGCAAGGTTCAATTTCGCCGGAATCAATCTCGAAGGCGCATCAAACACGCTCCTCTCCGGTTATTCGGACTATTTCCACCTCAATCCGACGGTCGGTTTCACCTACAAGCTCACGCCGGACACCAGCTTCTATGCCGGCTATGCGATGACCAATCGCACGCCAACGCCGCTCGAACTCGGGTGCGCCGATCCCAACCACCCCTGCATCATCGAGAACTTCTTGGCGTCCGACCCGCCGCTGAAGCAAGTTATCGGTAACAGTTTTGAGCTGGGCTTCCGTGGAACCAATGCTTTCAGCACATTTGGGCTTGGTCCCCAATGGGGCAAGCTGCAATGGTCGGCAGGGCTCTTCCGCACGACTCTCATCAATGACATTCTTCCGATCGTGAACACGTTCAACGGTTTTGGTTATTTCACCAACGTCGGCACAACTCTGCGCCAAGGGGCGGAAGTGAGCGCCAATTGGACCGGCGATCGTTGGTCGGCCTACGCCAATTACAGCTATGTCGACGCGATCTATCTGACCACTTTTCAGGAGTCGTCGCCGAACAACCCGCTGCAGAACGCCCAAGGCGCCATTCCGATCACCAACGGCACGCAGATCGCCGGCATCCCAAAGAATACGGTCAAGGTTGGCGTCGACTATGCCGTGACCCCGCAATGGAGGGTCGGCGCCGACATGCTCGCCGCCTCAGGCCAGGTCCTGTTCGGCAACGAGAACAACGCGTTCCCGCAGGCGCCCGGCTATGCCGTCTTCGGTCTGCACACATCCTATCAATGGAACAAGCAAGTGCAGATTTATGGCTATGCTCAGAACATCTTCGATCAGCGGTATTATACGTCCGGCGCCCTGTTCTCCACCAATATAACGACCGGCCCACCCCTGGTGAATCCGCAACAGACCTTCGGACCGGCGAAGCCCGTCGCCATCTACGGAGGCATAAAAATAACGCTGTGATGCGCCAAGGCTAAACAAGGCCGAGAGAGCAGGCGGGTCGGGACTACAGCCTATCCTGGGAGCATGACGATGAAGTTGGTGACGGCGAAAAACCGGATGCTGGTGGCCTTGCTGGCCGCTTCGGTCTCTTGCGCAATCCTCGGAATAGACAGTTCGCCCGCCTTCGCGGACTCCGCAATCAAGGCCTTTGACCCTGACAAAGATGGAACGGTCGATCTCGCTGAAGCGAAAGCTGCGGCCGGCGCCCTGTTCGACAAGCTCGAGAAAGACAAGGACGGCACCCTCGACCGGAAAGAGCTACACGGCCGAATCCCTGACGCCGAATGGGCGGTGGCTGACCCAGACAACGACGAGACGATCACCAGGGACGAATATCTGGCTTATGTCGAAGCCGTCTTTAAGCAGGCGGACACGGATCACGAAGGCACAATCAGCGCCAAAGAGCTGAAGACCCCCGCAGGAGAGGCGTTGTTGCGACTTATGAAGTAGTCGAGGACTGAGCTGGGCTCAATCTTGCATTCAATTGAGCGCGTGGCTTCCGAACCTCTTGCGTAAGCTCGATTTCATACGGCGCAGGAAAGACCGACGCTTCGTACGCAGGCCGTCGATCTGCCGGCGCAGATCTTCAATCTGCTCCTGATTTTGCTGGCATGCGCGCCGCAGTTCCTCGGCGAGGCTCGCGTTGGTTTGCTGAATAGACATCAACTCTTGCTTGAGTTGATGATCGCGCTCGCGTTCGCTCGAAAGCCTTTGGGCTGCTTCAATCCCGAAGATGTCGGCTGCGCCTGTCGCTTCTCGAAGGAAATCGAAATCGGCGTCGCTGCTAGCGGTCTTACGCAAGACTTCGACTGCGAACAGCTTGTGAGACGGATACGGCTGTTTGAGCGCCAATCTCGCGAGGCGGCGACTGACCGGAAGGCCAACAGTCTCACGAGCGTCCTCGCCAAACAGAGACTCAAATTCGTTTTCATCAAGGTCCAGATACCTCCCCAATATCTGGCTAAACTCATAAGGACACCGCAGGAGCGTGTCTGAGCGCGCAGCACTCATATTGCCGTCGTCCTCGCGGAGGCGGAAGGCCGTCATTGCGATCGGCGTAACGTGGATCGAATGTCCGGCAAGGAGCATCCGGGTCCACATGTCGAAATCCTGCATATTCGTCAATCGGCGATCGTACAATCCAACGGATTCGTAAGCCTCGCGCCGGATCATCGCGCTCGGCGCGCACAAACAATTCCCCTCATAGAAGAAATGGCGCAGCCAGGTTCGCCGGGAAAAGTCAGGAAATGTGAGTGGCTTCTCGAAAGCGCTGAAGGCTTTCACCGGCCCGCCGCGCTCATCAACCAAGCGGGGGAGCGAAGCAACAACCGAGACATGAGGGTTGCCGTCGAGGAAATCGACCTGTTGTTGCAGCCGATCCGGCAGCGCCCAATCGTCGGAATTGAGAATCGCGAAATAGTGGCCCTGCGCCCGGTTTATTGTCGCATTCATCGCCCCCGAGATTCCGAGATTGCACGCGTTGACCCCGAGCTTGATGCGCGGATCGTCGAAGGTTCGCACAATCTCTGCGGTCTCGTCGGTCGACGCGTCGTCGGTCACCAGGATCTCGAAGTCCTGATACGACTGGCCGAGGATGCTCTCGATCGTCTGGCGCACATAGGGTGCGTGATTGTAACTCTTGACGAGCACGGACACGGTCGGCGCTCCGCGCGGGCGCGGCGCCGATCGCGCGCCGACGCGGGGAATGTCGATGCGGTCGCTCCACCAGAGCGGCCCAACGCAGACGCGGTCTGGGACCGCTTCGGCGAGATCGGTCGACTCACGCTCCATCTGATCCCAAAATGCGCGGAGCTTGGCCTTCGACCACCGATAATGCTCCGCGAGTCCTTGGGCTTCGTCGATGGGCCCGAGACGAAGCGCTTGTTTCGCCTCTCGCGCCGCGCACCGATCGAAACCGAGATGTTTGTAGTGCCACAGCGTCAGTTCGTTACGGCTCGGCAGTCTGAGGTCGCCGGTGGGCTCGGCCTTGTGCCGCCCGGCGCCGAAGCCTGTCTCCAGCACCGCGTCCGGGTTGAAGATGCTGAGCTTGTTGAAGGCGATCCGCGCCCGCCCGCGCGTGACGCGCTCAACGAGCAATCCGGCGTTCTCCGGCATCGTCGGATGATTCATGTCGAAGCCGAGCGCGGGCAAAATCGTCACGCCGAGGGCGGTTTGCTCGGAGAGATAGTCGGCCATCGCGCGGCCAGGGACATGCAGATGCTCGTCGATGGCGGTGATGACGACCCAATCCGCCGCGCCTCTGCTTTCTTTCCAGGCCTCGTCCTGCAGCGCCTGGTGAGAAAGGCAGAAGGAGCCCTCGCGCGAGCGAACGAAACGACGAAGCTCGACCTTGGGATGATCGGCGAGAATCGAGAGGGAATCGTCGGTCGAGCCGTCGTCGCATATGACATAGCGGTCGACCCAAGGATCGTAGTGCCGAAAGAAAAAGCCGAGCATGTCGGCTTCGTCCCAGCAGACCGTGTAAAGGTGGACGCGGGGCTTCGCCATCATCGGTCCTGCGGAGGCGCGCTGCGAACGACGCGGGCCGGATTGCCCGCGACCATGGCGTTCGCCGCGATATCCCGCGTAACGACCGAGCCCGCCGCGACGATCGCATTTTCGCCGATCGTCACGCTCGGCAATATCGTACAGCCTGTACCCAACATGGCCCCATGGCCGACAGTCACATTACCAGCGACAACCGCGCCTGGGCCGGTCGAGACGAAATCGCCGAAATTCGCATCGTGACCGACACTCGCCCCGCGATTGATCATGACGAACGCCCCGAACCGGCTGCCGCCGCCAAGGCAGCACCCTGCATTGACGTACGAGCCCACCCCGAAAACTGCGCGGCGCGGGATAATGCTCGTTGGGTCGATCAGCGGAGCGGCGGGAACGAGGCCGAGCCCTTGAGCCTCAGCCGCGGCGACCATGCGGTGCGCAGGCGTGAAGAGTGGGACGAGAAAAGGAAGCGGCCTGATGGCCTCGTCCAATTCATCAGGCGTCAGCACGCGGACCCCGTCCGGCAAATACGACGCCCCGTCGCGATTCTTAATCCCGGCGGCAATCATGCCGCCGACACGGTGCAGGCTCTCTTCGTAATCGGTGAGAATCGGCGAGCCGATCCCGAAAAGAATCACGCTGCGCATGCTGTCCAGAATCGAGCGATGCTCTCGGTGATTTGCTCGACGCGCCCGGCCGCAACCTCGGGCTGAATCGGCAGGCTGAGCAACGTGGCAGCGAGACGCTCGGTCTGCGGCAACGAATGCTGATCGCTGCTGGCGAAAGCCGGATGATGGTGAAGCGCTGGCGTATAGTGCACGGCTGTCGCTATGTCGTCGCGCGCGAGGTGACGCATCAGGGCGTCCCTGTCGCCGCAACTGACCGCGAACTGGTGATAAACGCATCCTGCGTCCGCCGTCGGCGGTTGCGCCAAGCCCGTTGGGAGGCGAGCCCGATATTCATCAGCGATCTTGCGACGTTGTCGATTGGACGCTTCCACGTGAGGCAGAAGAACGCGCAGGATCGCAGCTTGCATCTCGTCGAGCCGCGAGTTGAATCCGATCCGCCGGCTCACGCGATCGGCGACGCCATATCCATAGTTGCGCAAGCTGCGAACCTTGGCTGCAAGGTTGGCGTCCGCAGTGACGACTGCGCCGCCGTCTCCGACGCAGCCAAGATTTTTGGTGGGATAAAATGAATAGGCGGCCGCGTTACCGAAGCTTCCGAGCTTTCGGTCGTTGAGCGTCGCGCCGACGGACTGTGCGCAATCTTCGACGACAGCCAGTTTGTTCTGTTCAGACAGCTCCATGAGGCTAGGCATGTCGCAGGGATGTCCGAAGATATGGACCGGCACGATCGCCTTGGTGCGCGACGTGATGGCGTCGGCGACTGCTGCAGGGTCAATACAGCGGGTCTCAGGGTGGACATCAACGAAACGCGGCGCGGCCCCCGTCTGTAGGATTGCTTGTGCGGTTGCCGGTGCGGTGAGAGCGGTCGTAATGACCTCATCGCCTGGCGCCACCCCGAGGGCGCGGAGCGCGAGCGCCAAAGCGTCCGTTCCGTTCGCGACGGCCACGCAATGCGCGACGCCACAGAATGATGCGAATTCGGCTTCAAACGCCTCGACATTTGGTCCGAGAACGTAGGCGTTTCCGCTTAGCACCCGGGAAACCGCGTTGTCTATTTCGGATCGAAATCGAGCGATCCGCAGAAACGGCGCGGCTTGCGGTATCATGCGAGCGCAGGCGCTTCGATCAGATGCGGTTGCGGCGTCTGGAAGTAGCAGGTGTCCTCGAAATGCGTCGAAGCGCAGACCATCAGTACGGTCTGCGGCGCGAAATCGCGCAGGACGATGTAGACGCCAGGACGGGTCCAGATTGCGCGCGCCCGCGTTCTCAATCTGATGGACGCGCGCTCTTCACCGTTGTCGACGGCGACGGTCACTGAGCCGGAGATCGGACTGAGAAACAAATCCGCCGATGTGGCGTGCTGGGCGCGGACGATCTTTGGATCGTCCACCGCCATGTAAAAGACCCGCCGCAACGGAAACGGCAAATTGGCGCCGTTCTCAATTGCAACGAGGTCCCCCCGTCCATCGTTAAAAACTGAGAGGTCCCGGATTTCTACGCCGCGTATCATTTCTTCTGTCGTTTCGCCCCAGGGCGGCGCTCACGAAGGTAGAGTACTGATGCCGATTGATGCAAGTCGTTATTGAGATAAATTGTCGAACGGGAATTATTCCTGACTTCGAAGGAAATATAGGCGGTATTCTTCGATCTTATTTCCCAGCCATGATAACATCAACCACTCCGCATCATATAGCAAACTCGACATCTAGCTGCGCCTCTATAATCCGACCACCGAGAAATTAGCGTTTCCCTGAAGATCTAGGCTGATCGCCGCGCCACAGGCGCCGTCCTGGGGGATGCGCGGGCCGGCGGGCTGGCGGGCCGACGCCGCAGCTCTGAGCACCAGTTGTCCTGGAACACAAATGCCTATGGTTGGACGGCCCGAGCGCGGCGGCGCGTTGGTATCTTTGTTGGTACAAATATCTTTCTTGTTGTAAACATTGTGTAATATCAATTTGTTATGTGTTTAATGTGATGCCTTTCCTGGCACAGAAAGGCGTGAACCTTCGACGCGGTCAGCTGCCCATTGGCGTTGGCAGTGGCGTAGCCCTTCCACGTCTTATGGGTGGCGCTCAGTTCCGTCAGGCAATGCGCGTCAGCGCCGCTAAGACCGCCGAGATCGCCCGTCCAGCTTGTCGCCGTCAGGGCGAAATAGCCCGCATGGCTTGGCGTCGCCACCGGCGACGAGGAGACCGGGCCGACGGCCATCCAGTCCGTGCCGTTGCAGAACTGGAGGAGGTGGTAGTCGTTGTTGTAAACCAAGGCCGCCTCGACGCCCGTCGGATTCACGCAACCCGCCGCCGCCGCGCCGGTCATCAACGCGAGCAGAGCCAAACTTTGCAGAACGGTCGTCGCACCGGCCTTAATTGCTCGAAAAGATAACATCGACAAAATAATTGCTTGATTGATAGGACGACGTTGGAAAGGCCACCCCGTTGTAAAACACGTACAAGCCGTTCATATAACCATTGGGTCCACTGACGATGGCATGCAGCGGCCCATTGATTTTCTCTGTATAGAAATCCTGCGACGTATCGCCATCCGCATAGTGATAGCCCGGCGAATAATAGGCGATCACGTAGAGTGTGTTCGCTGCAATCGATACTGGGGAGGCAAAGTTCATCGACTGCCACCCTGAGGCGGTTTCGCCGGTAAAGGCCACCTGCGCAAGCTTCGTCCCGTTGTCCCAGAGAACCCCGACATGCGCGCCTGTGTTCTGACTTGACTTGTAGAGGCGGACGCCGGTGACCTTGCCCGCCACCTCTGAATAGAAAGTCATACCGAGGTTGATAGCCTGGCCGTCGTTGTTGTCCGGGACCGCCGGCACGGCGTTGCCCAAGATCGTGCAGCCTGAGCAGCTGCTATGGGGGCCGCTCGTGAACGCCGCCCAGCCCGATCCGTTGCGCTGTTGTAGACGATCGACCCTTCCGGTCCCGCCGGATTGCTGCAATTCGCGCTGCCCGTCCCGGCCTTTCCGACGGCGAGCCAACGCGCGCCGTTGCAATACTGCAGGACGTGCTGGTCCTTGTTGTAGATCACGACGCCTTCGTCGCGCGTCGGGCCGGCGCACGTCTGCGCATCAGCGGGCAGGGGCCCGCCAAGGCAAGGGCCCATCAGGGTAAGCAGAATAAAGAACTGATGGAGCCGCATTTTTCCCGTTAAGCTGTATCTAAAAACTAAAAGCATCAGGTAATACAAAACTATAGTCGTGATTACAAAGCCTATTCAAGGCGTTTTGGGAGACTATATCTTACAAAACAGAAATTAACTTATGAATAATGGCAGTGCTGTATAATCTCCCTATAAGGGGAAGCATAATGCAAGATATTATTCACGCGGTGCTTCAGTATTACGGTCTCGACTGGTTATCCATGACGACGGGACTAGCAGGGTCATTCATGATTTCAAATCGCGACAAGCGCGGCTTTATTCTCAGCGGCATGAGCTGCATCTGCGGTTTGTCGGTGGCGATCCTCTCGGGCCAGACGGGCTTCATCGCCTACAACGCCATTCTTATCAGCATCATGTGCCGCGGCTTCCTCAACTGGGATAAAGCCCAGCCCCAGCCCGTCCGGCGCCAGAGCCATAAGGCCCGGTCCCTACTGATGGAAGTCCGAGCCGCGCCCCGCGAAAGGCCGCGGGCGGCCTCCTGTCCTGTAGCCCATCTCGCCGTCACATCCTTAGACCCGTACGCCTTCAAGGTGCACAAGTTTGACAGAGCTGGAGGAACGGTGTACGCTTTAAGGGTGTACGGATTTTGAGAGGGAGGTTCGCCATGCCCCGCGCCACTGTCGAAGATAATAGAAGAATGAGCCTGCGGGTGTCGCCGGAGGCGAAATCACGCATTGCACGCGCGGCCGCGCTCAAACACGCGGACCTGACTAATTTCGTGACGCAGGCCGCGCTCCGCGAAGCGGATGCCGTTATTGCCGAGGCCGAGCGCATCAGATTGTCCGAGCGCGATTGGATGCGCGTTATGGCGCTGCTGGACAACCCGCCGCCGCCGAATGAAAAACTCCGTGCCGCCGCCAAGGCTCTGCCGAAGTCGATATGACACTCCCGAATTGGCATGAGGAGCCGATCAGCAGGGCGCATGATCGGAAGAGTTTCGATTGTGACGATGCCGATCTAAACGAATTCCTCCAAAAGCACGCGCGCCAAAACCACGAGAACGGCAGCTCGAAAACCTTCTGCGCGATCGACGATGCAAATCCGGCGCGCGTGCTTGGCTTCTATAGCCTTACGCCGGCGTCCATACCCTATGACGATTTGCCCGATCCCTTGAAGAAAGGCCAACCGCGTCACGACGCAGGCGGATTCCTGCTCGCGCGGCTGGCGACGGCAAAAGAGCTGCAGGGGCAGGGCCTCGGCGGCCAGCTCCTGCTTGCCGCTGGCAAACGCTGCCTGCGCGTTGCGGAGGAAGGCGGCGGCGTGATGATGGTCATCGACGCCAAGAACGATCGGGCGGCTAAATGGTATGAAAGCTACGGCGCGCTGCGCTTGCAGGATAGCCCCATGACATTGGTGCTGCCGCTAAAGACAATCAGGGCGATCCTCGAAGAAGTCGGCCATCTCTAGCCGCGCCCAAGCAAACACGATCGGGCTGAAAGGAGAGCGGAGGGGCCTCCGGTGCCGTCGGAGAGCGCGACGCCGTCGTTAGAGTTCGACGCCCGTGCGTTCCGCGATCTGCTTCCTCATGAAGCCCTTCGCCAAGTCCTTCAGAAGGTCGGGGGTCCATCCTCCGGCCGCCAAAGCTCCCTCTTTCGTTTTCTTCCAGACAATGGGATCTCGAACCGAATCAAGGAAATCATGGCCTTCCCATGTGAGGCCTTTGACGCAATAGAGCCCTGCTGATCCCTTGCTCTCGATCTCAATGAAGTTCGCTTGCTCCAGGAGGTCGAGATGTCCGATCAGGCGCTCGGATTCTTCGGCGCTGAGAGGCGCGTCGAGCGTCACGCCCAAGATATGCGCATCGTCGGTCGAAAGGGTTTCAAAGCGGCTTTCCCCCCTCTCGATTTTCAAGAGGAGTTCACGAATAAAATCCATGTCCCGCTTCATTGGATACTCCCAGAAGAACTACGACCGTCGAGGCGCTTCTCCCCACCGACGGTTACAGCGGGAAGCCTGGCGTTCGTGGACGACCATCCCCTCTCGTCAAATCCAGCTCGGGAAGGCAGTCCTCGCGGACGATGCGGCCGGCATGGGGGATTCTTCATCGCGATGTGTCTGGCCGGGTGCGTTCACGGATGAATCTCGGCTGCAGCTTTGGATGGCGCGCGCGGCCGGACTTCGACGGAAACCCCGACTTCCTGCCCCAATGCGCCAAGGATCGCCGCAAGCCGCTCGATGCTGAACCGTTGAATGTTCGCGCGGCGGATACGGGTAAAGTCAGCATGATTGATGCCGGTTTCCTGTTCGGCCTTGCGGGTGGACCATTGCCGCGCATCGAGCACTTTCATGATCTCGGCGGCCCGCACAGCCTTTGCATGGCGCAGGTCCGCGTCGGGATAGCCAAAATCACGGAAGACGTTTCCGCTACCGCGGATCAGTTCGAAATCGTCGTCGTGGCCGGTCATCGTAATTCCTCCTTGAAGCGTTTGAGGCGTTCGCGGATCAGGTCTATTTCTGCTTTTGGCGTGGCGATTCCAGACTTTGATTTTTCTGGAATGCGTGAATGACCCATGATCCACGGCCAATGAATTGGTCCACCCTGAGGTATGTCTTTAGGCAGACTGGAGGACCAAAATGCCGAGGAAGCATCACAAGCCGGAAGAGATCGTCGCGAAGCTGCGCCAAGTCGATGTG
>Ga0153954_1000886_pt1 | contig 19351 bp, 16 predicted proteins | sample TSFL038MetaG_FD_102277 | JGI IMG/M metagenome (GOLD analysis project Ga0153954, IMG submission 102277) | Attine ant fungus gardens microbial communities from Florida, USA - TSFL038 MetaG | ecosystem: Host-associated > Fungi > Mycelium > Unclassified | place: USA: Florida, Wekiwa Springs State... | reverse complement strand
GATGTCGACGCCCCCCTACATCGAGCTGCACGCCCACTCGGCGTTCTCCTTCCTCGACGGCGCCTCGAACCCGGGCGAGCTGGCGGAGGCCGCGGCGAAGCTCGGCTACCCGGCGATGGCGCTGACCGACCACGACGGCATCTGGGGCTCGATGGAGTTCGCCCGCCGCGCCATCGAACTCGACCTCCGTCCGATCACCGGCGCCGAGCTGACCGTGCGCCTTTCCCATGACCCCGCCGTCGATGGGCCGAAAAACCACGATATGGCGCACTTTTCGGCCCATCAACAGGGAGGGGTTGGGGGAACTGTGACGGGGGTGGGGCATCTGACGCTGCTGGTGGAGGACGGGGTGGGGTATCGGAACCTGTGTCGGCTGCTTACGGCGGCGCACTCGCACACGCGGGACAACGCGGCGCGGGCGGCGGAACCGGCCTGGACGACGCTCGCGGAGGTGGAGCGGTATGCGGAGGGGCTCGTGTGCCTCTCCGGGTGCGCGCGGGACGGGGCGCTCGCGGGGGCCTTCGAACGCGGTGACACGGCGCTCGGCGAGCGGCTCGGGCGGCGCCTCCTCGCCGCCTTCGGCCCGGACCGCTTCCGGGTCGAGCTGCAACGGCCCTACTGGCGCCACGACCGGGCGCGCAACCGCTGGCTGGCGCTGCTCGCGGAGCGGCTCGGCGTGCCGACCGTCGCCACCGGCAACGTCCACGCCCACGCCCGCTCGCGCTCCCACCTCCAGGACGTGCTGGTGGCGGTCGGCCTGAACGAGACGCTGGAGTCGAGCGAGCCGCGCCGGCGTGGTAACTCGACCTCGGCGCTCGCCGCGCCCGACGCGATGGCGGCCCGCTTCGCCGCGCACCCCGACGCGGTCGCCGAGACCGTCCGCCTCGCCGAGCGCCTCACCTTCGACCTCACCACCGACCTCGGCTACCGCTACCCGCAGGAGGAGGGCGCCGACCGCAAGCTCGCCGAGCTCTGCCGCGGGCGGCTGGACGTGAGCTACCCCGCCGGCCCAGAACGCCGCAAGGCCGAGGCGAGGCTCGACCAGGAGCTGGCGACGATCCGCAAGCTCGACCTCTCCGCCTTCTTCCTGCTCCACCACCGCCTGCTCGAGCTCGCCCGCGAGGTCGCGTTCGAGGTGCGCGGACGGGAGACCGCCCGGGCCCTGATGCCGCCCGGGCGCGGGCGCGGCTCGAGCGTCAGCTCGATCGTCTGTTACCTGACCGGCCTCTCCCACATCGACCCGGTGAAAGCGGGGCTCTTCGCCGGTCGCTTCCTCAACGCCGAACTCGTCCCCGACGGCTCGCGCTCGATGCCCGACATCGACCTCGACTTCCCCCGCGACATCCGCGAGGTGCTCATCCCCCGCGTCCACGAGGTCTACGGCGCGGACCGCTCCGCCCTCGTCGCCGCCTTCCCCACCTACCGGCCGCGCGGCGTCATCCGTGACCTCGGCAAGGCGTTCGGCCTGCCGCCGGAGGAGATCGAGAAGGTCGCCGGGGTGGTCGGCTTCCACGACTCGGCCGCGGAGATGGAGCGCGACGTCACCGCCGCGATCGGCAAGGAGCGCGCCCGCTCGCGCCGCTGGCGGGCGCTGCTGGAAGTGGGAAAGGAAGCGCTCCGCCTGCCCCGTCACGCTTCCCAGCACTCCGGCGGGATGGTGATCTCCACCACACCGTTGGTCGACGTCTGCCCGATCGTGCCGACCGCGATGGAGGGGCGCCAGATCATCCAGTGGGACAAGGACTCCTGCAACGACGCGGGCCTCCTGAAGATCGACCTGCTCGGCCTGGGGATGCTCTCGGCGATCGAACGTTGCGTCGACGAAATCGAAGCGGCGGAGGGGAAGCCGATCGACCTGTCGCGGATCCCGCTCGACGACGAGGAGACCTTTGCGTCGATCCAGCGGGCCGAGACGACCGGCGTCTTCCAGATCGAGAGCCGCGCCCAGATGCAGATGCTGCCCCGCACCCACCCCGAGACCATCGACGACCTCACCGTCCAGGTGGCGCTGGTCCGACCCGGGCCGATCCAGGGCGGCGCCGTCCACCCCTACATCGAGCGCCGCAAGCGCCGGCGCCGGGACCCGAACTGGCCGATTCCCTACGAGCACCCGTCCCTGGAGGGGCCGCTCGAGGACACGCTGGGGACGATCGTCTACCAGGAGCAGGTGCTGGAAGTGGCGAAGGCGTTCGCCGGCTTCACCGCCGCCCAGGCCGAGGGCCTGCGCCGCGCGATGAGCCGCAAGCGCACCGAGGACGAGATCGAGCGCTACCACCAGGCCTTCGTCGTCGGGGCGCGGGAGACGCGGGGGGCGCCGCCGAAGCTGGCGGAGGAGATCTGGGAGAAGATCCAGGGCTTCGCCGGCTTCGGCTTCCCGAAGGCCCACTCGGCGGCGTTCGGCCTGCTCGCCTACCAGTCGGCCTGGCTGCGGGTGAAGCATCCGGCGGCCTTCCTCTGCGGGCTGCTGAACGAGCAGCCGATGGGCTTCTACCCGCCCGACGCCCTGGTCCACGAGGCGGCCCGGCGCAAGGTCCGCGTCGCCGGCGTCGACGCCAACCGCAGCCACGTCCTCTGCCACGTCGAATCGCCGTTCCGGCGCGGCGAGCCGGAGGGGACCCCGGGCGGCACGGTGGTGCGGATCGGCCTCGGCTACGTGAAGGGCGTGCGCAAGGAGGAGATGGAGGCGTTGGTCGCCGAGCGCGAGCGCGGCGGTCCCTACCGCGGCATCGCCGAGCTGGCGTCACGCTCCGGGGTCGGCCTGCCGAGCCTCGAGAAGCTGGCCTGGGCGGGGGCCCTCGACGAAGTGCCGCTGGGCGCCGAGGAGGAACGGCGGCGGGCCCTCTGGCGGGTCGGCGTCACCGGCAACGGGCGCCGGAGCGGGGGCCGGGCGACGCAGCTCTCCCTGCCGATGGAGCCGGCCGAGCCGCCTCCCCTGGAGCGGCTCGGCGAGTGGGGCGAGGTGATCGCCGATTATCGCTCGACCGGGATGGTCCTCGGTCGCCACCCGATGGAGCTGATGCGCCCCGACCTCGGGGCGGGGCTGACGAGCAGCGTCGAGCTCGAGGCGGTCGACGACGGGGCGCCGGTCGAGGTGGCGGGGATGGTCGTCGCCCGCCAGCGCCCGGAGACCGCGAAAGGGATCGTCTTCATGACGATCGAGGACGAGGTCGGCATCGTCAACCTGATCGTCCCCGCGGGCGTCTACGACCGCCGCCGCGCCGTGGTCCGCGCCGCGCCCCTGGTCCGCGCCCGCGGCAGGCTCGAGCGGCGCGAAGGGACGACCAACGTCCTCGTCGCCGCGATCGAGGAGCTGGAGCGCGAGCCGGCCGGCGCGCGCCGCGGCGAGAAGGTCCCGGCGCGGGCGCCCACCCGGGCCCGCCGGAGCCGGCGCGAACCGGAGCGGCGGCCACCGTCGCGCCGCGAGCGCGAATTCGTCGTCGCCGAGCTACGCGCGGTCGCGCCCAGCGGGCACAGCTTCGGGCGGCGAGGATGAGCCGCGTTCGCAGTTATCCGCGCTATCCGCGGCTTAGTGCGAACTCACCTGCGGGCGGGTCAGCTGCGGGCGACCCGGGCCGCCTCGTCGCTGCCGACGTAGGGGGCGAGGGTGAACTCGGTCAGGTCGGGGAGGAGCGACTCGAGCTCCTCGGTCTGGCCGGCGACGATGCGGCGCGAGACCAGCGAGACCATGCCGCCGACCAAGGCTTCCTCGGTCGAGTCGGAGAGGTGGTCGAGGACGGCCTTGGAGCGGCCCTCGCGACCGCGGGCGATGTAGGGGAGGAAGGTCTGCACGGCGGCGTCGTAACGGTCGACGACGACCGGGCCGGCGACCAATGCCTCGACCATCACCAGCCGCGCCAGGTTCGGTTCGGCGGCGAGGAAGGCGAGCATCGCCGCGATCCCGGCGCGGGTCGCGGATGCCCAGTCGTCCTCGCCGTTGAAGGCCTCCTCGACCCGCTCGCGCAGCTGCTCGGTGACCGTGTCGAAAGCCGAGACGAAGCACTCGTCCTTGCCGTCGAAGTGCTCGTAGAAGGTGCGCCGCGAAACCGCCGCGTGCCGGGTGATATCGGCGATCGTGGTGCCGCCGTAGCCTTTTTCGGCGACCGCCTCGGCGAGACCGGCGATCAGCCGCTCGCGCTGGTTGTGGACGACGAAGTCGCGCGGCAGCCCGTGGCGGCCGGGCGGAAGGCGCGAAAGCTCCGGCGGGTACTCGGCAGCGTCGGCTGGATCAAGAGCCACGGGGCGACCATACCTACGGCTACAGCTTGGCGGTCGCCCGCTGGGCGGACTTGGCCCCTATGTAGGGGGTCAAGGCGAAATCGACGAGGTCGGGGAGGAGGGCCTCGATCTGCGCGGCTTCGCCGAGGACGATCCGCTGGTAGATGACCCAGAAGATGCCGCCGGCGATCGTCTCCTCCAGTGTGTCGGGGAGGTTCTCGCCGTGCGCGGAGGCCTCGCGGCCGAGGCGCAGCAGCGGCACGAACGCCTGCAGCGACTCCTCGTAGCGTTCCTGCGCGGCCTCGCCGGCGGAGAGCGCCTCGACGATGCAGGTGCGGGCGAGGGCGGGCTCGCTCGCCACGTATTTGAGGAAGGCGCCGAGCCCGGCGGCGAGGCGCTCCTCCCAGACCTCCACCTTCTCGCCCGCCTCGACGACACGCCGCAGCGCTTCCTCGACCGCGTAGTCCTGGGTGGCGAGGAAGCAGTCTTCCTTCGAGGCGAAGTTGTCGTAGAAGGTGTTGCGGGCGATCCCGGCGCGGCGCACGATGTCGGCGACGGTCACGGCGCGGTAGCCGCGGTCCATGGTCTCCTCGGCGAGGGCATTGACGATCCGAGCGCGCTGATGGCGGGCGATGAACTCACGCGAGAGGCGCTGGCGGCCGGGGGGCGGTCGCATCGAGGTCCGTTGGGCCACGACAGGACGGTACCGGAACTGATTCAACTTCAACTTGGGCTTTGTTGAGTGCAGGAGCCGGCTCCGGCGGTGCGATCAGCCGCGGCTTCCGGCGTCTGGGCCGGGCTCGGGATCCGCGGGAGCGCCGTGGCGACCCGCGCCCGCGGCGAAGCGCGAGGCGCCGCGGGCGGCCGTCGCGAGCGTCTCGCGGCCGAGCCGGTGCTCCAGCGCGAGGCCGTCGACGAGCGGCATGCCGAGGCCCTCGATCGCTGCCCGACGGTCGGCCAGCATCGTCTCCTGGGGGAAGGCGGCGAGCGCCTCGGCGAGCTCGAGCGCCCGTTCGAGGTGCGCGCCCGGCGCGGTGAGCGCGGTGAGGAGGCCGATCCGCTCCGCCTCCGCGGCGTCGACGGCGCGGCCGGTGAGGATCAGGTCGAGCGCCCGCCCGAGCCCGACCACGCGCGGCAGCCGCTGGGTCCCGCCGTCGATCAACGGCACCCCCCAGCGGCGCTCGAAGCAGCCGAAGGTCGAGGTCGGCGTCGCCAGCCGCAGGTCGCACCAGAGCGCCAGCTCGAGCCCGCCCGCCAGGCACCAGCCGTCGATCGCGGCGATCGTCGGCTTCGACGCGGCGAGCCGGCTGAAGCCCATCGGCCCGGCCTCGTGGTCGACTTCGAGGTCCATCGCCTTGAGGTCGGCGCCCGCGCAGAACGCCTCTCCCCCGGCCCCAGTCAGGACCAATGCCCGGGCGCCGTCGTCGGCCTCGAAGCGCGCGAGCCCCTCGCGCAGCGCCCGCGCGGTCGCGGCGTCGACGGCGTTGCGGCGCTCCGGCCGGTCGATCGTCAGCACCGCGGCGGCGCCGATGCGCTCGTAGCGAACCCCATCCCCCACGCGGGGATCGTCCCACAGCGGGATCGGGCGGGCTAGTCGCGGCACCAAACAACTCGCGGGGGAGTGCTCGCGACGCCCGGCTCCCGCAATCGCGATGCGCCCCGGTCGCCGGCCGCGGGAGGGCAGGGTCCCCACGACCACCGGGAACGCTAGGCGGCGCCCCGGACGTTCGGCGGACATCCGGGCTCCGCCTTCGGATACCCGCCGAGGCGCTTCCATTCCGCGGGGCGCGCGGTTAGGGTGCTCGCGGGATGAACGGAGGATCCGAGGCGTCCGCTCGAAGGGCGCGGCGCAACGTGGTCCTGACGGCGGCGATCGCCGGGCTCGGCGGCCTGCTCTTCGGCTACGACACCGGGATCATCGCCGGCGCCCTGCTGTTCATCAAGGGCGACTTCGACCTCGGCAGCTTCGCCCAGGGCCTGGTCGTCGCCGCGGTGCCGATCGGCGCGGTCGGCGGCGCCGCGATCGCCGGGCCCGCCGCCGACACCTACGGCCGCCGGCTGATGATCCTGATCTCCGCCCTCGTCTTCATCGTCGGCGCCCTGGGGAGCGCGGCCGCGCCGGGGCTCGGCGTCCTCGTCGTCGCCCGCGTGGTGATCGGCGTCGCGATCGGCCTCGCCTCGGCGGCCGCCCCCGTCTACATCTCCGAGGTGGCGCCGCCGGAGAGCCGCGGTCGCCTGGTCAGCTTCTTCCAGCTGGCGGTGACGATCGGGATCCTCGTCGCCTACCTGGTCGGGCTCGCCTTCAACGGGATCGAAGGCTGGCGCTGGATGCTCGGACTCGGCTGCGTGCCGGCGCTGGCGCTCGCGATCGGCATGCTGCGGATGCCGCAGAGCCCGCGCTGGCTGGTGATGAAGGGCGACGACTACGCGGCCCGCGCGGTGCTGGCGAAGATCCGCGTCGACGACCCCGACACGATCGACCGCGAGCTGGAGGAGATCGAGGAGTCGGTGGCGAGCGACGCCAAGCCGGGCGCCTGGTCGGACCTGCTGAAACCGGCGGTGAAAGCGGCGCTGGTGGTCGGCATCGGGCTGGCGATCCTGCAGCAGGTGACCGGGATCAACACGGTCATCTACTACGCGCCGACGATCATCGAATTCACCGGCGTCAACTCCTCGGCGGGCTCGATCCTCGCCGCGGTCGGGGTGGGGATCATCAACGTCGCCATGACCCTGGTGGCGATCCGCCTGCTCGACAAAGCGGGCCGCCGCACCCTGCTGATGGTCGGCGTCTCCGGGATGGTGATCTCGCTGGTCGCGCTCGGCGGTGCATTCGTCGGCGGCGGCGGCTCGACCCTCTCCTCGGTCGTCGCGATCGTCAGCCTGATGACCTACGTCGCCTCCTTCGCGATCAGCCTCGGGCCGATCTTCTGGCTGCTGAACGCGGAGATCTACCCGCTCGGCGTGCGCTCGAAGGCGGCCGGGCTGGGGACGATGGCGAACTGGACCTTCAACTTCATCGTCTCGCTGACCTTCCTGCTGCTGATCGAAGCGCTCGGGCGGGCGGGCGCCTTCTGGTTCTACGCCGCGATCGGCGTGCTGACGCTCTGGTTCTGCTGGGAGTTCGTGCCGGAGACGAAGGGCAAACCGCTGGAGGAGATCGAGGCGGAGTTCGAGGCGCGGGCGGCGGCCCACTCGGCCCCGTCGACTCCCGCGCGGCCTGCCTAGCGCGCGCAGGTACCCTTGACCGATGCGCGTTGACGCGATCATCGCCGGCAAGCGGCCGACCTTCTCCGTCGAGTTCTCCCCGCCCCGCTCCGCCGAGGGCGAGAAGGCGCTGTTCGAGACCGCGCGGCAGCTGCGCGAGCTGGAGCCCGACTTCGTCTCGGTGACCTACGGCGCCGGCGGCTCGACCCGCGACGGCACGGTGGAGATCACGCGGGCGCTGAAGGACGAGCTCGGCTTCGAGACGATGGCCCACCTCAGCTGCGTCGGCGAGACGGCCGCGGGGCTCGCGGCGACGCTCGACAAGATCGCCGCGGCGGGGATCGAGAACGTCTTCGCGCTGCGCGGCGACCCGCCGCGCGGGCAGAGCGACTTCGAGCAGCCGGAAGGTGGGCTCGGCAGCGCCGCCGAGCTGACCCGCTTCATCGAAGAAGGCCCCTGGAACTTCGCCCTCGGCGGCGCCTGCTTCCCGGAGGTCCACCCGGAGGCGCCCGACCTGGAGACCGATCTCGCCTACCTGAAGCAGAAGGTCGAGGCCGGCGCCTCCTTCCTCACCACCCAGCTCTTCTTCGACAACCAGGCCTACTTCGACTTCGTCGCCGCGGCGCGCGCGGTGGGGATCGAGGTGCCGATCCTGGCCGGGGTGATCCCGGTCGGCAGCTTCGCCCAGACGAAGCGGATCTGCGAGCTCTGCGAAGCGTCGATCCCGGCGCCGCTGGAAGCGGCGTTCGAGGCGGCGGGGGACGATCCGGAGCGCGAGTTCGAGCTCGGCGTCGCCTACGCGGCCCAACAGTGCTCGGAGCTGCTGATCGCGGGCGCGCCGGGGATCCACTTCTACGCGCTGAACCGGGCGCCGGCGACGCGGGCGGTGCTGGGCGCGCTGAAGGCCTCGAAGCCGTGGGAGCGGACCCGCGGCGACGCCGCGAGCCTCGCCGGCCGGATCGGCTGACCCGCCCTCAGGGGGCGCGGTATGCGGGGAAGAACCCGCCCGCGTCGCGCTCGCCGGAGAGTGCCGCGTAGCGCTCGCGGTCGCAGACGATCTCGGAGGTGCGCCAGGCGAGCGTGCGGTTGGCGAAGCCGCGCTTGAACTCCTCCAGCGCGTCGCCGGCGCTGATGCCGCCGCCGAGGTTGAGCGGCAGGTCGAGCTCGTTCGCGTGCTGGATCAGGCGGGCGAGGACGTTCTTCATCGGCGAGTCCGCGAGGTGCGAGTCGGCGCTGCCGCTCAGGTAGTAGTGAAGGTAGCCGTCGCTGACGCAGGCGATCGAGGCGGCGACGGCCGCGCCCTCGGGGTCGGCGGCGAGCGCGAGCCAGGTGCGCTCGGCGCCGAGGACACGGTCGAAATAATCGGCGCCGAAGAAGTAGTGCGGCGCCGCGTGCGTGCGGCGCATGGTCTGCTCGTAGAGGTCGAGGAAGGCGGCGCGCTCCTCCGCGCTCGTCTCCTCGCCGGGGATCAACTCGACCGCGTAGCCGGCCTCGAGGTTGCGGCGGACCTGGCGGCGGTCGGTCGGTCGGCTCTTCGGCTTCAGCGCCGGGTCGTGGATCTGGACGACGTTGCGCTCGGTCGAGCCGGCGAGCGGCACCAGGTCGAGCCGGTGGCGGACGAAGACCGAGACGAGCCCGGTACGGGAGAAGTCGACCGCGGCAGGATCGAGCCCCCCCGTCTCCCCCCCCAGCGCGCCGTCCCCCCCCGGTGAGTTCGCACTTATCGTCGCTATCCGACGATTACTGCGAACGCGCTCGGGGAGGTCGGCGCCGACGACGGTGAAGCCCGGGTAGCCGTAGGGGGAGACCGCGTCGCGGTCGGGGCCATCGCCGATCGGGCGGACGATCAGCGGCGCCAGCAGCTCGGCGCCCTCGGTCTCGATCCGCAGGGTGTGGGTGACGGCCTCGGCGGCGAGGAAGTCGGCGCTGCGGAAGAACTCGCTCGGGTGGCCGTCGACTCCGCCGCCCGCCGCGGCGCCCCCGTCCTCGATCAGCTGCGCGAGGGGCCTAGCCACCGAACAGGTCCGCGGTGGCGGCGCGGAACTCGTCGGGGAGGACGCCCCAGACCTCGCAGTCGTCGGGCGGCTCTCCGTCGCGCGCGAGGTGGGCGCGCATCGTCCCCTCGTGCTTCCAGCCCTGGCTGGCGACGGTCTTCTTGGCGACCACGTTGCGGGCCGGGATGCGCCCGTAGACGCGGTGGGCGCCGAACTCGTCGAAGGCCTTCTTGATCGTCAGCGCCTCGGCCCGCCGCCCGACGCCCTTGCCCCGCACGTCGTCGCCGATCAGCGCGCCGAGCTCCGGCGCGGTCTGGCGGAAGAGCCCGTAGAGGGCGGTGAAGCCGACCGGCTCGTCGTAGCCCTCGACCAGGATCGCGAACTTGCGGTCCTCGCCGGAGTCGTCCATCGCCCGCCTGGTCCACGCCTCGGCCTGCTCGAGCGAGAAGCCGTCGCGCTGCTCCATCAGCGATTTGGTCGCCTCCGGGTTGTTGAACCAGCGGTGGACGGCGGGCGCGTCGCCCTCCTCGAACCGCCGCAAAGACACATTGGGCAGATCGCTCACCCGCCACACCCTACCCATCATGTTGATGGGCCGAAAAGTGCGCTATATCGTGGTTTTTCGGCCCATCAACGTCAGTCGGGGGAGAGGCCGTGGCCGGTGGCGACCAGCCAGAGGGTTTTGGCGAGGATCCGGAGGTCGAGGCGGGGGCTGCGGTGGTCGGCGTACCAGGCGTCGAGCTCGACCCGCTCCTCCCAGGGGATGCCGGCGCGGCCCTGGACCTGGGCCCAGCCGGTGATGCCGGGGAGGACGTCGAAGCGGCGGTGCCGGGCGAGCGAGAAGTGGTCGACGTGGGCGGCGAGGGCGGGGCGGGGGCCGACGATCGCCATCTCGCCGCGCAGGACGTTGACCAGGTTGGGGATCTCGTCGAGCGAGGTGCGGCGGAGGAAGCGGCCGGAGCGGGTCACCCGCGGATCGCCCTGGAGGACGGCGGTGCCGACCCCGACCGGGTCGGAGCCTTCCCGCATCGTCCGCAGCTTCAGCATCTCGAAGGGGCGCTCGCCCTCCCCCACCCGCCGCTGGCGGTAGAGGACCGGGCCGCGGCTGTCGAGCTTGATCCAGATCGCCGCGGCGAGCAGGACCGGCGCGAGGACGACGAGCCCGAGCGCGGCGAGCAATTTATCGACAGATCTAGGCATGGCTCCGGTGCGTCACCGAGTTCCGGCCGCCTTCTCCCAGCGCCCACCGGAGCCGTGGCGCAGGCGGTCCCAGAGGCCGAGGACGATCGAGGCCTGGGTGAGGACGTAATAACGGGCGATCCGCACGATGGCGTCGTCGGCGAGGCGGTTCGAGAGCACCGCCGCGCCGAGCAGCGCGACCTGCGCGATCAGGGTCAGGTAGTAGAACCAGCCGCTCCCCAGCAGCACCAGGTTGGCGAGGAGGACGAGGACGTGGAGGAACGGCGTCGCGTACCGGAGCAGCCGGTGCGAGAGGAGCTCGAAGGCGAAGAGCGGCGGGTAGCCGCGCGGGTCGAGCATCCCTTCGCCGACGACGATGTCCCAGAGGCCGACCATCATCCGGCGTTTGCGGGCGAACTCGCCCTCGATCGTCGGCACCATCTTCTCCTCGGCGCGCGCCGCCGGCGCGTAGAGCGAGCGCAGGCCGCGCTTGGCGAGGAGGAAGGGGAAGCTCAGGTCGTGGCTGCCCGACGGTGGCAGGGCCTCGTAAGCGGAGCGGCGCACCGCGTAGATCGCGCCGTTGCCGGCGGTGATCCCGGCCAGCTCGGACTCCATCGCGCGGATCGCCATCTCGTAGCGCCAGTAGGCGCCCTCGAGGTTGTCGCCCTCGGGGTCGAGGAAGCGGACCTGGCCGCAGACGTAACCGACGCGCTCGTCGGCGAACGGGGCGAGCAGGCGGCCGAGCGCGTCGGGCGCCCACTCGGCGTTGGCGTCGGAGAAGGCGAGGAACTCGCCGTCGGCTTCGGCAACCGCTTCGTTCAAGGCGACGACCTTGCCGCCGGGCGGGAGCTCCAGCACGAGGTCGGCGCCCGCGGCGCGCGCCCGCTCGGCGGTGGCGTCGGTGGAGCCGTCGTCGGCGACGATGATCTGCAGCAGCTCGCGCGGCCAGTCGAGGCGGAGCGCGTTCTCGACTTTCGCCGCGATCACCTCCTCCTCGTCGTAGGCGGGGACGATGATCGACACCAGCGGCGGTTCCCCGGGCGCGGTGCCGGTGCCGAGCGTGCGCGGCGCCTTCGGCCCGCCCATGGCTTCGCGGCCGCGGCGCCCGGAGACGAGCGCCCGCAGCACGAACGGGTAGCCGACCTGGGCGTAGACGATCGCCAGGCCGCAGACCCAGAAGACGATCGCGGCGAGCGTGGTCACGGGCGGCCCGCCAAGAGCTCTTCGTACAGCGCCAGGGTGAGGCGGGCGGCCTCGTCCCAGGAGTAGGGACCGGCGGCGGCGGCGCGGGCGGCGGCGGCCAGCTCCTCGCGGGCGGCGGGGTCGTCGACCAGCTCGCGCAGCGCGATCGCGAGCGCGGCGGTGTCGCCGGGGGGGACGAGCCGCGCCGCGCCGGTGTCGGCGACCTCGGGGAAACCGCCGACCGCGCTCACCACCATCGGCTTGCCGAAGGCGAGGCCGGTGTAGAGGACGCCGGAGTGCTCGGCGTCGAGATAGGGCAGGGCGATGACATCGGCGCGCCCGAAGATCGCCGGGATCTCGGCATCCTCGACGAAGCGGGTGACGAAGCGGACCTTGGCGCCGGTGAGCGCGGCGGCCTCGTGCAGGGGCTCGACCGACATCCGCGGGTTACCGACGATCCAGAGCTCCGCCCCGCCGACCTCGGTGAATGCCTCGAGCAGGTTCTCGAGGCCCTTGTAGGGGCGCAGCAGGCCGAAGGAGAGGACGACCGGGCCCTCGGCGCCCTCCAGCTCCTCCGGCAGCGGCTTCTCCTCCGGCAGGCGGGTCAGGTAGTCGAAGGCGCCGTGCGGGATCACCCGCACCCGCTCGGCGGGGAGCCCGACCTCGTCGCGGAGGCGGGCGGCGCCGTGCTCGGAGTGGGCGACGACGGCGTCCATCGCGCCGAAGACCTTGTGGGCGGCGCGGGCGGCGCGCCGGCTCGCGTTCGGGGGGAGGATGTAGTGGGCGGTCATCACCCGCGGACGGGTCGGCGGCAGGAGGCGGCGATCGAGCCCCGGCAGCGTCAGCCACTGGTAGTGGACAAGGTCGGCGTCGGTCGGCGCGCGGCGGAAGGCGAGCATGTCGCGCAGGTGCTCGGCGCCCTTGAAGGGTAGGCGGGCCGAGGAGGAGAGCCCGCGCGAGGCGGTGCGCTGGTAGAAGCGCTCGTCGACCGCGTAGCCCTCGGCCTCGGGGACAGGGCCGTAGAGGAACTTGGTCGTGACCAGCTCCACCTCGGCCCCGGCGCGCGCGAGCGCCGCCGCAAGCGCGCGGTCGTAAGGCGGCGTAAAAGCAGATGGGTCGACTAGCTGGACTTTCATCTCATGTTGATGGGCCGAAAAACCCTCTATATCGTGGTTTTTCGGCCCATCAACACCGGGGATTATCGTGGGGGGCTTGGACCCGGAGCTCTCCTACTGCGTCGTGAACACGAACGGGCGGGCCTATCTGCTCGCCTGCCTGGCCGCGATCGAGGCGACGCACCCGGCCGGGGTCGCGCGCGAGGTCCTCGTCCTCGACAACGCCTCGACCGACGGCTCCGCCGAGGCGGTGCGGGCGCTGGGCGGGGACGCCCGGCTGATCGAGCTGGAGCGGCGGGCGGGGAAGGCGGCGAACGACTCGCTGCTGATGGAGCGCGCCCGGGGGCGCTACTGCCTGCTGCTGAACGAGGACTCCGAGCTGAAGCCGGGGACCGCGGCGGTCCTGATGGCCGCGCTCGACGCCGACCCGCATGCCGCCGCCGCGACCCCGCAGCTGCTCGACGCGGGCGGTGCCCCCTACCCCTGCGCCTGGCGCTTCCCCGGCGTCGGCACCGCGCTCGCCGGGGCGTTCTTCCTGCACCGGTGGCTCACCGTGCAGAGCACCGGCAAGGCGACCCGGCGGGTCGACTGGGCGCAATCGAGCGCCCTGATGGTCCGCCGCGAGGCCGCCGCGCAGGTCGACTTCATGGACCCCGACTTCTTCGTCTACTACGACGAGTGCGACTTCGCCAAGCGGCTCGCCGCGGCGGGATGGCACGAGCTCTTCGTCCCCGGTGCCGCCGCCGTGCACCACGACCAGCTCGCGACCGACCTCACCGCGGGCCTGCCGCGGATCGTCGAATTCCACCGCAATCGCGACCTCTACATGCGCAAGCACGGCGGCCGCCTCGCGGCGCTCGCGGTCCGCGGCCTCACCGCCTGGGCCTACGCCCTGCGCGCCCTCGCGGCGACCGTCATCCCCGGCCAACCCGCGGACATATACCGCACACACGCGCGGCAGGCACTCTTCCCGGCGCGGGGCACCGGGTTACGCGAGCGGGCCGAAGCGGCGCGCGAGGCCCGCTAGTCGACCTTGGACTCGACCTTGGCGGGCTTCTCGGCGGAGTCGCCCGTGATGCCGGCTTTGAACTCGCGCATGCTGCGACCGAGGCCGCGCCCCGCCTCCGGCAGGCGCTTGGGGCCGAGCACAAGCAGCGCGATGATCGCGACGATGGCGATCTCGAGGGGTCCGATCTGGGAGAACATTCCATGCAGTATGGACTACCTCGAAGGGGCGAAGTAAAAATTCAGTCTCGGCACTTAGAAGCGGGAGTCTTCGTCGATGCGCTCGGCTTCGTAGAGCTCGCCCGGGTCGGCGTCGATGGCGGCGGGGCGGGAGCGCAGGGCGGCGAAGGTTGCGGCCAGCTCGGCGGGATGGCGGAGGCGGGACAGCCAGCCGCGCTCTTCGGCGGTGAAGAAGCCGGTCGCGAAGAGGGCTGCGGGGTAGAGGAGGCCGAGGGCGAGGCGGGCGACGAAACCGAGGAAGCCGGAAGCCGGGAGGAGCAGCTCACCGAGGGCGATCAGGGCGGCGGCGGTGAAGAGGACGCGGGCGAGGCGGGCCCATTCGTAGGGCACCGGGAAGAGGCGCTCGGTGAACCAGTACATCAGCGCCACGACGACGAGGTAGGAGGCGACCAGGGCGAGGCCGGCGCCGACGATGCCCAGCGGCGGCACCAGGATCAGGTTGAGGACGACGTTGGAGACGAGCGCGGCGAGGGCCGCCGGGAGGTTGAACTCGGTCCGCCCGGTCCGTCCCAGCACCACCACCATCACCATGTAGAGCGCGTACAGGGTGACCGCGGTGGCGATCAGCCCGACGACTTCGTAGGCGTCGAAGAATTCGGCGGCGGCGAAGATGCGCAGCAGGTACTGCGCCAGCAGCCAGAGGCCGACCACCAGCCAGGTACAGCCGGCGAGGAAGAGCGTGATCACGGTCGCGTAGACGCGGCGGGCCTCGTCGTCGTCGCGGATCGAGTAGGCGAGCGGCGGCCAGGCGAGCTGGAACCCGCGCACGAGGACGTTGACCGCCTGGGCGAACTTCACCGCCAGCGAGTAGAGGCCCGCCGCGGCGAGCCCCGCGGCGCCGCCGATCGTGCGGATGATGATCAGCCGGTCGACGAAGTTGAGCAGGTAGAGGCTCACCTCGGCGGGCATCGTCGGCAGGCCGAAGCGCAGCAGCCGTTTCAGCAGCGGCGGGTCGACGCGCAGGGTAAGCCGGCGGCGCTGCTCGAAGATCAGGACGACGACGAAGACGGCGCCGGTCACGTAGGAGCCGAGCAGCAGCCCGCGCGCCCCGTCCCCCGCCCCGACGACCAGGATCACGGTCAGGCCGATCGTGGCGAGGACGTTGGCGATCGTGGTGACGAAGTAGGCGCGCGCGCGCTCGTCGAGGCGGTAGAGCGTCAGCAGGTATTCGAACAGCGTCGCCACCCAGAGGCCGCCGACCGCGATCCGGGTCAGTTCGGTGCCGGCTTGCAATTCGGCCGGGGTCTTGGGGTCGAGCAGCAGTTCCGCCAGCGGCCCGGCGAGGGGCAGGAGGACCAGCGCCCCGACGGTCGCGAACCAGAAGAGGCCGGAGAAGGTGGCGCCGACGATCCGGTCGGGATCCTCGTCGTCGCGGTAGTAGAAGCGCAGCACCGCCTCGATCAGGCCGAGGCGGACGACGATGCTGGCGGTGACGACGCCGGCGAAGAGGATCTCGGCGGCGCCGTAGTCGGGCGTTTCGAGATGCCCCGTGTAGAGCGGCAGCAGGGCGACCGCGATGAGCTTCGAGAAGATGCTCGCCGCCGTGTAGGCGGCGCCGGTGGTCGCGAGGCGCCTCAGGTATCCCGACACACGAGCAGCCTAAGAGGGCGGACGGCACTGCGGGTCAGGGACCCGCAGTGTGGCGCCGACGGCCAGCAAGACGTACGTAATCGGGTCCTGGAAGAACCCCGCGTAGGCCATCGTGTGGACCAGGAGGGCGACGAAGGCGGCAAGCACGGCGGCGCGGGCGGCGTCGACGACTGTCGGCCGGCGGTCCGGCCCACGCGCCCAGAGGCCCGCGCCCATCGTCCACAGCGCGACCACGATCAGGCCGACGTAGGCGACCAGGCCGATCAGCCCCTGCTCGGCACCGACCGTGACCGGCTCGGTGTGGGAGATCGTCACCGGCGCCTTCTCCTTCGCCCGGTGCGCGCTGTAGGCGTGCTGGAACGAGCCCGACCCGTAGCCCCACACCGGGCGTTCGGAGAACAGTTCGGCGCCGCCGGAGATCAGGTGGCCACGGCCGGAGAAATCGACGTTCAACCGGTCGGGGGTGATCGACTTGCCGCCGACGAGGAGGACGACGAGGGCGCCGCCGATCACCCCGACGATCGCGACCGCCAGGGTCCAGCGCCACGACCAGCGCAGCGCCGCCAGCATCGCCAGACCGGCGAGGAGGGCGACGAAGCTCGACTGGCTGAAGGTCTGCGCGAGGCCGATCCAGAGGACGAGGATCGCCCCGGCGAGCAGCCAGAAGTTGCGCCGGTCTTTGATCCAGAGCACCGCGGTCGTCGCGACCACCAGCACCAGGGCGAGGTAACGGCCGTAGATGTTCGGGTCCCAGAACATCGAGTTGACCCGGAAGTAGGTGTGGAATTCGTTCGAGCGGATCACCGCCTCGTTCCAGAAGAGGCTGCGGGCGGCGTACTCGACGCTGCCGATGAGGACGAAGACGATCCCCTCGGCGACGATCAGGCAGAGGGTCCAGGTGAGCAGGCGGAGGTTCCAGTCGACCTCGCGGAGGAGGCCGTAGGCGAGCGTGAAAGGGACGAGGAAGAAGCAGACTTCCTGCAGGCCTTTGGAGAAGTCCTCGCTGTAGAAGGTCTGGAGGGCGTAGAGGACGACGAACGCGGCGAGCGCGCGGGGGAGCCAGACGGAAGGGACGAAGGCGCGCCGGCCGGCGGGTCCTGGCGAGGCCTCGGGCACCTGCGAGCGAGGTATACGTTCTCGGTGCCCGAGCCCTCGCCACCCGCCGGAGATGAGTTGGCTCAGGACTCCCGCGGCGATCACCACGTACAGGGGGATCAGGAGGTTTGCCGATTCCCCGCCCGATTCGAGCGGGATGCGGAAGGGCAAGAGGCCGATGATCGCCAGCGGCAGGAGCACCGGGCGGCGGCGGAAGACGTAGGCGAGCGCCACCACCAGGAGCACTCCGACCACGATCCCCACCGCGGCTTTCGCCTCGTGGTGGCGCAGCTCGACGATGCGGTGGCTGTGCCACTGGTCGCCGAGGATGAGGATCGGGAAGAGGACCAGGGCGACCAGCATCAGCGCCGAGCGAGTACGGCCGGCGGGGAGCAGGATCGAGGCCGCGGCGGCGCCCGCGGCGATCAGGACGCCCGCCGCCGAGAGGAAGTCGCTCAACAGCTGCCGCCCCGCTCGTACAGGCGGATCGTCCCCGGCAGGGTCAGCTCGCGTCCTTCGTCTTCGAGCATCACCCGCATCCGGTACCGGCCGGCCGGCTGGACCACCCCGGCATCGTTCTTCCCGTCCCAGTGGAAGACGTGGTAGCTGTAGCGCTTCAGGAACTCCCCTTCGGCGAGGGTCCGCACCAGCTTGCCGCCCGGCCGGATGATCTCGACCGTGCCCTGGTTCGACGTGGTCGTCCGGAATTTCAGCTTGATGTGCGACTCGCACTTCGACCCGGGGACGAAGGCGTTCGACTTCTTGGTCCCGATCTCGACCCGGTCGACCAGCAGCGGGTCGCGCTTTACCCGCTGGGCGTAGGCGAAGGCACCGAGGGTGGCGACGACCAGCAGCGCGAAGACGACGGCAGCCGCGTCAACCTTCCGCCGGCGCATTGTCCTCGCCGACGACGACCGAGACCTTGGCGGGCCCGGAAACCTGCGCGACTTCGCTGTTCATCGGTTCGACCTTGGCGATCGAGAGGCTTTCGGCGACCTCCTTCGCTTCCGGTTTGCGACCCTGCTTGAACATCACCACCGAGCTTTCGAACTGCGATTCGGTGTTGGTCACCGCCCCCAGTTCGAAGCCCTTCGATTCGACTTTGTCGCCCCAGGTCGCGGCCAGCCCGGTCGCTTCGGTGCCGTTCAGCACCGCCACTTCGATTTCGCCCGGCTTCACCTTGGGCGTCGCGGCGGCCTGCTTGCTCTTGTGGCCGCCGCTGCCGCTGCCCTTCGATTCTTCGCCGCCGTTGTTCAGCACCGCGTAGGCGACCCCGCCCACGACGAGGACGAAGACGACGAGCAGCGCCACCAGCAGCGCCGGGCGCGACAGCGTCTCGCCGAGGCCCGAGAAGCGCTGGCGGAGGCGCTCCCCGCGGGTGAGTTCGGGCAGCCCTTCCTCGCGCCGTCGGCGGCGCACTTCGCGCTGCTCGACCGCCTCGTGCTCGGCCGTCCGCGCATCCTCCAGTTCGCGCAGCTCTTCGGCGCGCTGGGCGGCGATGTTCTGCGTCTGCTCGAGGCGCTCGGCTTCGCGCTCCGGCGCCGAGCCCGCCCAATCGCGCAGCCGGCGGATGTCGCGGCCGTGCGCGAACAGCAGCAGCGTGTAGATCGCCAGCCCCAAAAAGGACGCGAGCCCCGCGAAGGAGCCGATTCTTTCGATGGTGTGGAGCAAAGTTGCGGAAGGCTACTCGTCCAGCGCGACCTTCGTAGCGCCTCCGCCAGGTGAGGCGATGAGGTCTACGACCCGTTCCGCCAAATTAGCCTCATCTCCGGCCAGAACCAATGCTTCCAGCGCGCTGAGCGTGGAATCGACCCAATCCGGGTCGAGCGGCGCGCTCCGAACCGCCCGGTTGATGCGCTTTGCGGCGGTCGGCTGCGGGGCCTCGTGTTCCGAGAAAAGGACCTCGTGGAGCTTCTCCCCCGGCCGCGGCTGGGTGAACTCGATCGCGATGTCGGCTTCCGGCTCGTAGCCCGCCAGGCGGATCATGTTGTGGGCGAGGTCGACGATCTTCACCGGCTCGCCCATGTCGAGGACGAACACCTCGCCTTTGCCCGCGCCGATGTCGCCCGCGCGGATCACCAGTTGCACCGCCTCCGGGATCGTCATGAAGTACCGCGTCATCTCCGGGTGGGTGACGGTGACCGGGCCGCCGCGCTCGATCTGGCCGCGGAAGATCGGCACCACGCTGCCGGAGGAGGCGAGCACGTTGCCGAAGCGCACCGAGGCGAAGCGGGTGCCAGGGTGGGTGTGGCCGGCGACCTCGACGATCCACTCCGCCATCGCCTTCGAGGCGCCCATCACCGTCTTCGGGTTGACCGCCTTGTCGGTGGAGATGAGGACGAAGCGCTCGGCCTTCGCCGCCGCCGCGGTTTCGGCGGTGATCCGGGTGGCGATCGCGTTGTTGCGCACCGCCTCCAGGGGGTTCGCCTCCATCAGCGGCACGTGCTTGTAGGCGGCGGCGTGGAAGACGACGTCGGGCTTGAAGCGCTGCATCGTCTCCAGCATCCGGTGCGGCTCGCGGCAGTCGGCGAG
>Ga0153954_1000885_pt1 | contig 19357 bp, 16 predicted proteins | sample TSFL038MetaG_FD_102277 | JGI IMG/M metagenome (GOLD analysis project Ga0153954, IMG submission 102277) | Attine ant fungus gardens microbial communities from Florida, USA - TSFL038 MetaG | ecosystem: Host-associated > Fungi > Mycelium > Unclassified | place: USA: Florida, Wekiwa Springs State... | reverse complement strand
TCGTCAATCTTTTGGGTGGGTTGATTGCCTATTGCCATCAACCAAAAAAACCCTCTTTAAATCTGTCTATTCATGAGTCTAGGTCACTGATGATTTGCTAGTTCAAAACAGAACTCAGGTTATTTAGCGCGAATAACACATGTCAGAAAAATTTATGAAACACGTTCTAAAAGTCAGAATAGGAATCTACATTGTAGGAATTCTAGCAATTTTAGCAGCTATCTTATGGAAAAGCTTCATGTCCACAGTGACATGATAATATTTTTCCATCCCCTAGAAAGCGTAGATGACTGACATTTCGAAGCCCTTGAAGGTGAAATCGCCTTTGCCAATGCTTTTATTGCGCGGTTTGCTGTACTGCGCTTTTGCTCGAAGAGACAGGGTGTCTGTCATTGCATAAAGCAGGTTCGCTTCCCACCCTTTGTAGTTAGTGAAAAGCGAGAGGAGACGGGGTGGAAGACCGAGTAGGATGGCATCAGAAAGAAGGCCGTTTGCAGCGTTGCCATGGCCAATTCCGGAGAGATCAAATTCTGGGATTGCTTGTGCTTGGACACTTTGGTAATTGATGTCGATTGACCAGTCGCAGGCTTTGCAGAGCTTACCCAATGTAAATCCTGCATACCAGGCGTTATTGAGCTTTTTCCAATTGGTCGAAACTGTTCTTTTGGCATCGTGGTTAGCCAAAACTGCCGCGTAGGCGAAAAAGGTCTTACATTTTAAGAAGTCAATCTTTCTTTCATACCCTATCAGAAGCTGTGAAACGATAAAGCGGTAGCGCGGGTTGTCGCGTACAAGCGTTTTGCCCGAGCCTACAATCTTTTTGTCTTTATCCGCCACAAGGTTGCCGTAATCTAAGGTGGGGGCTCTGCGATGCCAGTCGATGATACTGTATTTAAAACTGAAGCCGGTTCCCATCCATTTGGTAATGAATGTTTCCATCACCCAGGCATAGTGGTTGGTGAAGCTGTCGACGATAAATGGGCCGCCATGAATGGTGAATGTGCCAATTTTTGGTAAACAGGTTGTATAGAAAAGATGGATTCCGTCAAAAACACCGCCAAATTCGACACGCGATTCAAACATGAAATCGAGGTTGCTGCGTCCGATTTCAATATAAAAGTCGGTTTTACCAACCTCATAGATATCATAGCCTATGAAGGCGCGCTCCAGCTCGGTTTTAGTCGCTGTACCGCCATCTCGGCCACTAAAATTGACGAATTTTATTTTCGTGCTCACCCAAGAGCGTGTAGCAACGTAATCGAGGAAAAGATTCACCTCGCTCTTAAAGCGGTTGATGGCTGTGCCAGTACCCTGGCCCCTTTGTTTGACTCCTGCAACTTTTTCTCCTGCCGCTATCCAGCGGGCTCGTACGTCGCCCGCAATTGTTAACGTTCCACATTTTTGGCGACATTGGATCAAGCCACGGCTTTCGATAAAGTCTCTCAAAACACGAGGGTCAACATTTTCTTCATCTTTTTCGGGTCCAAAGTCACCTTCTGATAAAAATCCTGAAGCACTAGGTCCTAAATTATCGACAGCAGCTATAAGACTTTCATCTTCAAAAAGTTCTGCAAAAGTAGATTTCTCTCCTTCAGTTTCAACTCCTCCGTCTGCAGCAAACAAGCAGGTTGTACTGAGAAAAATATACATCAAAATGAAAGACTTTGTTTTCATGCTAGTGACCATTAGAATTTTCGCAAGTAGTTATATAGCCTGCCTCTTATAAATTCAACCCCGCTGTTTTAAAATGTTTTTTTTGTAATATGCGTAAGGCTTCTGTTTCTGCTATTTGAGCCACGAGTTTCTTTTTGAAAGGGTTTTGATCATCTAAGTTCTCGAGCAACTCTTTAAAAGATGAAGAAGGTTTCTCAACGATGATTAATTTTCCATCTTCCAGAGCATAGTCAAGAGATTGCTCTTGAATCATCTGGACAAAGAGACCCATTTCTTTTTCTGAAAGATTCGAGGCAATCGCTAGACTTCCCAATTTTGAATAGATCTCTTTTTCTTCTTTGATGTAGTGGATAAGTTGTTGAATGGAATCATCTTCGCCCTGCAGTTTTTCATAGGCGTTTTCTAGTTTCCTAGTTTGTAAGAAAAGAGCGCTAAGCTTTTCTTCGTTGGCCGTCTGGTCAAGTTCCGACTGTGTCGATTGTAGGTTATTCTTAAGCGCTTCCATTTCTCTGCTATGAGGAATGCGAGATTTTTCGATTAACTGGACGTTTATGTCAAAGCTTCGGTAAAGAATGGCTTCTAATTCATTCTGTAAAAGATTTTTACGTGAGAGCTCTCGAATGTACATCACCAACTGCATTCTGCTAGCAGCTGTTGTTTGATCGCCCCAAGGTGTCATGGCTGTACCTTGCACGCCATACTTAATTGCTCTTAAAAGATGCAGATCATCACGGCTACGGATCCAAGGAAGATTAGTCAGCATGCGTGGCTTGGCTTCTACCATCGAAAGCGCCCTCTCCCCGTTCCCCCCACCATCAGATCCATGACAACTCGCGCAATTGACAGTGAAAAATTGCTTGCCAGCCTCGAGGTTTTCCGGCGTGTAATAGATTTCCTTAATATAGAATAAGTTTTGGTCGGGACCCCCTTGGGTATTCTTGACTTCTGAAAAATAGGATGCTTGATCCACACGATTGGGTTTTGGCTGAAGAAAATCTTTTTCTTTTTGCATCTCTTTCACGAGAACAGAGGGCATGTAATCCCATTTTTCGCTCTCTTCTTTTAGAGATACGCGAGAATCTTGAGGCACGCATTGAAAGAGCCATTCGACTAATTGCCCAATCTGCTTGGAATTCAGTACGGCAGGAGAACCATCAAAACTTTCTCCCCAAGGTGGCATGGGAGTTCCTGGAATTCCATGTGTGATCGAATGGATAGCACGCTCTTTGGTGAGATGGCTCAAAAACACGGGATTGTGTAAGTTTTTGGGAATTGGATAGATCCATTCGGAAATAACCCCGTTCCCTTGTCTTTGAGTCCCATGGCAAGAGCTGCAAAGAACTTCATAAGCAACTGCAGGATTAAAGCCCTTCTCATGCCAAATGTCATGCAGACGTTCCCGATTTTTCTGACTCAAACCGTGCAACATATGACTCAGCATATAAAATTTTGAATCATCGAAAGGCAAAACCGGCATGATCGATTTTGCAGTATGCGCAGAAGGGTTACGGAAATGACCTAACAACCATTCATCGGAACGGTAAACTCCAGACCAATGCAGATGAGGCCCAATCTCCCTCCCTAAGCCATACTCTTGAATAAAAACTAATAGAACCGCATTTAATCGCTTCTGATTTCTTTCGTCCAACCTTCGACTGGCAAATTTAAAAGGTGTGTAGAATCCCTCCACCAGTCCCGGGTATTGCTCTTGTATCTGCTCAATGATACCATCTGTTTTTTCTTCTGTTACAATGAAGTCATCGATCTCTTTTTCACATTTTACAATGGCATCAGCCAGTGCCAATCCTGTGAGGCTTTCGGGAAAATGTTGATAGAACCATGTTCTGTCTTTTTCAGGATTTTTCAGTGAGGTATTGGTTTCAAATCCTTGCAGTTTGTGACAAGAGGCGCATCCTTCGGTTGCAAAGACATGCATGCCTGAGGATAAATTCTCGATATGAGCGGGAGGGACCGGTTTTTCCCATGGCATTTGAGCCCCATTTTCCCAACTGTGCAATTCGATTTTGTAATCCACTTCAGAAATCGCTTTGTTGTTGCCTTTTTGCGCCATCAAAAAGGTCATCAAATCGGCAAGTTCATCATGATCAAGTCGGAAATTAGGCATAGTTGAAGAGGGTAAATCAGCTTGTGGCCATACGATCGATTCCTTGACAAACCAAGGATAACTGTTTCCTTCTTGTGTGAGCTCTGGGCCAATACTGGCTCGAGAATAACCGGCAATACGGTGGCAGGCATAACAACCTTGTGAAATAAATAACTCTTTACCTCGGTGATAACCTGCGATCATCACATCAACGTTTGTCTGCAAATTGTGTGAGACTTTTTGACTTTGTTCTGTCAATTGATAAAGTTTTTGAATGAGGCTTTTTTCATTTTGAAGAGCTACATGCCTGCTAGAGATTTCAAGTTGTTGAGGTTTTAGCTCTAATGCGTGGGATATTTTTTCGAAGGCTTCTTTGATTTTGGCTTTTGTCCCTTGATGACATTGAACACAATTTGCCACGATGAGAGGGCCAGACAAGATAGGCGTCGTTTGAAAGATGAGATCATGACTTGGTTTGTGATTATACATCCTTGAAAAGGGGGGATCTTTTTCAGGATCCACTTCAGTAAATTGAGGTTTCTCATGAGTATAAAAAGGATGATAATCTCCATCATATACAGGTCCATGAGCACGTTTGGCAACAAGCGCTCTACCATTACCGCTGTGACAAGATGTACAGCCATATTCTGACATAGGGTGGAATTGAAAAGCTTTTGTTTCGCCTGGCATCAAAGGATGCATCTGGATCACTTTTTCAAGATTCACCTGTTTTCCATCTACAACGAGCGTCTTGCTCCCTTGAAAATGATCCCAGACATATTCTGGGTTTTTAGGGGAAAAATGGGGCAGATCCATCGCTACGTGACACGAAATGCATCGATCAATGGTTTCAGGCCCATCGTTGTTTGCCAAAACGAGTTGTTTGATGCCATAAGAAAAAGGAGCTGGTTTTTCTTGTGTATAACTAGAGCGGAATTTTTCAAGTTCCACATAGACTTTCTGGTATTCTTTATATTCAGGGAAAACTTCTCTATAGACAAATGCTGCGACTCCACAAACCAACAAAAAAGAACACGTGATGAGCGCGTATTGATATTTCATCAATGCCTCGCGAAATTTTCAGTCCATGGCCATATCCAAGCCCAATTGGGTCCTCGGAAAAAGACTCCGATGATCACTAAAACACCTTGTATAGTCATGAATGCCGTGTAGAGAAAAACGGCTAAAAATCGACTACGGTGGAACCACACCCCTTCTCCATAAGGGTTACGATCAAGATAAGGAATCAAAGCTAGCCCAATCACGATCAGTGTAGGGATGGCAACTCCTCCCCAAAAGGCGTGGTAGGCAACCATTTCTTGCAATCCTAAAAAATACCAAGGGGCTTTTGCAGGATTTGTTGGTTTGGAGGGATTCGCAATTTCTTCTAAAGGTGCGTCAATAAAAAGCGACAACAACAAAACTAAGACCGTTGTCCCTAAAAAAACAGCCAGCTCAGCCCTCAATAAATGGGGCCACGAGAAGACGTAATTTTCTGGCCCTCGGTCAACGGTAGGGCATGTGCCGCGAACAAGCTCCATCAAACCGTAAGTCCTATTTACACCAGGAGCAAATGTTTCTTTTGTATCAGAGCGTTGGACAACTCGAAAGGGTTCTGTGCTTGAGCGGTCAGGAGGACGTGCCAAACCACCATCTTTACGGATCCGCCAGAAATGGACACTAAGTAATAGTCCCCCCAGCATGGGTAAAACCATTACATGAAGGACGTAGAATCGGATTAAGGCATCTTGACCCACCGTTGTAGAACCAAGCAACATCAGTTTATTGATATTGTATTGCATCCCAGGAATGCCCGGGACATACCCTGCAATCTCTGAACCTACCGTGATTGCCCAAAAAGCCAGCTGATCCCATGGCAAAAGATATCCCGTGAAGGATAAAAACAGAGTGACAACCATCAACAGAATGCCTATCACCCAATTGAATTTTCTCTCCCCCTTATAAGCTCCCATGTAAAAAACTCGGCTCATGTGTAAAAACACAAAAAGGACCATCAGCTGTGCACTCCAGCGGTGCATATTACGCCACATCATCGCAAATGGAGTGGTGTCAAGCCAATCCACCAAAATAGTATAAGCCCTATCAACCGCTGGAACATAAAAAAACATCAACACAACACCTGTGAAGACTAAAAGGAAAAAGAGGGAGGCTGTAATTGTTCCTAAACCTAACGTGTGAAAAGGGTCCAAGACAATTTTGTGGCATTTGACAGGATGGATATGAAAAAAAAAGTTTCTAAAGATGATCTCAGCTCGATCCACATCATTATTCGGATATTTGTGCTTAAAAATAGAGCGAAAAAAATTGACGGGAAGATGTTCAATCATTTCCCAAAAGCTTGGTTTTTTATTCCCCTTGAATACTGCCATAACTTGTTACACCGATGGTGAGTACCATGCCTCGCTTGGAATTTGTACAATTTGACTTTTATCAACTAAAAGATCCCCTGATGCACCTTTATAGATGCGGAAATAAACAAGAGGCGCGGGAGCAGGACCACCCGTATTTTTCCCGTTTAAATCATAAGTAGAACCATGGCAAGGACATTTGAAGCCAGTTTCAGCCGCGTTGACTGTGCATCCTAGATGGGTGCAGATAGCAGTCATGCATCTGACTTGCCCTTTTGAAACTTCAAGGAACACTTTTTGAGCAGGAATAAATACTCTTCCTTCGGATGCTAAAACATCTGAAGGGCGTCCAATGGAAAATAGGCTAGGAGGGATTTTTAATGCATTTGGATACAGAAATCCTAACATAGCAGAACCTAAAATACCTCCTACACTTGCCACGGCACCCCAGCCCATCATCACTAGAAAACGGCGACGGGACATCCCAGGCGCTTTGCTATCTTGAACCACTTTCAAGCTATTGCGATATTTTGGCATCATCCTTCTCTCTGAACAGCGTGTATTTGGGATCTTCTGGATCCTCGAACTGTCCCCTTTTCAAATAATAAACAAAAACAAGCAACCCCCCTAACCCCCCCACAAATGCTAAAAGAACAAACCAAAAAATTTCCATCAACCAATCCACCTATAGGCATAATGCATCTCATCCATAGTCACAGCACCCGTAGGACACTTTTCAGCACACAAACCACAGCGAATACATAAATCTTCATCCTTCAACATAGCTGTGCCAAGAGCGTCTAATTCAAAAGCTGACATGTCTTTTGAATCGACTCCAAAATAGTGATTGATTGCCTGACGTAAATTCCCTTTATCAAAATCCAGATTGAGCTTCGATAAAGGGACCTGTTTTAAACAATTAGTTGGACAAACGTCAACGCATCCGTTGCACTTAATGCATAAAGATCCATCAAATACTGGCGAGATGTGGCATTGCAAACATCGGTTTGCCTGATCCTTGATTTCTTGGGGGGTATAGACATTCTCAACTAAATTTAAATTACGCCTGCGCATGTGAGCGGGTTGGTGGGTAGGCAGCTTCCAAGGCGTTCTCAAATACGTTTTGTCTCTTTGGGCTGATACTGTCATGAACATCCCCACAAATTCTTGATACGGACGTGTTCCCCGTAGATCCGCATCTATTGCGCGCGCAGCTTCCTGTCCATGCCTAATCGCAGTGATGAAAAGAGCCGGTCCAAATGCTGCATCGCCACCTGCATAAATTCCAGGTATCGATGTGCGACCGGTTCCCTTTTCCGTTTTGATGATACCTCGTTCTAGTGTTAGCTTCTCTTTTTGGTCCCACCCATTCAAAACACTCATATCCATGGCTTGTCCGATGGCAAGCACAATCGTGTCGCAAGGGATCACAAATTCTGTATCTGGTATAAATTCAGGTGCAAATTTTCCCTCAGAATCAAATAAAGAACGAATTCTTTGAACCTTAATCCCGATCATTTGTCCTAATCCGTCTCTTTCCACACACACAGGACCCACGCGATTAATCAGACAAATTCCCTCATCCAAACCATCTTCGATTTCAAATTCATCAGCAGTTTGTTCATCTGTCGATTCCAAGCAAATCATAGTGACCAATTCAGACCCATGACGTAGAGAGGATCTAGCCACATCAAAAGCCACATTCCCTCCTCCAATGACGACCATCTGTTTGCCGATTTGCCATTTCTGATGGTCACAGAGAACTCTTAAATATTCGACACCGCGGATGATATCGGGCTCTAAAAAGCTTGGAATGGGTAGATCGCGTGATTTCCACAAACCATTCCCAAAAAAAACAGCATGGTAGCACTCTTGCAGCTGTGTTAAGGTGATATCCCTTCCTACCTTTGTATTGTAATGGATCTTGGCGCCTAGATGTTCAATGGCTGCGCACTCATTGATGGCAATTTCATTCTTCAATCTGTAATTGGGGACCCCGTAAACGAGCATCCCTCCTGGCATGGCCATTTGCTCAAAAACATCTACTTGGTAGCCAAGCCTGAGTAAATCATGTGCACACGTCAAAGAAGCAACACCTGCCCCAATGCAGGCCACTTTCAAACCATTAGGTTTAGGGTTGGTAGAACCGCGAGCATAGCTATATTCGAGTGAGCGAATATGTGCTTCTTTACCCAATCCAAACCATTCATCCAGATATCTTTTTTGAGCGCGAATTGTCAACGTTTTGTCAACACGGTCACGCCGACAGGTGATTTCACAAGGTGCGCCGCAGATCATGCCGCAAATGGAAGCAAAAGGGTTAGGCCCACGGGCAATTTTATACCCCTCAAGTAAATGACCTGCATGAATCGCAAGCATATACCCTCTTCCATCCGTATTGACAGGACACCCATCCCGGCAATCGATTTGACGGATGAAATACTCAAGGTCAGGGATCACCACATCGTAGACCTCGCGGTAAGCCTTTTTCAATACTTCTTCATTCATAAGGGATGAAAACATAGCATAGCCCCATTCTCATTTCAAATTTGAAATAGAAACATTGCTTAAAGCCTACGCTAAATCAAAAATTTTCTAATACAATCCAAACCTTTCAAGTAATATTTGAATCGTTATTTGTCTTTATTAAAGTTTCTGCTATAATCGGACCTTTTTAACAAAAGGAGAACAAAAATGACTTTAGCCTTAACTTATACTTGCGAGAGAAATTTCGACTGCCTGAGTGATCCTCAGGGCTGCCTTTACGATAACAAGTGTGTAAAATCTGCTTTGACACCAACTTTTATACTTCTTGATGTAGCTTTGTTGATCACAGGTATCGTAGTGGGAGCTTTAATTCTTTCTGGCAAGATATCGCTTCCACCTGCTGCTGCCTATGCATCCTTTGGTGTGGGAGGGACTGTTTTGCTCTTAGACGTGATCACCCTAATTCATAATTATTTTAGACCTAAATTCGTACAAATAGATTGAAGCGCATATAGCAACTAAAGTTGCTTAACTAGGTAAAAAAAAGAGGATTACCGGTTTAGGTAATCCTCATCATCTTAGAGATAGTTAGGTCTTACTGACATTCTGGTAGGTCAGAAGCCTAGTAGACCACCTATTCTGTAATTCAAAAGAACACGTGCTACGTATGCTGAATCGGTAAATCCGAGCCTAAATGGTAAAAAAGTATTAGGTGATGTATCTGTGCCAGGAATGGTACCCGTGATCATCCTTTGACGTTCTGTGAAATGGAGAGAAAGAACTTCTGCTCCAAGGCTCCAGTTGCATCCCATTTTATATTCAACACCGACACCCGCAGTCCAACCCCACTGATGATCCTTTGCACGCTGGCTGTCAAAAATATCCACTAAAGGAAGTGTTCTTAGCCAACTGCTTCTATGATGGATCACAGCAGCACCACCGGTCACATACACAAGTGCGTCGCAGCAAAAGACAATACCAACACGCGCTCTAATGGTAGAAAACCATCTATTTCTGTTTGTATTTTCAAGTGGTCCCAAAGGAAAAAGAAGGTCATTAGTCACAAAAGAGAAATTTCTCTTGAGGTCTGTCCAGTTCCAATCACCGACAACACCTAACAATTTGTTTCCACGCTGCCAGTCAAATCCTAACTGAACACCAGCTGTGAAAGCAGTTCTTCCTGCTGAGAAACCTGCTGGAGCCTCGTGAGTGAAAAATGCGTCATAGTCATTGACAGAAAGTAGGTTGTGAAAAGCGCCTATGTTGCCGCCAACATAAAATCCATTAAAACCAGACCCACAACAGCTTGTAGCGCATGGAGGAGGACAACAACCGAATCCGAAACCTTGTCCGGACGCTTGTGGCATCATAAAGCCACTTACCGCTAACACTAATCCATAAATGAATCGTCTCACAAAATATCTCCTGTTGCATGATTAAAATTCAAATTCACCAAACAATACCAAACGCGTGTTTTTTTTGTAACCAATGAATAGACGATTCTGTGCAAAAAAAAAGGATTACCCTTTTGGGGTAATCCTCATCATCTTAGAGATAGTTTGGTCTCACTTTGGCTCTGATCGATTAGAAGCCTAGTAAACCACCTATTCTGTAGTTCAAAAGAACTCGTGCTACGTATGCAGAATCGGTAAATCCGAGTCTAAATGGTAATGTAATTGTTGGAGAAGTTCTACCAATGATATGTTTTTGGCGCTCTGTGAAATGGAGAGAAAGAACTTCTGCTCCAAGGCTCCAGTTGCATCCCACTTTATATTCAATACCTACACCTGCAGTCCAACCCCATTGATGGTCTTTTGCACGATGGTTATCGACACCTAGAGCAGTAGTTGTTCTATTCCACTCACTTCTATGTTCTATAACAGCAGCACCACCGGTTACATACACAAGTGCATCGCCGCAAACGACAATACCGACACGAGCTCTAATGGTGGAAAACCATCTGTTTCTGTTGTTATTCGCAACATCTGTTAGGGCGGGAGCAGTAAGGCCATTAGAAACAAAAGGGAAATTTCTCTTAGCGTGGGTCCAGTTCCAATCGCCAACAATACCTAACAGTTTGTTGCCGCACTGCCAGTCATATCCTAACTGCACACCAGCAGTGAAAGCTGTTCTTCCTGCTGAGAAACCAGCTGGAGCAGCCTGACTGAAAAATGCATCATAGTCGTTGCAAGAAACTAGGTTGTGAAAAGCACCTAAGTTACCGCCAACGTAAATCCCATCAAAGCCAGACTCACAGCATGAGCCGCAAGCCGGTGGGCAGCAACCAAATCCGAAATCTTGTGCGGATGCTTGCGGTATCATAAAGCCACTTACCGCTAATACTAATGCATAAATTAATCGTCTCACAAATCATCTCCTGTTGGAACATTATTAAAGGCTGAAATGTAGCAAACGTATGTTTTTTTTGCAAAATGCTTTGCACATATCGGAGACAATTTTTTTTGGGAATTTTCAAGTTGAGTGTCAGCCAAGACGGATTTCCATATTGGAATAGGTGTGCATAAGATCACGATAGCGCGCCGCATCTTCAAAACGATATTCTTTTGCAGCTTGTTTCATGAGCCTTTCGTATTCTTTGATTTTAAGTTCCAAATCTTTTTGAGTTAAATATTCATGTTTTTTCTCATGCGCTGTCAAAATGGGTTCTTCATAAGTGCTTTTAGGAGCTCCCATCTCTGCTCCAAGCTCCCGTTTTATTGTTTTGGGAATAATCCCATGCTTTTGATTATAAGCAATTTGAATACGACGTCTTTTTTCAGTAACCTCTAGAGTTTTTCGAATGGACTCTGTTTGCTTATCGGCATACATGATCACTCGCCCTTCACTATTGCGTGCAGCGCGTCCACATGTTTGAATCAATGCTGTTTCACTGCGCAAAAAACCTTCCTTGTCTGCATCCAGGATTGCGACCAGCGAAACTTCCGGAAGATCGAGTCCTTCTCTAAGTAAATTAATCCCCACTAAAACGTCAAATGTACCTAGACGTAAATCGCGTAAGATTTGAACGCGCTCCAGTGTATCGATATCGGAGTGGAGATATTTTGCTTTCACATCCAAATTGAGTAAGTATTGGGTTAAATCTTCTGCGAGGCGTTTGGTCAGTGTGGTAACGAGTACCCTTCCACCTTTTTCAGTGTGGGAGCGGATCTCTTCGAGAACATCATCCACTTGACCAGTGGCTGGGCGTACCTCAATTTGCGGATCTAAAAGGCCTGTGGGACGTATGATCTGTTCGATCATCTCTCCTTCACTCTCGGCAATTTCCCATTTCCCAGGTGTTGCTGAGACATAGACCACTTGATGGATCCTTTGATATGTCTCTTCAAAACGCAAAGGGCGATTATCATAAGCGGAGGGGAGACGGAAACCAAAATCGACCAAAGCTTGTTTACGGGCTTTGTCTCCATTGTACATCGCATGCAGCTGGGGAATGGTTTGATGCGACTCATCGACAATCATTAAAAAGTCGCGTGGGAAATAATCGATTAAAGTGGGTGGAGCATCCCCAGGATATCTTCCGGAGAAGTGACGAGAATAATTTTCAATTCCCTTGCAAAACCCGATTTCTTTGATCATTTCTAAATCATATAGGGTCCTTTGATGGAGACGCTCCCTTTCTAAAAGTTTACTTTCCTTTTCAAAATAGGCAAGTCTTTCTTGCAGCTCATGATTGATAGAGACTATTGCTGATTGGCGCACTTCTTCCGGAGTGACATAGTGGGATCCAGGATAGAGTGTAAAGCCTTGAAGCCGTTCTTTGACGGCTCCTGTTAGGGGATCAATCATGCTGATCCTCTCAATTTCATCTCCGAAAAATTCTATCCGGTAAGCCATATCTTGTTCATAGGCAGGGTAAATTTCGATCACATCGCCCCGGACGCGAAAAATCCCTCTGTAGAAGTCGTAATCATTCCTTTTGTAATGCATTTCTACAAGGTGTAACAACATCTCATCTCGACGCATGCTCTCATTTAGCTTGAAATCCAGAAGCATTTTTGCATAGTGCTCAGGACTCCCTAAACCGTAGATGCATGAAACGGAGGAGACAATGATGACATCATTCCTTTCAAGAAGTGAACGAGTAGCTGAAAGACGCATCTTATCAATTTCGTCATTGATGGAGAGATCTTTTTCAATATAGGTATCAGTTCGAGCGATGTAGGCTTCAGGTTGATAGTAATCATAATAGGAGACAAAGTACTCGACAGCGTTTTCGGGAAAAAACCCTTTAAATTCTTGAAAAAGCTGGGCAGCTAAAGTTTTATTGTGTGCCAAAACAAGAGTTGGCTTTTGTACTTTTTGGATCACATTTGCCATGGTGAATGTTTTCCCAGAACCTGTGATCCCTAAAAGAACTTGCGTTTTCTTACCTGCAAGGATACCTGAGCTGAGTCTTTGAATCGCCTCGGGTTGGTCTCCACAAGGTTGAAAAGGTGTGCTTAGTTGGAAATCCATGTTTTACCCCCGGGCAATCCGAGAAATCTTATTCCAACTCCCCACGAGTCCCATTGCAGCTCTCATTTCTTTCATCGTTTCTTTGGCAATGGCACCCATTTTCAAAGTCCCTTCATAGATGACTTTCTCTACATATCCCTTATTGTTTTCAAATATTTTTCTTCTTTCACGGAAAGGATCCAAGAAACGGTTTAGCTCTTCTACAAGACGTGTTTTAATTTCGACATCACCGATTTTTCCTTCACGATATCTCTTTTTAAAATCATCCACTTCATCTCGATGAGGATTAAAAATGTCATGAAAGATAAAAAGGGGATTCCCCTCGACTGTTCCGGCAACATGGGCATGGACACGGTTAGGATCCGTGAACATCCCTTTGACTTTTTTTTCTACTGACTTTGCATCGTCTGAAAGAAAGATGACATTTCCAGCTGATTTGCTCATTTTGCCTTTGCCATCTATTCCCACTAAAGTGGGAGTATCACTGAGCAGCACTTCTGGAATAGGAAAAACATCTCCATAAAGTTGATTAAACCTACGGGCTATATCCCTTGAGAGTTCGATATGAGCCTCGTTGTCTTTTCCCACAGGGACTAAATGGGCTTTTGGCATCAAAATATCAGCGGTTTGCAACACGGGATACCCTAAAAGACCAAATGAGATACTTTCTTCTGGAATATCAGCATTGCGCGCCATCTCTTTTAAACTAGGAAGTCCTGTCAAACGGTTGACTGACACAAACATTTCAAAAATAAGATTCAATTCATAGATTTCTGGAATAGCTGATTGGAGAAAAATAGTGGCTTTTTCAGGATCAATGCCGCAGCTTAGCCAATCTAAAACTACATCTGTGATGTGCCCGCGCATCTCTAAAATTTGTTCCCTTTTTGGCTTAGTGGTCAGAGTATGTAAATCGGCCAAAATGAAATAGCAATCGTATTCTTCTTGAAGAGCCACACGGTTTTTTACAGAACCAACCCAATGACCTAAATGTAATTTTCCAGTGGGGCGATCTCCTGTAAGGATCCTTTTTTTTCCATTCATCTAAATACCTCTAATCCCAGCAAAAACAATGATAAGAGAATAACACCAGAAAGGGCTACTTTTCCACCTGGAACCTGAAAGATCTTTTTTTCAAATTTTTTTTCTGTTCTAACTGAGTATCTTTCTCTCCAAACCATTAAGCTGGGGAGAAGACATAATAAAATGAGGACAAAAAGACCTGCGTATTCAAGTGCAATGATAAAGCCACGGGGATAGAACAAGGCAAAAAGCAGAGGAGGAAGAAATGTCAATCCAACAATCAATAATTTTCCTAGATGGGTTTTTTTAATTTTCAAGCCGTCGGCTAAAAAATCAGATAGACTGAGAGAAACTCCCAATAAAGAGGTGACAATAGCAAAAAAAGCAAATGCCCTGATCGAAACATTTAACAAAGGACTTTTCAAAAGGGCAGTCAAAAAGAAAGTAATTTGAAGCCCTTGTTTGCCTGCTTCAAAAAGACTATTGTCCCCATACACGGGAACAACTCCCATCACCAAGAATTGCCATATTACATAGATAATAAAAGGGATAAGGCTACCGATGAAGATGGCCCATTTGAGTCTTTTGACATCGTGCTCTAGATAGGTTGTGAGGGTAGGAATGATGATATGGAATCCAAATGAGGTGAGCACAATTGTGACCGATGGGACAAAATAATCCCAGTTTGCGTAGGTCAACATTTTGGGTGTAACATAACAGCATCCTACTGCCGCTAAGGTTAAGTAGGCTAAGACTAGCCCTAACATCATGAAGCGATTCAGGTAATCAACTAGGGTTGTCCCTAAATAAACAAACAGGCTGACGATGCAAAAAATGGCCACAAGCCAGGCCCAATGGGGGACAAAAAAGGGAAATATGTCTTGGAAAAAGTTATCGAGAATTTGACTGCAACCCAAAAGATAAGCAGAGGTGAGAGCATACAGTAGCAAAAGATACGTTACCCATGCGATAACAGTGCCGGCAGGCCCCAACGTTAAACGGATCATTGAAATCAGATTACTTTCGCCTGGTGTGCGTAAATTAACCTCAAGCAAATAAAAAGCTGTGAGGAGCATAAAAAGCCATATAAGGGTCATCAGTAGCAAAGAAGGGAAAAAACCTGCAAGCCCTGTTGTAATAGGAAGGGCTAACATACCGGCTCCTATGGTAGTACCTGCCACCAACAAAATAGCCCCCACGAAGCGGTTATTTTTACCCGTCATGGAACGCCTCTAGCTGAGAAGGAATAGGGGTTAATTTCAGCTCCTGGGCTGTCTCTAAAATGAAAATCGCCGTGGCGATCATGAGAACCACAACTAAAGCCGAACGTCCCCATGGAAAAAGAAGAGCCGTTTGGATTTTTCTTTTGTAACGAAGAACCCAAACCATCAAAGCAGGCAGCACTCCAAACAGAATCACGGCTGCAAATCCTCCTGCAACATTCAAAGCCGTGATGAAAACGCCTGGGTAAGCGAAGGCAAAACCAAAAGGGGGAACTAATGTCAATAAAATCAGGACTATTCTTCCAACGCCCACTTTTGAAACCTTTAAACCATCGGCCAAAAAATCGACGAGAGCTAAAGATTGAGCCAAAAAAGAGGTGATAATCGCAAACAGGGCGAAAGCTTGTGCAATGGTATTGATCCAAGATTTACCCACTGCAGCACGCAATGTTTCAGTGACCACTTCCCCTTTATCGAGTGCCATTAATAACCCCTCTCTACCTTCAATGGGAATCATCCCTAGCATGACAGCTTCCCATATCAAATAGATCAAAAAAGGGATCAATCCACCCAGCAAAACAGTGATGCGTAATCTTTTAACATCTCCTTCAAGATACATAGCTAAGGAGGGGATCATATTATGGAAGCCAAAAGAGATCACAAGGATCGGAAGCGCGCCCCATGCATATTGCCAATGGTGCACAAATAAGTATGATAAATGAATATGCATACTTCCTAAAAATACTAAAACACAATAAGCCATAATCAAACCGATCATGAGAAATCGATTTAAATAATCTACTGGCTTTGTTCCTGTGTAGATGACGATTCCAAAAATCACAGTGAAAAGCAGGCTGCCCAAAAGAGGCGGCAAATCCCGCTCAAAAAGATCTCTCACAATTGACTGAAGGATCGATCCACTGGCTGAGATATAGGCAATACTGAGGGAGTAGAATAAGAAAATAAATAAAAGCCAACATAAGATCTTGCCAGTTTTTCCCAATGTTTTTTCAGCAATAGAAATTAGGCTCAAATCATGGCCAATGGCAAGATTTGCCTCTAGCAAAAGTAAACTGGTCCCAGTCATAAAGACCCAGGCCGCAAATAACATCACAATGGCAGGAAAAAAACCGGCAACCCCTGTGATGACCGGCAACGCCAACATTCCCGCCCCAATACAGCTGCCTGCAATGAGAAGAATTCCTCCTAGAACACTTCCAGACTTAGACTTCATGCAAAGAGCGTATCACGCCCTCTTAATTTATTCTAGAGAAGCCTCCGTAAGGCCTAAAGGAATAAAATTTAAACGGAAAGAAAGGAACAAGATGAAAAAAACAGGATATTTGGATGGACAGGATTAAAAAAAAATCAGTGCGATCGATGACATCAATCAGACAAATTCATTAAAAATGAAATTTTACATTTAATCGAATATAAATGCTCTATCCTGTCCATCCAAATATCCTGTTTTTTTCATCTTGCTCATTTTAGATAGACACATCGCTAAATGAACATTGGGCTGATGGGTATTCCCTGTCTACCTTGTTCATACTCATATGTCAGTTGAAAAAGAGCAAAAAAAAAGAGGACGAGACCGTCCTCTTAAAATTGAGTTTGCTAAGCTAATGCTGATTACCAGCAGCAGCCACCACCGAATAGATCACCTAAACGGTAGTTAACCAGGAAACGTAGAACCCATGCTGTATCGCTATGGCCAAATCTAAAGACGTCACCAGTAGCTGGAACTGTGAATCTTCTAGTGTGATTACCAAAAGATAAGAACAGCAACTCAGCACCAAAGCTCCAATTGCATCCCATCATGTACTCGGTACCAACACCGCCAGCCCAGCCCCAACGTGTACGATGGTGCCTAAAATCATCAAAGGTAACTGGTGTGCCGAGATCATCTCCAGCAAATCTAAAATTGGATCTGTGACGGTGTACAGCTGCACCACCTGTTACATAAACAAGAGCGTCACATACTGTTACCCCAAAACGGCCACGAATTGTCGTGAACCACTGATGTCTATGGTGGTGCGTGCCATCGAAAGTTGCAGTAACCGCCGAAGCAAGTGGGGAAAATTCAGATCTATGTCTATTGTTAACCCAGTTCCAATCTGCAACTACACCGAACAAGGTTGAGTTGCATTGCCAATCATAGCCAACCTGAACACCCGCTTCGAAAGAGTTGCGTACAGAGCTAAAATTAGTTGGAGCAAAGTTATCAACACTAAAGAAACCATTCAGATCATTTCGGTGAACGGTATGGCTAATTACGCCAAGATTACCACCAACATAAAATCCGTTGAAATCTGCGCCACAGCAACATGGGTCATATTGAGGAGCGCAGCAGTTGAAATCCGCAGCTAACGGGGTTGTGAGTCCACAAACTGCTGTTGCACATACTATAATAAGTTTCTTCATCATCATCTATCTCCTAAGATGCATTTCTAAACCGGAATATAGCAAAGCTTCTTTTTTATTGCATAAAAAAAATTGCATGCCGTGAAAAAAGATTGCATTTACGTCTACGAAGCAAACAAATTTACCCGCAAATAACAGGCGCCAATCATGAATAAACACCAAAAACACAGACAACGCATCGGATTGAAATCCTCTTCCACATAGGGTTAAGGGAATGTTTTTTGAGAAACTCTAATAGAATAAAGCACATAGCTTGTAATTAAACCCGATCCTCGCCATCCATACTTTGTCTGTAAGATCAAAACGAAAATCAGAAGCTAGATTGCGGCTAAAAACGTGATGTGTTGTTTCTGGAAATCTGAAATAAAGCGCTTCCAACTTGATGCTGAAAAGTGAACAATAGATCCATTCGATACCTGCACCCAAAGCTAAACCACGGCGCGATCTATTCACAACATGATCCTCAGTTTCAAAGATTGCAAGGGGATCTTCAATACGCCAATGATTTTTAAAGTTTCCCCAAGCAGCACCCATGGTTGAGAAAAACAACAAGTCTTTTGCAATGATTCCTGCCCTTGCCCGTGCAGTCCCAAAATAGTTTAAACGGTTGCGCAAATTTAAATGTGTTGCAACGCCGCGTAGATGATCTTTTTTATTGTCTAAATTAGCCCAACTTGCATCAAATTCGACACCTAGTAAGACACAACCACATTGCAAATTGTAACCGGTGCAGACACCAAATGTTGCACCATCGCTTGTTGTGGTTATACTTCCTACGGCACCTGAATCGAAAAAAGAAACCCAATCATCTCTGTCTGTCCAAACATGATCATGAAAAGCATAGCCAAAATTCCAGCCCACATATAAACCACGATAGCATCTGCAACTGTTTTGAGCATGCCCATGATTCCATAATCCAACGCCTACAAACATCAATGCTAGCAAAAATCGGCGCATGGTTGTATCTCCTCAATTGCCTCAGCATATTCCAAACTGTATATAATAAAAAGTTACGAAGTGATTTAAAGAATCGAAAATCCGTGGAAGACGGTGGTTGAATTTTTATAAGTTGTTTGGATTGAATGAATTTTAGCAAATCCAGGTTCTGATTGAACAGCGTGAAGAAAAGCTTCTAGATCGGTTCGACTGCCATGAGCATACACTTCAACCGAACCATTCGCCAAATTTTGGACAGTACCATTAAGATGATATTTTTCAGCATGGCTTACAACCGTCCACCGAAAACCAACACCTTGCACAACACCTTTAAAGATGGCATGTAATTCTAACATAATACCTCTTGTATCATTCAATCTAATTTAAATAAATTTCGAAGGGAAAAGATTAAATTTTGAAGATATTTTATTTGTCGGGGTAAGGTTAGCCCTTACCCCCGCTCCCCTAGGTCTGAACTGGCTGCGCATAACCGGCCCTCCCTCCCTCGGCTGTGTGGAACACAAGCCTCAGTCGTTCGGACCAATTCTGCATTGCCATTTCAGCCATTGGCTGATCGCGCAACTCTTCCCCTACCTCGGACTGACGTCTCTCGGTGGGGACCCCTTCGTGTCGCTCTCAGT
>Ga0153954_1000884_pt1 | contig 19384 bp, 19 predicted proteins | sample TSFL038MetaG_FD_102277 | JGI IMG/M metagenome (GOLD analysis project Ga0153954, IMG submission 102277) | Attine ant fungus gardens microbial communities from Florida, USA - TSFL038 MetaG | ecosystem: Host-associated > Fungi > Mycelium > Unclassified | place: USA: Florida, Wekiwa Springs State... | reverse complement strand
GAGATGCTGAAGGCATTGGCCGATCCAAGCCGCCTCCGGATGCTACTGCGACTTGCAGAGGGCGAACTTGGCGTTGGCGAGATTGCCGACCTCGAACGGGAGAAGATCACGACCATTTCGGCGCGGCTGAAAGTCTTGTCGGCGGCACGGCTGCTCAAAAGGCGACGCGAAGGCAAAACAATCTTCTATTCACTCGCCGATGCCCACGTTCTCAACCTCATAGGCAACGCTATCGAGCACGCCTGTGAACCCCAATAGGTCTCACACGAAAGGAAATTATATGGCCAGTCACATTCATGCCGATCACCCGCACAAGCATGGCCCCGCCTGTGGTCATGTCGCTATCAAGCACGGCGATCATGTCGATTATTTACATGACGGCCATCTCCACCATCAGGAAGGAAACATTGTCGAAGAGCATGTCATCGAGGTGAGTGCCAAGAATCCCGACCGCTGCACCCCGGAATTTGGGCATACCGGCCACGAAGCAGAGCATCACCATGGTCCCGGATGCGGCCATGAACCGGTCCCGCATGGTAATCACATGGATTATCTCGTGGATGGACACTTACATCATCCGCATGGCGATCATTGCGACGATCACGGGCCTATAGAGCTGGCTTCCGTGGCGTGATGGCTGAAAGTGTTAGTATCCATTCAATGCTCCGCCCGGCGGTATTAGAAGAGCGTGGGTCGTGCTACAAATCGGCCGTCATCGTCGCACGACGCCGGAATTGTCTCGTCCAGGCCCACATTCGCCCCACTCCATAGGCGAGCGCACTCAGGCCACCCACGAAAAATCCGATCGGCCAGTCTGAGGCGAAGGAAAGCGCAATCGCCGCCCAAACCGTTATGACGGATAAAGCCGCCGACAGCAGCATCGCCAATAATGGCCGATCGGTCAAAGAGCGCGCCGCGGACGCCGGTCCAACCATCAAGCTGAACACTAGCAGAGCGCCGACGACCGGCAACGCCATGGCTGTCGCGAGAGCAACGATGCTAAGGAATAGAACTTCCAGCCGACCTGTCGAAATCCCGGCCGCCTCGGCTAGGTCGGGTGCGACTGAACTGAGTAGCAACGGGCGAAACAGCATCACGACCAAACCAATCGAAGCAATGCCCAGGAGGACGACCGGGCCAAGCTCCGAATTGCTGACGCCGAGCACCTCACCGAAAAGCAACGCGTAGACCGCCTGAAAATACTCGGTGGTTCGACTTAGGAACAGTGCTCCCAGACCGAGAAGCATGACAAGCGACAGCGCGGTTGCCAGATCGCGCCGACTGCGCCGCGCTAACTGGCTGATCCCGACCACGCCGAGTCCCGAGAATGCGAGCAGGCCGATGAGCGGATTAACACCAAGAAGATTGGCCGCAGCGGCCCCGGGAAAGGCGCTGAGCGGCAGCGCATGAGCGGCAAAGGAAGCACCCCGGATTACGACAAAAAAACCGACAATGCCGGCCACAGCGGCGACCATGGTGGCGGCGATCCAGGTGTTGACCATGAAGTCTTCAAACATGGTCCTGCCGATCAGAGTGGATCGCGTGGGACATCACATCGCGCTGCGATTGGAATCGCTGGCGTGATCCCGTGCCCAGCCCGGATTGCCCGACGCCGACATAGGTCGCCACGATCAGCATCACGATGCAGAAGCTGACCGGCCAGCCATGCCCCCCGGTCCATTCATAGCTGTCGTATGCGATCAGAATTCCGCCCCAGGTCACCGCAATGCCGATAAGAGCCGCCAGCAGGATTGCTCGCCCGGGCCGTTTCGCGAGGTGCAGCGCGATGGCGGCCGGACCAATCAGCAGACCCGTGGACAGGATGGCACCAACCGTAATTGCCGAAAGCGCAACAGCCAGTGCAACTACGATAAGAAATAGAAGCGCGATGAGACGGACCGGTATACCGTTCGCCGCAGCGAGGTCCGGATCGAGAGAATTGAGCAACAGCGGCCGATAGAGTGTACCAATCGCGATCAGCGCGCCGGCGCCGACCAACAGTGCCCACGGGACGAGAGAAGCCGGGATCGCAAAGATGGATCCGAACATAACGGTCACCGCTGCCCCTGTGGTGGTGCTGGTCGTCATGTCGAGATAAAGGAAGAGCGCAGCAAGGCCGAGCCCGGCACCGGTGACGACCCCCGTCACGAGGTCCCGTTCGCTCGCGCGATCGGTTCGCGCGAGTTCCATGCTCATCGCAGCGAGCACGCCCATGCTGAGAAACCCGAGTAGAGGGTTGATCCCGAACAGGAACGCAGCAGAACCGCCGGCACTACTGACATCCGCCAAAGAATGACCGGCGAAGGACTGGCCGCGAATCACCACGAAGACGCCAACCACCCCAGAGACAATTGCGGCGGCCGCGCCGATCACCGCCGCCGTGCGCACCGGTTCGCTGGTAAAGAACCCCGGTTCAACAAGTAGAGAGAAGAGGTTTGACATCCCGATCACGGGACCCGAGCCACGTGAATGGGATCGGACGCGATGGCGGCCTGAGCGTCGTCTAACGCCTCCGCTGCGACGACGATGACGCGACCATGTATGCGGACCACATCGATATGATAGCCATAGAGGTCGCTCAACACTTCGGTGCGTACAACTGCATCCGTGTTGCCGCTCGCGGCGCGACCATGAGCGAGATAGACGATGCGATCCATTGCCGAAAGCAGTGGGTTCATATCGTGTGCCGAGAGAAGCACCGTGGTCTGAAATTCCCGTGAGAGGCGGCGGAGCAAGGCGACGATCCCAGCAACGCTGCGCACGTCCAGATTGGCGAGCGGTTCGTCGAGCAGCAGCAACCGTGGACGCCGGATAAGAGCATGCGCTATCAGCACGCGTTGTTGCTGGCCGCCGGATAGATTGCCGATTCGCTGGTCGGCGAACTTGGTCGCCTCCACCGCTTCGAGCATCTCGTCGACCCTTCGACGACGCTTGAGGGACGGCAGCGGGATACCAAGTCGATTGCCATCGAGTCCTAGGGCCACAAGGTCGCGCGCGCGCATGGGCATGAACGGGTCGAGCGCGAATTTCTGCGGGACGTAACCGACGGCGGCCGCCGCGTCACCTTTTTCAATCGTAACGTCGCCGCCGTTCGGCCTCACGAAGCCGAGGATGGTCCGCAGCAGCGTTGTCTTGCCCGATCCGTTAGCCCCAATGAGCCCGCAGAACTCGCCGGCCTCTAAGGTAAAATCGACATCCTTCAGGATACTGCGTCCCGAGAGCGAGACGCTCACCTGCCGGACGGAGAGAACCGGGGTTCTTGCGAGCACAGTCCCTCAATGCCCGTTCTGCAGCGTCTCGGTTGATACTTTGTCCTTAACCGCCTTTTCCAGAGCGCCAACCTCCGCCAACATCCAAGTCTGGTAGGTATAGCCAGGCGTCGGCATCGTTTCGTAGACGCCGACCACCGGAATTCCGGCTCTCTTCGATGCGTCAAGGAAGGTTTTGGTCAGACTGTCGGTTACCTGCTGGTTATAAGCGAAAACCTTGACTTTGTCGCCACTAAACAGACCATTCTGAATGGTCACGTCTTGCGGCGCCGGATCGGTCCCGTCCATGATCGCCTTCTGCAGACTGAAGGGGGTGAGAATGTTAAAGCCCATCGCCTCTAACATGTAATCAGCAACCGGCTCGGTGACGGCAATTGGCGTCTTGTCGTACTTTGCCTTGAAAGTTGCGATCGCCGCTTTCCAAGGCTGCAAGGATACGATGAACCTATTTACGCTCTTATGAAAATAGGTCGCATGCGCAGGGTCTAGCTGGCTAAGCGCATCGCCAACAGCTTCGGCGACGACTGGCATTGTCTTCGGATCATACCAAAGGTGTGGATTCGCGGTATTGTCCGGCAATCCCAGCAGCTTTTGAACGCTGATCACTTTGCGATTGGGTCTCGGCGCGGCGGCCATGATCTTGTCCGCCCAGGCATCGTAGCCAACGCCGTTCACGACAATCAGTCCAGCCGCTGCGATCTCCCTTGCCACTTTTGGGCTCGCTTCGAATGTATGCGGATCGGTATTCGGATCGGTTTCGATCGCCTGTACGTCGACGTATTTGCCGCTAATCTGGCCAATGACATCGGCGTATTCATTTTCGACACCAATTGCCGTGAGCGGCGCCGATTGCGCAGCATTTACGGCGCCGGCCGTCAGCACCATTGCGATGCTCAGCGACATAGAAAGTTTTCCCACGAATTTCCCCTTCGTACTTCTAACGACGAATCCTGTGCCGCCTGTCGCAATCCCACTCGCAGAGACGAAGTCAGGCATAAGCGAATCGGCCGAAAAGAGGCTATCCCCACTTATGCGATACGCAATGATATAATATATCATTTTCGTCAAATCACAAGCGTTCGGCGACCATTTTAGAACCGGCGAAAAGTGGGCGCCTCACGGGTGCCAAAATCCCCCGCCGGAGCGAGGGTTTCGATAATACGACACTCAGCGATCGTGCCACGGCGACATCGGGTGACGAGGTCAACAAGTTCGACCCTCAGCGCGGCCAGATCCGCGATCTTCCGCTCAACTTCCGCCAGATGCTGTTGCGCGATAATGTCCACAGCCTCACAGGACCGCTCTCGTTCGTCCGCCAGTCCCAGCAACTCGCGCACCTGATCGAGGGAAAAGCCCAGATCACGCGCGCGCCGGATGAAGCTAAGGCGTGCAAGATGCATTTCTGAGTAGGAACGGTAGTTTCCTTCCGTCCGCGCGGGCGCCGGAAGAAGGCCAATTCGCTCGTAATAGCGAACAGTCTCGACCTTCGTCGCCGTGCGCTTCGCAAGCTCGCCAATCGTCAATCGTGCCATGCCTTGACCCTGTAGTGACTACAGGGTGCATATGGGGTGTGTATCAGGCTTTACGAGGTGCCGCATGGCTGGCTGCTGCCACGACGATCATTGCCGTTCCGAGAAACTGCCTGATAGCCGGCAATGGCGTCGGGCCCTTTGGATCGCGCTGGCCATCAACGCTGCCATGTTCCTCGCCGAGGTTGCCGTCGGTGTCGCAGCGGGCTCAGCGTCGCTCCAAGCAGATGCGATCGACTTCCTGGGAGATGCCGCCAATTATGCGATTAGCCTCGGCGTCGCCGGCATGGCGTTGAATTGGCGCGCGCGGGCAGCCCTATTGAAAGGTTGGTCACTTGGCTTTTTAGGTGCAACCGTACTGCTTTCGACGGTATGGCATGCCTATGCAGGCACTTTGCCCAAGGCTGAGACGATGGGAGCGGTCGGCGTCCTGGCGCTTTTCGCTAACGGCGGTGTCGCGCTGATGCTCTATCGATTCCGTGCCAGCGAAGCGAATATGCGCGCGGTGTGGATTTGTTCGCGCAATGATGCGATCGGCAACCTTGCCGTACTCGCAGCCGCACTAGGCGTCTTCGGCAGCGGAAGCGCGTGGCCAGACCTGATCGTCGCCGCGATCATGGCCATGCTCGCCGTCAGAGGCGGATGGCAGATCGTAGAGCACGCGCGATCAGAACTTCGGCAACAATCTGCAATAGCGCTGGATGCGACCTTTCAGGCTTGAGGAATATTGTCCCACGACGCAAGCAAGTTCCGGCCAACTTTCTGAACGGCTAAAGTTCGCTCGGTCCGATACAATTCATGGTCTGAATCTCCATCTAACAACTCGTCGCAGTAGCGGCGTTTCGGCTCTGATACGGAGGTACCAACGGGAGGCGACCAGCGAATTTTTCGAATGCATTAACGTGACCTACGGTCACCCGTGCTTTCGATCGATAGAGATTAGCTCCGGTTAGTCTTTCATTGCAGCAAAACGCCTTTCTCCCACGTGATCAAATAGGCGCGCTTGAGCAGCCATGTCTAAAGCTCCTCTTTGCAAGCAATGCTTGTCGCGCGAAGTCGACGGGATGGACCTCCGCCACACTTAATCTTGCTTTGGCCAGCCGCAGGTGCCTGAAAGGGGCGAATTCGTAGCTGCAATTTAAGCATATTGGCTGAGGTGCAGCTTTGGCTACAATAGGAACTGCTTGCAGCAACGATGAGCACAGATCATGGGACACAGTCCCTGCATTACTGGTGAAATGCACTTGACCGCTTCCATTCCGACGTTCAATTTGTCGGCGTTTATCGGGGGTTGAGGGTGATACGCCGGCTCGAATGGATCGCGCCGATCTTCTTGATCGCGCTGATGGTGCAATTTTTTGCACCGATCGCCGCCGGCTTTGCCATGGCTGCCGCGAGCGACCCTTTGCGTGGCGCCCCCATCTGCGACCACGGATCCGGCCTCCCGCAAAACCCAGCAGATCATAACCACCCTGCGGGCGATTGCTGCGCCTTCTACCCGTCCATGCATGGCCTGGCGAAAGAAGGGGTCAGGGAAATCAAATGGTCAGGTGGCAGACTGCCGGACGATTTCGTCGACGATTTCGATTTCCGAGCGCAGATCGCGACCGACGTCATGCCCGGTCCTTTATATTTTCCCGTCACTCAGTCATGTGCACAGGGCGAGCATCGTTGGGTAGAGGTGCCGGATGCTGCGCGTCCGAGCGCGAGCTTTGAACATCCTGCGCCAGCACTCTTGATCCTTGCCGCCGACGGTCCTCAGGTCGTCACCACGGGACCAATGCGTGTCGCGAACGCCTTCACTCGACCGACACTGGGCGGCGCGACGGTTGCAGTTGGCTATATGATTATCGTGAATACCGGGAAGACTGACGACAAACTCCTCTCCGTCACCTCGGACATCTCATCGACATCAGAGATCCACGAATCGAAGATGGTGGGCGGTGTCATGGAGATGGATGAACTCCCGAATGGCCTCGCGATTCCCGCCGGCGCCACCGTCAGCTTCAAGCCTGGCAGCTATCACGTCATGTTTGTTGGCCTAAAGCACGCGATAACTGCCGGGGAGATCATTCACGCGACGCTGGTCTTCGAAAAGGCTGGCAGGGTTGCGGTATCATTTAAGGCCGCCCAGAGCGCGGGCGCAACCTCTCCAAGCGATTCTATGGGCGGCATGAAAATGCCTTAGCCTGAACACTTCTCGGCGTCTGCTTTGTCACTTCGAGGGCCGGAAGCGGACCGGCAGCTTTCGGCCCGAAGCAGCCGCGGCTTAGCACTACAGTATCGCGTTGGAGGTGCGGCTTCCCGCACGGGGCGAGCCCTTAACGCATTTACCGCAGCGATGCTGACGAGGATCTATGCTCGACGGAATGGTTGTGATCGATCGGGACACGTCCTGTTATCGCGTTTTAAGAGGTATTTTGGCCCTTTGAGGCCGCGCGGGGAAACGCCGAACTCCGATACATTTTTTTGGGGTGAGACCCCCGTCATTTGACACTTTTTTGGGGTGAACGTGACAATTCATTGGGGTGAAGCCAGACCAAATTTCAATAGCTTAGGACGGCCCCGGTGTCTGCCTTTTGGGATGAGCTACACTGATGTGGCTCACCCCAATTCAGCGTCACGTCCACCTCAAAAATTGTCACGGCAACCTACTCCACGCCGATCGCCCGTTGAACCATTACGGTGTCGGTCCATTCGCCGAACCGGAATGCCACTGACGGCAAATAACCGACCTGGCGAAAGCCACAGGCTTCGTGCAGCCGCAGCGAGGCAAGATTGGCGCTGTCGATATATCCGATCATCTGGCGAAAGCCGCCGGCCGCGCAGGCCTCAATCAGGGCCGGCAATAGAATACGTCCGACGCCGTTATTGAGACGCTCGTGGTGGACGTAGATCGAATGCTTGACCGTGAATCTGTAGGCAGGCCGCTTGCGAAACGGCACGGCATAGGCGTAGCCCGCCACAATACCGTCGATCGTCGCCACAAGATGGGGCAGCTTGTGCTTGCGCATATTCTTGCGCCGCGCTTTCAGATCCTCGGCATCAAACGGCGTCGGTTCGAAAGCGCCGAGGTTGCCGACACCTTGCCCGATATGGTGGCGGTAAATGTCGAGCATGGCCTGTACGTCGTCGTCGTTCGACGGGCGCAGCAGAACCTGTGACACGGGTGACGCCGTCTCTTTGCCGAACACAGCCGTCATGCCGCGGTCACTCTTGCATCACGTAGGTGTAGAAGCGGATCGATCCATCTCGCTCGACCTCACGGTAGAGACCTTGCACCTCGGCTTCGAAGCCGGGAAACAGGTTGGCACTTTTTTCGAACATCTTGAGATAGTCCAGCATAGGCTTGGCCCGCGCATTGAGACGCTCGCCGGGGACGATCGTCGCAATGCCCGGAGGGTAGACAACAAACAACGTGGTCGCAACACGGTCTGCGATTTCGCTGATCGGCAGATAGTCGACTTTGTTACGCACAAGGCTGCGCGCGGCCTCATGTGGCGGAACGGCCATATCGGGGAGGTGCGCGGGCGCGAACTGCTGTTGCTGAAGCAGGCTGACGTTGGCGCTGCGGTAGAACGTATGCATGTCGGCACAGAGATCGCGCAGGCGCAGGCCGCGGTAGCGCTGCGGGCGGCGCGCGACGAATTCCGGTATGACTTCGTCAAGCAAAGCATTCTCGTCATGCAAACGCTTGAAGGCCGCGAACGCGCTGAGCAGCGTACCGGCCTTGCTCGACTCGACGCCGGGCGTCAGCAGGAAGAGCAGCGAGTTGAGATCGTTCTTCTCCGCAACAACGCGGTTCTCGCGGAGATATTGCGCGACGACCGGCGCCGGAATGCCATGGTCGGCATAGGCTCCCGTTCGCCGGTCGAACCCGGGCGTCAGAACGATCAGCTTGTTGGGATCGGTCATGGCGAAGCCCGCCGTCACGTTGCCGAAGCCGTGCCAGGCGGCGCCCGGCGTGAAGGCCCAGTGCCTGACGTCGCTGGCGAGTTCGTCCGTGGTGAGGCTTTCCCAGGGGACCTCGCGCGCGGGATCGTCGGGCCCGGCCCCGGGGACGGTGACGACGTCGGGAACGAAAGGTTCGAAGAACCAGCGCCGCGCGAGGTCGGCTTCCTTCTCTTCATATTCGCGGCGGATCGCGCGCAGCTTTTTGCGCACCTCAATGCCGAGCCGCACCGTATCGTCCCAGAGAATCATGCCGGAGCGGCCCTTCATCATCTGCGCGCCGACATCGAGCGACGCGAAGATGGGATAGAACGGCGACGTCGAGGCATGCTGCAGGAAGCTCTCGTTGAGACGGCGGTGCTCGACGCGGCGGTGCTGACCCTTGATGTGCCGGTCTCTGACATGAATCTGCGAGGCCTGGGAGAAGCTCGCGAGTTGCTTGTGGGTCGACTGCGTCGCGATGATGCCCGGCGAATCCTCGCCGAGTTCCTTCAGCCCCATGGCGAAGCGGCCCGCATAGAGCGGGTGGAACTTCATGAAACCGGCCCAAGCCTCATCGAAGAGCACATAATCGCAGAGGTGGCCGATCCGGGCGAGGATCATGTCGGCGCTGTAGATCGTTCCGTCATACGTGCATTGCTCGATGACCGCGACCCGGAAGGGCCGCGGCTTTTGCCAAGCCTCGGGGTCGGTCACATGGGGGTTTTGCCGGATCTTCTCGCGGATCGCCGTCTCGTCCAGCGCCTTGCTGTAGATGGGCCCGATCAGCCCATAACAATTGCGGTCCGTTTCCAGATAGATGGGAATGCCGCCGCTGATCAGCAGCGCGCCATGATGAGCGGCCTTGTGATTGTTGCGATCGAAGAGGACAAGGTCGCCGTCCGCCACCAGCGCGCCGAGCACGACCTTGTTGGATGACGACGTCCCGTTCAGAACGAAATAAGTCTTCTCGGCACCGAAGATGGCGGCGGCCTCTTTCTGGGCCTTAAGCGCTGGGCCCTCATGCGTGAGCAGATCGCCGAGTTCGAGAACCGAATTGTCGAGGTCGTCCCGGAACACGGCTTCGCCGAGATGCTCGACAAAGATGCGCCCGATCGGGCTGCGGCGATAGAAGATGCCGCCGTTGTGCCCAGGGCACGTCCAGAGCTGATTGCCTTCTTCGGCATAGTCGACAAGCGCCCCGAAGAAGGGCGTCTTCAATGTTTCTGCATATTGCTTGAGGCGGCTGATCAGGTTGCGCGCGATGAACTCCGGCGTCTCTTCCGACAGGAAGATGTAGCCGTCGATAAAATCCAGCACCTCGACCGGAATGTCCTCAAAGCGCTTGCGGCGGACGAGGATCACGATCGGCATCTCGAGGCCGCGGCGGCGCATCAGATTGATGAGTGCCGCCGTCTTCCCCTCGAGCCCGCGCTTGCCCCAGTCGACCACCATGCAGCCGATCGCCGCGTCGGTCTGGACGGCGATCTCGGCATCCTCGATTCGCCGCGCCTTGACGACCTGGAACCCGTCATCCTCGACAGCCGCGACGATCTGGTGGAGGCGCATGCCTTCGAGGTCGTCGGCATCGAAACCGGGAGCGCAGAGTAGAAACGTAAACCGCCTGAAGAAATCCATGCCATGCCACCATCTGCCAAACGTGCTTGGTCGGATTGTCTCATGACAGCTACGTGACAGTCGGGCTTTACGGGGCGCCCTTTCGAGGGCTACGCTTCCGCCATGGGACCTTCTTCGACTGCGCCGTCGCACAAGACGCCGGCGTGGGCTTGGCCGTTCTTCCGCTCGTTTGCCGGCTATCGTCTCAGCCAGCTGCCGCAAGATTGCGTCGCCGGACTGACCTTGGCGGCCATCGCCATCCCCGAGCAGATGGCAACCGCCCGGCTGGCCGGCCTCCCGCCCGAAATCGGCTTCTTCGCCTTTCTGGGCGGATCGCTCGGTTTTGCGATATTCGGGACGAACCGCTTCCTGTCCTGCGGCGCAGATTCGACCATTGCACCGATCTTTGCCGGCGGCCTGGCGCTTTTGGCCTCGACCGGCTCTCCGGATTACCAGATGCTGGCAGCGGCGCTCGCGCTAACAGTCGGCGTGCTTCTCGTCGCGGGTGGGCTCTTCCGCCTCGGCTGGATCGCCGATCTCCTGTCCATACCGGTGACGACCGGTTTTCTCGCCGGCATCGCCTTTCATATTCTTGCCTCGCAGCTTCCGAGCCTCTTCGGCATAAAGCCGCCGGCGCTGCCGATGCTTCAAAGCCTTGCGTTTCTTTGGCAGCACATCGGCACGATCAATTATCTCTCGCTCTCGATCGGCATCGGCGTTCTTTTCTTGATTGCGGTCTGTGAAAGAGGGAACGCCCGCATTCCCGGCGCGCTCATCGGCATCTCGCTTGCGACGGCCGCGGTCATCGTCTTCCATCTCGAAAAGCACGGCATTGCGACCATCGGCGCCGTCTCCTGGCATTGGCCGTCGCCGTCGGTTGCCTTTGCGCCCTTCGACAGATTCGCGGCGCTCGCACCCCTGAGCCTGCTCGTTGCCTTTGTCGTCATGATTCAGACGGCCGCAACGACCAGGTCCTTTCCTTCAGACGCCGACAAGCCGCCCAATGTCGATGGCGATTATATCGGCGTCGGCGCCGGCAGCCTGCTGGCCGGGCTTTTCGGTGCGTTTCCCGTCGATGCGAGCCCGCCGCGCACGGCGATCGTCGCCACAACCGGCGGACGTTCGCAGCTCACCGGCCTCGTCGCGGCGGCGCTCCTCGTCGCGAGCCTGAGCATCGGCGCGCGGTTTTTGCGCGCCGTTCCCGAGGCCGCGCTTGCCGGCGTTTTGCTCTTCGTCGCCTTCCGCATCCTCCGCATCGGCCAGATGCAGCAGATCTATCGCCAGAGCTTGGGCGAATTTTTGCTGATGGTCGTAACCTTTGCCGCCATGGTGTTATTGCCCATCGAGGAGGGCGTGGCGATCGGCATCGTTCTTTCGCTTCTGCATGGCATGTGGGGCATCACCCGAGCCCGGGCCGTTGTCTTTGAGCGCATTCCGGGAACCACCATCTGGTGGCCGCCTGATCCCGATCGTCGCGGGGAAACCTTGCCGCATGTGCTCGTCGTCGCATTCCAGGCGCCCCTGTCCTTCCTCAACGCCTATCCTTTCGGACGCGGCGTGCGGGCCTGCATTCGCAACGCCCCTTCTCCCGTGCGTCTCGTCGTCCTGGAAGCAAGCGCCATTCTCGATATCGATTTCACCGCGGCGCAGATGTTGACATCGCTCATCCGCGAATGCCGTGACCAGAAGATCACCTTTGCCGTCGCGCGGCTCGAGTCGCTGCGCGCGCAAGATGCCTTGAAGCGCTTCGGTCTCGATCACGAACTTGGGTCCGGCCGGCTCTATCGCAGTGTCGCGGAAGCCGTGGAAGCGTTGGCGAAAGACGCGAACGCGTAATCGCGATCGCCTCTCACAGGCTGTGCGCGGAAGCGGCTGCGGCGCCGCACTTTATCTCACTGGACGCGCATCTTGAGTGTTCAGCGGTTTGAAGCACATTGTATTTCGCGACGACGGACTGCGCTTTCGAAGTCGCCGGATTATTGATCAACTGAGGCGCCCCGCGCAATTTGCGGAATCGGATCAACTTGCTTTCTGTGAGTTCGAAACCCAGTTGGCTTCGGGCGCAGGATGATGATCAAGCAAGAGCGCCGTGTCGTCGTCAGAGAGGCCATTCTTGAAGGATTTAATCCCTTTGGCGAAATCGCCCATAAAGTCCGAAATCTTTCCTTTGCCACCGAACAAAAAAAGGACAAGAGCACCAACGATCGCAAGGTGCCATACGGATAGCGATCCCATTCGAAACTCCTGTTCGCCTCGGTTTAACCTATGCGCCTCATGCAGCGCGCCGCAAAGCGTAGCTTGCGCGTGTTTCACTGATCGGAAACAGGCGAAGGCAGGATAGCGTGAGTCCCGAAGGGGTCCCGATCGCGGCGTCCATTGTTCGCAACAGATCGTTCGAGGCGCTCGCCATATGATTGTTGAACCTCCAGGTGCTGATATCGGGCGTCGAAACTCCGCTGCTGAAAGGTCGCGGCGTTCGCGCCCGCGGTCAGCATAAGCGTAGCCGCAGCTGTTAAAAGGATCGTCTTCATGATGGCTTCCATCCTTCTGGCCGAACAAACAAAGCGTGCTCGGTTCCAAAAGGATGTCTGGCTCTGGGCCAGGTCTCAATCCTGCCTGTCGTTCAGTGGCATATACCGCGCGTATATTTTCGCGGCGGAACGGCGTCATTCGCCGCTCTCACTCAGCGCGCGTAGGCAAACCCGGCGCGTTGCAGTTCCGGCAAAGTTGCAACGGCGCCGGGCGTCAGAACAACGCCTGGAATGAGATGATTTGTCAGCTCCGCCGCAAGTGATGCGACGGATAGTTTATCTGGATTGGCGCCCATTTCGACGAGTTTGGCCGCCTGCTCCCAGATGGCGTTGTGGCACGACATGAAGACGACGCCGCGCTTTTGAAGCGCCGGAATCGAGTTATTCTTTCCGGAATAGACGCCGGCAGGATCTTCATAATTGGCTGAATCGGCGGTGGCCGCGGGTTTGTCCAAGATCAGCGTATTTCTGTCGAAGCCTTTTCCAGCGAGTTTCGCAAGCCCATATTTGTCCCACATGCGTTGATCATAGAGCGCGAGTTGCGCTGTACCGTGCGTTTCTGAGACGACAAGAAACTCCGGATGCTTGAACGACCATACTTGCGCATTGAGCGAATTGCGCATGACGTTCAACCAGGGTCCGGCGATGTCCGTCACGTCCCAGGCTTGTTTCGTTGCCGGTCGATAAGCAAGCACTTCGGACAAGGCCTTGTGGTCCCACTGATCCGGATCGTTGAGAATCATCGGCACCGTTTTGAAGTCGCGACGCCGTGGGGCACGGGCAAGGCGCGTCGTGAGTTCATTGAGCGTATTCGCGCCGCTCGAAGGTAGGGAGTCATCATTGCCCGCGGACGCTTCGGCAGGCCCGGCAGCCAATTCGACGCCGCCCATCGCGGCCGCAAGCGCCGCGGCCAAAGTCTTTACGGCAGTCCGCCGCCCGGTCACAAAGGTCATGAAGGTTCTCCTGGCTGTCGTTGAAACATCGAAGGTGTGATGGCTTTAGTTCGGGATTGCTCGATTGCCGGCTTTCAGCGCTTTGACGGCCGCGCGAATGGGCGCAAACGGGCCATACTTATGCTGCTCGACGCTGAACTTGTCGGCATAAGGCCCATAGGCTGCATCGACCGGCTTCTGTGTCCGTTTGGGGAAATCCCGGTCGAGACCCGACTTATGCGGGCGCGGCTGCGAATCGATGTAAGCAGCGACGTCCCAGGCGTCGGCTGACGACAGCACCGGTTGTTTCCAGGTCGTTCCGTTCGGCATGTTGCTGTGAACGAAGTTTGCCGCGTTGATCAGACGCGCCATGCCGGCACCGTCATTGTAACTGTCAGGCCCCCAGAGCGGCGGTATCAGATAGCCTTGGGCGTCGCCCGCCCGGCCGGCGCGCTGGCCCAAGCCGTTCGCGCCGTGACATGCCGCGCATGCCTGAGAGAAAACGACTTTCCCGTGGACGGGATCGGCCGGCCGCGACAATTCAGCCATCTTGCCGGAGCCGCGCCCCGGCGTCGGCGCGCCGACGGCGCGACCCGTCGAAAGAAACTTGAGATAGGAGATGATCGCAGTCATCTCCGGGCTGTTTTGCGGAATGGGCTTCCCGTTCATGCTGCGCGTGAGGCAGCCCTCAACCCGGTCTTCCATTGTTCCGACGCTGCCCGATCGCGGCCGATAGTTCGGGAAATCGGCATAGACGCCAATGAGGGGTAATCCGTACTCCTTGGTGCCCGCTTGGAGATGGCAATTCTGGCAATTCAGATTGTTGCCCGCAAAGCGATGATGCGGGTCGGCAACCTCGGGACCGATCAGAGAGGCCGTTTTTGCAATGAGGTCGCGCCCGTAGCGCACGGTCCGGCCCCAATCATCGTTCGGCAACGCGTCAATATCTGGAACCGCCCAGGTCGCGGTCGTCGTGTGTCCCTGCGCCGTTGGTGACTCGCTCGCCCTCGCGCCATGCCAGCAAAACTGGAAGGCGGTAACGGTGCCAACGAGCGCCGTGCCAAGGATAATCGCCTTTCTGTATTTGAACATTTGCCTCACGGCGTGGCCCTTCTGAATCTGAGGCGAACCTGTCGCTCGGCGACTTCGGATGGGAGGGTTATGAGCGCGGTCGAAGCGCGCGACCAATTGATTGTTGCGATGATTTCGTTTGATGAAATTTGTTATTGATATAGCCGCGCGGCAAAATCATCAGCCTATGAGGCCGCGCCCGCTGCGGAAGAGCACGTAGGCCGCAACCGCAAAGATCGTGATCGCAAAAATTCGCTTGAGCGCATCTCTGTGCCCACAGAGGCGCATGGCGAGCTGCGCCCCCAAATATCCGCCGACAAGCCCCCCGCTTATAAATTCACAAGCGAGCTTCCAATCGACGAGGCCGGATGCCGCATAATTGACGGCCGTGGTGAGCCCGAAGGTTCCGACGGCGAACAGCGATGAGCCGATGGCATTGATCATCGCCATGCCGGCGGCAAAAGTCAGCGCGGGAACGATAAGAATACCGCCGCCGATTCCGAAGAATCCAGATGCGAGGCCTGTGAAAAACGCGACACTGCCGACGCGGAAATCCGATGCGACGATCGTCGTCTCGACGCTAGTTTCTCCGTTCTGCCTGCCGCGCAGCATGGCGACCCCGACGATGACCATCGCCAGGCCAAATAGGAAAAGCAGACGCTGACCGTCCAATGCCTTTCCAAGAGTCGAACCGACAAGCGCGCCGACGATTCCGACCGCGGCGAAGATCAAAGCCGCGCGCCAATGCACTGTTCGCGCCCGCGCATGCGTCAAAAATCCCAGAAATGCATTGATTGATACGGCGAAGGCGCTCGTCCCAATCGCGACGTGAGTCTGCGGAACGCCGACGACATAGAGCATCAGTGGCGTGGCGAGAACCGATCCGCCGCCGCCGATGAGCCCTAATGAGAAGCCGACGAGCGCGCCCGAGAGAACGCCCGCAAGAGAAGAGACGAACCACGCCATCATGCCGCAAACTTATCCGAACTATCAGGCTACCGAGCCAGATTCTGACCGTTTTCGCCGCGATCGGCGCGCGCCGCTTTTAGTAACTCCTGCAGGATGGGTCATCTAATAAAATTCTTATGATGAAGTGCATCGGAGCGCGCGAACATCCACGTCGAACTGATCAGAAACGAAGCAGACACAATCCGATATCAGTGACGAATTCGATCGATATCACCGCAATTTTGAATTGGTTATTCCCGCATGTGGAGATCAAAGATCGCGTCAGCAGATGAGAAGTTTCTGCAACAAGAAAGGATCAAAAAAATGACTCGGTCTTCTTCATTGAAGCTTGCACTTGCAGCGGCGGCTTTTTTGCCGATCTCCATCGCGAACGCGGATGCAGGCCAGCGGCAGTGGTATGCCGAGAGCCCGCAGGTCAACTATAGCGGTTATGTCGACCCTAATGGCGACTACGACAGCTTGGCCGACCTTACCAGGTCGGTTAATGGGACGCCCTGCGGCATCGAGTGCACCAAGCAGCATGAAAGGCTTTGGGCGCCCCGGCAGCGGTAAGCCAACAGCTCCGCGACGCTGTGAAGTTTTTCTTGAGCAAGCCCCCGCTGATGACGGGGACTTCGTTTACGCGGTGGTGCGGAGACCGATCACGCGCAGCGATCGGAATCAGCTTCAAAATCGATTGGTCCTTTGTGCGCGCGGCATGAAATAAGAGGCCAAAGCGAAGGATTTGATCGATGAAAGCGTCTCTGCGTCATGCTCTCGTAGCCGGCATCATGAGCCTCATGTTGGTGAGCGTTGCGAGTGCTGCAGACCGGACCGTGGCGAACACGCTATCGCGTCAGGATGATTCGATTTTTCCGCCCTGGCAGAACGGCGCGAACAACGATGCTTTGAACAGAGGCCTGCAATTTACCGTTCCTGAAGTCGACGACATGCCGGATTTCCACGGCGATTTGACGGCTCCGAAGCTCGTTCTCTATGTCGGTGGGAATTACTTTTTCGCCATGGCGCCATTGGTGAAGGCTTTCGAGGCGAAGGATCCCGGCTACAAGGGCAAGATATTCTGGGAGACCATTCCACCGGGATTGCTCGTCAAGCAAATCGCGGCGGGCGGTGTCATTACCGTCGGAAACATGACCTTCACGGCAAGAGCGGATGCATATTTTGCGGGGCTGAAGAAGGTCGAAGAGCTTATCCATGACGGCACGCTCGAAGGTCCGGCGGTTCCCTATGTCACCAACCGTCTCACGATCATGGTGCCGAAGGGGAACCGCGCCCGCGTGCGAACGCTCAGTGACCTCAGCAGGCCGAATATCCGGCTGGCAATGCCCAATCCGGCGTTCGAGGGGATCGCGCGGCAGATCAAATCATCGCTTGGGAAAGCCGGCGGCGCGACATTGGTCAACACGGTCTACGGCACGAAAGTCGCCAGCGGCTCGACGGTCTTGACCCATATTCATCATCGCCAGACGCCGCTCTTCCTGATGCAAGGCCTCGTTGACGCGGGCGTCACATGGCAATCGGAGGCGCTTTTTCAGGAGCAGATCGGTCATCCGATCGACCATGTCGACATTCCAGAAAAAGACAACGCGACGGCTATCTATGCCGGGGCGCTGGTGAAGGACGCGCCGCACCCTGATGCAGCGAGGGCATGGCTCGCCTTCATTCGCTCGCCCGAGGCTCTGCAGATTTTCGAGCATTATGGATTCAAGCCGTATGTCGGCCAGGCCCATTGATCCGAACGGCCGGGCCAACTCGGATCGCTCAAGATTTTTTGTCCGTTTCAGAAAGTTAGGTCGGCTTCGTTTATCGATGTCACCACCGATATATAACATCGCCGAGACCGCCGATGATGGTTGCGGCGAAATTCAATGATCGAGGAAAGTGAAATGGAACGTCGTACATTTCTCTTGTCGTCACTTATTGCCGCACTGGCCGAAGGCGCGGCACAGGCCTCGCCGATCAATCCGAAAGAGACCTTCGTCTTGCAGCACGGCGATATCAAGTTCGTGCCTTGGAACGGCTTGCCTCATGGAAGCGGCGAAATGGCCAAGCTCTACGGCGATTTCAACAAACCCGGACCGTATCTCGTTCTCATGAAATGGAACCCAGGCTGGTTCAGCGCGCCGCACAGCTATGCGACGGATCGCATACAAATGGTGTTGTCGGGAACTTGGTGGGTGAATAGCGGCGCGGATTTTGATCCAAAGTCTGCGGTTCCGGTTCATGCGGGCGGCTTTGTGGAACGCGTCGCGCGGACTTTCCACTATGATGGCGTTCCGAGCGGCATCAGCGAGCCCGTCGTCGTGGCCGTTTTCGGCCTCGGTCCGGTGGGGATCAGGCTGGCCGACCCGCACCGGCCGTCGTGGCGGCGCGTTTGAATTTCCGGGGGACCGGCGTCCATAGGTTGCTGGGCCCCTTTGCGGAATGGGCGGCGAACGCGTCTGTCCGCCGCCCAAAATGTCTTAGAGCTTGCCTTTGGCGAACTTGGCGAGCGCGTCGACAACTCCCTTACCGTAAGCAGGGTCGGCTTTGCTGCAGTTCGCCACATGCCGCTCCTGTATGTGCTTTGCGGCCTGGCCGACCTGACGGGCCGTGTTATCGAACAATATCTGCTTTTGAGCGGGGGTCATTTTGCGGAAGAGATTTCCTGGCTGTTGCCAGTGATCCTCGTCCACGCGGTGGTCCCAATGCGCCGCCGCGCCCGACAATTCGAGAGGCGGATCGTTCAGTTGCGGCTGGTCCGTCCACACGCCCTCGCTGTTCGGCCAAAAACTCACCGTACGGCCTTGGTTGCCATCGGTCCGCATAGCACCATCCCGATGATAGCTGTGATACGGGCACTTCGGCGCGTTGACGGGAATGTGGTGGTGGTTGACGCCAAGGCGGTAGCGCTGCGCGTCGCCATAGGAGAACAGGCGCGCCTGCAGCATTTTGTCGGGCGACCAGCCGATGCCCGGCACGATATTCGCCGGCGAAAATGCAGCCTGCTCGACTTCGGCAAAGACGTTTTCGGGATTCCGGTTGAGCTCGAAATAACCGACTTCGATCAACGGATATTCGGCTTTCGACCAGACCTTCGTCAGATCGAAGGGATTGAACGGATAAGCCTTCGCTTGTTCGTCCGTCATCACCTGAATGAAGAGCGTCCAACGCGGAAAATCGCCTTGCTCGATGCTGTAAAACAGATCGCGCTGGTGGGTCTCGCGGTCCGCCCCGACCAAAGCCTGTGCTTCCTCGTCAGTGAGGTTTTCGATACCCTGTTGCGTGCGGAAGTGAAACTTCACCCAAGTACGTTCATTATCGGCATTGACGAAGCTGTAAGTGTGGCTGCCAAACCCGTGCATGTGGCGGTAGCTCTTCGGGATGCCACGCTCGCTCATGACGATCGTCACCTGATGCAGTGCCTCGGGCAACAGCGTCCAAAAATCCCAATTGTTGTCGGGGCTCCGCATGCCCGTGCGCGGATCGCGCTTAATGGCATGGTTCAAGTCGGGGAACCGCAACGGGTCGCGGAAGAAGAACACCGGCGTGTTGTT
>Ga0153954_1000883_pt1 | contig 19421 bp, 19 predicted proteins | sample TSFL038MetaG_FD_102277 | JGI IMG/M metagenome (GOLD analysis project Ga0153954, IMG submission 102277) | Attine ant fungus gardens microbial communities from Florida, USA - TSFL038 MetaG | ecosystem: Host-associated > Fungi > Mycelium > Unclassified | place: USA: Florida, Wekiwa Springs State... | reverse complement strand
CGGCTCCTGCTATTTACGTCGCGATACGACATTGCCGATTATCTGGCCTTGTCGGTCGAGACCGTGAGCCGCTCGCTGACCGATCTGCGGCATCGGGGCTTCATCGCATTGGCCGGGCCCCGGCGTGTCAAAATCGTCGATCGCAGTGGGCTGGAAGAGGCCGATTCGTCGATGCGAACAGGCCCCGACGCCGCTTTTGCCGGAGACGGATCCGCCCACCTCTGACCGGAGTGGCAACGATGTTGCAGACAGAAGATGCTAATCGCCGAGGCGTGTGGGCGGAAGAAGCGATGCACCGAGCCGCCAATCTACGGCAACTGGCCTCCAGCCTCGAACACTTGCTTGACAGCGGCAGAATTGATTCCAGTAACCGAGCGAGATCGATTCGACGCGCCAAGGCGCTAGTGAATGCGTATCAAAGCCTGGACGCCGTGGAGGCCGTTCACGCGTATACCTGTGGGCGCGAACTCACGGATATCGCAGGCGGCCTCGTCGAAATCTTTGGCCAGACCGTCGGGTCGCTTGTCCTGTCGCTGGACATCCAGCCAGTATTGCTGACCGCGGAAGCGCGCCGAGCGCTATTGCTCGCGGGATCGGAACTCGTGATTAATTCATTACGACATGCGTTTATTGGGCGGCAGACAGGTGTGATCCAGATGGCGCTCTACCAGAATCTGCTGTCCCAGGAAGGGTCACTGATCGTCGCCGATGATGGCGTTGGACCGGGTGACCTCAAGAAGGCCGGACTGGGCCGCGGCATCGTTTGTGAACTTGCCTGCGTTCTGAACGGTGACGTCTCCTGGCAGCGATCACCGCTGCTAGGCGGCACCGAGGTGATACTGAATTTTCCGTTGCCTATCACGGACGTCAGATAGGTTCCGCTACTAGAACACCTCTACAAACTCTCCAAAAGAAATCGCGTTAACTTGACACTCATCATGGCGTGGTTCGGTGCGACAGGCGATCATCAGATCGCATCGGCCTGGTTCCGCAAGTGGTAATAGACCGACTTCATCAAACAAATGTCGGGAGGAATGATGAGATCCGACAGTGACATCAAGCACGACGTTGAAGATAAACTCCGGTGGGATCCGGATATCAAGTCGGACGACATCGGGGTGGCGGTCACGGACGGTGCCGTGATGCTCACCGGATTTGTAAGGAGTTACCGCCAGAAACGACAGGCTGAGACTGACGTCATGCGCGTGGCTGGGGTTGTGGCGATGGCAAATGATATTGAAGTACGTTTGCCGATCATCAGTCAGCGGCCGGATCCGGAAATCGGCCGCGACGTCGTGACAGCGCTGAAGGCGCAACTCCCCAATAGCTGGACGGCCGTCAAGGCTATCGTTCAGGGCGGTTGGGTCACGCTCCAGGGGCAGGTCGAGTGGAACTACCAACGACAACGCGCGGCGCACGCGATGGAGCACATCGAGGGCATAAGAGGGGTCATAAACTCGATTGAGGTCAAGCCGAGCGTTGCGACTTCGGAAATCAAGGAGAGAACCAAGGAGGCGCTTAAGCGCAGCGCGGAACTCGACGGAAGGGATGTCACGATTGAGACGACTAACGCCGAGGTGATCTTGCGCGGCACGGTCCGGTCCTGGGCTGAACGTCGCGAGGCAGAACGGGCCGCGTAGGCCGCATCCGGCGTCGCCAAAGTTGCTAACCGCATCACGATCAACGTGTGATGTTCGACAGAAAGGAAAACTACCTATGAGTGGAACATTCCTGAAGACAAATGGTACGAATCAGCCCATACCGCAGCGGCAGCAGTACAGCGACCCGCTGATGCCACTGCGTCAGCAGATGAGCCGGCTCTTTGATGATTTCTTCAGTAGCCCAATATTTCCGGCGTTGCCGGTGATGCCGCCAGTGCAGACGCTGGCGGCGGTGGTGATGGCACCGCGGATTGAAGTCAGCGAGGTCGAGAAGGAGCTTCACATCACGGTCGAACTTCCTGGCATCGATCCGAAAGACGTCGAGGTCACGCTGGCCGATGACGTGCTGACAATTCGGGCGGAGAAGCAGGCTCAGCGTGAGGAGGGTAGCGAGCGCGACTTCCATGTCACGGAACGCTCCTACGGAACGTTCGTGCGCCACTTGCGACTGCCGTTCCATGCGGATCCTCAGAAGATCGAGGCGTCGTTCAAGGACGGCGTGTTGATGCTGACGATTCCGAAGCCGGAGGACGCTCAGCAGAAGGTACATCGCATCGACGTCTCGGCTGATGCTCCACAGTCAAAAGTTGAAGGCACACAGCAGGCTGGCGGTGCGCTTCCCCAGCAACCGCAACCCGCCGCTGCTGAATAGCAGACCGGCTCTGATACCAACGGGCGTTCGCGACCCAACGCGGGCGGCCGCTTCATGTTCATTGGCCGGGTTTCACACGATGATTCTGCGTCCGGGTTGATTCCTGTCAATGCAGCTGCAGCTTTTCTCGAGTAATAGCTGCTTCAGACCTCGGAGTTTCCGCCGATGGTCTCTGGTGTTTCCTCCTCTGAAACTGGCGGCATCGCTCTTGCCGCCATTTTTTCATTACGGGGAGAGGTCCTAAGTTCACGTTCGAACGTGATGTATGGGTTCAGATTGCCAGGCTCGATCTCTTTGTACGGATATCGATTTACAATCTCCGACTTTCACCTCAGCGGCTCTTTGCACGACGATGTATTTCGCGGTCGCAATGCGCGGCGGATGCCTTGCAGCAGATCAACCTCATTAAAGGGCTTGATCAGGTAGGCATAGGCGCCGAGTTCTAACGCCAGCGCCCGGGACCTTTCGTCCGCAAAGGCCGTGATAAAAATGATCGGGATATGGTGGCCACCCTCGATCAGTTTACTTTGCAGCTCAAGGCCACTGAGACCAGGCATATGCCCATCCAGCACAAGGCGCGCGGTTTCGTCCAACCGCCCGGAAGCCAAAAAACCCTCCGCCGAAGCGAATGTATCCACGGCTAGCCCGTATGATCTCACCAGTCGACGAGCAGCTCTGCGCATCGAGTCGTCGTCGTCGACGATCATGACGGCGGATCCTTCGCCGGTCATGCTTGCGTCTCCTTAAGTGCAGGCATGGTGAAATGAAATACGGCGCCGTGCGGGCCGCCAGCGGCGACAGACAAACGCCCGCCGTGTGCCCGCACGATAGAGCTGCAAATCGACAGCCCCATCCCCATGCCGTCTGCCTTCGTCGTATAAAAGGGCTCAAAAACCCGGCTTCGATCGGTTGGATCTATTCCCTCACCGGAGTCCCCAACCGATACGATAACATCGCGGCTAGGACCGTTCCTTGAGACGAGTGTCAGCACCCTTGAGCGGGTCTCGATCTCGCGCATGGCCTCTATGCCATTCATTACTAGGTTGAGTACAACCTGCTGCAACTGAACCTTGTCCGCGTCAATGCGCAGAACATGAGGATCCAATTGGAGTTGAACCGACACATGGTTTTTGCGCAGCTCGTGACGTGTCAGCGCCAGCACTTCGGCGATTGCATCGTTGACATTGATTGCTCCGCGATCCGGAGTAGTGTTCGTTACCAGCGCACGAACGCGGGTGAGCACTTCGCCGGCACGCTTCCCGTCGCTGATAATCTCCCGAATAGCCTCCTGGGCTTGCTCGATATCTGGTGCGGCTCCGGCGAGAAGCCGCCGGCAGGCATTGCCATTCGCGACAATCGCTCCAAGCGGCTGGTTGATCTCATGGGCGATCGACGCAGAGAGTTCGCCCATGGTGCTCAGCCGCGCGACCCGCACAAGTATCTCGCGCGCCTCATGCAAACTGTCCTCCGCATGCTTGCGCTCGGTAATATCCTCGATGATCGCGGGTATCCCGCGGAAGTCGCTTTCAAGATCGACGGCACGCGCCGTGCTGAACCTGACCCAAATTGCCGTCCCGTCCTTGCGCAAATAGCGTTTCTCGACATCGTAGCCCGTTCGCCGGTTTGCCATCATGTGGTCGATCATTTCTCGTGTCGCGCGCCGGTCATCCTCATGCGTGATCTCGATCGGACCCAGTGCAAGTAGCTCCTCTTCCGAATAGCCGAGCATTTTTTGAAACGCTTTGTTGACGGCGACAAAGCGTTGTTTCTCGTTGGTCAGGGCAATACCGACAGCGGAGGCCTCGATCATACTGCGCCAACGTTCCTCGCTGGCGCGAATTGTGGCTTCTGCACTCTGCCGCTGCAGGATTTGCGCCTCAAGCTCAGCGGTGCGCGCAGCGACCCGGCTCTCCAAGTCCATTTTTGCGTCGCGGTGCGCTTCCTCGAAGCGTTCTCGTTCGCCAACAGCGTGTTCGAGCAAAGTGCTGACTCGATGCATCTGCTCCGTGCTCGGCAATGCCATAGCGAATGGCATGACCTGCCACAGAGCGAATGCGGTACCGATAGATAACGGTGCGGTGACCAGCTTGATCGTGCTGATCTGCCAATGAGTCGGATACCACAGCGTTACGATTGCTATGGCGTGTGTCGTCCCGAGAGCCAGGATGAACGCGCCAGTAAGCACAAATACCTTAAGAGACGTCAGATCACGCCGTTTTGTTGCGAACCATATCAATAAGAACAAGATCGTATAGCAAGACACGGCTATCGCCGCATCGAGGATGACATGAGGCCAGAGCAGGCATCCATCGCGAGGGATATGGTTCTGATCGAACAATTATGATGACTTCGTTACGTTGTCAGCGGCTCGAGAGACCGGTTGCCCTTGGCATCATAAGTTTGTCGTAAGGGATGCCAAGACCGCGACACGGATAGCCATCGCCATGCTATGTGTGCCTAGTCTTTGCAGCAGTCGGATCCGATGCATTTCCACCGTGCGCACGCTAATGCTCAGATCGAGCGCGATCAGCTTGTTGCCCTTTCCCGCGACAATGCCTTTGAGAACCTGGCGTTCGCGCGGACTGAGGGACTGCATTTGTTGTGCTGCCTGACCGATCTGGCTGTCCATGTTCTTACGTGCCCCTGTCACAAGAGCCGCATCGATCGCGCCAAACAGTCGATCTTCATCAATCGGTTTTTCGATGAAGTCGATCGCGCCGGTCTTCAGGGCCTGAACGGCGGTCGGAACATCCGCATATCCCGTGACGACAATGATTGGGAGGAGAACCCCGAACTCGTTGAGCCGCGCAAGCACCTCCAATCCATCCATTTCGGGCATGCGGAGGTCCAACAACATGCATCCCGACAACACGGCTAATGCTTTGATCACGGCGGGCCCACTCGCGTAAACAGCGGTGGCATATCCAGCCGACTCTAGCATCCGTTGCAGTGACCGTCGAAGTCGCGGGTCATCGTCCACGATGTGGACTACACCTTTGCCTCGGGTCGCCTGTTGCATCTGTGGTCTTTCGCTACAATGTGAAAGACACGGTGATAGCCGATGGAGCCTTTCAGATGGCTCGCTTTGTGCGGCCTTGGCAAGTCGTAAACATGGCGGCGTTCGAGACCACCGCAATATACTCAACACGAAATTGCGAGACGCGATTCAGCGCTCGCTGCGGACCACGATAATCACGAGCAAGTGAGGTCACCTCGGGGCGCGAACGTGCCGAAGCGCTACTCGACAACGGGCCCGAGGAAACAGTCACGGGCGAGATGCACGCGCGTGGCTGGAGCAAATGATACGCCGGTGGTCGGCAAGATTTCGGCAGCCTTGCGAATGCGACCGATTTTCTTCGCGACGTTCCCGGCGTATCATTGTTGCGCTTGCAAACTCAAGACCCGTCCGGGGACAGGAGAATGCTCGCGGGCCGGTCAGGGATTGATCGTGATGCGATTCTCGACCTTTGTGATCCCTGGCGCCTGCCAGGCGGCGCGCTCAGCCTCTTGTCGTTCGGCCCAGGACCGGACAGAGCCTTTCAGGATTACCTCGCCGCCATTGGCTTCAACGGTTATGCGGGTGGCGTCAAGTTCCGCGCTGCGACGGAACGCAGCTTCGATCTTGCTCTTGATCTCAGCCGGGGCAACGGTCGGCCGCAGGGAGATCAGGTTGGTGACGCCCTTGACGCTCCTGACCCGCCGCACGGCTTGCTCGGCACGATTGCGTTGGTAGTTCCATTCAACGCTACCCTCGAGCGTCACCCAGCCGTCCCTTACGAGCACCTTCATGGACTCATAGGAATATGGGAGGTCCGCTTTGAGCGCGGCGACCACGTCGCGCGTGATCTCCGGGTCCGGCCGTTGGCTGATGGAGGGAAGGCGGACTTCGATGTCGTTGGCAATGCCGATGACGCCGGATACCCGCTTTGCATCGCGCTCAGCCTGATACTTCTGGGTGTAGCTTCGTACGAAGCCGGTCAAGGTCACGACACCATTCTTTACGGCGACCGCGAGGTCCGTCGCGTCGATATCCGGATCCCATTTCAGTTCCGCTTCGACGTCTCGCTTGATATCGCTGTCGGTCTTCATGTGATTCTCCCTTGTTGGTACGGCTTACCTGCACCGACTGACGTAAAGGGCGTGCGGGTGCGGCGGAAGCAAGACCAACATGGCTAACGGTCAGCATGCCATGACACTCGTCAGATTTGTGGACAGACCTGGAAACTACCTCAGTGCTGGCTCGCCCGATCCCGCTTCCACTGCGTCAGCATGGCCTCGTGGATGAGGGCGAATCCCTGCATGGTCCGGCCATAGTCAGCGAGCCGCAAAGCAGCTCCGTGAGCCATCTCCAAGAGTTCGGGGTTGGCCATCTCGAGGTTGCCAATCGCCTCCCACGTGAAATCTTCGTCACCTGTCCGGTCGATGCGCGCGACGATCTGGTCGCGGACTTCCGTCGATACGCGGGGCAGCGGGTTGAGTTCGGCAACACCTAGGGGAGCACGCGCTTCGGCCGCCAGCAGCCTGTAGAACATGCCGAATTCGATCATCAGGCGATCTTCTTCGCCGCTCCCTGCGGCCCATCGGGATGCCATGTCGAGCAATTCAGGATTGTGCCGGCGGAGATCCGCCTTGATCTCTGCCATGCAGACATCGGGTCCGAGATTGTCGAATTCCCGTGCGATCCGTTCCCTCGTCAGTCCGGTGACACGTGGCAGTATACTCATGAGTCGAATTTCCTTCTCTCGAAGTCCCGTGGAAGGCCCATGTCGCTCACAATGCCGCGCGGCACGCGGACTTGGAGGGTCTGGATAATCGCCGGTGCCAGGCAAGCAATCTGGCAATTGTAATACACTTAACGGCCCGCAAGACTCCAGCGGCGTGGATCAGGCACGGCAGCGCTTATCCCTACTATGAGAATTTGACCGCAGGGCATGCGGTTTGGCGTGCTTGACGACGGAGCCGCCGCGAAATTGACGCTCATCAGGGCGTGTGTTGCCTGACTCGGTGTAACCCACAGTATGGGATTTCGGAACTCCCGAGCGGTCATCACGTGTGGTTGAAAGCAAGACCGAGACCTGGTTGAACGGCAGACGAAATCATTGGCTGAACACAGGTCGATATGGACAGGCATAAAGCGAGGCGTGCGCCTCCGCTGCCCAAATTGGGGCAAAGGGCGGCTGCTTATCAGCTACATCAAGGTGTGCAGCCTTGCAAAAATTGTGGCGCAAACAACAAAATATATCCCTCGGATGACTTCCCGCCTTACTTGACGATCCTTGTCGTCGGCCATGTTGTGGTGCCACTATTCGTGTGGTCGGATCACTACGGGCCGCCACTATGGCTGCAGGCCGCGATTTGGCTCCCGATAACCCTGATCGCATGCCTTGCGCTGCTGCCGGCCATGAGGGGCGCCACAGTCGGTCTATGTTGGGCAATGAGCCTGATTCGCCCTCGTTCGGTGAGCTGATGGAGGAAGACGAACAGAACCCGCCAGCGGCGCTTCATCCGACCCTTGTTGATTCGTTATGGAATGGCGCAGCGGCTGGCGCGCTGGCGCAGGGCGCGCTGGATCGATGCGGGCCGCTACCATGATTTGCCGCCGCGCACACCAACCTTGAGATCCCGCCCCGCCTCCACGCGTAAACCGGGCGGAGCAGCGTCCAGTCGGGGAACAGGCTCATTGCACAGTCAGATCATTGGCAGCCTGTCCGGAAGTGGGCCCAACGGAAATGCGTGGTCGATGCGTCCAAGTTCGACGTCAGTCAATGTGAGGTCGCCGGCACGCGCATTTTCCTCGGCGTGGCCGGGGCTCGACGCTTTCGGAATTGCGAACACCGACGGTCGCTGCGTAAGAAAACTGAGTGCGACCTGCCGCTGGGTTGCACCATGCGCCTTGGCTATTTCGAGAAGCACGTGTGACTCCGGATCGTGTCGGCCGGGGAAATTTCCGTGTCCAAACGGGCTATAGGCCGTTACTGCAACGCCGTACTTCTCACACCAGGGAAGGACAGTATGTTCAACAGTACGTTCTTCTAGATTGTAGAGCACCTGATTGCAGGCAAACGTGACGTTATCGTCAACCGCCCGTAGATCCTCGAGATCCTGCACATCGAAGTTACTCACGCCCCAGGACAATATCTTGCCGGTGCGCTGCAGGATATCGAAGGCCGTGACAGTCTCCTCCAGCGGATGGTTCCCGCGCCAATGCAGAAGATAGCAGTCGAGATGATCGGTGCCGAGTCTTGCCAACGACCGTTCGCATGCTGTCACTGTCCCGGAGCGGGTCGCATTCTGCGGCATAACCTTGGAAACAAGGAAGGCTTCGCTGCGCCGCCCGCTGATCGCTTCGCCGACAATCGTTTCGGCTTCACCGCTGCCGTACATTTCTGCCGTGTCGATATGGTTCATGCCAAGTTCAAGCCCGCGTCGCAGCGCTGCGACGGCGGTTCGGCGGCCGCCCTCGTCGATGTACCAGGTTCCCTGACCGATTATCGACACGTCGGAATCTGTATAGCCAAATCGGCGTTTCTGCATCGTCATCCTCCATATCTGGCCGCCCCGCAGGGGTCGGCTCACTATCCAGCGCGGTGCGCTAATGCCGGTGGACAGCTATTCGTAATCATTACCCAACATATTTCGGATGCTCAGCGAAGTTCCACAGCGGGCCGTTCGCCTGCGGGGAAAGTGCGATGGACGGTAGGGCTACGACGCAATACAGACCTTGATGGCTGTCAATGTCCTTGCCTTTCTGGCGGCTAACAAAGATCACGCAGCTGCGAGGCCGGCCGCCACAACAGCACGGTATTAGCAGCTCTACACAAGGCCGGTCAGTTTCATCACTGTGATGTTGACGGCCATCAAGGTATGGCAGCTCAGGGCGGGGTAGGTTTCTTCCTCGATCCTGCGAAGTCCATCCTAGATGGCAAGGTGCATCATGCTCATGTTCCCATCCTTGGACCCCGATCTGACAACGGCGAGAAACGCAATGCTGGCCAACAATTGGTGGTTGGTGGCATTGCGCGGCGTCCTCGCGATTCTGTTCGGCATCGTCGCTTTTGTAGTACCTGCGGCGGCAATACTCGGTCTCGTCCTGATCTTTGCAGCCTACAGTATTGCCGATGGCATCTCCAACATCATCCTCGCATGGCGCGGTGCGCGTAAGCGCGAGCGCTGGGGCCTGCTTCTACTTAATGGGCTGCTTGGGGTCGCCATCGGCGTTATCGCGGCAGTCTGGCCTGGCATTACCGTAGTTGCCTTTGTAATGATGGTGGCCGCGTGGTCGTTGTTGTCCGGTGGTCTGATGCTCGGTGCCGCGATCGGCCTGAAAATCAGCCATGGACGTTGGTGGTTGGTGTTCGGTGGCGCCATTTCGCTATTGTACGGAATCCTCCTGTTGGTGAGCCCGCTGATCGCAGCCCTGGTCCTTACCTGGTGGATGGGCGCCTATTCGCTCGTCCTTGGCGTATCGCTGGTCGTTCTCGCCTTCCAGCTCCGCAGGCATCGCGGGGAGCATTTCCCCGATGCGATTGCAGCCCCTATCTGATTTATCCGAGGTAATCATGGCCGACATACTTGCCAAAGGCGCGAAGGCACCCGAGTTCACGCTGCACGTCACACCAGACCAGACTTTGTCACTACGTGAGTTCGCGGGCCGCCGGGTCATCCTGGCCTTCTACCCAGCTGATTGGAGCCCCGTTTGTGGCGACCAGATGAGCCTTTACAACCAAATCCTTCCTGAATTCCGGCGACACGGTGCGGAACTGCTTGGCATTTCCGTTGATGGCGCCTGGTGCCATCAGGCCTTTGCCCATGACCGCAAGCTGCACTTCGCGCTGCTCTCGGATTTCGAACCCAAGGGCGCCGTGGCGAAATTGTACGGCGCCTATCGGCAGCAGGATGGATTTTGCGAACGCGCCTTGTTCGTGGTCGATGAGAGCGGAACGATCGCCTGGAGCTATCTCTCGCCGCTCGCGGTCAACCCCGGGGCTGACGGAATTCTCGACGCACTAGAAGCGCTGCCTCAATTGGAGAAGAAAGATGGCACAACTTAGAATCCCACCCAATTCGGCTGATCATGTCATCGGTGACGAAAGTGCTGCCGTTACGATCGTGGAGTACGGTGACTATGAATGTCCGTTTTGCGCGGCAGCCCATCCGATCGTCAAACAGATCCTGGCGGAACATGGCGGGAACCTGCGTTTCGTGTTCCGGCATTTCCCTCTGACGGAGATGCATCCTCATGCCGAACCGGCGGCCGAGACGGCCGAGTATGCCGGCACTCAAGGCGTGTTTTGGCCAATGCATGACGCGATCTACGCCAACCAGCAGCGCCTGAACGTCCCGTTGCTGATTGCGACCGCCGCAAGCCTGAAGCTGTCGACGGTCGCACTACGGGATGCGCTGGCGGAGCGCCGATTTCTGTCGAAGATACAGGCGGACTTTGCCGGCGGCGTGCGCAGTGGGGTCAACGGCACACCAACATTCTTCATCAATGGCACGCGTTTCGACCATCCACTGGGTGCTGCCGCTCTTCCGGCTGCCATTGACGCAATGACGTAAGTCAACAACGGGTCGGTGCGGACGTTGTTGCAGGGCCGTGGCACCAAGATAACATTTAAGCAAGTGGAAACTGGTCCCTGGGGTCGCTGCAATAAGCAGGGCATAGGGCCAGGTATTCGGCGACGGCACCGCCCGGGCTACAAGCGGTGGGCTGGCGCGCAACCTTGGCATGCGACCCGTCGTGCCGTTGATATCATGCCGTCAATCCGATCGTAGCAGCGATCGCATCATCAACAGTGTCTATCCAGACAAACGTCAGGCGTTCACGAGCGCTCGACGGGATGTCATCGTAATCTCGCCGGTTGCGTGACGGCAGCAGAACGGTCGTGATGCCAGCCCGCGCCGCGGCAATGACCTTCTCGCGGATGCCGCCCACCGGCAGCACGAGCCCCCGCAAGCTGATCTCACCCGTCATGGCCGTCGTCGGTGGCACCGCGCGGCCGGTCATCAATGAAGCCAGGGACACGAACATTGCGACACCGGCCGATGGCCCGTCCTTGGGCGTGGCGCCGGCAGGCACATGAACGTGCACATCGTTCTGGGCGAACAGGCTTGCATCAATACCGAGTTGCGCGGTGCGGGTCTTCAGCAGGCTCAATGCAGCCTGGGCACTCTCTTTCATTACGTCGCCGAGTTGGCCCGTCAGGGTCAGACGGCCATTCCCAGGCGTTCGGTTCGCCTCGATAAACAGGATGTCGCCGCCAACCGGGGTCCACGCCAGGCCAGTGGCCACGCCCGGTATCGAACCATGCTGCGCCACATCCGCATCGAACCGCCGCGGTCCGAGAATGGCCATGACCTCATCGACGTCCACCTTGACGTGATCGACCTTCCTTTCAGCCACACGCACGGCGACGTTGCGGAAGACCGAGCCAATCTCACGTTCCAGGTTACGCACGCCGGCCTCGCGCGTGTAGCCGTCGATGATCAGGTTCAACGCTGCGTCGTCGAGCTCTACCACCCCTTCGGCAAGGCCGTTCTGGCGCAATTGCCGCGGAATGAGGTGCCCACGCGCGATCGCCACCTTCTCCTCCGCAGTATAGCCCGACAGGCTTACCAGCTCCATCCGGTCTCGCAACGGCCCTGGGATGCTGTCCAACACATTGGCCGTCGCGATGAACAGGATCCGGCTGAGATCGAATGGCACGCCTAGATAGGCGTCGCGAAACGTGCTGTTCTGTTCCGGGTCCAGAACCTCGAGCAGCGCGGAGGCTGGATCGCCCTGGAACCCGCCCGCGCCGAGTTTATCGATCTCATCCAGCATCATGACGCAGTTCCGCTGGCCGACGCGACGGACCGCCTGAATGATATTGCCAGGCAGGGCGCCGACGTAGGTGCGCCGATGCCCGCGGATTTCCGCCTCGTCATGCACCCCGCCCAGGCTGACCCGAACGAATTTGCGCCCGACTGCTCGCGCGATGGATTGCCCGAGCGACGTCTTGCCGACGCCGGGAGGTCCCACAAAGCAAAGGATCGGTCCCTTGCCCTCGGGGTTCAGCTTCCGGACGGCGAGGAATTCCAGGATCCGACGCTTGATCTTCTCCAGGTCGAAATGATCCTCATCCAGCACTCGCCGCGCGGCGGCGATATCGATCGGCGGCTCGTCCTCGATCGTCCACGGCAGTTCCGCCAGCCACTCCAAATAGGAGCGTACCATCCCGGATTCCGCGGCACCCTCGGGCATCCGCTCCAGCCGACGCAACTCACGCTTCGCCTGATTGGCGATTTCGTCCGGCAAGTGAGCCTGGTCCAGCTTGCGCTTCAGTTCGTCCAGTTCGGGCGATGCATCGTCGGACTCGCCGAGTTCTTTCTGTATGGCCTTCAGCTGTTCACGCAGCAGGAATTCCCGCTGACGACCTTCCATCGCCGCTCGGGTTTGCTGGCCTATGTCGCGCGACAGACGCAACACCTCATGGCGATAGGCAAGCCTGGAAATAACCCGGTCCAACCGCGGCTGCAGGGCGACGGTCTCGAGGATTTCCTGCTTCTCGAATGGCGTCAGGTCCAGGACACCAGTGACGAAATCGGCCAGAGCGCCCGGCTGATCGATCGACTGAAGGGTCGCGGCAAGTTCGGGCGGCGCCTGTTCGAGCAGGCGCAACATGTCGAGACTGCGTTCGCGCAGCAAATGAAAGCGCGCGTCGATTTCGGGGTCGTGCTCGGTGGGTTCCGGGATGCGATGGACCGTCGCGGATGACTTCGAGCCGTCACGATTCACCGCGTCGAGCCGTACACGCCCGATGCCCTGCACGATGGCGTTGTGGGATCCGTCCCGCCCGGTGAAGTAGCGCAGCAGGCGCGCTTCCGTTCCGATCGCATGCAGTTCGAGCAGACCCGGATCTTCCGCGAAGGGTTCCCGCTGCAGCACCACCGCCAGATGCTGCTCTGTGCGAGCGGCTTCCTGGAGCGCTGTCGCGGCAACCGACTGGCTGATGGCAAGGGGCATCACCGTCCCGGGCAGCAAGACGGCGTTCGTTAGCGGGACCAGGATCAATGCGTCGGTGGACGCGGTCGTTTCGACCGCGGCGGAAGGGGAGTTGTCCATCAGTCGATCTTTCGCAAGGTCAGGAGAAGACAGCCGTCCACATGGTCTTTTCCGGCCAACCGATAGGCGCCAGGTGGCAACGGCAAACGCCGCTCGAACCGTCCGTGCGGCAATTCGATCCGATGAACCCGCGTCAGTTGCTTGCGAGCGGGCCAGCGGCGAACGCCTTGCACGATCAAACGACCTTGTTCCAGCACGATCTCCGTTTCGTCCGGTCGCACGCCGGGCAGGGCCACGACGACGAGTAACCCATCGTCAGTCTCCAGCACATCGACCGGTGGCTCCCAGCCAGCAGCGGTCGGACGAAACGCGTCGCGATGAAGCCGCTCGACGCGTGCGAGTGCAGTCAGCGCGTCGAGCCACATGATGTCACTAGCAGTGCGCGGCATATCAGCTGGTCCTTGATACAACTCTGCCCGGCGGTTCCATCGGGTATCGCCCGATCGAACTTCGTGGATCAATATGATGCTCGGAAGGCATCACGGGCGGTCACAGCGGGATGATCGTTCGGCAGAACATCTTGGGCGTCAAGCCAACCACTGCAATAGTCGCAGCGAAACATGGAACCGGCTGTCGCTTCCACGGAACACGGCGGATGCAGCTGTGGGAGTGGGCAAGCTTTCCCTTCACGCCGTCAGAATCTCTCCTGGTTTGGCCAGCTTGTGAGCCTTATGCCGGCCGGCGGCATCGCGGCGCAAAGCGTCGGAGCGAAATTCCCGCAGCAGTCGAATCAGACAATGCAATGATATCGAATTCATAACGTAACGGCGATCAGGGAATTGAATGCTTTCGCAGCCGATATCACGCATCGTGAGGCCAGGTCTACTGCGGCGCATTCGCCTGGTGAATTTGGCACCGCACTTGCGAAACGGAACCATCGCGATCACGACGTGACCGGGCCCTAGAACGTGTGCAGCGAACCACAGTCGGAAGCGACTCGGGTCGGGGCTCTATGATGGCCCTCCCGCGCGGCCTGCCTGGGTCCCGGTCTCGTCTTGCCACCGCCCCGAGGTGACCCTCGCCAATGCCAACGCCGTTCGCTTCCCAGGACCTTGGTCGCATCTTCGACGCCCGCGCCCTTACCCGAGGTCGCAGCCTACAGCTGACCGGCGGGGTTGCGGTGCAACTCGAAGCCGACACCGTGACTGGCGTCGTGGAGGACCGGGGCATCCGATACGCGGTGCGGATCAGGCCATCACTGCTGGGCCGTCGGGTCGTGTTCGACCATCAGTGTAACTGCGGCTCAAGGGGATGCCCGCATCTGGCTGCGGCCGCATTCGCGGCCCTCGACCAATTCCCCGCCCTGCGCAAGGCGGAGCAGCAGACCTTTATCGATACCCTTGCTACCCCACCGCAGGAGAAAGAGCGGCAGCGGGTGGTGTTTGAGCTGGCGGCCGCCGAAGCACCAAACGCCTGTGTCGTGACGACCATTCTCATTGGTGAGCGCGGTGGGGTCATCACGCCAACGACGCCTCGGGAGCTGCTTTCCGACGAGACGGCCGACGCTGCGGTCCACGATCTCGCTAAGCTTCTGGGAGGCAGCGGCGAGTCACGCGTCGGCGTAGTATCGGGACGGGTTTCCGATCTCCTTCAGGCCCTAACGCGGAGTGGCCACGCGCGCTGGCACGCCGGCGGGCGGCGTCTTATCGACGGTGAGACCCGGGTTTTCGCATCCGCCTCGGCAACAACCTTGCCGCCCCGCTCCGGTGTCATCGTCAGTGACATAGGACCATGGTACGTCGACGCCGTCTCCGGCGCAGTCGGTCGGATTCGCATCGAAGCGCCCAAGGTGTTGCCTCCGGCGCCCGTCACGGCTCCAGCTCACGAGACGGGTTCGGCGGCAGCACCAAAGCGACGCCCGGACATCGCGCCAACGGCCCAACCGGTGATCGTCGACAGACCGAATACGCCCCTATTGCGCCTGACTCGCTTTCCCTGCCCGGACGAGCACGGCCGGGTGGAGACGATCGACGCGCTGCAGTTGGAGTTCGACTACGACGGCGCCATCGTCCCATTTGACGACGAGCGGCAGTTCGCTCGATCCGAAACCACGGACGGCGTGGTTTTCGTCCGCCGCGATGTGAAGGCCGAGACGGCCGCGCGTGAGGCGCTCCGCCAGGAAGGTCTGGTGCAGATGCGGATCGCCACCATCGGCCAGGCGGGAAAGGGACGGCTGGCGTTCGTCTTTCGTGGCCGCAGCGCCCCGGAAGCTTGGGAGCGCTTCATCGCAGAACGTCTGCCGAATCTGGTGGGAATGGGCTGGCGGACTGTTGTTGACCCGGAATTCGGGCCACGCCTGGTGGCAGACGTCGGCCGCTGCGACATGCAGGTCGCTGATGCGCCGACCGGCGGGATCTCGCTGGATCTTGGCATCGAGATCGAGGGGATGCGTCATCCCCTGCTGCCAATCCTGCTGCATCTGCGCGAGCGCGGCGGCATGGAAGCGGCTCGGGTCGTGGATGGCGAACTAATTACCAGCACCGAGGACGGCCGTATCCTGAAGCTGCCGGCAGAGCGGATTGCCCGGTTGCTGGGCGTCGTGGACGACCTGATGGAGGCAACTTGTCGCACCCGCAACGGCATCCTGGAGGTGGACCCAGCCCAGGCGGCGGATGTGCTCGATCTCGAGGACATCATCACCACGCGCTGGCAAGAGGGCACGGCCATCGCCGCTCAGGTCGCTCGGTTTCGGACAATCAGCGAGCTTCCGGACGTGCCCGTGCCAGCCGGCTTTACCGCGAGCCTGCGGCCGTACCAGCAGGCAGGTCTCAACTGGTTGCAGCACCTGCGCGCCAACGATCTGGGCGGCTTGCTCGCCGACGACATGGGGCTGGGTAAAACGGCGCAGACGATCGCCCACATTGCGGTTGAGGAAGCGGAAGGGCGGCTCGATCGGCCAACCCTCGTGGTGGTGCCGACGACACTCGTGCCGAATTGGATCGCGGAACTGGGCCGTTTCGCGCCCCATCTGCGCGTTGCCGTACTCTACGGCCTCGACCGCCATGAACGTCGCCGCGACCTGACCGGCGTGCATGTCGTGATTACGACCTATACGGTGCTGGTGCGCGACATCGAGGAGATGGCGAACCTGCCGTGGCACCTTGTCGTGCTGGATGAAGCGCAGGCGATCAAGTCACCGGCCGCGAAGGCGACCCATGCGGTCTGTCGGTTGAACACGCGCCATCGGCTGTGCCTGTCCGGCACACCGATCGAGAACAACCTCGGCGAGCTCTGGTCCCAGTTCGCATTCCTCATGCCGGGCCTGCTCGGCCAGCGAAAGGCCTTCACACGCCGCTTCCGTACGCCGATCGAGAGGGATGGCGACTCGGCTCGGCGCCGCCAGCTTGGGTCTCGGATTCGCCCCTTTATCCTGCGCCGCACGAAAGGCGCCGTGGCGACTGAGCTGCCGCCGAAGCACACAATCCTGCGCCGCATCACACTCGCGCCGGATGAGCGGGAGCTGTACGAGACGATTCGTGCGACCATGCATGCAAAGGTGAAGCAGGGCATTGCAAGACGCGGGATAGCGCAGAGTCATGTCCTTGTCCTCGACGCGCTGCTGAAGCTTCGGCAGGTCTGCTGCGATCCTCGCCTGGTGAAACTGCCGTCCGCCGCCGTAACGGGCACGTCCAGCAAGTTGGACGATCTGCTGGAGATGGTCAGCGAGATGACCGCCGAAGGCCGGCGGATCCTGTTGTTCTCGCAGTTCACCTCAATGCTCGACTTGATGAAGCCGGCGTTGGCCGCAGCAGGTATCAGCTTTGTGGAACTGCGAGGCGATACCGCCGACCGGGCAGAGCCGGTGCGTCGGTTCGAGGCCGGTGAGGTACCGTTGTTCCTTATCAGCCTGAAAGCGGGCGGCCGCGGGTTGAATCTGACGTCGGCCGATACGGTGATTCATTACGACCCATGGTGGAATCCGGCGGTCGAAGATCAAGCATCCGATCGCGCCCATCGGATTGGCCAGACGAAGTCCGTGTTTGTCTACAAACTGATCGCCGCCGATACGGTCGAGGAGCGGATTATCGAGCTGCAGGAACGCAAAGCGGAACTCGCGAGCATGGCGTTGGGTGGCGAGCAGGCGTCTTTACCGTCCATGGCTGCAGAGGATATCGATTTCCTGTTCGGCACTGAGGCCGGTCAGCTCGCAGCGTGAGTTGCTGACGGCGGATGCCCAAATATACCGTGTAGATATGTCCGGCTCGAGGCATCCTCCATACTGATCGAGCTTCCCATCGCAAGCCGCCGCGAATCGTGAGCGTCGAATCTGACCGATCTGCACCGAGATTGAGTCAGAGCTCCGATTGGATGCCGATTCACATGCTGGCGGACTCGCCGGAAGATGCCAGAGCCTACCGGATCAAGGCAAGGCACACCTCGCTGCGCCAACTGACCAACCAGATGGCGGAGCGTGAAGGCATTGTACCGACACCGGATGATCAGCCAATCCCAATGGACGCCAGCAATCGACTTCGGCTTGCGGCCGCCCATTTGACCAGGTGCAACGCTTCCCGTCCGGGGGGGCGTTGCAGCCATCTGACCGCCGTGCTGACGCCGATCCGAAATCGTGCGGCGCGACTCACCGCCAGTTTCGACCGCAATGACCACGCGTTCTCTCTCAGGTCCATCGAATAGGATCGAAGCACCGATGCTGGCCTCCTCTCCAGCCAGCATCGTAAGACACGTCCGCTCCGCGTCGTGGAAGCAAAATCGGCTCAGCGTAATGTCATCCTGCTCTGAGATTCAGCGGCGGCACCTGAGAGGTCTGATTGATTATCACGAAGCCAATCAAGCCATGCTGCTCAATCACGCCGTTCGCAGGCGGCGTGGCCACCCGATCTCGACAGCGTCGTCGAGAGGGCGGTCAACGGAATCATCTCGCGCTGGATGATCAAGAAGCAACAAATGCGATGGAACAGGTGGGGAGTACAGCCATTCCTCTGCGGTCGTGTCGCCGTGCGGAACGGCACTCACGAACACGCGTTCCGGCGAAATCACCGCAAATTCCCTGCAGCCAGCGTCAATCTTGGGATCCTGGCTCCAGCATTAGTCCCAACAACTCTGCATGGTTTCGTGCGCTCATTACAATACAATAACGATAAGCAATGTGAAGCTTCAGCCGTTTGCTAGCTTCATGGTGCTGGCGATGAAAACGAGCTTTGATCTTGCGAGTCGCCGCCCAACGCCACCAGCAGCTGAACGGTATCCTAATAGCGCTGCGACTTGGCGCGGATGTAGCCGAGCAGGCCGCCATCGAAGACTGGTTGGGTCAGGCCCGCCGCAATGCTCCAGACAAGGCCAGACGGATCGAACAAATGGCCCGGATCGAGCGCGGTGGCGCCCGCGCCTGCCGACAGGGTGATCGCCGGATACAGTCTTGCCGTCGCCACGCCGATAGCGGCACTCGCTGCATGCAACTCGGCCTCGGCTGCGAGAATATCGGGGCGACGATGGACGAGCTCCGAGGGCAGGGTCGGCGGCAGCTGCACCGGAAGGGTCAGCGCGGCGAGATCGAACACCGGCGGCGACCAGCTTGACGGCGCGCGGCCCAGCAGCACGGCAAGCGCATGCCCGGTCGTCTCGAGCTGCTGATCGGAGCCCCGGGCGCAATGTCTCATCCGCGGCAAGCTGGCTCGTCGCGGTGACGACGTCAGTGTCCGCCACCGTGCCGGCGGCATTCTCCTTGCGCACCACGACGCTGCCGTGGATGTAGGGCAGCGCGACATTGGCGATGGTGGTGTCCAGCGCCTGCATCAGGGTGGCGAGAATCACGCAGGCGGTGATCGCGGCGCGGTTGCCGGAGGCCGCCGCTGGCTGTGCCTCCATCAGGAGTTTTTCGACCGGGCGCTGCCGAACAGGCCACTCAGGAAGGAAGGCCGCGCACATGGCCTGTATCGACCTAGGTCCCGCTACGCGTTGGAAGTATCGGCAGCATCCGCGACGCCGCACGGCGTGCTGGTCGCTCCAGGTAACGCAGGAGCGTGTGTTGATCGTTGGTTACCGG
>Ga0153954_1000881_pt1 | contig 19497 bp, 15 predicted proteins | sample TSFL038MetaG_FD_102277 | JGI IMG/M metagenome (GOLD analysis project Ga0153954, IMG submission 102277) | Attine ant fungus gardens microbial communities from Florida, USA - TSFL038 MetaG | ecosystem: Host-associated > Fungi > Mycelium > Unclassified | place: USA: Florida, Wekiwa Springs State... | reverse complement strand
GGGACTTTGTTCGCCGAGCGGCTGGTCGAGGGCGGCGGCGCGGTCGCGGTGCCGACGACACTCAATGTCGGCGCGCTCGATCTCCTGCATGCCGGTCGCGTGAAGCTCACGCTGGAGCGGGCCGCCATGGCGCGGCGCATGATGGACGCCTACCGCGCGCTCGGCTGCCAGCCGACCTGGACCTGTGCGCCCTACCAGGCGGGCCATCGTCCGGCGCTCGGCCAGCATGTCGCCTGGGGCGAAAGCAACGCCGTCGCCTTCTGCAATTCCGTGCTGGGCGCGCGCACCGAGCGCTATGGCGACTTTCTGGACATCTGTGCCGCGCTCAGCGGACACGCGCCGGAGACGGGCTTGCATCTCGATGAGAACCGCCGACCGACCTTGCTGGTCGATTGCGCCTCCATCGATCCTCGACTGGTCGATGACGATGCCTTCTGGCCTGTACTGGGTGCCTGGCTCGGCGAGACGGCGGGCGGTCGCGTTGTCGCCTTTACCGGTCTGCCCAGGACGATCGACGAAGATCGGCTGAAAGCGCTGGGTGCTGCCGCGGCGTCGACCGGCGCGGTCGGGCTCTTTCATATCGAAGGCGTCACGCCCGAAGAGTTCGAGCGACCTCGGGAGGTGCTGAATCTCGACGGCGCGATGCTCCACGCCGCGCGGGACCGGCTGTCGACGACGCGCGCCAAACCGGGCGACAGAGTCGATGCCGTGGCTGTCGGCTCACCGCACTTCTCTTTCGAAGAGTTCCGCCGCCTGCTCGGTCATCTCAAGGGCCGCAAGCCCGCGATCCCGATCTATGTCTGCACCGGGCGGCATACCCTGGCCGAGGTCGAGCGCGCCGGCCTCGACGTGAGCGCGCTCACCATCGTCGCCGACACCTGCATCGTGGTGACGCCGATCCTGCCCTCGAACACCGGCCTGCTGCTCACCAACTCCGGCAAGTTCGCGCACTACACGCGGCCGAACACCGGCTACGAGGTGCTCTACGGCTCGCTCGCCGACTGCGCCGAGACGGCTGTTGCAGGTCGGTTGATGCGCGACGAAGGGCTGTGGCGATGATCCCGCTGCTACCCGGCGCCGCCGAGGGACGCGTGCTCAAGCTGCCGCATCTGTCTCTGTGGGGCGGCGTCGACCCTTTCACCGGCCGGCTCACCGATCCCGCGTTGCCGCATTGCGGCGAGAGCGTCGCCGGCCGCGTGCTGATGATCGCCGAGCCGGTGGGCTCGTCCTCGTCGAGCGCGGTACTGCTGGAACTGCTGCATGCGGGCAATGCGCCGGCCGCCATTGTGCTGGGCCGCGCCGATGCCATCGTGGCGCTGGGCGTGCTGGTGGCGCGCGAGATGGGATGGGCTACCATCCCCATCGTTGTGGTGCCGCCGTCGGAACAAGAAAAGATCGCCGACGGTGTGTTGTTCAAAGTCGAGTAGGGGAAACGACAATGCCGGGACCGCTTGCGGGCGTGAAAGTGATCGACCTGACGGCCGTGCTGCTGGGGCCCTTCGCCACCCAGCATCTGGCCGACATGGGCGCCGACGTGATCAAGGTCGAGCCGCCGGAAGGCGACCTGTTGCGGCTGTCGGGCGGCTCGATGGGCAGCGACAAGAACATGGGGCCGATCTACATCGCGGCCAACCGCAACAAGCGCTCGCTTTGCCTCGATCTCAAGAAGCCGCGCGCCGTCGAGATTCTGAAGGAGATGGTGAAGACCGCCGACCTCTTCATCCACAACAGCCGGCCGGCGGCGATCGAGCGTCTGGGGCTGGGTTATGCCGACCTGAAGAAGGTCAATCCCTCGATCATCTACGCCTATTCGCTGGGCTACAAACGAAGCGGTCCCTACGGCCACAAGCCGGCGTTCGACGATCTGGTGCAGGGCGTGTCGTCCGCGGCCTCCCTGCAGGACCGTGTCGACGGACAGGGGCCGAAGTTCCTGCCGAGCCTGATCGCCGACAAGACGACGGGGCTGCACCTCTGCATTGCCGTGCTGGGCGCGCTCTACCACCGCAAGTGCACGGGCGAAGGCCAGATGATCGAGGTGCCGATGCTGGAGACCTTGGCCTCGTTCTGGCTGACCGAGCATCTGTTCGGCGCCACCTGGACGCCCGAGCGCGGCGACATGGGCTATGATCGCATCATCAACAAATACCGCCATCCGTTCCCGACGAAGGACGGCTACATCTGCGCGCTGCCCTATACGGACGGCCACTGGGTCTCGTTCTTCGACATCGTCGAGCGGCCCGATCTCGCCAAGGATCCGCGCTTCTGCGACCGCACCGTGCGGCCGAAGCACTTCACCGAGCTCTATCAGGTGCTCAATTCGCTGATGAAGCACCGCACGACGCAGGAATGGCTCGACGCTTTTGACAAGGCCGACATTCCGGCAATGCCCGTGCGCACGCTCGAGGAGCTGCTCGACGATCCGCACCTCAAGGCCACCGGTTTCTTCACCGATCGCGAGCATCCGAGCGAAGGTCCGATCAAGACCTTCGCGAGCCCGCTCGATTTCGAGAAGACCAAGGTCGAATACCGCCGCCACGCGCCGCGGCTGGGTGGCGACGGTGTCGAGGTGCTGCGCGACGCCGGCATCAGCGACGCCGAGATCGAAAAGCTCAGAGCCGACAAGACGCTGATCGTTCCGTCGTGATCCCGCCGGCAACCGGGTCTTTTCCCCGGCGCGAGGGCAATCTCGTTCGGCCGCTGATCGGTGGCGCCGAAGCCTTTGGACGGATTGCCGAGGCGGTCGATGCCGCGCGCGAGCGCGTCTGGCTGACCGTTGCCTTCTATGCCGATGACTTCCGCCTGCCCGACGGGCGCGGACTGTTCGACTTGCTGGAAGGCGCGGCGTCGCGCGGCGTCGATGTGCGTGGCGTGTTCTTGAAGTCCACGCCGGTCACGGCCCGCTATGGCCGCACCTATCCGATGGATGCGCCGCCGCGACCGCGCCTGAAGATCCGATGGGACCGCGCCGTCGATCCCTATGTTCATCACCAGAAGAGCTGGGTCGTCGACGACAAGGGCTTCGTGGGCGGCATCAACCTTACGGCGAAGGCACTCGAGCGGCACGATGCTTATGTCGAGATCGGCGGACCGTCGGCAGCCGATGTCGCACAGAACTTCGTCGAGCGCTGGAACGGAGCCAGTGAGCCGCACGGTACGGACGACTTGCCAGCCGAGACGACGGTTCCGGCTGCGTGTGGCCCGAGTCTCGTACATATCCAACGCATGTTCCGCAACGAACGCTCGATCCTGGAGCAGTACGAACGCGCAATCGATGCGGCGGAGCGCTCGATCTACATCGAGAATCAGGCGATTCCGATTCCGGCGATCGCCGCGCGCCTCGAAAATGCATTGAAGCGCGGCGTGGATGTCTTGCTGCTCGTTCCCGCCATTCCCGAAAAGAGCGTCTATGCTGCGCGCAAGGACCCGGCACTGCGCGATCTGTTCGAGGGGCTGGCGGCGCTTGGCCAATATCCGAACTTCCGGCTCGCCGGACTGTCGGTCTATGTCCATTGCAAGCTGATGATCGTTGACGACGCCTGGGCGACGATCGGCTCATGCAACCTACATCGCAATTCGCTCGGCGGTCACTCCGAGATGAATGCGTCCATATGGGACGCATCGGTCGTGCGCGATTTGCGTGAGCGTCTGCATCGCAAACATGAAGGCGACATGTTCACGCTTGCTCCGGAGTCCTACGCCGTCAGTCGATAGCGTCGGCCGTCTTGTCGAGCGGATAGGCGACCACGTGGCCGGCCACGGGCACCATCTTGACGGTGGCACTGCCGACGCGCTCCGGGAATGCGACGACGCCACAGCCGGCGAGGCTGGCGGCGACTGTCACAATGAGCAGGACACGCAACAGAGACATGCGGGACGAACGGGCGGGCACCAGCCGGGGTTGCGTGACGTAAGGGTAAGATTGCGGAAACCCGTTCCGCGTCGTGGCGTTTCCAGCCGCAATCCGGTTGTGCCGACCCTCTCCACGGCTAAACTCGCGGGCCAATAAAGACGCCATATTTGGGAGGGGTCCATGGATCTCGCTTTCACCCCCGAAGAACAGAAATTCGCAGCCGAGGTGCGCGCCTTCGTGAAGGCCAACCTGCCGGCCGATGTGCGCGACAAGGTGAAGAACGGCAAGCATCTCGGCCGCGACGACTACATGCGCTGGCAGCAGGCGCTCGGGAAGAAGGGCTGGCTCGTCTACACGTGGCCGAAGAAGCATGGTGGCCCGGGCTTCACGCCAGCTGAACGCTACATCTTCGAGAACATCTGCGCCGAGGAATATGCGCCGGGCATCATCCCGTTCGGCACCAAGATGGTCGGGCCGGTGATCTACACTTTCGGCACCGAAGAGCAGAAGGCGAAGTATCTGCCGTCGATCCGCGAGAGCACGGTGTGGTGGTGCCAGGGCTATTCCGAACCGGGCTCGGGCTCCGATCTCGCCTCGCTGCGCACGAAGGCCGAGAAGGACGGCGACCATTACATCGTCAACGGCTCGAAGACCTGGAACACGATGGGTCACTGGGCTGATTGGATCTTCTGCCTTGTGCGTACCGATCCCAAGTCCAAGCCGCAGGAGGGCATCTCCTTCCTGCTGATCGACATGAAGACGCCGGGCATCACCGTGAAGCCGATCATCATGATGGACGGCGGCCACGAGGTGAACGAGGTGTTCTTCGACAATGTGAAGGTCCCCGTCGCCAATCTCGTCGGCAAGGAGAACGAGGGTTGGACCTGCGCCAAGTTCCTGCTGGCCAACGAGCGGCTGGGCATCGCCGCGGTGCCGCAGTCCAAGCGCGGAGTCGAGGCGCTGAAGGACATCGCTCGCGCCGAGCAGGACAACGGCCGCCCGCTGATCGAGAACCAGAGTTTCGCCGAGAAGATCGCCGATCTTGAAATCCAGGTGACGGCGCTCGAATACACCGAGCTGCGTGTGCTGTCGCAGATGGCGCATGGCGGCCAGCCCGGCCCCGAGGTCTCAGGCCTCAAGATCCGCGGCTCGGAGATCCAGCAGCGCATCACCGAGCTCACGATGGAGGCCGTCGGCGAATACGCCGCACCTTACTTGCCGGGCCTGCTCTGGCAGGGCAGCAACGAGGAGCCGGTCGGGCCCGAGTACGCCCATCTCGCCGCCCCGCGCTACTTCAACAACCGCAAGACCACGATCTACGGCGGCAGCAACGAGATCCAGAAGGGCATCATCTCCAAGATGGTGTTGGGGCTGTGACTTCTTTCGTCGTCCCGAGCGTAGCCGAGGGACCTTCTCTCAACGATAAGGGGCTTGTGGTGGAGAACAGGTCTCTCCACTCCGCGCTTTGCGCTCCGGTCGAGACGACGGAGGAATAGACATGGACCTTTCTCTCAAACCCGAACATCAGGCCTTCGCCGACGAAGTACGCGCCTTCACGCGCGAGCATCTGTCGCCCGCCACGAAGGAGAAGACTTTCTCTGGCAAGCACTACGACCGCGCCGACCACGTCGTGTGGCAGCAGGCGCTGGGGAAGAAGGGTTGGCTGCCCTACACTTGGCCCAAGAAGTTCGGCGGGCCGGGCTTCGACGTCACGCAGCGCTTCCTTTTCGAGAACGTGCTGGCCGAGGAGGGCGCGCCGCGCATCATTCCGTTCGGCGTGAAGATGGTCGGGCCGGTGATCTACACCTTCGGCAACGACGCGCAGAAGGAAACGTACCTGCCGGGCATCCGCAGCTCCGAAGTGCAGTGGTGCCAGGGCTATTCCGAACCGGGCGCCGGCTCCGATCTCGCCAACCTGCGCACCCGCGCGGTGCGTGAGGGCGACCACTATATCGTCAACGGCCAGAAGACCTGGACCTCGTTCGCGCATTGGGCCGACTGGATCTTCTGCCTGGTGCGCACCAATCCCGACGCCAAGCCGCAGGAGGGCATCTCCTTCCTGCTGATCGACATGAAGACGCCCGGCGTCACCGTGCGGCCGATCATCATGGTCGACGGCGCCCATCACGTGAACGATGTGTTCTTCGACAATGTGAAGGTCCCGGTCGCCAACCTGATCGGCAAGGAGAACGAGGGCTGGACCTGCGCCAAGTTCCTGCTGGCCAACGAGCGGCTCGGCATCGCCGAGGTGCCGGCGTCCAAGCGCGGCGTGCGCTCGCTCTACCAGATCGGTGACGATCCCTCGCTGAAGGAGAAAATCGCCGATGTCGACCTGCAGGTGCAGGCGCTGGAGATGAGCGAGCTGCGCGCTCTGTCGACCATGCAGCTCGGCGGCGCGCCCGGCCCCGAGGCATCGATCCTCAAGGTGCGCGGCTCGGAGATCCAGCAGCGCATCGCCGAACTCGCGATGGAAGCGGTCGGCGAGTACGCGGCGCCCTATCAGCCCGGCATGCTGTTCCAGGACACCAACGAGACGCCGGTCGGTCCCGACCACGCGCCGCCCGCCGCGCCGCGCTATTTCAACATGCGTAAGACCACGATCTACGGCGGCAGCACCGAGATTCAGAAGAACATCGTGTCGAAAGCCATCCTCGGGCTATAAGACACGAAGAGACGGAGGAAGAGAGATGGACCTGAGCCTGTCCGACGAACAGAAGCAGCTGCAGGAAGGTGTCGAGCGTTTCGTGCGCGACAAGTACGCGTTCGAGAACCGCCGCAAGATCGCCGCGACCGAGAAGGGCTGGACGGCCGAGAACTGGGCGCAGATGGCCGAGCTGGGCTGGCTCGCCATTCCGTTCTCCGAGGAGGATGGCGGCATCGGCTTCGGCCCGATCGGCACCATGATCGTCATGGAGCAGTTCGGCAAAGGCTTGGTGCTGGAGCCCTTCCTGCCGACGGTCGTTCTGGGCGGCGGCATGATCGCCGCGGCCGGATCGGCGGCGCAGAAGGAGCAGCTGCTCGCGCCGATGATCGAGGGCAAGAAGCAGTTCGCCTTCGCCTGGCTGGAGCGGCAGAGCCGCTACAATCTCGCCGATGTCTCGCTCAAGGCCGAAAAGAGCGGCTTGGGCTATACGCTCTCGGGCCACAAGGGCGTGGTCTATAACGCGGCCTCCGCCGACAACATCATCGTGCTCGCCCGTACCGGCGGCAGCGCGCGCGAGGAGAAGGGCTTGACCCTCTTCGTCGTCGACGCCAAGGCCAAGGGCATCAGCCGTCGCGACTATCCCACCCAGGATGCGCTGCGCGCGTCCGAGCTTACCTTCGATAAGGTCTCTGTCGGCGCCGACGCCGTTCTCGGCACGGTCGACGGCGCCTATCCCGTCGTCGAGGACGCGGTCGATCGCGCCATCGTCGCGCTCTGCGCCGAGGCCACGGGCTGCATGGACGCGATCAATGCGGCCACGCTCGAATACATCAAGACCCGCAAGCAGTTCGGCGTGCCGATCGGCAAGTTCCAGGTGCTGCAGCACCGCATGGTCGATTGCTTCACCAACGCGCAGGAAGCGCGCTCGATGACGCTCATGGCGACGCTCAAGATCGACGACAAGGATCCGGTCGTGCGCCACAAGGCGGCGTCGGGCGCCAAGGTCCAGATCGGCAAGTCGGGCAAGTTCTGCGGCCAGAGCGCGGTGCAGATGCACGGCGGCATGGGCGTCACCGACGAACTCTCGGTCAGCCACTACTTCAAGCGGCTCACCATGATCGACCTGGTGTTCGGCAACCAGCAGCACCACCTGACCCGCTACAGCAACCTCGCGATGGCGGCTTAAGCGCATTCACATGCGCTGGTGCGCCCCCAGCGCTTGAACGCCATCCTCGACATCATCGTGCCGGTGTTCGGCACGGTGCTGGTGGGCTGGGTGCTCGGGCGCAGCAAGCTGCTGTCGCCCGAGGGGCTGCGCGGGCTGACCAACGTCACCTTCTACGCCTTCTTCCCGGCGCTGCTCTTCCGGTCGATGTCGGGCGTGCGGATCGGGGCGCTCTCACCCGGCATCCTGTTCGTCTTCTTCGGCTCGAGCCTGGTGATCTATTTCCTGCTGATGCCGCTCGGCCGCGCGATGGGCATGGGACTGGGCGACCGCACCGTCTTCTCGCTCTCCGGCACCTTTTCCAACGGCGTCGGTATCGGCATCCCCTTCGTCTCCTACGCCTTCGGGCCGAAGGGCCTGGTGCCGCTGCTGATCATCATCAGCATGAATTCCCTGGTCATGCTGACGCTCTCGTCCTTCCTGATCGAGATCGACCAGCAGGGCGGGGCCCGGAGCGGTCTCTTGGGCAAGCTGGGCCGGGCGGCGGTCAAGATGCTGAAGCATCCTGTCATCCCGCCGATCTTCGCCGGCCTTGCCTGGTCCGAAATCATGAGTCTCGCGCCAGGCCTCGCCACGCCCGCCGTGCTCGACCGTATCCTGCAGGCGCTGGCGACCGCCGCGCCGCCCTGCGGCCTGATCATGGCCGGCGCCTCGCTTGCCCATGTCGGGCTCAAGGCGCATTGGCAGACCGCCACCGTCGCCACCGCGGTGAAGCTCGCTATCATGCCGCTGGCCGTCTGGGTTTCGGGCCGTTACCTGTTCGACCTCGATCCGCTGTGGCTCACCGTGGCGACGATCAATGCCGCGATGCCGACCGGCGCCAACGTCTATCTGATCGCACAGCTCTACCGGACCGGTGTCGGCCTCGCGACCAATACAGTGGTGATCTCGACCGGCCTCAGCGTCGGCACGCTGTCGGCCACCCTGCTGTTGCTCGGGGTGTAGACGCGTTAACATCCGGCGACGGAGGAAACGACATGACCTATGAAACGGTGCAGGTGAAGAAGCTGACCGGCGGCTGCGGCGCCGAGGTGCTGGGTGTCGATCTCAACACCATGAGCAACCGCCAGTGGGGAGAGGTGCAGGCCGCCTTCGCCGAGCATGGCGTGATCTTCTTCCGCGACCAGAAGCTGACGCCCGAGCAGCATCTCGCCTTCGCGCGGCGCTGGGCGCCGATCGACGTCAACCGCTTCTTCAAGGCGGTGGAGGGCTATCCCGAGATCGCCGAAGTGCGCAAGGAGCCCGAGCAGAAGACCAATATCGGCGGCGGCTGGCACACCGATCACAGCTACGACCAGGAGCCGGCGATGGGCTCGATCCTGCTGGCGCGCGAGCTGCCGGAGGAGGGCGGCGACACGCTGTTCGCCAACATGTATCGAGCCTTCGAGACGCTCTCGCCCGGCCTGCAGCGCACGCTCGAGGGGATGAATGCCGTGCACGGTTCGGCGCACATCTTCGGCAAGGGCGGCGTGAACGACCAGAACCCCGAAGGCAAGAGCCGGTACGGCAACCAGGAGAAGGTCGGCGCCGACGTGGTCCATCCGGTGGTGATCAAGCACCCGCTCTCGGGCCGCAAGGCGCTCTACGTCAACTCGGCCTTCACGCTCCGTTTCGAGGGCTGGTCGGCCGAGGACAGCAGGCCGCTCCTCCAGCATCTCTACCAGCATGCGTCACGGCCGGAATTCACCTGCCGCTTCCGCTGGCGCGAGGGCTCGATCGCCTTCTGGGACAACCGCGCGACCTGGCACTATGCCGCCAACGACTATCACGGCGAGCGCCGCCTGATGCATCGCATCACCGTTTCCGGCTGCGCACTGGAAGCCGCGCAGCCGAACTGACTATCCCGCGGTCGAGGCGCCTCGAGCCGCCCTAGTCGCCGGCGGCGCGCGGCAACTCGTCCTTTCCGAAGACCTCGAGGTCGGGCACTAGCACCTTGCCCTTGGTCTCGGGGCCCAGGAAGACGAAGACGACGAACACGACCAGCGAACCGATCGTGGCGTACATCATCGGCTTGGCGAACCCCATGCCCTCGTTGACCGCGAAGTAGGTCAGGACCGGCGCCACCGCTGCGCCCCAGACGGCGCCCTGGTGGTAGATGAACCCGGATGCGGTGGCGCGCACCTCGGTCGGGAAACGTTCCGACAGCCAGCCGGGGTTCAGCGAATCCTTTCCGCCGAAGAACAGGATGAACAGCAGGAAGAACACCAGGAACATGGTGTGGTCAGTCTGCGCGATGTAGAGCGGCACCAGGAATATGGCCACGGTGAGCGGGATGATCAGCGCCCAGCGCCGTCCTATGCGTTCCGACATCCCGCCGCACAGGGCGCAGGAGACGAAGGTGAGGATGTTGCCCCAGAACACCGGGACCGACGCCTGCGCCGGCGTCCAGCCCAGCTCCTTCGTCAGATAGGTGCCGAGCATCGCCCAGACCGCGTAGTAGGAGCAGAAGTTCGCGGCCATCCACATGACGGCGGTGAACGTGTTCCACAGGTACTTGGGCTTGAAGATCGCGAACAGCGGCAGCGTGACCTGCTTTTGCGCCGTGTTCTGGATCTTCTTGTTCTCCGTCCAGACCTCGGGCTCCTTTACGTACATCCGGATCCAGACGACGGCCAACGCCGGCAGCACGCCCAGGACCAGCATGCCGCGCCATCCGTAGCCCTTGTGCCAGGCTTCCAGCGGCGCATACAAAGTGCCGTAGGCCAGGGCGGACAAGGCGAAGCCTAGTCCCCAGGATCCCTGCAGGATGCCGGACATCAGCCCGCGCGAGCGTGCCGGCCAGGATTCCATCGCCAAGGCCGCGCCGGCCGGCCATTCCGCCCCCATGCCGATGCCCAGGAGGGCCCGGACGATGAACAGGAAGGTGAAGCTGGGCGACAATCCCGCCAGCAGATTGCAGATGGAGTACCAAAGGATGGAGATCATCAGGGGCGCCCGGCGCCCCAGCCGATCGGCCAACCAACCGGAGGCCGTCGCTCCGCCCAGGCGCATGATCAGGGTGACCGAAAAGATCGCGGTCACGTCGATCAGGGGCACCCCGAACTCCTGGGATATGGGCACCATGATGAGAAGGAAGACGGTGAAGTCGAACGCATCGAGCGTCCAACCGAGCCAGGCGGCGACGTAAGCGTACCATTGATCCTTGGTCGGTTCTTTCCACCAAGGCACGTTGGATTGAGCAAAGGACGCGGACATGCAGTAAGCCTCCCTGTTGGTGGGTCTTACGCGATGCAACGCTGCGCAATTTTATGCGATTTTGTGGGCGCGATTGTCTTCCAGGTGGCGGATGGTGGCAACAGCGATCAATCCATTGCTCACAATGAGGCAGGCAAGCCGTTCGGCGGTAGACTCCCCGTCGTTTGAGTGGCGCACCGGAGTTCACCCATGTCGCCGTCGACGATCGGCGTCGCGCAAACCGTTTTTGAACCGTTTAGGCACCGTTTTCGACCGTTTATCCGCGGACGCGACAGCGGGAAAATGCTGCTGCGCCGGGCTTTTTGCGCATCGACACTCAAAACGCCGATAACAAACGGCGGAAACGGTTGCGCCCCGGGATCGAGGGACTACGCGTTGCCCGTCATCACCGCTTCCTGATCGAGCGGTGCGTAGAAGAAATCGCCGGGACGGAAATCGGGGCCATGGCCGAGGTCGCCCAGCAGGCGCCGCTGGCGCGGCGTGCAGCGCTCGAGCAGTGCCGTGTAGGGCCCACTGTAATCATAGGCCCGCATGAACATCTGGCAGTAGTTGTAGAGCATGGTCTTGCGCGCCTTGCCCGAATGGTTGGGCGAGGGGCCGTGCCAGATCGCATGCGGGAAGACATAGGCGTCGCCTGCCTTGCCGAGCAGCGGCACGGCGCCGGGCATCTGGGGATAGGGGAGGCGTTCGGCCCGCTCCGAAAAGGGGCGCATGTGGCTGCCGGGGAAGACCGTGAAGTTGCCGCTTTCGGGCCCGGTCACGTCGGTCAGGAGGTACATCACCTTCACGGCGAGCGGCCGGCTGGTCTCGGTGACGCGGATGGTCTTCTGCGCCTCGCCGCCGTCGGTGTGGGTGTAGCCGGGGAAAGTGTCGGTCGAGGCGCGGATGATCGCCTGGCTCATCGAGAACTGGATGTAAGGCCCCATCAGGTCGAGGATCAGGTCGAAGATGGCCGGCCGGTCGATCAGATCGATGAAGGCTTGGTGGTACGGCAGCAGGTCCCGCCGATCCATGAAAGCGTCCTTGTTCTGGTCGGGCAGCTTCCATTCGTAGTGGCCGCGCTGGATCGCGGGTGCGGGCTCGTAGCCAGGCTGGGTGCGAACGGTGTTGTCGAGCAGGTCGGAAAAGAATTCGACCTCGGCCGGCGAGAGCGCGCCTTCGAGCTGCAGGTAGCCGTCGACAGCCCACTGCTCGCGCTGCGCTTCGGTCAGGGTCCGGGTGGTGTTGGCCAGCATGCGATCCTCCCTGGAAATCTTGCCGCTACTGTAACGCGAACCGCAGGCGCTGTCGGCGCGGCCCTACCGCAGGGCGAGCCGCAATGTGCTAGCGCGAGTCGCGCTTGGCCTGTGCCCGCGCCATCTGGGCGCGAACCCGGCCGCGCGTCGAGCGCGGGACGTGGTTCTCGACCTCGATCCGCGCCTTGCCCCGCGGGCCCGAATTCGTGCCACGTCCGCTCGCCGGTGGGGCAGGGCGCTTGGCCTTTTGCTTCAGTGCGAGGGCCTTCTTGGCGCTGGCGACGAGCGAGGTCTTCGCCTTGGTCTTGCGGCGGCGTTGGGTCTCGGCGTCGACCCGCTTGAGCGCGGTCGTCAGGACGGAGAGCTTGAGCCGCGATCCCTCATCGGCCTTCGATGGCGCCGCACCGCGGGCGGGCGCCTTGCCGCGCAGTTCGCGCCGTTGCCGGTCGGCCACCGTCCGCGCCCGGTCGCGCCGCGCGCGCAGCTGCTTCTGCACGATGGCAAGCTGCGAATCGGAAAGCGCTCGCAACGCCATGGGACGCGACATCTCCACCAGTTCGCGTTCACCGGCGCTCAAGGCGCGCGTTTCCTGTCGTTTCGACACTGCCATTACCGACCTCCCTGAAATCGGCGCCATCCTCGCTCACCGTGGCCGCTTCCGTCTACCGCAGAGCCGCCCAGATCAGCGCCACGCCGGAGATCAGCATCACGATATCGAGCAGGCGCTGGAAGGCGTGCAGGCTGAGACGCTCCATCAGGAGCTTGGACAGGTAGGTGCCAGCCATCACCGACGAGCCGGTGATCAATCCCTTGATCACGATGTCGGTCGGCAGCGCGCCGAACGTGCGGAAGGTCGTGGCCTTGCTGATGTAAATAGCGAGCGAGCTCGCGGCCTCGGTGGCAATGAAGGCGCCCTTCATCAGCCCGTAAGCGGTGAAGAGCGGCACGGTGATCGGTCCGGTCGAGACGACGATGCCGGTCAGGAAGCCGATGAAGAGCCCGGCCGGCGCCAGTGCCCACAGCGGCACTTTATAGTGGCGTCGCGCGAGCCAGCGGCGCCCCGGGATCATGAGCAGGAAGAAGCAGCCCAGCGAAAGGTCGACCCAGTGCGAGGGCAGGACGAGCATGGTGCGCGCGCCCAGTGCCGCCCCCGGGACGCCCCCCAGCGCATAGACCGCCGTCGCGCGCCAGTCGATGCCGCGCCACCACGAGGTGATCTTGGCGAAGTTCGACATCAGCGCGACGACGGCCATGATCGGGATCGCCGACTTCGGCCCGAAGGTGAGGGCGAGGACCGGCAGCAGGATGACCGTCGCGCCAGTTCCGACGATGCCGCTGACGAGCCCGGCGACGAGGCCGACGGCAAGGACGAGGGCGTAGGCGATCATCTCACGTCGCGCTGCACGATCCGAGGTGCGCGCGTGAGCCTAGCCGGCCGCTGGCAGTGTCAGGTGGTATTCTCTCTCCACCCAGCGTGCCGTAGCGGACACGTACCAGGTGAAATCGAGGGTGCAGTGGCCCTTGAAATCCTCCGGGCCCAGCCGCACGGCGTGTCGGCCGAACGGCAGCGGCGTCGACGGGCGATCCTGGGAGCCCTGCCAGCCGTCGAATCCGAAATGCAGCAGGAACGGCGTGTCGAGGTCGATCAGCAGATCGCGATTCTTCGGCAGTGTCTCGAACGGCGTGTCGGTGCGCCAGTGCCATGCAAGAGGCCAGGCTTCGTCGTTCGATGCTTGGCGCGCGAAGAATCGCTCGACGCACTTCAACCATTCGGTCGGCCGCTTTTGCTGCCGGGCAAACAGCAGCTTGAGGAATTCGCCATGGGCCCAGACGAGCGGCATAGCGCTACCGGACGGCTTGCCCGGTTCGAGGCCGCGAGAGGGAATTGCCGGTCCGTCCCAGACCTGTTCGGGAATCAGTCCGCCTGGACCGGTCATGCGTGTCATCATCTCGAGCCAGGGTAGAGGATCGCGCCCCTGGCCGATATCGAGATGGGCGCGCTCTCCGGTCAGGAGTGGCCAGGCACGCCCGATGCCACTGCCGTCGAACGGGCTGCCGTCTTCGTGCTCGCCGTAGCCATCTCCATTGTATCGGCGATAGGCAACTCCCAGCGGAGTTTCGACCCGCAGGAGGGCATCGGCGAGCTTGAGCGAGTCCAGGATGCGAGGATCGTTGGCGTCGCGCAGGCCGAGACGGACGAGATAGAGGAATTCCATCCCGATCAACGCCGCTGCCGGCACCGATTCTCCCGAGCGATTCCTGATATCGACGCGGCCGCGCAAACCGCCTTCCAGCGCCGCCGGGCCGAGCCGAACATAGTAGCCGCCGATGCCGTGCTCCTGCGCGAGCGCGCCGCCCTCGACATAGGTCCAGTCCTCGATCCGCTCGTTCCAGCAGGAGGCGAGCGACAACGCATAGGCTTTCTCTATCGGGTCCTCGAGAAACTCGGTCGCCGCGATCAAGGCTGCGATCTCGATGCCGAGCGTGAACGGGCTGATTCCGGCGTTCTCTTCCCAGCGATCCTGTGGGCTGATCGGTCCATGCTCGACGAGGTAGCGCGTGGCACGGTGGACCATCGCGTGGACGCCCGTGAGATGGGCGAGGCCGTCCAGTTCCGCCAGCTTGGCCGCAAGGAGGATCGGAAAGCCGACTTCATCGAGTTGGACGCCGTCCCAGAAGGCGCGGCCGTCGGGGAAGGTGTTCTGGCTCCAATGGCCATCGTCCCGTTGGGTGGCGAGGAGATAGCAGAGCATCCAGCGTGCATCGTCGAGTTGACCGACGGCGATCAGGGCCAGGCCCGCCTCGACGCAATCCCGCGCCCAGACGAGGTGATAGCCGCCGGAACTGTCGTTGGCGTTGCCCCACGGCACGCTCAGGCTGGCCACGATCGAGCCGGGATAGGAACGGTCCTCGTGCGCCTTGAGCACGACCGCCGAGATATACGCCTCTCGCTCCACCGTGGGAGTGCAGGCAGGGATCACCAGCTTCTGTCCCCACGCCTCCCACCCGTCGATGAAGCGCTGCCGGGTCGTGCCGTAGCCTTCGCTCAGGGCCGATCGGGCGAGCGTGCGTGCGCCGTCGAGGCTCTTGCCGAAGCCGAGCGCGAGCACGCCCTCGGCGCGCGCGAGTTCGCCGAGCAGCGCCACGTTGCCCCCGAGCGCTTCGGGGTAGGTCCAGGCCATGCGGCCGTTGTGAAAGAAATCCTGCCATCCGTCGGAGGTGCCGACATAGCCCGCACTCGATCGCCGAAAGCCGATATCGTTCACGAGACAAAGCGCATGGTCGTCCTTCCAGGCCGCGAGGTCGGCACCGGCGCGCGCGTTGTTGCCTTCTCCGCTGTTACCCAGGTGAGGCGACATCAGCACGTAGAGCTTCATCCCGTCGCCGGTCAGGCGGTAGGAAATGACGACTGCATCCCGGACGGGATCCGGTATGAATTCAAGTTCCAGGCGATAGCCATCCCCCTCATGCACGATCAGGGGCAGCGGCACGTAGGATTTGGGCACGGAAATCGTGTATCGGGCGACGCGCTTCACTTCGAACCAGCCCGACGGTCCGGCGACGATGAAGCCGATGTCGCGCGTCTGCGGGACGCCGGTAGCCGGCCAGTAGATTTCGTTCAGGATGCCGTAACCCAACGTCGCCCAGACCCGCGACGGGCCGAGCGCCGTGGTCACCAGATCCTTGGCGCTGGAAGTCCAGGTTGGCCGAATGCCGGGAGCGCCCGGCGCCGCAGGAAAGGCAGCCATTGACCACGCGTTCTGTTGGTCGCCCATGATAGCGACATTTTTTCGAGTTTGAACGCGGTTTGTTGCGAGAGAGGCGCGGCGGGAATCCCGCCTGCAGGCGCTACTCAGTACCCCGTGTTCGCGCGCAGGTATTTCTCGGCGAGGTCGAGCGGGATGCCACGGCGTTTGGCGTAGTCCTCGACCTGGTCCTTGCCGATGCGGGCGACGCCGAAATACTGAGCGTCGGGGTGGGCGAAGTAGTAGCCCGAGACGGCACTGATCGGGATCATCGCGAAGCTCTCGGTCAGGGTCATGCCGGCGTTCTGGCCGGCATTGAGCAGGCGGAAGAGCTCGGGCTTCTGGCTGTGGTCGGGGCAGGCGGGATAGCCCGGTGCCGGCCGGATGCCGCGATACTTCTCGCGGACCAGCTCGTCGTTCGACAGTGCCTCGTCCGGCGCATAGCCCCACAGCGTCTTGCGCACGCGCTCGTGCATGCGCTCGGCGAACGCCTCGGCCAGACGGTCGGCCAGCGCCTTCAGCAGGATGTCCGAATAGTCGTCGGTGTCGGCCTTGAAGCGCGCGAGGTGCTCCTCGATGCCGTGGCCCGCGGTGACGGCGAAGCCGCCGATCCAGTCGGCCTTGGGCGAGATGAAGTCGGCCAGGCACATGTTGGCCCGCGGCGCGCGCTTCTCGATCTGCTGGCGGAGGAAGTAGAGACGCGAGACTTCCTTCGAGTGCGTCTCGTCCTCGAACAGCACGACGTCGTCGCCCTCGCGACGGCACGGCCAGAAGGCGACCACGCCCTTTGCGGTCAGCCATTTCTCGCGCACGATGCGGTCGAGCATCTTGCGCGCGTCGGCATAGAGCTTCTTCGCGCTCTCGCCGACCACCTTGTCCTCGAGGATGGCGGGGTAGTTGCCGGCAAGCTCCCACGCGCGGAAGAACGGCGTCCAGTCGATACGCTCGACCAGCTCGTGCAGCGGATACTCGGCGAAGATGCGCGTGCCGGCGACCCGCGGCCTGGGCGGCGTGTAGTTGGCCCAGTCGATCTTGAAGGCATTGGCGCGCGCCTGTTGCAGAGTGACCAGCTTCTCCTTGCCGCCGCCCGCGCGTTCGACGCGGATCTTCTCGTATTCCTGAGCGACCTTCTTGGCGAAGTCGCTGGCCTGCGCGCCGGATTCCGAGGTCAACGCCGTGCAGACGCCGACGGCGCGCGAGGCGTCGAGCACATGCACCGTCGTGCCCTGATAGCGCGGCGCGATCCTGAGCGCGGTGTGGACCTTCGACGTCGTGGCGCCGCCGATCAGGAGGGGCACCTTGAAGTTCTGCCGTGTCATCTCCTCGGCGACGGTCACCATCTCGTCGAGCGAGGGCGTGATCAGGCCCGAGAGTCCGATCATGTCGGCCTTGTTGTCGTTGGCGCTCCTCAGGATCTCCTGGAAGGGCACCATGACGCCGAGATCGATGACCTCGAAGTTGTTGCACTGGAGCACCACGCCCACGATGTTCTTGCCGATGTCGTGGACGTCACCCTTGACCGTCGCCATGACGATCTTGCCCTTGGACCTCGCGCCCTCGCTCTTCTCGGCTTCGATATAGGGCAGCAGATGGGCCACGGCCTTCTTCATGACGCGCGCGCTCTTCACCACCTGCGGCAGGAACATCTTGCCCGCGCCGAACAGATCGCCGACCACGTTCATGCCGGCCATCAGGGGACCTTCGATCACCTCGATCGGCCGAGGGAACTGCTGGCGCGCTTCCTCGGTATCGGCGACCACGAACTGGTCCATGCCCTTGACCAGCGCGTGCTCGAGCCGCTTCTCGACCGGCCAGCTGCGCCATTCCGCATCCTGCGTCTCGGCCGCCTCGCCGGTGCCCTTGTACTTGGGCGCGATCTCCAGCATGCGCTCGGTCGCGTCGGGCCGGCGATTGAGGATCACGTCCTCGCAAGCGTCGCGCAGCTCCTGCGGGATCTGATCGTAGACCTCGAGCTGGCCGGCATTCACGATGCCCATGTCCATGCCCGCCTGGATGGCGTGATACAGGAACACCGAATGCATCGCCTTGCGCACCGGCTCGTTGCCGCGGAACGAGAAGGAGAGGTTGCTGACGCCGCCCGAGATCTTGACGTGTGGGCAGCGCTTCTTGATCTCGCGCGTGGCTTCGATGAAATCCACGCCGTAATTGTTGTGCTCCTCGATGCCGGTCGCGACCGCGAAGATGTTCGGATCGAAGATGATGTCCTCCGCCGGGAAGCCGACCTGCTCGGTCAGGATCTTGTAGGCGCGCTCGCAGATCTCGATCTTGCGCTGCATCGTATCGGCCTGGCCCTTCTCGTCGAAGGCCATGACGACGACGGCCGCGCCGTAGCGGCGCACCTTCCGCGCGTGCTCGACGAAGGGCTCGATGCCTTCCTTCATGGAGATCGAGTTCACGATCGGCTTGCCGGCGACGCACTTCAGGCCTGCCTCGATCACGCTCCACTTGGAGCTGTCGATCATGATCGGCACTTTGGCGATGTCGGGCTCCGAGGCGATCAGCTTCAGGAACGTGTCCATCGCCAACTGGGAATCGAGCAGGCCCTCGTCCATGTTCACATCGATGACCTGGGCGCCGGCCTCGACCTGCTGGCGTGCCACCTCGACGGCGGCGGCATAGTCGCCGTCCAGGATCAGCTTCTTGAACTTCGCCGAGCCCGTGACATTGGTGCGCTCGCCGATGTTGATGAAGGTGGCCCGCTGCGCGGGCTGCGGGGCTTCGATCTCGGTTTCGGTACTCATTACATGAAACTCGCAGCTTCCATTCCGGACAGGCGCAGCGCCGGCGGCAGAACATGCCACTGGCGCGGCTTCACGCCTTTGACGGCCTCGGCGATCGCCTTGATGTGCCCCGGCGTCGTGCCGCAGCAGCCGCCCACCATGTTCAGCCAGCCGTTCTCGGCCCAGCCCTTCACGAGCTTGGCCGTCATCTCCGGCGGCTCGTCATAGGCGCCCAGCTCGTTCGGCAGGCCGGCGTTGGGATAGACGCAGAGCAGGCTGTCGGTCTGCGGATGCAGCGCGCTCACGTAAGGATGCAGTTCGGTCGCTCCGAAGCTGCAGTTGAGGCCCATGGTGAGTGGTCGGGCGTGGCGCACCGAATGCCAGAAGGCCTCGACGGTCTGACCGGAGAGGTTGCGGCCGGCGAGGTCGGTGAGCGTCATCGACGTCATCACGGGGATTTCCTCGTTGCGCGCCTCGCCTGCCTCGTCGGCGGCGACGATCGCGGCCTTGGCGTTCAGCGTGTCGAACACCGTCTCGATCAGGATGAAGTCGACGCCGCCGTCAAGCAGGCCGTCGATCTGCTCGCGGTAGATGCCCTTCACCTCGTCGAAGGTGACGGCGCGATAGCCAGGGTCGTTGACGTTGGGCGAGACCGACAGCGTCTTCTTGGTGGGGCCGAGCGCACCGGCAACGAAGCGCGGCTTGTTCGGGTTCTTGGCGGTAGCGGCATCGGCGCAGGCGCGGATGATCCTGGCAGCCGCGACGTCCATCTCTTTCGCCATGTCCTGAAGCCCGTAGTCGGCCTGGCTGATGGCGTTGGCGTTGAAAGTGTTGGTCGCCAGCAGGTCGGCGCCGGCATCG
>Ga0153954_1000880_pt1 | contig 19512 bp, 10 predicted proteins | sample TSFL038MetaG_FD_102277 | JGI IMG/M metagenome (GOLD analysis project Ga0153954, IMG submission 102277) | Attine ant fungus gardens microbial communities from Florida, USA - TSFL038 MetaG | ecosystem: Host-associated > Fungi > Mycelium > Unclassified | place: USA: Florida, Wekiwa Springs State... | reverse complement strand
TCCCGACATGGCTCTCCATCAGCACGGTCTCGGCCCAGGGACGCCCCCGCCAGTCCATCGCGCGCCATTGAAAACCTTCGTGGTCGATTACCTCGCTCGGGCCGAACACGTCCTCGGGCTGGAATGCCGAGGCCGGATCGGGCACATCGATCTCGTCGTCGATGCGAAACTTGTAGCGCGCGCCCGCGCCGACGCCTGCGACATGGAGCGAGAACCAGCCGCCATCGCCGCGCCGCATCGCTGAAGGCTTTTTCTCCAGCACCAGATCGACGCGCCTTGCCGCCGGCGCCCACAGCCGAAACGATGTGCCGTCCCGGCCAGGCCTTGCGCCGAAGCGGCCGTCGCTCATATCGCGCCCGAAAAGGCCAGCACCGATCGGGGCGGGGCCTTTGTGTCGGCGCCAGAGGCAAAGGCGGCGCTCATCTGCTTTAGTTCGGTTGTGTTCAGCACCTGCTGCCAGCTCCTGTATTCCGGCATCTTCGGCAATTTGAACGCGATCTCTTCGGGGGCCGCGTTCAACACAATAAAGACCGGCGGCTGCCGTGGTTCCATCGGGCCGAGCACGTAGGCGAGAAACCGTCCATCCGGAAATTTCCAGTCGGCTTCCTTCATCTCGTCCGCCGCGGGCGTCAGCCACAGCACGCCGTAGGAGCCGTCCGGCCGCCGGCCGTCGAGCCAGTGATGCGAGCGGATTTGCGGAAATTTCTCGCGCAGGCCCGTCAGGTGGCCGACGAGAGCGGTGAGGTCGTCGCCCTCGCTGCCGAGATTTTCCCATGAGATCCAGCCGATCTCGTTGTCCTGGCAATAGGCATTGTTGTTGCCGGACTGCGAGTTGCCGACTTCGTCGCCGGCGAGGATCAAAGGCAGGCCCTGAGCGAGCAGCAGGCAGGCCAGCTGGTTCTTGCGAAGCTGGCGGCGCAGCGCGACGATCGCGGGATCGTCGGTCGGTCCCTCATGGCCGCAATTATTGCTGTGGTTGTCGTTGGAGCCATCGCGGTTGTCTTCGCCGTTGGCCTCGTTGTGCTTCTCATTGTAGCTGAACAGGTCGTTGAGCGTGAAACCGTCGTGCACGGTGATGTGATTGACGCTCGCGCGCGGCTTGCGGCCGTCATGCTGAAAGAGGTCGGAAGACGCTGTCATGCGGCTCGAGACATCGCCGATCAGGCTGCCTTCGCCGCTCCAGTAGCGTCGCATGGTGCTGCGATAGCGATCGTTCCATTCCGACCATTGCGAGGGAAACGCGCCGACCTGGTAGCCGCCAAGACCGAGGTCCCAGGGCTCGGCCACGAGCTTTGCCGATGCCAGCACCGGATCCTGGCGGATCGCCGTGAGAAAGCCGCTGCGGCGATCGAAGCCGTTCGGCTCGCGTGCGAGCGTGGTGGCGAGGTCGAAGCGGAAGCCGTCGACATGGCAGACCTCGACCCAGTAGCGCAGCGAGTCCATCACCATCTGCAGCACGCGCGGATGGGTGAGGTTGACCGAGGAGCCGCAGCCGGTGAAGTCGTCGTAGTAGCGTTTGTTGTCGGGCTTCAGCCAGTAATAGGAGGCGTTGTCGATGCCGCGGAACGACAATGTCGGGCCCAGGTGGTTGCCCTCCGCGGTATGGTTGTAGACGACGTCGAGCATCACCTCGATGCCGGCATCGTGCAGTCGCGCCACCGTGGTGCGGAACGCATCCAAGGCGTTGTCCTGCGCGTAGCGCGGCTCCGGGGCAAAGAAGGAGAGCGTATTGTAGCCCCAGTAGTTCGCGAGCTTCTTCTCCACCAGGATGCGGTCGTCCACGAAGGCGTGGATCGGCAACAGCTCTACGGTGGTGACGCCGAGCCGCTTCAGATGTTGAATCATGGCAGGCGAAGACAAGCCGCCATAGGTGCCGCGCAGATTCGGCGGCACATCCTGGCGAGTCTGGGTCAGGCCCTTGACGTGGGCCTCATAGACGATGGTGTCTTCCCAGGGAATGTTGGGACGGATCTCGCGGCGGCCCCAGTTGAAGGTCTCGTCGACCACCACGGCCTTCGGCATGCCGCGCGCATTGTCGCGGCGGTCGAAGGAAAGGTCTTCGCGGGGGCTGCCGGTGCGGTAGCCGAAATGCGCATCGCTCCACACAAGCCGCCCGGCGAGGCGTTTGGCATAGGGATCGAGCACGAGCTTGTTCGGGTTGAAGCGGTGGCCCTGCTCCGGCGCGTAGGGACCGTAGACGCGATAGCCATAGAGCTGCCCCGGCGAGACATCGTTGAGATAGCCATGCCAGACGTCCTCGGTGCGCTCGGGCAGTTCGATGCGTTCGAGTTCGCGGCGGCCCTGATTGTCGAACAGGCAGAGCTCGACCTTCTCCGCATTGGCCGAGAACAAAGCGAAATTGGTGCCGCGACCGTCCCAGCTTGCGCCAAGACGCGAGAAGGTTCCGGCAACGAGACGCATCTATCAGCTTTCCGGTACGAGAAAGATGGCCGCCAACGGCGGCACGGTCAGGTTGAGTTCGGGCGCGGAGCTGTCCCACGCGCCGACCTCACCGACATTGCCGACATTGCTGCCGCCGTAAAAAGCCGAGTCGGAATTGAAAACCTCGCGCCAGCGGCCGGCAAAGGGCACGCGGACGCGATAATCGTGATAGACGTTCGGGGAAAAATTCACGACCACCACGCAGCGCGCGCGCTCATCATGGCCCTTGCGGGTCCAGGCGAAGACGTTGTGGCTGGCATCCTCGGTGATGATCCATTCGAAACCGGCGGCTTCGCAATCGAGCTGATGCAGCGCAGGCAATGTGCGGTAGAGCTGATTGAGATCGCGGATCAGCGCCTGTATGCCGGCATGCTTTGTCTGCTCGAGCAGACGCCAGTCCAGCGAATGGTCGTGATTCCATTCGCTTTCCTGGCCGAATTCGCAGCCCATGAACATCAGCTTCTTGCCCGGATGGGCGAACATGAAGCTGTAATAGGCGCGCAGGTTCGCGAAACGCTGCCAGTCGTCGCCGGGCATCCGCCCCAGGATCGAACGCTTGCCATGAACGACTTCGTCATGGGAGAGCGGCAAGATGAAGTTTTCCGAGAACGCGTAGTGCAGCCCGAACAGGATGTCGCCGTGGTGATATTTGCGGTGGATGGGATCCTTGCCGATATATTTCAGCGTGTCGTGCATCCAGCCCATGTTCCACTTGTAGCCGAAGCCGAGCCCGCCGGTTTCGACCGGGCGCGACACCTGTGGCCAGGCGGTGGATTCCTCCGCCGCGGTGGTCGCGTGCGGGAAGCGAGCAAACACTTCGGTGTTGAAGCGGCGCAGGAACGCGATGGCCTCGAGATTTTCCCGCCCGCCATGCTTGTTCGGAATCCAGCCGCCATAGGGCCGGCTGTAGTCGAGATAGAGCATCGAGGCGACGGCATCCACGCGCAGGCCGTCGATGCCGTAGCGTTCCAGCCAGAACAGCGCGTTCGACACCAGGAAATTGGTGATCTCGGTGCGGCCGAAATTGTAGATCAGCGTGCCCCAGTCGAGATGACGGCCCTGCATGGGATTGGCGTGCTCGTAGAGCGCGGTGCCGTCGAAATGGCCGAGCCCGTGCGGGTCATCGGGGAAATGTCCGGGCACCCAGTCGAGGATGACGCCGAGGCCTTGTGCGTGGCAGGCGTCGACGAGAGCGGCGAAATCGGCGGGTGAGCCGAAGCGGCTGGTCGGTGCAAACAGGCCGGTCGGCTGATAGCCCCAGGAGCCATCGAAGGGATGCTCGCTGATCGGCAGGAACTCGATATGCGTGAAGCCGAGGTCGCGCACATAGGCCGGCAATTGCTCGGCGAGTTCGCGATAGGTCAGCCATTCATTGTTGTCCTTGCGCCGCCACGATCCGAGATGGACCTCGTAGATCGAGATCGGCGCACTGCGGGAATTGATCCCTTCGGCTACCGGCCGCGGATGCGGTAGCCTGGTCTCGTCGAGAACGATCGAGGCGGTCTTCGGCCTTACTTCGCTGGCAAAAGCCAAGGGGTCGGCCTTGAGCGGCAGATGCTGGCCCTGCGGGCCGATCATGTCGAACTTGTAGCGATCGCCCGGTTTGGCATGGGGAATGAACAATTCCCAATAGCCGACGCCGCGGATGCGCATCGGATGGCGCCGCGCATCCCAGAAATTGAAATCGCCGACCACGCTGACCCGCCGCGCATTCGGCGCCAGCACGACAAAGGCGACGCCTTCGACGCCGTCCATCACGCGTGGATGCGCGCCGAGCTTGTCATACAGCCGCTGGTCGGTGCCTTCGCCGAGCAGGTAGAGATCATAGTCGGTCAGGACCGGTGGAAAGCGATAGGGATCGTCGAGCTGGACGACGTTGTCGCCGAATTGCGCACGCAGCTGGTAGCGCTTCGATCCGTTCGGCATGGTGCCGGTGAACAGGCCCGCATCGTGGATGCGAGACAGCTTGGCCGTCTCGCCATGTTCGCCGACGGCTTCGACATTGGTGGCCTCCGGCAGGAAGGCGCGCACCACCGTCTTGTCGCCTTCGGTATGAAGGCCGAGATAGCGAAAGGGATCTGAATGACGGCCTTCGACGATCGCATAGGCCTCGGCAGACAATTTATTCATCAGGACTCACATGCAGGCTGGGAATATGATCCGGCAAAGCCTGCCGCGCGCCTGGATGGCGGCTCTCCGAAAAGATCATGCCCGACTCAAGACTCCAGGGTGCGCAGCAGACCGGCCACGGGTAGCCGGAGCCATTCGGGCCGATGCTCCATCTCATATTCGATCTCGTGAATGGCTTTTTCCAGCAAAAAGAAGTCAAGCATGGCGTCAGCGACATGTGGATCGGGGGGCCACAGTCGCTTGTTTGTCATGCTCTCGCGGTAGGCGGTGAAGAACGATCGGGTTGCGCGATGGCGCCACGCGAAAAGCGCGGCCGCGAGCTTGCCCTGCTCGTCGGGCGCGATCTTGAGCGCGCGATCGAACGCCGTGATCACGGAATAATCGATCGAACGGATCAGGCCCGCAACATCGCGTGCGGCCGGCGCCTTGCGTCGACGTTCCGGGAGCGGCAGGCCGACATCGCCCTCGAAGCCGATGAGGAAGATATCGTCCTTGACGATCAGCATCTGCTCGAGCCGGAAATCGCCGTGAATGCGGATCTTTGATGCCGCGATGTCAGAAGGCAGAAGCGACTCCAGACGGTCATGCAGGGCATCGCGTTGTGCCAGCAGCCGCTCGACCACAGGCCGGTCGGCCTCGCGCACCGCATCGCGCTGGCCAAGCGCATCGAACAGGCGATCGGCGCGGATGACGGCCTCGCTGGTCCAGCGCCGCAGATCTTCGTCCGTGATCGGCTCCGGCGCGAATTCGGCGAGCTCGGAATTGCCTGATAGCGCCAGATGCAACTCGGCGGTGCGGCGGCCGGCCTGGGCCATGATGCGCAGATAGGGGATTTGCTCATCGCTCTCGCCGGCGTGCCCATTGGCGACGAGCAGGCGCTGGTCGTCGACGAAGCGATCGAGATAGGCCGAGGTTACGGTCCAGCCGTCGCCCTGGTTGGCGACCTGCGTGTGCACGGTCGCAACCGCGCTGCGCTGCTCGCCCTCCACGAATTCGACCGTGCCGATCAGGGCCGGCGCGTTGGCAAACCCCGCGACGTCGGTCAGGAAACGACCGACCTCGATCGCCGGGTTGATGCCCGCCTCGGTCTTCCGGAATACTTTCACGCAGTAGTCCGCATCCACCAGCGCCGTGCTGTTGGATTTTCCGGTCTCGACGGTGCGGATGCTTTCCGGCTGCCGCACCGGCTTGTCGGAGAACTGGCTGGTCGGCCGGAACTCAAGGCGCTGGCCGCCCTCGGTGACCGTCAGCGATTCCCGCAAATTGCGCAGCAGCAGCGCGACGAAAATCGGATCGGTCGCGACATCGAGCACGGTGCCCTCGCGGGCGCCCTGGCGCACGGCTGCGAAGGCGCGCGGGTTGTAGCGCTCGCGGTCGAAACGCACCCACTCGATCTGCATCGGCAGCAAATAACGCGCGGTGATGTCGTGCTGCTTTGCCTCGAAGAACACCAGCCACGGCCTGTTGTCGCCGATATCGCAGAACGGGATTGCGGCCACGAGATTCGGCCGGATCTTCTCCGGCGAATGCTCCGGATACCAGCGGGTCCGAGCCAGATGTCCCGGCAGCACGTCGTGCTCGAACACGCCACGGGTGCGGGCAAGCGAAACCCAGGTCGAGTTGAGCGGTACCACGAGCGTCTCGAATTCGGGCACCGCACGCCGCGCCACCGGCTCCGACTTGTCGCGTTCCTTGAGCTCGAACCAGTAGAAGCCGTAAGGCGCCAGCGTGACCATGTAGGGCAGCTCGCCGATCGCCGGAAACCGCGTGCGACCGAGCATTTCCAGGGGAACGCGCCCCTTCCACGCCGACAGATCGAGCTCGGTTGCCTGCGCCGAGCGCGACAAATTGGCGACGCAAAGGATGACCTCGCCCTTGTATTCCCGGACATAGGCCAGCACCGCGCGGTTCGCCGGGCGGATGAAGGTCATGCTGCCGCGGCCGAAAGCAAGCGTCGACTTGCGTACCGAGATCAGCCGCTTGGTGGCGGAAAGCAGCGACGACAGGCTGCGCGACTGCGCCTCCACATTGACGGCCTCGTAACCGTAGACGGGATCCATGATCATCGGCGCATAGAGCTTGGCCGGATCGGCACGGGAGAAGCCGCCGTTGCGGTCGGGCGTCCACTGCATCGGCGTGCGCACGCCATTGCGGTCGCCGAGATAGATGTTGTCGCCCATGCCGATCTCGTCGCCGTAATAGAGGATCGGCGTCCCCGGAAACGAGAACAGAAGCGAGTTCATCAGTTCGATCTTGCGGCGGTCATTGTCCATCAAGGGCGCAAGCCGGCGGCGGATGCCGACATTGATGCGCGCGCGCGGATCGTTGGCATAGGTCGACCACAGGTAATCGCGCTCGACATCGGTGACCATTTCCAGCGTCAATTCATCATGGTTGCGCAGGAACAGCGCCCACTGGCAATTGGCAGGAATATCCGGCGTCTGACGCAAGATATCGGTGATCGGGAAACGGTCCTCCTGCGCGATCGCCATGTAGATGCGCGGCATCAGCGGGAAGTGATAGGCCATGTGACATTCATCGTCCTGGCCGAAATATTCCTGCACATCCTCTGGCCATTGATTGGCCTCGGCGAGCAGCACCTTGTTCTTGGCGTAGGCGTCTAGCTCGTGCCTGAGCTTCTTGATGATGGCGTGGGTCTCGGGCAGGTTCTCATTATTGGTACCGTCGCGCTCGCAGAGATAAGGAATCGCGTCGAGCCGGAATCCGTCGACGCCACTGTCGAGCCAGCGCTTCATCACCTGGATGATCGCGCTTACCACGCGTGGGTTGTCGAAGTTGAGATCCGGCTGGTGCGAGAAGAAGCGGTGCCAGTAAAACTGGCCGGCCTCGGGATCCCAGGTCCAGTTCGACTTCTCAGTGTCGGTGAAGATGATCCGCGTGCCCTGATATTTCTGGTCGGTGTCGCTCCAGACATACCAGTTGCGTGCGCTGGAACCCGGATGGCTGCGCCGGGCGCGCTTGAACCAGTCGTGCTGGTCCGAGGTGTGGTTGATGACGAGCTCGGTGATGACCCTGAGGCCGCGCTTTTTCGCCTCCTGGATGAAGCGCTTGAAATCCTTCATCGTCCCGAAATCGGGATTGATCGAGCCGTAATCGGCGATGTCGTAGCCGTCGTCGCGACCCGGGGAGGGATAGAACGGCAACAGCCACAGCGTGGTGACGCCGAGTTCCTGCAGATAGGGGAGCTTCTCGGTCAGGCCGGCGAAATCGCCGATGCCGTCATTGTTGCTGTCGGCGAAGGCCTTGACGTGCAGCTGGTAGATGATGGCGTCCTTGTACCAGAGCGCGTCGCCCTCGAGGCCGGTGATCGGCAGTTCGGCGGTATCGATCGAGGACATCAGGTTCATTGCGCGCCCTCGCAAGCATGACTGACGGTCCGCCAGGTGACGGATATGACAGGGATAGCGGCGCCGGTCTCGGCGCTGTCGGCATTTCGAGCTTGTCTGATCACGGTGATGCCATTGACATGGAATTGACGTCCCGTTTCGTTAAGCGGGAAAGGAGACGCGGTACCTCGATAGGAAAGCCGCAGGCTCGCCATTGGTTCCATGCGGAACCGTTTGCGGGACGACGGCGTTGAAAGCACCTATCCTGTTCTCCCATCTGGACAATTTCGCGACGCCCCGCGTCTCCGTCGCGTGCAAACCGCGTGCTGAATGGACCTCTTCAACCAAGCTCAAGATCTGGGAATCCTGACCGAATTTGTCGACGGCCAGGGCCAGCGACATGTCACCGACCCAGCCGCTCTCGAAATCATCGTTAACGCTTTCCCGGCGCGGACCCCGCGCCGGTTCGTCGATGGCCCCATCGTGATCCGCACCGGTCTGCCGGCCCGGACCGAGCTCGGCGAGGCCGTTCAATTGCCGGTGAGCTGGAAAATAGTGTCCGGCGGCGGAACGGTGACCCGAAGCTCGATCGCTCAAGGCGCGGCGAAAGACCGCAGCCTGCTGTGGCCCGCGGATTTGCCGGCCGGCACCTACAGGCTCAAGCTCACCGACGCGGACGGCCAACGCGAAGAGGCGCCGTTGATCGTCGCCCCAGAGCGGGCCTTTGCCGGCGATTTCGACCGGGTCTGGCTGATCGCCGTGCAGCTCTATGGTGTCCGATCGGCGCGCAATTGGGGCATGGGCGATTTCACCGACCTCGAAAGCCTGATCCGGCTCGCCGGCGAGCTTGGCGCTGACGGCATCGGCCTCAACCCGCTGCACGCCTTGTTCGATGATCGTCCGGCAGATTGCAGCCCCTATTCGCCGAACAGCCGGCTGTTCCTGAACGCGCTCTATATCGATGTCGAGAACATTCCGGGCTATCAGCCGATGCCCGATGGCGACGCCATCGCCCACCTGCAGCAAAATCCGACCGTGGACTATCCAGGGGTGGCCGCGCTGAAATGGCGGGCGCTGCGGTCAGCCTTCGAGCAATTCAGCAATAATCCGGACGTTGCAGCGCGCAAGGATTTCGAGGCCTTCCGTGCCGGGAGCGGCACGCTGTTGTCCCGCTTCGCCTGCTTTGAAGTGCTGCGGCGTCGCTTCAAGACACCGTGGTGGGAATGGCCTAAGGAATGGCGGGAGCCGGAGGAGACGCGTTGCGCCGAGCTCTGCGCCGGTCCTGACAAGAGCGAGATCGAATTCGTCGAGTTCGTGCAGTGGGTTGCCGACCGGCAATTGCAGGCCTGCAAGAAGCTTGCGGACCGGCTCGGCATGAAGGTGGGGCTCTATCTCGACGTCGCCGTCGGCGTGCAGTCCGATGGCTTCGATGCCTGGAACGAGCAGGTCGCGATCTCGCGACATCTCGCGGTCGGTGCGCCGCCCGATCCGCTCAACACGCTCGGCCAGAACTGGGGACTTGCCGGATTCAACGCGACGGGGCTCGAAATGAAATCCTTCGAGCCGTTTCGCGAAATGCTGCGCGCCGCGATGCGCTATGCCGGCGCGATCAGGCTCGATCACGTGCTGGGACTGAAGCGGCTTTATCTGGTCCCGCATGGCTTTCCGGCGCGGCAGGGCGCCTATGTGCAGATGCCGCTGGAAGCGCTGTTCGCCGTCACTGCGCTCGAAAGCGTCGCGCATGGTTGCGTGGTTATCGGCGAGGACCTCGGCACGGTGCCGGAGGGGTTCCGCGAGCAGATGGCCGACTGGGGCATCTGGTCCTATCTGGTGATGATGTTCGAGCGCGACGACGGGCATTTCCGCGGCATCGACCGCTACCAGCCGAACGCGCTGATCACCTTCAACACCCACGATCTCTCGACCTATGCCGGCTGGCGCTCGTTCAGCGATCTGAAGATGAAGCGTTCGCTCGGCCTCGACCCCGGCGAGACCGACGACGCGCGCTGGCACGCGCTGGGCATGCTGGATGAAGTGTTGCGCAACCATGACATCCATGATCACGATCTCTATTCGGTCGTCAGGTTCTTGGCGCGCACCAAATCGCGTCTGATGGTGCTCTCGCTGGAGGATTTGCTGGGCGTGATCGACCAGCCGAACATTCCCGGCACCGTCAATGAGCATCCGAACTGGCGCCAGCGGCTGCCGGTCGCGGTCGACGATGTCGCCGCCGCGGTCGACGTCACCGCGCTGAAGCAGGCAACCCATGAGCGGGCACCGATTGCCGGCCGGCACGCGGTCAATATAGGCGAGTGAGAAGAGTTGCCCTTATCGATCGAAGATTATGGACTGATCGGTGATTGCGAGACCGCGGCTCTTGTCGGCCGCGATGGATCGATCGATTGGCTGTGCTGGCCGGCCTTTGATTCGGATGCCTGCTTTGCGGCGATCCTCGGCACCGACAGGAACGGCCGCTGGCTGATCGCACCGGAAGGTGAGGTGAGAAGGACCTCCCGCCGCTATTGGGACCAAAGCCTGATTCTGGAGACGCGGTTCGAGACGGCTGACGGCGTGGTCGAGCTGATCGACTTCATGCCGCCGCGTGGCAAGGCCTCCGATGTTGTCCGCCTGGTGCGCGGCATCGAGGGCCGGGTCAAGATGCGGATGCAGCTTGTGATCCGCTTCGGTTTTGGTGTCGATATTCCCTGGGTGAAGCGCACCGATGATCGCTCGGCGCTGCTTGCGATCGCCGGCCAGGACATGACCGTGCTGCGCACGCCGGTCGAGACCCGCGGCGAGAACATGACCACGGTTGCCAATTTCGAGGTCGGCGTGGGCGAAACCATTCCGTTCGTGCTCACCTATGGGCCGTCGCATCTCGATCTGCCCGAGCCGATCAAGCCCGAAGTGGCGTTGCGGGAGACGCAGGCGTTCTGGAAGGAATGGTGCGGCCGCTGCTCCTATGTGGGCGAGCACCGCAATCTCGTGCTCCGTTCGCTGATCACACTGAAGGCGCTGACCTACGAACCGACCGGTGGCATTGTCGCCGCGCCCACCACCTCGCTGCCGGAAAAGCTCGGTGGCGCACGCAACTGGGACTATCGCTTCTGCTGGCTGCGCGACGCCACCTTCACACTGCTGGCGCTGATGAACTCCGGCTATACCGAGGAAGCGCTGGCCTGGCACGCCTGGCTGCTGCGCGCCGCGGCCGGCGCGCCCGACAACATGCAGATCATGTATGGCATCATGGGCCAGCGCCGCCTGCTCGAATGGGAAGCAGGCTGGCTGCCGGGCTATGAAGGCGCGCAGCCGGTCAGGGTCGGCAATGCCGCGCACGCGCAGTTGCAACTCGACGTCTATGGCGAACTGATCGACGCTTTTCACCAGGCGCGGACGACCGCGCTGAAATTCGAGGACGGCACCTGGGACCTCGAATGCGCAGTGCTGGAGCATCTCGCCGAGGTCTGGGATCGTCCCGATCACGGCATCTGGGAGCGTCGCGGCGAGCCCAGGCACTATGTCTTCTCGAAGGTGATGACCTGGGTCGCCTTCGATCGCGGCATCAAGAGCGCGGAAGAGTTTGGCTTCAAGGCGCCGCTGGAGAACTGGCGCCGGCTGCGCGACACCATTCACCGCGATGTCTGCATTGAAGGTTTTGATCCGGATCTCAACTCCTTTGTCGAGTCCTACGGATCAAAATTTTTCGATGCCAGCGTGCTGCTGCTGCCAGCGGTCGGCTTCTTGCCGGCGACCGATGCCAGGATCCGCGGCACGCTGGCGGCGGTCGAAAAACACATGATGCGCGACGGCTTCGTGCTGCGGCACGATCCGCGCGAGATTTTCGTCGAGGAGAAGCCGCCGATCGAGGGCGCCTTCCTCGCCTGCAGCCTCTGGCTCGCGGATGCCTATGTGCTCGGTGGCGATCTCGGCAAGGCGCAGGCACTGTTCGACCGGGTCGTCGCTGTCGCCAATGACCTCGGGCTGCTCTCGGAAGAATATGATTCCATCGCACGGCGCCAGACCGGAAATTTCCCGCAGGCGCTGACGCACATCGCCCTGATCAACACCGCGCATAATCTCGACGAGGCCTGCCATGCAAGCAAGAAGCCGGCGATGCAGCGGTCGAAGTAACGTGGATATAAACTTGCTGTCGTCCCGGCCAAGCAACTTGTCCGCCGAAGCTCAAAGAGCGAAGGCGGAAGCGCGAGCCGGGACCCATAACCACAGGTCTTCGTTGTTTTAAAGGTTGGGGCTGCCATCGAATGCCACGATAACGGCCTGTGGTAATGGGTCCCTGCTTTCGCATGCTTTCGCAGGGACGACAGCGGAATTAAGCTTTCTGGTCCCGCAAAATCACATCCATCGCCTTGGCGAATCCGTCCTCTTCGTTTGAGGCTGTGACCCGCTTGGCGTGCTTCTTCACCTCGTCGCTGGCATTGCCCATCGCAAAGGAGAGACCGCTCACCGCGAACATCGCGACGTCATTGTGCATGTCTCCGATGGTGGCGACCGCGTCGGTGGAAATGCCGAGCCGGCGTGCCATCGCCTTGACGAATGTGCCCTTGTTCTGGCCCGGCGGAGTGATGTCGAGGTAGTAATCTTGCGAGCGAACGGCGGTGGCCTGTGTGCCGAGGGCCTTTTGCATCTCGGCCTCGCAACGCGCGAGCAGTGCGAAGTTTGAGGACGAGCCGACGACCTTGCATGCGCTGGATACATAGGGTGTGAAATCGTCGATGATGGTCGGGTCGGCCCGGATCGCGCGCTTTTCATTGGGAACGTATTCGCCGTCGGAATGTTTCGTCAGCCACTGTTCGTTGGTGAACAGCCAGATATCCATGCCGTATTCGTTGAGCAGGTCGAGTCCCTTCTGCACGGCGGAGGCCGGGATCAGGTGCTGCTCGACTGCCTTCATGTCGGGGCCAACGATCGAGCTGCCGTTGAACGGGCCGACCGGAAGCCGGATTCCGAGCGGCTCGGTCAGGAAGCGCATGCCGATGGCCGGGCGGCTGGACGTGATGGTGAAGCCGATGCCGGCCTCATGAAGCCGCTGCACGGCAGCCTTGCTGGCGTCGGTCAGGGTCTTGTCCCTGGTCAGCAGCGTGCCGTCGACATCGGATACCACGAGCGCGATGCGGGTCATGCGGGACTCAATTTCAGTTGGCGCAGGATGCTGTCGACGATGGCCCCGAGGGGCGCGTCGATTGATACCGTCAGCGCGTGTTCATCTGATGTCGGCGGCTCGAGCGTGTTGAACTGGCTCGCCAGCAGGCCCGGCGGCATGAAATGCCCCTGACGCTGGCCGATCCGGTCAGCGATCAGCGCTTGGGTGCCTTCAAGATAGATCAGGCGGATGTCGGTCCGGCCATGCATCAGGATATCACGATAGGCGCGCTTCAGCGCCGAACAGCCGATCACCACATGCTCGCCGGCATCACCCACCCGATCGATCTCGGCGGCAATCGCCTTCAGCCAGGGCCAGCGGTCGTCGTCGGTCAAGGGGTGGCCCGCGCTCATCTTGGCGACGTTGCTGGCTGGGTGGAATTGGTCGGCGTCCTCGTAGGCCCAGCCGAGGCGTTTCGCCAGGCTGTCGCCGACAGTGCTCTTTCCCGAGCCGGAAACGCCCATCACGATCAGCGCGAATGGCGTTGCGTCAGCCTCCACGAAACTTCTCCGGAAGCGCGGCCTGGTCCGCCAGCCAGACCGTCTCGCCGTTCGACCGCGCGCGAGCCGACGGCAGGTTCTCGCCGGAAAACACCCGCGTCAAGATCGGACGCTTGGAGGCGCCGGCCACCTCGAACAGCATCTCGCGGCAAGAAGCCAGTACGGGCAGGGTGAGCGAGACCCGCGGCACAAAGGGCTCGACATTGGCCTGGGGCACACCCACCACCCATCGCGTCGTTTCCTCGACCGCCGGATAACCCGGAAACAGCGAGGCGGTGTGGCCATCGGGCCCGACGCCCATCAGCACGAGATCGAACAGCGGTCTTGCCGGATCTAGCTTGGGAGCGCCGTAGAACAACTTCAGTTCGTCTTCGTAGCGCGCGGCGGCCTCATCCGGGGTAGCGACGTCGGTCGGGATCGGATGGATATGGGATGCGGGCGCCAGGCGATCGAGGAAGATATGGCGCGCCATCGCCATGTTGTTCCGCGCGTCGCTCACGGAGATGAAGCGTTCGTCGCCGATGAACCAGTGCGCGCGATCCCAGGGAATTTTCGCGCGATAGGCGTCGCTCGCCAGCAGTTCATAGAGCTGTTTCGGGCTCGATCCGCCGGTGAGACAGATTGCGATGCGGCCGCTGTTGGCTGCGATGCGCGCGATCACCCGATCGGCGGCGCTGCTGGCAAGCGCGGCTGCATCAGCCACCGGGATGATCTTGCGTTGCCCGCCGTCCGCCATCGTCAGGCCAGTTTGCGCCAGCTGCGGCTGTCGCGGGCGAGCAACTCGTCCGCCTCCTCGGGGCCCTCGGTGCCGGGGTCGTAGATCTTCAGCCCCTTGGCGCCGGCTTTCTTCCAGGCGTCGAGGAAAGGCTGCACCGCCTGCCAGCCGGCTTCGACGCTGTCTGCGCGCTGGAACAGGATGTTGTCGCCGATCATGCAGTCGTAGATCAGCGTTTCGTAGCCGGTCGACGGCTCGGCCCTGAAGTAATCCTTGTAGCGGAACTTCATCTCGACGCCGTCGATCTCGATCGACGGTCCGGGTACCTTGGTGTTGAATTGCAGCTCGATGCCCTCGACCGGCTCGGTCGAGATCACGAGGTAGTTCTGCGAGAGCTTTTCGACCGGGGTATCGCGGAACATCGCAAACGGAGCCTGCTTGAACTTGATTGCGATCTCGGTGCGCTTGACGCCGAGCGCCTTGCCGGTGCGCAGGTAGAAAGGCACGCCGGCCCAGCGCCAATTGTCAATGGTGAGCTTCAGCGCCGCATAGGTCTCCGTGGTGCTGCCGGGCTTCACTTCCGGGGTCTTGCGGTAGTCCTCGATATCGAGGTCGCCGACCTTGCCGCCACGATACTGCCCGCGCACGGAATTCTTCAGCGCCTCTTCTTCGCTCTGGGTCTGGATCGCGGATAGTACCGCGGCTTTCTCCGAACGTACCGAATGTGCGTCGAACCGCACCGGTGGCTCCATTGCCACCAGCGACAACAGCTGGAACAGATGGTTCGGCACCATGTCGCGCAGCGCTCCGGTGGAGTCATAGAAGCTGCCGCGGTGGCCGACGCCGATCTTCTCGTCGACGGTGATCTGGATGTGGTCGATGTGATTGCGATTCCAGATCGGCTCGAACATGCCGTTGGCAAAGCGCAGCACCAAAATATTCTGCACGGTTTCCTTGCCGAGATAATGATCGATCCGGTAGATCTGATGCTCGTCGACCAGCTTCAGCAATTCGTGGTTCAATTCCCGGGCAGATGCGAGGTCGGTGCCGAAAGGCTTTTCGATCACAAGCCGCCGCCATGAACCGTTCTCCTCGAGCATGCCGGTGCGGCCGAGTTGCCTGGCGATCGGCAGGAACGCATTCGGTGGCGTCGCAAGATAGAACAGCCGGTTGCCGCCGGTCTTGCGTACGGCCTCGAGCTTGTCGAGCTGGTCGCGCATCGCGTTGAACGAGGCTGGATCTTTCGGATCGGCCTCGATGCAGGTGACGCAGGCGAACAGCTTCTTCGCGAGCTCCTCATCGATCTTGCGCGTGGCGAACTGATGCAGGCCCTTCATGAGGCTTTCCGTCAGCTGGGCGCTGGTCATGCCCTTGCGCGCGACGCCGACCACGCAAAAGTTGTCCGGCAACAGATTGCCGGTCATGAGGTTATAGAGCGCCGGGATCACCAGGCGATGGGCGAGGTCGCCGGTGACGCCGAAAATGACAAAGCAGCAGGGCTCGGGCTTGTGACCATTGGGCATGCGAGGGCCTTTAAGGCTTCTTTGGCTCGCGATGGCCGCCGAAGCCGGCGCGCATCGCGGAGAGGATCTTTTCCGCAAACGTGTGCACCTTGCGTGAACGGAATCGCGCAAACAGCGCCGCTGTCAGGACTTCGGCAGGCACGGCTTCGTCGACCGCGGCATTGACAGTCCAGCGGCCTTCGCCGGAATCCTCGACAAAGCCGGAGTAATTGTCGAGCGTGTGGTTTTCCGCCAGCGCCGAGGCCGTGAGATCGAGCAGCCAGGACGGGATCACGCTGCCGCGCCGCCAGACCTCGGCGATATCGGCAATGTTGAAATCGAAACGATGGTCCGCCGGCAGCGCGTCAATATTGGCGTTCTTGAGGATGTCAAAGCCTTCGGCGTAGGCCTGCATCAAGCCATATTCGATGCCGTTATGGACCATCTTGACGAAATGTCCGGCGCCGACAGGGCCGGCGTGAATATAACCTTGCTCGACGCGGGGATCGCGGCCGTCGCGGTTGGGCGTGCGCGGAATGTCGCCGGCACCGGGCGCGAGCGCCTTGAAGATCGGATCGAGCCGGTCGACCACGGCCTTGTCGCCGCCGATCATCATGCAATAGCCGCGCTCGATGCCCCAGATGCCGCCGGAGGTGCCGACATCGAGATAATGGATGCCGCGCTCTCTGAGCTTCTTCCCGCGGCGGACGTCGTCCTGCCAGAACGTGTTGCCGCCATCGATGATGACATCGCCGGCTTCCATCAGTTTTGCCAGCGTTTCGATGGTCTCCTCGGTGATCCTGCCGGCGGGCAGCATCACCCAGGCGGCGCGCGGCTTTTCGAGCTTCTTGACGAAGTCCTCAAGCGCTTTCGCACCTGACGCGCCGTCGGCCGCGAGCCCCGCGACCGCCTTTTCATCCTTATCATAGACAACGGTGGTGTGGCCATGCTTCATCAGCCGGCGGACGATGTTGCCTCCCATCCGCCCCAGGCCGATCATCCCAAGCTGCATCGGTTTACCCCGTCAGTTCAACGCTTCGGTGATGGCGGCATCCAGCATTTTCAAGCCGGATGCGAGATCGCCTTTCAGATGGACCCGCAGCGCGCGCCGGCCGCGCTCGGTAAGCTCGTCGAAATCGCCACGCGCCTGCGCTGCCTTGATCACGCCGAAGCTCGCCTTCTGGCCGGGTACGGCCAAGTCCATGGCGTCGTCGGCGGTGATCTGCAGGAACACACCGCTGTCGGGGCCGCCCTTGTAGGCTTGTCCGGTCGAATGCAGGAAGCGCGGGCCGAATTCGGCGCAGGTCGCGATATGATGCAGTTCTCCCACTTTCAGTCGCATGTCTTGCAGCATGTCGATGTGATCTTCATTGCGCTCGATATAGGCGAGTAGCGCGACGTAATCGTCGGCATGGATGCGGGAGAGATGCGCCTTCAGCCAGGAACCGAGCGTGCCGTCGGCACCGAGGCCGCGCAGGGCCTCGACGTTGGCCCGATCGGTGTAGAGATCGGCTTCGCTTGACGACATTGCCGGCTTCTCGGGCGGTAACTTGCCGGTCTTCTCGAACGCCGCGGTCAGTTCGCGAGTCTTGATCTTGGCTGACTCGACGTCCGGCTGGTTGAAAGGGTTGATGCCCAGCACCGAGCCGGCCACCGCGGTCGCCATCTCGAAACGAAAGAACTCCTGGCCGAGATGGTCGATCGATTGCATCACGATGCGCACGACAGGATGGCCGGCGTGCTCCAGCGCGGTCAGCTTCTCGTCATGCGCCGGATCCTCCTCGTCTTCGGTGCGAATGTCGATGAAGAAACGGTCGTTGCCGTACAGCGATACACTGCCGAGCGGCTCGCCGTCGATCGGGATCAGGCCCTTGCCTTCCTTGCCGGTCGATTCCGCGATCAATTGCTCGGCCCAGGCGCCGAAATCGGCGACCTTGTTCGAGGAGAAGATGGTTACCTTGTCGCGGCCTTCGAGGCCCGCGAGGCCCATCGCAAGTCCAAGCTGAACACCGGGATTTTCATGCGGCGGCACGTCGGCGCCGCAGGAGCGCACCATCGAAAGTGCGTGATGGATCAGGCTGCGGACATCGATGCCGGCGGTCGCGGCCGGCACCAGGCCGAACGGGGAGAGCACCGAATAGCGCCCACCGATGGTCGGCTCGCCGTGGAAGGTGCGAGCAAAACCCTGCTTGGCTGCGACCTTCTCCAATGACGAGCCGGGATCGGTCACCGCGATGAAGCGATGGCCGGCCTTGTCCGCGCCGATGGCCTTGGAAACGCGGTCGAAGAAATAATCCTTCATGGCGTTGGGCTCGGTGGTGCCGCCCGATTTGCTGGATACGATGAACAGCGCCTTCTTGATGTCGATCTTGTGCTCCATCGCGCGTACCTGCGCGGGGTCGGTAGAGTCGAGCACATGCAGCTTGGGGAAGCCGCTCTTCTTCGGGAAGGTTTCCGCGAGCACTTCCGGGCCGAGGCTCGATCCACCCATGCCGAGCACGACGGCATCGGAGAAGTTCTGGCCCTTGACGCGCTGCGCATAGTCTTCGTAATCGGCGATGTCGGCGTCGGCCGCGCTGGTCAGCCAGCCCAGCCATTTGTCCTCGTCGTCGCCGGTCCAGACCGACTTGTCCTTGTGCCAGAGCTTCCGGATTTTCGCCGACGCGCGCCATTCCTCGGCGCCCTGTTGGACGGCCTTCGCAAGACCCGGGGCGAGCGCGAGCTCCTGCCGGTCGAGGCCGGCGCCGAGCACGGTGGCGCGCTTGTGGGCGACCGCGCCGTAGAGCTTGTCGGCGGCGTCGGCGAATTGCTTGACGCCGTCCTTCACCAGCTCTGTGGTGATGGCATCCAGCGAGATGCCGGATTTTTCCAATTCATCGAGCACGTGCCTCGCGTCCTCGATGTTCTCTTCGAGAGTGTCGCGTACCCTGCCGTGGTCGCGGAAGGCGTCGAGCGTTGCCGGTGGCACGGTGTTGACGGTGTTTCGGCCGATCAGCTCCTCGACATAGAGCACGTCGCTATAGGCCTTGTTCTTGGTGCCGGTCGAGGCCCAGAGCAGCCGCTGCGGCTTGGCGCCCTTGGCGGCAAGCTTCTCCCAGCGGTCGCCCGCGAACAGACGCTTGTAGTCCTGATAGGCCATCTTGGCGTTGGCAATCGCGACCTTGCCCTTCAGCCAGGCCAGCCGTTCTTTCTCGCCGGGGTCGTTGGCCTTGGCGATCTTCTCGTCCAGCTCCTTGTCGACCATGGTGTCGATGCGGCTGACGAAGAAGCTCGCGACGCTTGCGATATGGGAGGGATCGCCGCCCTTGCCGACATATTTCTCCAGGCCCTTGAGATAGGCCTCGACCACCTCGCGATAGACCTGTTGCGCAAACAGCAGCGTGATGTTGATGCTGATGCCTTCGCCGATCAGGCGCTCGATCGCGGGCAGGCCTTGCGGCGTCGCCGGCACCTTGACCATCAGGTTCTTGCGATGCACGTCCTTCCACAGCCGTTTCGCCTCCGCGATCGTGCCGCTGGTGTCCGTGGCGAGATAGGGCGAGACTTCCAGGCTGACAAAGCCGTCATGGCCGTCGAGATGGTCGTAGACCGGGCGCAGCACGTCGGCGGCGTGCTGGATGTCTTCTACCGCGAGCCGCTCGAACAGATCGGCGACGGGCTGGTCGCCGTTCTTCAGCGCCTTGCCGATCGGCGCGTCATATTCGTCGGATGCCCC
>Ga0153954_1000879_pt1 | contig 19535 bp, 22 predicted proteins | sample TSFL038MetaG_FD_102277 | JGI IMG/M metagenome (GOLD analysis project Ga0153954, IMG submission 102277) | Attine ant fungus gardens microbial communities from Florida, USA - TSFL038 MetaG | ecosystem: Host-associated > Fungi > Mycelium > Unclassified | place: USA: Florida, Wekiwa Springs State... | reverse complement strand
TTTTTCAATCGAGAAAGGCATCATTTTCTCATGCATCGAATCAAGTTGAAAGAGAGTTTTTGAGGTCATTTTTACCACAGAGGACACAGAGAGCACAGAGAAAGATCATTAATCCAGTTCACCGACATAGGTAACACTTTCCACACACATAGGTAACATAGCCCCTTCAAAAAGGAGGGGTGCCTGGAGATTCTCTCTGTGCCCTCTGTGTTCTCTGTGGTTGAATAAATGAGAATATTTTTATTTTTTGAGTGTTTTTCAATCGAGAAAGGCATCATTTTCTCATGCGTCGAATGCCTTGCTTCAAAATTTGCACATTGAAATTGATAATTAATCCAATACTATAATTAGACATTTTTAGATAAGAAAGTAACTGTGCTTCATGTATGGGAGCAATATTAGCAATAGATTTTATTTCTATTATTACTTGATCTTCAACAACCAAATCCAACCGGTAGCCGCAATCAAGCGTCAAACCTTTATAAAAAACGGGCAATGATTCTTGATGTTTCACTGTTAGATTTTGAAGATGTAATTCGTGGACTAAGCAGGCTTCATACGCCGATTCAAGCAATCCGGGTCCTAATGTACGATGAACCTCAATAGCTGCTCCAATGATCTTTCCCGTAAGAGAGGTAGGACTTTCTTCCTCTATGTGTTCAGTGGTTGCCATATGATTCATAAGAAAATCGAGGATATAGAGAGCAAGACAGTAAAGTGGTGGTGCTTTCGGTTCAAGCTGAAAGAGAGTTTTTTCTTGATTGGTAATCTGTTGATAGGGAATAAAAGAAAATCTATGTCCGATTACACCCCTCTATACATCTATTTTGGCCTTATTACCATTGTGACATTGGTTGCATTAGGGCTATCAGGCCTTTTTCCGACAAAAAAGAATCGGGTGAAATCGATGCCATACGAGTCTGGTATTCAGACGGAGACCCATTTGTTACAAGAGCGGTTTCCTCTTCATCACTATCTCGTTGGTCTTTTGTTTTTAATTTTTGATGTTGAAGTTATTTTTCTTTATCCTTGGGCCACTGTGGGTAAACAAATTGGTTCATTTGCTTTCTGGGAAATGGCATTCTTCTTAGTAGCATTACTTGTAGGGTTTGCCTATGTTTGGAAAAAAGGGGGATTAAAATGGGAATGAATCAAAAAGAAAAAACTCCCTTCTTGGTCGCTCCATTGGGGAAATTAGTCAACTGGATGCGCGCCAATTCGATGTGGCCTGCTCAGTTTGGTCTTGCCTGCTGTGCGATTGAAATGATGTCGACAGCTGGCTCTCGCTACGATATGGCCCGCTTTGGAATGGAAGTTTTTAGAGCATCGCCTCGTCAAAGTGATGTGATGATTGTTGCAGGACGTCTAAGTCAAAAAATGGCACCTGTGTTAAAAACTGTATACGACCAAATGCTTGAGCCAAAATGGATTGTAGCAATGGGCGACTGCTCTTCTACAGGTGGTATTTATAATAACTATGCAGTTGTTCCAGTCGATAGAGTAGTCCCAAAAGTGGATGTCTATATTGCTGGTTGTCCACCGCGCCCAGAGGCTCTTTTAAATGGTCTTATTGAATTACAAAAAAAAGTGAAAGCGGACGATAACCTCTTTGGGTGGCATGCAGGCGGTTGAGACTCTAAAAGAAAAATTTTCTGAATCGATCTTAAATGAGTCGATTTGTGCTGGGCAAACAACTGTACAGGTAAAAAAAGAGAGCTTAGTCGATCTTCTTCTATTTCTAAAATCAGACTTCAATTTTAGAAAACTTATCGATTTAACAGCTGTTGATTATATTAAAGAGACGAAAGTTCTTTATTGGCTTGAAAATCCAACCACTTTGGAACGGATCAGAATTATTGTTTCAGTGATGCGTGGGGAAAAACTACCTTCAGTCATAGAGCTTTGGCCAGGTGCTAATTGGTATGAGAGGGAGCTTTTTGATATGTTTGGCGTCGGTTTTCTTGGCCATCCTGATCTGAAAAGAATTTTAATGCCAGATCATTGGGTAGGTCATCCTATGCGACGCGATTATGCTTTAGGCGAAGAACCGGTCGAATTTAAATATGGCGTAAAACCTAAATGCCCATCGGAGATCATCCCACATGTTAAATGATCTTGCTGATGACATCATGGAGTTGAACTTAGGTCCTCAACATCCTTCTACACACGGCGTATTGCGCTTAAAATTGAAGCTAAACGGCGAATATGTCGTCTCTGCCGAACCTGTGATTGGTTATCTTCATACAGGTATTGAAAAAGAGTGTGAATCAAGAACTTATACACAAGTTTTTACTCTTGTTGATCGTATCGACTATCTTTCTGGTCCTGCAGAAGAACAAGCGTTTGCTGGTGCAGTTGAAAAGTTGATGGCGCTTGAAGTGCCAGAAAGGGCCCAGACAATCCGTGTGTTACTTCTAGAACTTTCCAGGATTGCAAGTCATCTTGTGTGGGTAGGGACAAGTGCTCTTGAGCTGAACATGTCGTCTGTCTACATGTATGCTTTTGCAGAAAGGGAAAAAATCCTCGATCTTTTTGAAGAGATGTCTGGTGCGCGGATGTTCCCGTCCTGTTGGCGTATTGGAGGTCTTGCTTACGATACCCCTGTAGGATTTGAAGAGCAGGTGAGAAAATTTCTCAAACATTTTCCAGAAATGTGGAAAGATCTTGATGCCTTGTTAACAGACAATTATGTCTGGAGAACCCGTCTTGAAGGTGTTGCTATCATCGATAAGCAACGGTGCGAAGATTATCTTTGTACAGGGCCTGTTCTTCGCGGTGCGGGTGTCCCTTATGACATCAGAAAAGTCTATCCCTATTTGACCTACAAAGATTACTCCTTCGATATTCCTACGCGTCCTCAAGGAGATGCTTTTGCTCGTTATGAGGTCCGAATGGAAGAGATGAAAGAGAGTGCGTCTTTAATTGAACAAGCTCTCAATAAATTGAAACCTGGCCCTGTTATTGTTGATAATCGGAAAGTTGCTTTACCTCCTCGTCGAGAACTTGTCCGTAGCATGGAAGCTGTGATTCATCAGTTCAAATTAGTCAGTGAAGGTCTCCATCCTCCAGTCGGTGATTTCTATAACTGCGTTGAATCATCCCGTGGCGAACTTGGGTGCTATGTAGTGAGTGATGGAAGTAACAAACCTTATCGAGTTAGAGTTCGCTCTCCCTCTTTCCCACATGTTGAAGTTTTAAAAGAGGCATTAGTTGGGCATCTTTTATCTGATGTGGTCGTTGGTATTGCTAGTGTTGACCCTATTTTAGGAGACGTGGATCGATGAAAAATGAGACAGTAGAAACAATTATAGCTCTACAAAATCGATATCCAGAAAAACGGTCTGCATTGATTCCTGCTCTTCATGTAGCACAAGAAGAGCTTGGTTACTTGCCCCAAGAGGTACAACAAGAGGTGGCAGACCTTTTCGGCCTTGCTTTAAACGAAGTTAACGCAGTTGTCAGCTTCTATGACATGTTCTTTTCAGAGCCTGTAGGGCAACATTTGATCCATATCTGTAAAAACGCCTCTTGTATGCTGCGTGGATCTGACGAAATCATCGAAAGGTTATGCCATCGTCTACAGGTCAAACCGGGCGAAATGACAAGCGATGGAAAGTACACCATCATTCCATCTGAATGTTTAGGGGCATGTGATCGTGCGCCTATGGCCATTGTTGGTGAGACAGTTGTTGGGCCGATCAACGAGGTTGAACAGATCTTGCAGGAGGCTAAAAAAGATGGCTGAGCTCCGTATCTTATTAGCCAACATTGATAAGCCAGATCAAACCGATATTGATACCTACATCAAAAATGGAGGCTATCAAGCCATCAAAAAAGAAATTGCGCCAGATGACCTCATTGAGATTGTTAAACAATCGGGTTTGAGAGGACGTGGAGGAGCTGGGTTTGTCACTGGGATGAAATGGGGATTTATTCCCAAAGATGCCCCTGTTAAATATTTGGTTTGTAACGCAGACGAAAGTGAGCCTGGGACTTTTAAAGATCGGCTATTGATGGAAAAAGATCCGCATCAGCTGATTGAAGGGATGATTCTTGCCAGTAGAGCCATTGGAGCCAAGCGTGCTTTTATCTATTGCCGTGGAGAATATTTTGAAGCCCAATCCATTTTAAGACGCGCAGTTAAACAGGCAAAAGAGCATGGTTTTTTAGGAGAAGTTGATATTGTTGTTCACACTGGAGCTGGAGCCTACATTGCTGGAGAAGAAACAGCCCTTTTAAACTCTCTTGAAGGTTACCGTGCAACGCCTCGTCTAAAACCACCTTTTCCTGCAATTAAAGGGTTGTATCAAGAGCCAACAGTTGTCAATAACGTAGAGACTCTCTGCAATGTGGTCCATATTGTTAACCGAGGGGCAGAGTGGTATCAAACCATCGGAAAGCCTAAAAATACTGGGACAAAAATTTTTCAAGTCAGTGGTCAGATTGCAAAACCAGGTTGCTATGAATTTCCTTTGGGTGTCTCTTTAAGAGAGGTGCTAGAGACAGCTGGGTGGATGTTGCCAGGGCGCGCTTTTAAAGCTTGCTATCCTGGGGGCTCTTCCTGCTCTTTGCTGACAACAAAAGATCTTGATATCTCGATGGATTTTGAAACATTAGCTGCTCGAAAATCTGCTCTTGGAACAGCTTCAATCATTGTGATGGACAATACGGCTGATATGGTCAAAGTAGCTCATCGCTTGATGGAATTTTATCAAAATGAGTCTTGCGGAAAATGTACACCTTGTCGAGAAGGAACCCGTTGGGTTGTTCAGATCCTTGCAAGAATTTTAGCTGGCGGCGGCTGCTTTGATGACTTAAAGACAATCGATAAAGTCTGCAAAAGCATGATCGAAAATTCATTCTGTCCTCTTGCTGTAGGGGCTGCCCCTCCTGTGATGAGTGCCATTGCAGAATTTAGAGATGAATTTGACACTGCCATTAAACGCAATCCGAAAGCTCACCAATTACCAGAAATGAAAGTTGCCTATCCCTACCTGAGGGTTCTATGACAGAGGAAATGGTCCAATTCACAATCGATGATCAACCGATTTCGGTTCCTAAAGGGACAACGGTCTATCACGCTTGTAGACAGATGGGTGTCGAGATCCCTACTTTTTGTTACCAAGATCGGATGCCAGCTTTTGGTGCTTGCCGTGTATGTCTTGTAGAAGTGGAAAAAATGCCAAAGCTACAAGCCTCCTGCACACTTGTGGCAACGGATGGAATGGTCGTCAGAACGCAAGCTGATAAAGCTGTACAAGGACGAGAAGAGATTTTAGAGTTCTTGTTGATCAATCACCCTCTAGATTGTCCGATTTGTGATAAAGGGGGAGAGTGTCCACTGCAAGATCAGGTTCTTAAGTTTGGTCCGGGCAAAAGCCAATTTTACGAAGAGAAAAGACATTTTACAAAACCTCTTCCTCTAGGCCCAGTCTTGATGTTGGACAGAGAAAGATGCGTCGTTTGTGCCCGTTGCACCCGTTTTGGTGACATTGTTGCCGGTGACCATGCTCTTGAGTTTATCGACAGAGGTTATCGGACAGAAGTGGGAACGCCAAATGGCGATCCTGTCGAATCTAAATTTATCGGTAATACTATTGAAATTTGCCCTGTTGGTGCATTGACGAGCCAAGTTTACCGTTTCCGCGCTCGCCCATGGGACAATAATGTAACTCCAAGCACCTGCACACTTTGTCCAGTTGGATGTAATTTAAGTTTGGAAGAGCGTGATGGAGAACTTGTCCGGACACAGTCTTACGAAAATAAAAACGTCAACGACATGTGGCTTTGCGATAAGGGATGGTTTGGTTATGAATTTGTCGCAAATAAAGAAAGGCTACAAACACCATTGATCCGAAAAAATGGTCAGTTAGAAAAAGCTTCTTGGGAAGAGGCCCTTTTCTTGATCGCTTCGAAGATGGATCTTTATCGCAGAAAAGGACGGATGGCTGGCTGGGGAGGGAATCCTCTAACTTTGGAAGAGAATTATCTTTTCCAAAAGTTAATGAGAACTGTTTGTAATGCGCCTCACGTTGATCATCGGATAGGGATGACTTCGTATTCTCTTGCTGAAGAGGGATTACCTCCTGGGATGGAGATTTCTATTGGATCGTGTGAAGATTTAAAGACAGTCTATCTTTTAGGTATCGATCTGACAGAAGAGTTTCCTGTGATTTGGTTGCGGTTGAAAGCAGCCATCAATAAAGGGGCAAAGGTGATCTTTCTCGGCCATTATGCCCCGGAAATTGCACAACATCTTTCAGAAGTTTATCTCCATTCTCCAGGAGAAGAGTTGGATGCTATCGAACGTTATTTATCAGATGTTCCAGAAACAGGAGCTATTTTCGTCGGTTCCCAATATCTTTCAAGCTTTAATCGTGGAGCTATTTTAGGGAAACTCTTGAAGATTCGAAGAAATTTATCACTCAATCTTTTGGAAGGACGTGGCAACAGCCTAGGAGCTCGTGTAGCAGGTATGCGTCCCGATTTAGCCCCTCTAAACCGTCCTTTAGAAAGACCTGGTTTGAATATTTTACAAGTGGCAGAGGAAGCGGCAGAAAGAGGATGGGATTTTCTCTATATCGCCGGAGCCAATCCCGCACTGAAAATGCCAGTAGACTTATGGAGTAAAGTTAGAGAAAGGACAGCTTTTGTTGTTGTTCAAGATCTCTTTTTAACAGAAAGCGCTGCTGTTGCAGATGTCGTACTTCCGACACTCTCGTATGTAGAAAAAGAGGGACACTTCCTCAACATCGAAAGACGGGTTCAAACACTTCATCCTGGAAAAGAGATTCCAAAAGAGCTGAAGAGCGATGGAGAGATCTTTTCAGCATTAGCAGAACGACTTGGACACTCCCTTGGAATAGATGAGAGTTTCTCAAAGCTTTTTTCTCTTGATCGGCTTCCTCAACCTCTTCCTGCAGAGATCGAGGCAAAAGAACATCCAGTTTCTGGGGATCTTTTAGCAACTTTTGCTTACGCCCTATTTGATGAAGGGAAGCGGATGGAGCACAATAAACATCTGATTCATTTAGCTAAAAACCGTCATATCCGGATCCATCCTGAAGAGGCAAAAAAACGGGGGCTTATAGAAGGGGAAATGGCCACTGCAAATGGTGTTGCTGCCATGGTCCGGTTCGATGACACAGTTTCTTTTAAAACAGTTGTATTGCCGCTCGGATTTAACGAATTTCATGCTTATAATTTGGGTGCGAATTTGAAAAATGGGCTCAAAATCAAACTTGAGAGGACTTCGGCATGATAGAAGTTTTGATCAAAGGGTTGATTCTCGTGCTGATTCTTTTTGGAGCAGCCGCCTATATGACGTTTATTGAGAGAGTTGTATTGGCTTTTTTCCAACTTCGTAAAGGGCCAAACCGCGTAGGACCTCTTGGACTTCTGCAACCCATTGCTGATGGGATCAAGCTTTTGACAAAAGAGCGTTTCCAGCCTGCTAACGTCGATAATTTCACCTATTGGTTGGCACCATTTCTTTCGCTCTTTGTCGCTCTTGCAGCTTTTGCGTTTATTCCTGTCGGAGGCACAGTCCATTTGTTTGGTCGAGACATCGATCTTAGAATTGCAGATGTCAATGCGGGTATTGTTTTCCTTTTGGCAATATCTTCGCTTGCTGTCTACGCCATTGTTTTGGCTGGTTGGTCGTCTAACAACCGTTATTCGTTGTTAGGGGGGCTAAGAGGAACAGCGCAGCTCATAAGCTTTGAAATTCCGATGGGAATCTCTCTTTTGACAGCAATTTTATCTGTAGGAACATTGAGTCTTCCTGAAATTGTGGAGGCGCAAAAGAGCCATTGGCTTGTATGGACGAACCCGATTAGTTTTTTGATCTATCTCATCACTTCATTTGCAGAGACTAACCGTGCCCCTTTTGATTTACCTGAAGCCGAACATGAATTGACAGGTGGTTATCATACCGAATATGGCGGCATGAAATTTGCAATGTTCTTTTTAGGAGAGTACATCAACATCCTCTTGGTTTCAGCAATTGCTGTGACGATCTTTTTAGGTGGATGGTTAGGACCTTTTGGTTGGCCTGTTGTCTGGTTTGTTTTGAAGGTGGCTGCTTTAGTCTTCTTTTTCATGTGGGTCAGAGCAACAATGCCCCGTTTTCGCTACGATCAATTGATGAGTTTTTGCTGGAAGGTATTGCTCCCGATCGCTGTGATCAATTTAATTGTAACTGCCTACTTTGTTCTGGTGTGAGATGAGAGAAAGCAATTTTAGAAAAACATTGCATCAAACGTGGGTCTACTTAAAAGGTCTTTGGATTGTGATGAAGTATGGGTTTAAAAAGCCTGTCACTATTCAATATCCTGAAGAAAGAAGGTTGTTACCAGCCCGTTCCCGTGGTCGTCACTACCTAACAAAATGGGCTGATGGTTACGATCGATGTGTCGGGTGTGAACTCTGTGCCATTGTCTGCCCTTCACAAGCTATCTACGTCAAACCGGCACAAAATATCCCTGGTCATGCTCATTCTCATGGCGAGCGTTATGCAGAAGATTTTCAAATCAACATGCTTAGGTGTATCTACTGTGGCTATTGCGAAGAGGCCTGCCCAACTGGAGCTATCATATTAAGTAGCGAGTACGAGCTTGCTGGGTATACACGGGAAGATCTGATTTTTACTAAAGAGAAGCTGACAGAAAAGTATCCTGGCGAATCGGGACGTGACCCAACGAGGGAGATTTAAGATGTGGGTTGAAGCTATTTTAGGGACTGTTGCGATTTTATCAGCCTTAGGCGTTATTTTAGCACGTAAGCCAGTCTATGCAGGACTTTCGTTTCTCTTGACGTTGATCATGTTGTCAGGGCTTTATTTGCAATTGTCAGCCCATTTCATCGCAGCAATGCAAATTTTGGTCTATGCAGGAGCAATTCTTGTTATCTTCATGTTTGTGATCATCCTTTTCCAAGATGCACATCAACAGATTGAAAAATATCAAGCAGGCAGTGCGTGGCTTTTAGTTGGAGTAGCCGCTTTTCTTTTTGCGTCAGCATTAGGATTTGTTGGGAGCAAGCTTTTAGGACGGGGAGTTACAACGGGTGTTTCAGAAGGATTTGGAACAGTTCAATCGCTTGGAAAATCTCTCTTTTTGCAATATTTTTTCCCTTTTGAGGCAATTACACTCATATTTTTGATCGCTGTCATCGGAACTGTTTATATCGGGAGAAGAGAATGACATTATCAATAAGCAATGACAGGATGGTGTCACCAAGAAAAAATAACAGGATAAAGCTCTGCCTTGCATCTATTTTCCGTTCTACGGAAGAAAGAATTCATCTTTTTGAAGCACCAATTTTCAACATTGGATTTTTTATTTATAGAGAATTCATCCTGTCTATCCTGCCCATCTTGTTATTTTCTTTTTTTAATGAAGGGGGAAGCAGATGACATTGCCCATACTGATAAGCATGGCCCTTTTTGCCATCGGGGTTATTGGTGTATTGACCCGACGGAATACATTGGTCTTTTTCTTATCGATTGAATTGATGTTAAACAGCGCAAATCTTTTGTTTGTCACCTTTGCCAATCAATGGGACAATAATATTGGACTTGTTTGGGTTTTCTTTGTTTTAGTTGTAGCTGCTGCTGAGGCGGCTGTGGGACTTGCTATCTTGATCCATTTATTCCGTCTCAAACAGTCGGTCGATATCGATCAATACAACGTATTAAAGGGATGAGATGATTTTAGCACTTTTACTTCCCCTTTTTGGCTTTCTTTTTCTGATGCTAACAAGCCAAGTGATAAGTAGACGATGGGCAGGTTTTATTGGCTGTGCCACTGTTTTTCTTTCGTTTGCCATTTTTGCAGCACTCTTGATAATAAACGGAGAACCCTATAGCACCACGCTTTTTAAGTGGCTTCATGTTGGACTTGTGAACGCCGATTTTACATTACGGCTAGACCATCTTTCATTGACGATGGCTCTGATCATCACCGGCGTCGGTTTTTTGATCCATCTCTACTCTATCGGGTACATGGAAGATGAAAAAGATGTGGTCCGCTACTTTGCCTGCATGAATTTCTTCGTCTTTGCCATGCTTTTACTGGTATTGGCGGGCGATCTTTTGGTCTTATTTATTGGTTGGGAAGGGGTAGGACTTGCTTCTTACCTATTGATTGGCTTTTGGTATGACCAAAAAAAAGCGGCACGTGCAGCGACAAAAGCGTTTGTCATGAACCGGATTGGCGATCTTGGTTTTTTACTTGGCTTGTTATTGACTTATTACCTTTACGGGACAAGCAATATCGAACAAATTTCGAAGATGGCAATTGCAGGACCGATGGTGGACTTGTTGACGATCTTACTGTTTGTTGGGGCAATTGGTAAGTCGGCACAGCTTCCACTTTACACTTGGTTGCCAGACGCGATGGCCGGCCCAACACCTGTTTCTGCCTTGATCCACGCTGCTACAATGGTGACAGCTGGTGTTTATCTCATTGTCCGGATGCATGAAGTTTATATTCTTTCTCCAGCCACTTTGAACATTGTGGGGATTATTGGTGGAGTAACCTCTCTTTATGCTTCTCTCTGCGCTCTCGGACAAACCGATTTAAAAAGGGTATTGGCCTATTCTACTGTGAGTCAATTGGGGTTGATGTTTTTGGCTTGCGGTATTGGAGCCTTCTATTCTGCGATGTTCCATTTAACATCGCATGCTTTTGTAAAAGCGCTACTGTTCCTTTCTGCTGGTAATGTGGTTCATATGCTTCACGGTGCTACAGAGATGGATCAGATGGGTGGTCTTTCTAGAATTTTCACCAAGACCCATTGGTTATTTTTGATTGGTGCTCTTGCTTTAGCAGGGATTCCACCTCTTGTGACCTTTTTCTCTAAAGATATGATCTTGGAAGAAGAACTTAATGCAGGCCACGAGGTCCTTTATGTCATTGCACTTGCAGCCTCCATTTTAACGGGTGTCTATTTGATGAGAGCTTATTGCCTTACATTTTTGGGAAGAGGCAATTCTCATACGATAAAAGAGGTAAAAGAGGCGCCTAATATCATGCTTTTCCCTGTCACTGTTTTGGCACTTCTCTCTATTTTCGGGGGATTTTTAGGGTATAGCACAACGGCATTGCCACCTCTTGAACAGTATCTGCAATCCCTTGGTTTGACCCCTTTTGAGCTACAACTGAGCCATGGTTTCCATCTATCCTTAGATCTTATTGTCGCTGTTGTAGGATCTACACTTGGTGTCCTTATCACCTACTGGGTCTACACTCGTTATAAAGACAGTTTAAGTGAAACGATCTCGTTTTTACGGCACTCTTTTTTTGTGGACGATCTTTATCAAAACGGGATTGTACAACCGTTGAAATCGTTTGCAGGGACAATTACCAATTTCTTTGAGCCAAACTTCATCGTTCGTCCCATCTCTTGGATTAGCAAGTCGACTTTGGGACTGGCAAAAGCACTTAGACTTCTACAAAGCGGGCAGATCCGCTCATATGTGGCCTGGATGATGCTGGGCATTGTATCTTTGATCGTATTTTGGGTGCTCTAATGACAATGTTGCTCTGTCTTTTTCTTTTCCCTCTAGTTTTTGCAGCGCTTTCGACAGTGGTGCGATTCAATAAAGTAGTCGCTTTCATCTTCAGTCTGATCCCTCTTGCTATCTTACTGATAGGAGTAGAATCAGATGTTTTCTATCCTTGGTTCAAACCTCTATCCATTAATTTTCATTTGCATGTTGATGCAATATCGAAAGTCTTTCTCTACTTAACGGCATTAGTGATTCCGTTTTCTATTCTTGCAGTTAAAAGAGAGAGTCGGTTGTTTTATCCTCTTGTTTTTGCTCTTCAAGGCCTTTTGATCGGCTTTTTTACAGCACGTGATCTTGTCCTTTTTACCCTCTTTTGGGAAGCCATCATCTTGCCACTTTTCTTCATCATCAACATTTGGGGCGGGGAAGGGAGAAAATCTGCGGCGATGAAGTTTCTTCTCTATATGATTGCAGGTTCAGCGCTGCTTGTGGCGGCAGTTCTTTCTGTTTATTTGACCAAAGGGACATTTGATATGGATCAACTGATCCAAACAGTTCCAGCCCCGTGGGTCGCCTTTATTTTCTTTTTGGCTTTTGCAGTCAAAACACCTCTCTTCCCTTTCCATGCTTGGTTACCAGATGCCTATTATGAGGCATCGACAGCGGGTTCTATTCTTCTTGCAGCTATCCTTTCTAAAGCTGGCATCTACGGATTTATTCGGGTTGGTTTAGAACTATTTCCGACCTATTTAGCTGCATGGGGCCCTATTTTATTGACACTTGCCATCATAGGAGTCTTTTGGGGTGCACTTGTAGCTTGGAGACAAGGCGATTACAAACGGCTGATTGCTTATTCAAGTTTTTCCCACATCAATTTCATTTTAGCTGGTCTTTTTGTCTTTTATCGGACAGCTGAAGTAGGAAGTGTGTTACAAGCTTTTAACCACGGTATTACAATCACAGCTCTTTTTTTAGTTGCTGGATGGTTAGAAAGAAGGCTTGGATCGACCTCTATGGCAGCTGGCTCTGGAATGGCAAAATATTTACCCAACCTGTGTTGGCTCACCCTCTTTTTTGTTCTTTCTTCTATTGCCTTGCCGGGTATGAACAATTTCATTGGAGAGCTATTGATTCTCTTTGGTGTTTTCAATTTAAACAAATGGTTGGCAGCTTTCTTGGGATTGACGGTCATTCTTTCTGTTGTCTACATGCTAAGATGGATGCAACGTGTCTACTTTGAGCCTGCAACTCCTTTTCGACCAAGCTATCTCGATCTCAATAGGAAAGAGTTATTGATTGCCCTTCCATTGATTGCATTGATCCTGTGGGTCGGCTTTTACCCTTCACCCCTTCTACAACAGATAGAGCCTTATGGATATTTCTCTCAGCGCTAATGATTATGCAGCTTTAGCTCCACTTCTCATTTTGTTGCTAGGTGGACTTGCTCTATTGCTAGTTCAAACATTTTGGGAAGAAGAAAGTGATAGGGTGGCTCCTCTTTTAACGCTTGCCACTTTGATTGCAGCTATGTTTGCAGCTTATCAAGCACCAGTTTCTGACAATGCTCTTTTGACTCCCTGGTTGAAGTTTGATCATCTCTCCCGTTTTTTCACCCTCTTTTTCTTGGCTGTTGGGGTAGGGATCACCCTTTTAGCCTCTCCATTTTTTCAAACTTTTCAACCTTCTCGTGGAGAATTTTTCTTTCTTCTCCTCTCTGCCATTTTTGGACTTATTTTGATTGGAGCTTCGGCCGATTTTTTGACCCTCTTTATTGGAATTGAAACGCTCTCTTTATCGCTTTATGTGCTTTGTGGCTATATGAAGAGATGGAAGTTTTCGGCAGAATCTTCCATGAAGTATTTCTTTATGGGCTCTCTTGCTGCAGCCTTTCTCCTCTATGGAATTGCTTTAGTTTATGGCGCCACAGGAACCACAAATTTTCAGGCGCTTCAATTGGCTCCAAAAGATTCTGTCCTCTTCTTAGCGGGTGTTGTTTTTATCTCATTTGCTCTTGCTTTTGAGGTAGCTGCTGTTCCATTCCATTTTTGGGCACCAGATGTTTATGAGGGAGCCTCCACACCCGTCACTGCTTTTATGGCAATCGGAACAAAAGTAGGGGCTTTTGCCGCTTTTGTCCGTGTCTTTATGGAAACTTTCCATCAGTTTAATCCTCTTTGGAACAATGGGATTGCTGTTTTAGCTATGATCACCCTAATTTACGCTAATTTTGTGGCAATGCGTCAGCTGGAGATTAGACGGTTCTTTGCCTATTCCGGTATTTCTCATGCAGGATTTTTGCTTCTTCCTATTGCAGTTGGTACTCCTGCCGCTGAAGATGCGTTGCTCTACTATTTAGTTGTTTATGCCATTGCTACCATTGGAGCCTTCGGTGTTATCTCTTTTCTCGACAACAAAACGCATGGGGTCGATTTCAGCCAAATCAAAGGGCTTTTTCGCCGTTCGCCCTGGCTTGCAGCTATATTGTCGCTTTGTCTTTTGACGCTTGCAGGCATTCCTCCAACAGTGGGTTTCTTTGCTAAATTCTATCTCTTCAAAGTGGCCTATCAGGCAGGCTATTACGCTTTGGTGATTGTGGCATTGCTGACGACTATTTTATCTGCTTACTACTACCTCCGGATGGTGGCTTTGATGTTTGCCGATACACCAGAAGAGCTTGCCCCTCCAACCAAGTATTTTTCACCTACTTTGCTTGTGGTCGCATCTCTTGCTGCTATCGCTCTCTTTTCCTTTTTCCCAGGCCTCTTACACCTCGCCATCGAATAAACCCAAAAGTAGCTTTATCTCGAGCTCGTTTTGCAGGGTTTTAACCCTGCATAGAATATATTTTCCTTAAAAAGCGATAGATAAGCCTGCAGTTAATCCTTGAGCCCAAAAATCGCATTGATTGTGACAGTGCCTAAATCTTGCAGAAGGGTGAGGGCAACCTGTAGGGGTAGGGGCTGGACCTGGCTCTCCAAAAGGGATAGGGCCAGGCCCCGTGCCAACTGTAGCACGAGATTCGTCTGCAAGGGCTGTCAAAGTCGAGTTAATAGCTCGATCCATCTGATGAGCTGGACGGATCACTCGATTGATCCAAAAGAAACTATAACCCACACTCAACTCCAAAAAGCAGGCAATCTGATAGGCAAGGCCAACATGGGCTTCAATTGTTGTAGCGAAGATATGAGAATTATAAGTCCCAATATTGGTGGGCTGAGCAAAGACACCTCCAGGCAATAAAATAGAACGGGATCCTACCGTTGTAAAAAAGAGGTTTCCTGTCGCCGTTTGGCTGACTCCCTGAATCGAAAGCCGTTCATTAGTTGCCCCTAAACCGATTTTAAAATCTGCTTCAAGAGCCCAATTCCATTTTTTGAAAGCGGTATGAAAAGCAAGGGTGCCTCCAACGAAATTGTTGTCCGTTTTAAAGCGGTCTTGGAAGTTAAAAAAATTGGAAGCAAAAGGGGAATTGACGGCTGTATGGCTTGTCCCCTCAAAAAGGAGAGATTCGTTCAATTGGATCCATTCAACACCAATCGAGCCATCCATTTCAAAACAACAGCTTTCGCCAATAAAGAAACAATAAGCAAGTTCTGCTCCTTGTAATTTGCTTGTTGCATTGAGGTGAAAAAGACCTTCAAAGCCTGGTGTCGCTCCAATAGATCCTGGAAGGATGAAAATGGTTTCGCCAGGAATGCCATTTAAACCAAAAACACCTGTGACATCAAAAACTGGGACAGCAAGATTTAGACTTCCTGGTTCTCCTGATGTATAGGCATTTTTTGTTTGAGAGATATTGGGTAAAAAAAAGTAACTGGCCTGAAGACCAGAGCCACATTGAGGAAAGCACCAACATCCTGCCTCAACACTAAATCCATTTCGCCATTTGGTTGGTAACGTTTCGTTGCCGATAAGAATTTTAGTATGCCTTTGCCCAAGAGCGCCTGGAAGCGGATCTTCAAAAGAGCCAGAGGTGACAAAAGGGTGCGATAGAGGAATCTTTTTTGTGAACCAGCCGAGGTATTCCCCTTTTACCCAAACATCGTTGGCTACAAGTTGTCCTAAGAAAGAGATAGCAAATAAGCTGAAGTAAAAATGGCGCATAAACGCCTCTCTTTTACATCTTCGCTTTAGGTTGTGGCAAGAGTCCTTTTCGTTTCCCGAGTGGTGCTAGGATTGGAGACATAGCAACTGCCACCCCAATAGCTAAAGGAACAACATAGGTCAAAGCCCGCTCTGCCGATTCAAATTTGCTTAAAATGAAAGGGAGGATAAAAGCGGCTGAAGAGATAACGATCGGAGCAAACACAATCTCTGCCCAGGCTTTTGTTTGGAATCTATCTTTTTTAAGAAGCGATAGATAACCAATTTGTAATAAAGGGTACAAAAGCATCATAGGAAGCGTTCTTAAAACGATTTCGTTGAGGGTTACCCAAGCAGAAACCCAAACTTTTGCTACATAGAAAACATAAAAAATAGCAATTGTTATAGTGGCAATGAGGGATGGTGTTAATACACTTAAAAACCATCCTGTTTGTTTCAACAGCCATTGCCCGAAAAAATAGCAGCCAACAGAAAGGAGCAAAATACCCACTGCAATTGTCAATGGATCGACATCGCCAGACGCTCTAAAAAGGGGGTCTAAAAGAGCTCGCATCAAGGCAAAGGCCCCAAATCCATAAGCAAAGCGGAAAATATAGGAAGGGGCTGTTGGTTCAATATCGCTTTTTTCATCTAACCAACGTTCCGCAGGCAGTTTAGCACTTAACCAACGGAAACCGATCCATGTTAGCGCTAAAGCAATCATCGATCCAATCAAGGCAACTCTTGCGCACTCAGCCGTCTTAGTGAAAGAAAAAAAGGTAAAAGGGGCGACAATGAGGCTAGAGAAGAAGGTCAACGGAATATAGTATTTCATCCCCTCAGAAACTGTCGTGATTTGATTGGCAAATCCCCACATCACAATAAAAAGAAGGGAGGGTTTTAAAAGGAGGGCGAGGTAGGGAGCTATTGTTGTTCTAGAGGTTTCCCAATTCACAGATAGATAAAAAGCAACTTGTCCCAAGATAAAAAGAGTCAGCAGAGTAGAAAACCAGGCTCTTAACGGTCTTAAAGTTAAGAAAAAGGCAAGCGCAACAGAAAAGAGTGTTTCGTTTAAGTATTCTGTAGATCTATTAGCATCGATATCTTTTAAGAAAAATTGACTAGCCGCTTGAAAAAGAACTGCGCTAATTCCTCCAAGGCCTAACATAATCATTAGAGGAAGGAAGATGGTTTTGAAGAAATAACAACGGTCGGCTTTAGATGGAGTTTTCATTGGAATCGGAACTTTGGAGAGAAAACCAGTCTAACTTGAGTGAAGTGAAAATTTCACTGGGAAAATAAAAGTTAGTTAGCTGAATTTTTGAAAGTGGTAGTTAGCTTGTCGTTCACTTTGTTCACACCTTCGATTTTTTTCACGAGATGAACAATCTTTTTCTTCTCTTTGTTTCCCTGGACCTCGCCAGTTAGTGTGATGGCTCCGTCGTTAGCAGTGACTTGCACACTTCTTCCATAATTGGATAAATCGTGGTCATTTTGGATAGCATGTCTCACATGAGAGGCAAGTTCACTATCAGTCAGAGTAATGGCTAATAGTGAAAATGAGGCGATGAGAGGCAAAAAAAGATGCATCTACTTTTGGAAAGCCTCGAACAAGAACCACGCACGTCGCTCTGTTTCATCTAAGAAAACTTCAATCAAACTAGTAGTAGCTACATCACCTGCTTTTTCGCAAACTTTATGAGCTTTTAGAAGATGTTCGGCATAAGCTTTATTATCTTCATAGAGACGTTTTAGCATGTCATGTGGTTCAACAAACGGTGAGTTGTCATCTTTAATTGTTTGCAGATGGCCTATTTCGCTGACCGAATGGATGGTTAATCCGCCAACTTTTCTAACACGTTCTGCAAAAACATCGATCATCTCAAAGATTTGGTCGGCCTGCTCGTCAAACAAAAGGTGGTAGTCCCTGAAATGGGGACCGGAAAGGTGCCAGTGAAAGTTCTTTGTTTTGATGTAGAGAGCAAAAGCATCTGCAACAAGTGGATTCAATGCCGTTGTAATATGAGCGGCTGCTTTTGGGCCATGGACTGATGGTACAGCAAGTTTGGATGGGGTGGCTTTTGATTTCATATTTTTTTGAAATAAGGTAATAAACAATCTTTTTCAATAGGTGAGTTTTTTACTTTTTTCTAAATCGTTGATGTTGAAGAAAATTAATGTTTACAGCAGTTTTTTGATTTCTTATAATAATTTTGTGACGGTAAGAATTATTGCCAATTTTAGTAGAAGAGTTTTTGTCTTTTCTCTCTTTTTAGCCGGAGTGACAGTTTTCGGCGAATGGGAAGATGAAGAGGAAAACTGCGCAATCGTACGTTCTCCTGTTAGGAAAGAGGGCAGTTAAGAGCTAGAGAAAAGCTCTTTTAAGATTGCATGGGAGAGGGAACCTCGTGTAGAGTTTCCTTACTGCAAATTGGTGAAGCTCGTGCGTTATTTCCTATCTTTTCTTCTTCTCACATTCTTTTGCTTTGCAGCTCCACAAAAGGCAGTGACTTTTGGTGAAGGGGGGCGGCTTGGGGATAATATTTTAGATTATACCCATGCAAAGTGGATCTCTTACAAGTGGGGTATCCCTTTACTCTTTAGACCTTTTGATAACTCCGAGCTTTTTGTTTTCCACGATGTTGAACAGCACCTAACAGCTGAAAACAAGGGGCACTATTTCCAAAAATATCTAAAGGGATTTCACGAATTAAGCGAATCTATCGATACCGATACCCTTTACATGGTTGGGCATGTTCCAGATGCTTATGAAGAGTATGTCTTTTTAGGGAGTCATGGCCTCCACATTCCGGTTGATTGGTCGGATCCCTATTTCCGAGACATGATGAGAGCACTCATCGTCCCAAAACAAACTTTAGATCTTATTCATCCTCCAAAAGATATTATTTCTGTCGCGCTTCATTACCGTGATGGAGGTGGATTTGTTTGGGATACCGATACAATGAAAAGAGGTCTTCCTCTCCGTTTCCCAGATATTAGCTATTATATCAAACAGCTGAAGCGGTTGATTGTAATGGTTGGACGACAGCCCATATTTGTCCAAATTTTTACCGATCATCCAGAGCCAGAAAAAATCAAAAAGCATTTTAAGAGTATTTTCCCTCAAAGTCATATTGAGTTTGCTTGCAGAGAGTTTGGCAATAGACACGATGCCAATGTGTTAGAAGATTTATACTCGATGACAAATTTTGATTGCTTGATCCGGCCGATGTCTCACTTTTCGATGACAGCCTCCCACTTAAAAGACTTCATGATCGAATTTTATCCGACCAATGGTCACTGGGATAACCATCGGTTTTTAGTGGATAAGGTTGAAGTCATTGAACGGGGCAAGTGGGACCGCGTCGCCAAAAAATGGAACCTTAAAAAATAACAGACTTCGTCTAGCTTGGAGCCATAAAGAGTGAAAACTTTTTACTTAATGAGAGGTTCTAGGCAAAGCTGCTTTGTGATCTTTGCGTTAAAAATGATGAGAGGTCAATCCCCTCAGTGCTATGAGTTCTAGCATTGCTGTAGGGTGGTCGTGATGTTTTTATATTTTCAACACAGAGATCACAGAGGAAACACAGAGTTACACAGAGAGACTTCGTCTAGCTTGGAGCCATAAAGAGTGAAAACTTTTTACTTAATGAGAAGTTCTAAATTAGGCAAAGCTTCTTTGCGATCTCTGTGTTAAAAATAACAAAAGATGGGTCACCTCAGTGCATGAGTTTTAGCATTGCTGTAGGGTGGTCGTGATGTTTTTATATTATTTAACGCCAAGATCGCAAAGAGACTTCGTCTAGCTTGGAGCCATAAAGAGTGAAAACTTTTACTTAATGAGAGGTCCTGATTAGGCAAAGCCTCTCTGTGTAACTCTGTGTTTCCTCTGTGATCTCTGTGTTAAAAATAACAAAAGATGGGTCACCTCAGTGCATGA
>Ga0153954_1000878_pt1 | contig 19538 bp, 20 predicted proteins | sample TSFL038MetaG_FD_102277 | JGI IMG/M metagenome (GOLD analysis project Ga0153954, IMG submission 102277) | Attine ant fungus gardens microbial communities from Florida, USA - TSFL038 MetaG | ecosystem: Host-associated > Fungi > Mycelium > Unclassified | place: USA: Florida, Wekiwa Springs State... | reverse complement strand
TCCTTCACCGAGGTGCGCCAATGTCGGAGGTAGCAGAGCTGCTCTGGATGATCCCGGCGGCGGCTGGCTGGGCTGGCTACCTTCTCATGCGCGCCTTGTCGGGTAACGCATCACGGGTTCCCGTGTTCCATCCGCATTTCGGCTATGGCACCGGCGGAGGAGAAAGTGGCGCTCCAGTTGCAATTTTGCACGATGCAGCGCTCCGGTCGTTTCCCGGCAGGCTGAATGACTTGTATATCTTGTATATAAAGAGCAGCGAGACCGCCCATCTCGCCGGCTTTGCCGATCTGTCGTACTTCAACCGCGCATTCCGCAGCCGCTTTGATACCACGCCGTCCGACCTGCGCGCGTCCGCCTCGGAGCGCGGCCCGAAACAATAAGGCCGTGACGCGGGCCAAAACCCAGGCAAGAAAACTCAGGCAAGCGGGACAGGCGACAAGGCAGGCTTCCGGTGCGCGAAGCAAGACCTCACCCAAGCCGGATGTCGTACCCGCCGTCAAAAGCGCCTAGAATGATGGCGTGACATGCGGGTGGGCTTTTCCTGCGAGGAGGCTCGTCGTGAAATCACACACGATCCCATTCGAAAATCGCTGGACCAATGGCGAGCACGCGCGGGAGTGGCACTGCGAGCTCGAGCGATTGGGGCTGTCCAATGTGCGGGCGATGTTCTGCGATCACGAGACGCATCATGGCGAAGAACCGTCGGTGGTCTTCGATATCCCGTCAGGCTTCGTCCGCGACTGGCTGGCCTTTCACGACCGGCGCGACGCGCAGCGGCAGTTGCTTTGGCGGGCGAGCGTCATCCTACTTGGCGTCGTGGCCGCGTCCGCAGCCGTGATCGCGGCGATCAAGTAGTTGTCAGTCCCGGCGGAAGCGCGAATGCGAAAGGCAATGGCCTTGATACGAACGCGGCCCCGACGGCTGGTCGTCGGGAATATCCGTTAACCCTGGAAGAGGAAACAGAGTTACCGGTTTGGTAAGATTGCCGCGACGAAGGAGACGGGCGCCGCCGGCCCGAAACAACGAACCGGGCGACGGGCGCCGCCCGATCCGATCGACCCCATCTCAGTGAACCGTCGGCAGCAGGCCCTGCGCCTGGCACGCCTCGAAATAGGCTTCGAGCTCCGCCAGCGCCCGACGCTCCCAATGCTCCGCCTGGTCCAGAAGCGACCAGCGCTGGCACGGTCGGAACGCCGCGGTCTGACGATGCAACGACGCGATCACGCGATAGCGGCGCACGTTTTCCATAATAGCTTGCCCGTTCATTAAATGAGTCCTTCCCCGTCACTGCCCCGTTGGCGAGACGACTTTGCGCGGGAACGGTTTTCGAAAAGGTTAGCGGGCGGGACGCCGCGTGCGCGTGGTTTCCGAACGGTTGCCGCGCATCTGCGGCGCGCCCGCGAGAACGCCGGATGGACAACCTCCTGAAAGTTTACAACTAGCGCAGCTCACACCATTTTCGCATCACTCCCATGATGCGCTGGCAGATTGCGGCCGGCCGCAAAGCATAGGACGCTTGTACCTCAACGACAAAAATCGACTGGGGGGACCTCCGCCATGAAGCCGTTGCCGTTTGCCGCCATTGCGGCTCTTTTGTTGTTCCTCGTCTCGGCCAGGGCCGATCCGATTCCACCCGGCAGCGTCGGCCAGAATATCGAGGCGGTCGGCTACAGCGACCTCAACGGCAAGCCCGGCTTCAAGATGTCGATCCAGAAGGTCGGCGAACGCTGGTATCTCTATCTCGGCATGCTGTGGAACGAGGGCTGGCAGATCGTCGACGTCACCGACCCCGCCGATCCGAAGGTGGTGAAGGAAATCGAGGGGCCGGCCAACACCGCGACCGACCAGATGGAGATCGCCGACGGCAAGATGATCACGGCGCTGGCGAGAATCTCGCCCGGCTGGGGCGGTGATCCCGCAAAACCGTTCGACGAGGGCGTGCTGATCTGGGACCTGACGGACCCGCTCAATCCGCAAAAGCTCGGCCAGTTCAAGACCAAATCGCTCGGCACCCATCGCAATGGCTACCAGGGCGGCAAATACATGCATCTGTCGGCGATCATGCCGGGCTATCGCGGCAACATCTATGTGATCGTCGATATCTCCGACCCTGCCAAGCCAAAGGAAGCCGGCCGCTGGTGGGTGTTCGGCCAGAAGGATGACGAGACGCCACCGCCTCCGCCCGGCACCATGCTGCACGGACCGCCCTTCATCGTCGGCAATACCGCCTATCTGCCCTATGGCGGCGCCGGCATGATCATCCTCGACATCAGCGATGTCGCGCGACCGAAAAAGATCGGCCAGTTGCAGATGAGCCCGCCTTTCGCCTCCAATATCGGCGTGCACACGGTGATCCCGGTGCCAGACCGCAAGCTCGCCTTCATCAATTCGGAAGCGATCGCGGAGGACTGCAAGGAGCCGCTGCAAAACGCGTCGATCGTCGACATTTCCGATCAGACCAAGCCGCGGCTGATGGCGCTGTTTCCGTTGCCGCTGCCACCGGCGGACTGGCCGATCAAGAGCTTCTGCGAACGCGGCGGACGCTTTGGTCCGCACAATCAGAATACGCTGCTGCACAACCCATTCGTTCAGCCGCAAGGCAATCTGGTCTATCTGACCTACTTCAATGCCGGCCTGCGCATCTATGATACGTCGACGCCGACGGCGCCGCGCGAGGTCGGCTATTTCCTGCCGCCGGATCCCCGGCAGCGTCATGGTGTGTTTCCGAAAGGAAAGCTGGTGGCGCAGACCGAGGACGTGCTGGTCGACACCCGCGGCTACATCTACATCACCGACAAGAACCAGGGACTTTTCATCCTGAAATATACTGGCAAGTGAGAAACGCGGCGGATCAGCATGTTCGGTGCACCTCTTCCCGCTGGGGAGAGGTGCACCGGGCCGCGATCATTGCCCCAAGCTCGTCGCGCACGCGCGCGAGCACCTTCGAATAGTCGCGGCTTTCGTCCTGCCGGAACAGGCGCACGCTCGGATACCAGGGGCTGTCGTCGCGATCGAGCAGCCAGCGATAATCCGGCGTGTGCGGCAGCAGGATCCAGGTCGGCCGTCCCAGCGCGGCCGCCAGATGCGCGACGCTGGTATCGACCGTGATGACGAGATCGAGACAGGAGATCAGCGCCGCGGTCTCGACGAAATCGGCAAGATGTTCAGTCAGATCGATGACATCCGCACGCTCGATCAGCGTCGCCTTGTCCTCGGGCCGCGGCTCCTTCTGCAGACTGTAAAAGTTTGCGCGTTCGTCGAAGATCGCCGACATCATCCGCAGGCTGATCGAACGATTGCGGTCGTTGCCATGCAGGGGATTGCCCGACCAGACGAGCCCGACGCGCAGTCTGTCGTGCGTACCCAGCCGGTCCTGCCATTCCTTCACCCGCGCTGCCGGCAACGGCGGCAGATAGGAACGCGCCGCGGGAATGGTCTCGAGCCTGGTCTTGAACGCAAGCGGCAGCCCCGACAGGGGACAGTGAAGATCGAAATCGGGAAGCGGATTGCCTTCGATCTTCGGCACGCAGAGCGAGACGCCGTCGAGGCCCGTCAACAACGGATGGAGGGGCATCTCGACCTCGAGGATGACGCGCGCGCCGAGCTCCGCCACCATCGCCGCGTAGCGCGAATATTGGATCGTATCGCCCAGCCCTTCATCGCTATGGAGCAGGATGGTCTTGCCCGCGGGCGGCTCGCCGCCGAACCAGCGCGGCCTGGTGAACTGCCGGTCGACGAAGGAGACGAGCTCGCATTTCCGTCCCCATTCCCGCGCCGGCCAGCCGGCATCGAAATCGCCGGTCAGGAGCTGCAGCAGGGCACGATTCCAATGATAGGAAGGGCGCTCCGGGTCGAGCGCGATGGCGCGGTCGAGATCGGCAAAGGCCTCGTCGATGCGGCGCAGCTCGAACAGCGAGGTGCTGCGGTCGTTCAGCGCCGGCGGAAAATCCGGTTTGAGCGCGAGCGCCTTGTCGAGCCAGACCATCGCTTCCTCGTGGCGTCCGAGCTTCTGCACGAGGAGCCCGATGTTCTTGAGGATTTCCAGATGGTCAGGGGCGAGCTCGTTCGCCTTCAGGCCATTGACGAGCGCTTCCTCGAAGCGCCGCAGCGGCCATTGACATCGGCTGATGAAATTGTACGCGCCCGGCTGGTTGGGATCGATCTCCGTCGAGCGGGCGAACCGCTCGATCGCCTCCTCGTACCGCTTCGCCTCGAAATGGAGCAGCCCTGAGGCATTCGCGGCCTCGCGATAATCGGGTTTCAGCTTCAACGCCTGATCGTAGCTCAGGATGGCCTCGTCCACGCGCTTCTGCTGCTGCAACATCTCGCCCAGCCTGAACCAGAGCTGCGCCTGATCGGGCCTGAGCGTCAGCGCGCGATCGAAGCACTTGATGGCTTCGTCGAGCCGCTTCTGCTGCTGCAGCATCTCGCCCATCCCGATCCAGACATCGACCTGGTCGGGTCCCAGCATCAGGGCACGGTCGAAACTCCTGATCGCCTCATCGAGGCGGTTCTTCCGCCGCAACACCCTGCCGAGGTTGGCGAAATAATCAGCGATTTGCGGGTTTTGCCGGATCGCCATGGCGAACCACTCGATGGCGAGGTCGTATTGCTGCGAGGCCACGCAGAGCATGCCCATGAGGTGCAGCGAATCGGCATGGCCCTGGTCAAGCGCCAGCGCGCTGCGTCCGCATTGCTCCGCTTCCGCAAGCTGCCCGACCTGCAGCAGCCGAAGCCCGGCCTCGAACCAGGTAGCCGGCGTCTCCTGACGCGGCAAAGGCGGCGATTGGCCGGACTGGTCAGTGGAGGCGCGTCGCTCTTGATGATTCATCGGGGCTGGGTCGGCGTGGCCGGCCAGCGATAGATGATTCCTCGATTCCCGGGAAGGCTGGCGCCATCCTCACAGGCTCGCCGCCGGCTCGAGTGGCAGCGCCTGCAGGCCGCCGAAGCGGCGCTCGCGGCGATGGAACGAGGCCAGCGCCTCGTCAAGTGCCTCGGCCCCGAAATCCGGCCACATCCGCTCGGTGAAATAGAGCTCCGCATAGGCCCCTTCCCACAGCAGGAAGTCGGACAGCCGCTTCTCGCCGCTGGTGCGGATGATGAGATCGACGTCGCGCAGGCCGGCCTCGCCGGTGACGAGCTGCGAGAACAATTCGCGCGTCGGCTCGCTAATGCCGGCGAGCTTGGCGGCGGCATTGAGGATGGCGTCGCGCGAGGAATAATCCACCGCGATGCGCAGATTGAGCGTCTCGCCATGCGCGGTCGCGGCTTCCGCCCGCGCGATCGCCGACGCAATGCCGTCAGGCAGGCGGTCGCGGCGCCCGATCACGGTGAGACGGACGCCGTTCTTGACCAGCGCCTCGATCTCGTTGGCGAGATAGAAGCGCAGCAGCGCCATCAGCGCCGCGACTTCCGCCCTCGGGCGGCGCCAATTGTCGGTGGAGAAGGCATAGAGCGTCAGCGTGCCGACGCCCTGATCGGGCGCGGCCTCGACCACACGACGGATCGCCTCGACGCCCGCCTCGTGACCGCGCAGACGCGACAGGCCGCGGCGCGTCGCCCATCTGCCATTGCCGTCCATGATGATGCCGACATGAAGTTTCGACGCGAGTCTGGTCGGATAGCTACTTTGCATTGCAAAGCTCCAGCGCAAAAGGGGGACGATCAGGTCGGCAGGATGCCCAGCCGCCCGAGCGGCGAGCCCTCCCGGCCGGCGGCCTTGGCGGCATCGCGCACCAGCCGTTCCAGCACGGCGAGATAATCGAGGAAGCGGCGGCGGCCGGTCCTGGTCAGGCGGCAGGACGTATGCGGGCGATTGCCTTCATAACCCTTGATGACCTCGACCAGGCCCGCCTCCTGCAGCACCTGCAGATGACGGCTGAGGTTGCCGTCGGTCAGCCCGCAAAGCTGCTTCAGGTCGGCAAAGGCGAGCCCCTTCGGGTGCGCCATCAGCGAGGTCAACACGCCGAGCCGCGCCTTTTCATGGATGACGCGATCGAGACCGTCATAGGAGAACGGCGCGCTCGCCATTTCACTCTTCGGCATCACTCTCTCCGGAAGCAAAATACAAGATCGTCGCCATCAGCGATTGGCCGATCACAAACGGCAGGCCCATGGTCCAGGGCGACAGCATGTGGCTATGGCTTGCAAGCAGCAGCACGACGAAGCCCGCGACAAAATACCAGGCGGCGGCGAGCGCGACGCTGCGCGGCAGCGAGCGGACGGAGGCGAACACACCGAGCGAGACCAGCACCTGCCAAAGGCCCGGCAATAGCCACAGCGACTCCGGCGCAAACTTCCAGAGCATCACCGCAAGCAGCACGCCGGCGACGGCCGCCGGCAGGAACTGCTCGACCGCCTGATGGATCATGGCATCCGCCAGGCCCGAATGATGCCGGCGCGAGCGGGCGATCATCTCGCTGAAGATCATCGCGGCCGACAGGAGCGCGGCCACGGCCCAGCCGAACAGAAAGGTCAGGGGATGGCCGGTGGGATCGTCGAGCCAGAAATATTGCGCCACCGCCGTGATGAGCGCGACAAAGGCGGTCGCGGCCACCGCCGCCGGACCGTAGCCGGCGAAGGCGGTGCCAGCGGCAAGCTGACTGCGGATGGCGATGATATCAGCCAGCGCCTTGTCGAGATCGCGCGTCTCTTCAGTCTGCACGCCCTTAGTGCCCCTCGTCACCCTTGCATCACCCCTGCGTCACTCTTGACCTCTGCGTCACTCTTGGCGCTCACGTCCTTCCGGACTTTACATTGCAAAGTATACTGAATTGCAAAGCGAAGGCAACACCCACACGGTGCGTCCGCAGCGACAACCACTCGCGGTTGCTTTCCGGCCCAGGGTGCACGTAGAATGTGGCAAGGCTGGGGGAGACGGGGGTATGCGCAAGACGCTTTTTCTTTTGCTGTTTCAGATCGCGATCGCATCGATCGCCCACGCCGCGGGACCCTACGGAAACATTCACGTCGGCAACTGGAAGGGCGGCGCGTTCACCGACGATAGCACCGGCGCCTTCTCGCATTGTGGGGCCACCTCGATCTACGACAATGGTGTCATTCTGGTGGTCGGACTGAACGCCAACAAGTCATGGCTGCTCGGCTTCGCGAGCCCCGGCTTTCGCCTGACCAAGGGCAACACGGTTCCGGTCGACGTTACCTTCGACGGACGATCCCAGGCGCGGCTGTTTGCCACCGCGAACTCCAACATCATGGCCACCGCCGTGCTGCCGCCCAATGTCGCGCGCACCTTTCAGAAGGCGAGCCTCATGGTCGTCACGACCGGCAACAGCAATGCCCTGCAATTCAACCTGGCCTCGACGGCGCCGCTATTGGCCGTGCTCGCCAATTGCGTCAGCATCGTCAAGGCGGGCGGAGTCAACAGCGCCGGCGAGTTCACCGCGCCCAAGCCCGTGGCGGCGAAACCCGATGCGCCGAACAACCCGAAATCGGGCAAGACCAGCGGCCACACCGGCACCGGCTTTGTCATCAGCGGCGGCGGCCACATCATCACCAATCATCACGTGATCGACGGCTGTGTCGGCGACATCAAGGGCAATCTCACGGGAGAGGCCGCGACCACGCTGCGGGTGGTCAACAGCGATGCGGCCAACGATCTCGCGCTGCTGCAGGGGCCGGCGGAGTCCTTCAAGGCATTCGCCAAGATTCGCGACCGCACGATTCATTCCGGCGATTCCGTGGTTGCGATCGGCTTCCCCTATCACGGCCTGCTGTCGTCCGATTTCACGGTCACGACCGGCATCGTCAGCTCGCTGAGCGGCATGCTGAACGATACACGCCATCTGCAGATCAGCGCCGCCGTTCAGCCCGGAAACTCCGGCGGACCGCTGCTCGACACCTCGGGCGAGATCGTCGGCATGGTCGCCGCGAAACTGGATGCCCTGAGGGTCGCCCGCTACACCGGCACGATTCCGGAGAACATCAATTTCGCGATCAAGACCGGCGCGATCCGCGACTTCCTCGACAACAGCGTCGTGCCCTATGAGACCGCCGCGCCCGGCGCAGAGCTCAAAACCGCCGACATCGCCGCCAATGCGCGGGCCTATACGCTGTTGATTTCCTGCACGGCGACGGAGGAGGCGGCGAAAAAGTAGCGCCGCGCATTCGATCGGATTGCGACGCAGCCCACGCAAAAAGAACCGGCCGCAGCGCGATGGCTGCGGCCGGTTCCGTGTCGCTTCGACCTGTCAGGTCGCGATCACGGCCTCAGCGGTAATAGCCGTACGGATACGGAGCCCGGCGGCCGCGCGGCGGCGGTCCGAACGCCACGCGCGGATTGACGTTGCAATAGGCGAAGCGGCCGGAGGCGCTCGCCATGCACTGGCCATAGCTCGTGAAGGAGCAATCGCCGGGATACCCCATGTCCCTGCCCGCCAGGCACCAGGGATAGTCCTGCGCCGCCGCCGGAGCGGACGTGGCGATACTTGCGACGCCGGCCGCGCTCAAGGCCATCATTATGAGAACAAATTTACGCATCGCATCATCTCCTTCGCCGACGCACTCATCTCCGGTAGAACGATAGCACGCCGGCGATCGTTCCGCGGTCACTCTACCTTGAGGCCGGAGAACTCGACGACCTTCTTCCACTTCGCGGTCTCGGCGGCGATCTCGGCGCTAAAGGCTTCCGCCGTTTCGATCCGCGGCGCGCCGCCGAGCTCTTCCAGCTGCTTCTTCAGCGCCGGATCACTCATGACCGCGTTGATCTCCGCATTCAGCTTGGCGATGATTTCCTTCGGCGTCTTGGCCGGCGCTCCCATGCCGAACAGTGCGCTGGCTTCATAGCCCTTCACGGTCTCGCCGATCGCCTGCACGTCAGGCAGTTGCGGCGACCGTTCGGCCGTGGTGACGCCGAGCGGGCGAAGCGAGCCGGACCGGATGTGCTGGATGATCGAGGGCATGTTGTCGAAGATCACCTGGACCTGGCCGGCAAGCATATCGGTGATCGCGGGTGCGGCGCCGCGATAGGGCACGTGCTGCATCTTGCAGCCGGTCATCGCCATGAACATCTCGCCGGACATGTGCACCGAGGTACCGTTGCCGGATGACGCCATGTTGACCTTGCCGGGATTGGCTTTCACATAGTCGATGAACTCGGCGACGTTCTTGGCCGGCACGTCCTTGTTCACGGTCATCACGTTCGGAACGCGGTTGAAGGCTGCGACGCCGGCGATATCGCGGACGAAATCGAATTTCAGGTTCTTGTAGAGCGTGGCATTGATGAAGTTCGCAGGGTTGACCAGCAGCACGGTGTAACCGTCCGGGTCGGCGCGCACCGCGGCTTCGGTGCCGATATTGTTGCCGGCGCCCGGCTTGTTCTCGATCACGAATTGCTGGCCGAGCTTTTCCGACAGCCGCTGGCCGATCAGGCGCGCCAGAATGTCGGTCGCGCCGCCTGGCGGATAGCCGACCAGAAAACGCACCGACCGTGTCGGATATTCCAGCGCCGCCGAGGCGCCACGTGGCGATAGCATCAGGGCCGGCAGGCCGGTGGCGGCCATCTGAAGGGCGCGGCGGCGTGAAATCATCGAAACTCTCCCGTTTATCGTTGTTATTGGACCAATGGTGAGCCAATGGTGGGCCGTTTGTAACAAGCCGGGCGTGGCGCGGAAAGCCGCGGCACCCGCACGCACCGTCCGACGAAAGGATAAGCCATGCCGGTCAAGGTCAACGCGCTGGACCACCTCGTGATCAACGTCTCCGATGTCGCGCGCACCACGGATTGGTACGCAAAGATCCTCGGCATGGAGATCAGGGTGTTCGATCCCGGCGAGGGCAAGACCAAACGCACCTCGCTGGTGTTTGGTAGTCAGAAGATCAACGTCCGGCCGAAAAGCGCCGACAAGGTCGAATGGTTCACCGCCGACCACGAGGCCGCCGGCAGCGACGATCTCTGCTTCCTGACTTCCAGCACGCCGGACGAGGTGGTCGCGCATCTCAACGCCCATGGCGTGAAGATCGAGGAAGGCCCGACCAGAAAGCAGGGCGCGCGCGGCACCCTGCTCTCGGTCTATTGCCGCGATCCCGACGGCAGCCTGATCGAGATTTCATCGTATGAGTGAGGGACGTTCGTAAGGACGATCGCTCGCCGCGCACTCCGTCGTCATGCCCGGGCTTGACGAGCTGAAGCAACACACAATTGCCCGGCGCCGTTTCCGATGGCAGAAAGGACGGCGCCAAAAAAACGAGATGCCGGCCCACCCAGAAGGGGCCGCACGGGAGGAAAATATGAGCAATCCAGCACCCGCGCCGGGTGTCGTCGGTCCCTTTGCCGGGCTCGACGTGCCCTGGCTGCTCAGGATGCGCGCCGAAGTCCGCCGCGATCATCCGTTCCTGATCTGGGCGCCGTTCGAGGCGCCCGCGCGCAAATGGTCCTATGGCGAGTTTCATGACGGCGTCGGCCGGCTGGCAGCGGGTCTTCTCAAACGCGGCATCAAGCAGGGCGACTATGTTCTGATCCATCTCGACAATTGCATCGAGGCGATGCTCGCCTGGTTCGCCTGCGTCGAGCTGGGCGCGATCGCCGTGACGACCAACACCCGTTCCGCGGCGGCGGAGATCGAATATTTCGCCGGCCATTGCGGCGCGGTCGCGGCCATCACCCAGCCCGCTTATGCAGAATTGGTCGCCGCCAACTGCAAGGGCCTGCGCTGGATCGCGGTGATCTCGCACGATGCGGGCGCGGCTCCCAAAGCAGCTCCCACGCGCGGCGACAGTTTCGAGCAGCTCTTTGCCGACAGCGCCGACCGGCCGCGCCGCGCCACCGACCCGCTCGCGCCCTGCAGCGTGCAATATACCTCCGGCACCACGTCGCGGCCAAAGGCGGTGCTGTGGACCCACGCCAACGCACTCTGGGGTGCCAAGGTCAACGCCGCGCATCAGGATCTGCATGCAAGCGACGTGCATCAGACCTATCTGCCGCTGTTTCACACCAATGCGCTGGCCTATTCGATGCTGGCGAGCTTGTGGGTGGGAGGAACATGCGTGATCCAGCCGCGCTTTTCCGCCAGCCGCTTCTGGAGCGTGGCGCTGGAGCACGGCTGCACCTGGACCTCGACCATCCCCTTCTGCATGAAGGCGTTGCTCGAGCACGAGATCCCGAAGCACCACAAATTCCGGCTCTGGGGCAGCGCCGTCAACGAGCCGCCGCCCTTTGCGGCCTTTGGCATCAAGATCATCGGCTGGTGGGGCATGACCGAGACCATCACCCACGGCATCGTCGGCGAGGTCGACCAGCCCAACACGGCGATGTCGATCGGCCGCGCCGCGACCGAATATGCCATCCGCATCACCGATGACCAGGGAAGGCCGACCGAGGTCGGCGATACCGGCAACCTTTCGATCAAGGGCGTGCCGGGATTGTCGCTGTTTGCCGAATATCTCCACAACGAAAAGGCGACGCGCGAGAGTTTTAACGAACACGGCTATTTCCTGACCGGCGACCGCGTCACGCTCCTGGAGCGCGGCTATATCAAGTTCGGCGACCGCGCCAAGGACATGCTGAAGGTCGGCGGCGAGAACGTCGCAGCCTCCGAGATCGAACAGGTGATTGCGCTGGTGCCCGGCGTGCGCGAGGCCGCCGTGGTTGCCAGGAAGCATCCGATGCTGGACGAGGTCCCGGTCGTGTTCATCATTCCGCAAACCGGACTCGATGGATTGCCGCACGATCTGCACGACAACGTCATGGCCGCCTGCCGCCGCGCCCTCGCCGACTTCAAGGTGCCGCGCGAAATCCGCTTCGTCGACGAGATGCCGCGCTCGACGCTGGAAAAAGTAGCGAAAGCCGAGCTGAGAAAGATGCTGGCCTAAACTTTAGCCCGGCATTCCGGGATGGTCCGACTTGTCCGCCGTAGCTCGAAGAGCGAAGGTGGAAGGACCAGACCCGGAATCTCGAGCTTTCGATGCTGCGCATCGCCCCGGAATGACTAGGATAAAGAGAAAAGGAAGCACAATGCGCCCTGCCCTTGCTGCCCTCCTCCTGGCTCTCCCCTTTGCCACCGCAGCTTCAGCCGAAACCGCCGACACCATCCTGTTCAACGGCAAGGTCGTCACCGTCGACAAGGATTTTTCCGTGCGCGAGGCGATTGCGATTTCGAGCGGCCGCGTGCTTGCGACCGGCAGCTCCAGCGCGATGAAGAAGCTCGCCGGCGACCATGCCAGGCTGATCGACCTCGGCGGCCACACCGTGATCCCCGGCCTGACCGACGGCCACATCCACGGCATCCGCGCGGCGCTGACCTTCGGCACCGAGGTGAACTGGATCGGCGTGCCCACGCTGAAGGAGGCTCTGGACAGGATCCGCCAGGCCGCCAAGACCCAACAGCCGGGCAGCTGGATCATCGTCGCCGGCGGCTGGACCGAGGAGCAGTTCGCCGAGAAGCGCCGTCCGACGCCGCGGGAAATCGCCGAGGCCGCGCCGGACAACCCGGTCTACATCCAGCATCTCTACGACTGGCTCCTGCTGTCGCCGAAGGCGATGGAGGTGTTGAACATCAAGGACGATTCCGATGTCACCCCCGGCGGCAAGCTCGAACGCGACGCCGACAACAAGCCGACCGGCGTGATCAATGCCAACGGCAATGCGCTCGGAAAGATTTTTGACAAGCTGCCGAAGCCGACACTGGCGCAGCAGATCGACGGGTCGAAGAAATTTTTCCGCGAGATGAACTCGCTCGGCATCACCGGCATCGTCGATGGCGGCGGGGTGAGCATGTATCCCGCCAATTACCAGGCGGCGTTCAAGCTCTGGCACGACAAGGAGCTCAGCGTGCGCGTCGCCTATCACCTCTGTGCGCCGAAACCCGGCAGCGAGCTGGCCGATTTGCAGAACCTGACGCAGCTGTTGCCGCAGAATTTCGGCGACGCCATGCTGCATTTCAACGGCCCCGGCGAAATCCTGATCTGGGCCGACTGGACCGACGGCGACATCACGCCCGACGGCAAGGCGAAACTCGCCGAACTATTGCGCTGGGCCGCCTCGAAGGGCTACTCGATCCAGCTGCACTGGAATCCCGACCGCACCGTCCATGACCTGCTCGATGTCATCGAGGACATCAACAAGGATTATCCGGTCCGCAACCTGCGCTGGAGCGTGCTGCATCTCTACAATGCCTCCGACGACAGCTTGAAGCGGATCCAGAAGCTCGGCCTGATCTGGGGCGTGCAGGACGGACTCTATTTCGGCGGCGAGCGTTTGCAGAAGGAGGTCGGTGTCGAGGCGGCGAAAGAGATGCCGCACATCGTGACCGCGATGAAGATGGGAATCGTGGTGACGGGCGGCACCGACGCGCATCGCGTCTCGTCCTACAATCCCTTCGTTTCGCTGCAATGGTATCTCGACGGCACCACCATCGGCGGCGTTAAGACGCGGGGCGAGGCCGAGGCGCCGAGCCGGCGCCAGGCGCTGGAGATGTACACCCGCAACACCGCCTACGCCGCCAATGACGACGACAAGCGCGGCACGCTGGAGCCGGGAAAGTTCGCCGACCTCGCCGTGCTCTCGGCCGACTATCTGACCGCGCCGGTCAAGGAGATCGGCAAGATCAAGTCGCTGCTGACGATGGTGGGCGGCAACGTGGTCTATGCGGCCGCACCGTTTGCGAACCTCGGAGCGTCGGCTGCCAAGAAGTAGCCGTCAACGGCTGTAGGGTGGGCAAAGGCGCGCCAGCGCCGTGCCCACCATCGATCGGCATCGCCACTCCTAATGGTGGGCACGCTTCGCTTTGCCCACCCTACGCAGCTTACGGTGTAGCAGGATCAATAACACCCGAACGCAACCGGGCGGAACGCCTGCAGCAATTGCTGATCGAGCTTGGCGCCCATCTGTTCCATGATGCCGAACGCGCGGGAATGCGTGAACGGCAGGCGATAGGCCCGCTTCTCCACCAGCGCGGCATAGATGTCGACGATGGTGGTGAGGCGGACGATGTCGCTGATCTGGCTGCCCGAGAGGCCGTTGGGATAGCCGGAGCCGTCGAGGAACTCGTGGTGGTGCAGCACGACATCGAGCATTTCCGGCGGGAAGCCGCCCTGCTTCACCAGCGCGTCATGACCGCGCTGCGGATGCTGGCGGATCTCGGCCGTCTCCTCGTCGGTGAGCTTGCCCGGCTTGTCGAGGATGGTGACCGGAATGAACGCCTTGCCTACGTCGTGCAGCAGCGCGGCGCGGGTGAGCCGGCGCTGATCCGCCTCGCGCATGCCGAGATGCTGCGCGAACGCGACGGCAAAACCGGTGACGAACAGGCAGTGGCGATAGGAGGCGGTGTGGTGGCAGCCGACCGTGGTCAGCCATTCGCGCAAGGAGGAATGCTTGATCGCCTTCAGGATCCTGCTTTCCGCCTGCTGCACTTCCTCGAAGGTCAGCGGCACGCCGGTCGGCATCCGCAGGAACATCTTGACGAAGATCGCATGCGCGGCGGCGACGCCGCGGTTGAGCGTCTTGCCGCGATCGGTCGCATCGTAGAAATGGCTGTCGGGAAAGGCGGCGCGGATGCGCTGCAGGATGGCGCCCGGATCGAGCGGACGCGAGATGGTGTCGGTGGCGCCAAGCGCCCAGGCCTGCATCGAAGCGTGGTGCAGCGCGTCCGCCAGCACGAACAGCCGCGGCATCTGGCTGTAGGCGTCGGCCTGCAACTTCTTGCGGACCGTCTGAACGCTCTCGAGCGATCGCAGATTGATGTCGACCACGACGCCGGAGAGGCCGGTCGGAGAGGCAGGAATGTCCGAGGTGGTGACGGTATCAACCTCGCCCACCGAACTCAGGATGGTGGCGAGTTCGCTGCTCTGATCCAGGCGGTCGGAGGCCAGCAGCAGGCGACGTTGCGGCGAGGTTTGCTTGGCGGTTGCGCTCATGGGGATTCAGGACTCGCAAGTGACGATTTCACGCGAGCCTAACCGGCGACGCGTTCCCCCCGGATTAATAGGCGTTGTGAACGGACGATGAGCGCAAAAGCTACAATTTTACTGAGTGGCCGGCGTAAGGTGCGATGGAGTGCGCGCCTTGAGGGATTGGAAACGTGCGGGAACGCTGATGCCGAAAATCGATCGCGATGGCGTGAAGATCCACTATGAGGTTCATGGCGACGGTCCGCCGCTGATCCTGACCCACGGCTATTCCTCGACGTCCGCGATGTGGCAGGGCCAGATCGCGGCACTGTCGAAACGTCACAAGCTCATCCTGTGGGACATGCGCGGCCACGGTCAGTCCGACTATCCCGAAGACCCCAAAGCCTACGGCGAAGCGCTGACCGTCGGCGACATTGGCGCCCTGCTCGACGCGGTCGGCGCCACGAAGGCGATCGTCGGCGGACTCTCGCTCGGCGGCTACATGTCGCTGGCGTTTTACCGCGCCCATCCGGAACGCGTGGCGGCGCTGCTCATCATCGACACCGGTCCCGGCTTCAAGAAGGACGACGCGCGCGAGGTCTGGAACAAGCGCGCGCTCGACACGGCCGACCGCCTTGATCGCGAAGGGCTCGCGGCCCTGAAGTTCGCCAGCCGCGAACGCTCGACGGCCAGCCATCGCGACGCCACGGGACTGGCGCTCGCCGCGCGCGGCATGCTGACCCAGCGCGATGCGCGCGTGATCGAGGTGCTGCCCGAGATCAAGGTGCCGTCGCTGGTCGTGGTCGGCGCCGACGACACGCCTTTCCTCGCCGCCTCCGATTACATGGCCGCGAAAATTCCCGGCGCGAAGAAGGCCGTGATCCCGGCCGCCGGCCACGCCGTCAATATCGACCAGCCGCAGGCCTTCATCGAGGCCGTGCTGCCGTTCCTCGATGCCCTGCCGCAGAGCGGCGCGGCCGGAAAGATCACGCAAGCATGAATAAGGCTGCCTCATCCGGAGCAAGGCGCACCAATCTCTCCGTCGTCATTCCGGGACGTCGCGCAGCGACGGGCCCGGAATCCATAACCACAACCGGGGATCATGGATTCCGGGTTCGCGCTAACGCGCGCCCCGGAATGACGAGGAGGAGAAAGCTTGCTCAAGATCGGCAACGCTCGTCATTGCCGGAACCCGGCAATCCATCGCATTCGGAAGGATTCATTCTGGATGGATGCGCGGGTCAAGCCCGCGCATGACGAGCTGAGATCAGAACCAGCGTTCGCCGACCTGCACGGTATCGCCCGGTCCGAGCGCGGTGCCGAGCGGCACCACATAGCGGGCCACGCCTTGAGCGTCGGTGTGGGTCAGCGTGACCATATCGCGCCGCGCGCGCGGCGAGAAACCGCCGGCGATTGCGACCGCGCTCTCCACCGTCATGTTGGGCACGTAGGGATATTGGCCGGGTGCCTGCACTTCGCCGAGGATGAAGAACGGCCGGTAGGAGTCGATCTCGACCGCAACCGACGGTTCGCGGATATAGCCGTTACGGAGCCGCGCGGTGATCTCGGCCGCGAGCGAAGCCGGTGAACGCCCTCGCGCGGGGACCTGGCCGATCAGCGGCATGGTGATCGAGCCGGCGGCGTCGATGGTGTAGGTGTTGGTCAGGCCTTCCTGGCCATAGACGACGACGCGAAGCTTGTCGCCGGCATCGAGGCGATAGCCGGCATCATAGCGGACCGGCGGCATGGACGCCGCGGCATAGGCCGCCCGCGTTGGAGCCGGCACCACGACCGGTCCTGATACCGGACCTGACATCGGTCCTGGCGCCGCCGCATATACCGGGGGCCCGGCCATGGCGTTGCGCAGGGCGCTGATCGCACCGCCACCGCTGTTGTCGACGACCGGCCCGGGAGCGCTGTAGCTGGAGGGTGGGCCATAGGCCATGGAGTCGAGATCGCCGGCCGGAGCCATGGCAACCGGCGCGACCGTCTGCATGCAGCCCGACAGTGCAAGCGCGGCCGTGGCGGCAAGGATCGGCAATGAAAACGCGCGCGCAAACGGCACTGGAAGCCATCCCTAAAAACGAGATGGCTCCAGTCTTGCACCCGTTATGGTTAACAAAAGGTTTTCGGCGATGGATAGTCGTTCCGGGTTCGATGCTGACGCATCGCCCCGGAATGACTGGCTTACGATCACGCGCTCACGCCGGCGCCGATCGGGCAGGACACGCCGGTGCCGCCGAGCCCGCAATACCCGGCCGGGTTCTTGGCCAGATATTGCTGATGATAGTCCTCGGCAAAGTAGAACTCGCCCGCGGGCGCGATCTCGGTGGTGATGGTGCCGAGGCCCTTCGCCGACAGCGCCTTTTGATAGGCCATCTTCGACGCATCGGCCGCTTGGCGTTGCGCGTCGCCCTGCGTGTAGATCGCGCTGCGATACTGCGTGCCGACGTCATTGCCCTGACGCATGCCCTGGGTCGGGTTGTGATTCTCCCAGAACGTCTTCAGCAGCCCGTCATAGGAGATCTTCTTCGGGTCGAACACGACCAGCACCACTTCGGTGTGGCCGGTGCGGCCCGAGCAGACCTCTTCATAGGTCGGGTTCGGCGTATGACCGCCGGCATAGCCGACCGCAGTGACGTAGACCGCATCGCCCAGCTCCCAGAACTTGCGTTCGGCACCCCAGAAGCAGCCGAGCCCGAACACCGCCTGCTCCAGCCCCTCCGGATAAGGCGGCGTGAGCTTATGGCCGTTGACGAAATGGGTGGAGGCGGTCGGGATTGGTTGCGCACGGCCCGGCAGCGCTTCGGTTGCATCAGGCAGTGCGGTGGTCTTGCGCATGAACAGCATGGATATTCTCCGGGCGGGACATCTGGCCGGAGCGAAAGTGCTCCCAGCCGGAGCCCTTATATAAGTGTTTACGCAGGACAGAGCAGCCCCGTTACATCGCCCGTCCGAGGACGGCCTCTCAGTCCCGGGAATAGCCGATCAAGGGCTTTCGGGGGCGGAACAGGATCATCAGCAGAATGCCGAGCACGCCCAGTACCGCAAACACCGGCTGCTCCAGGACCACCTTGACCACACTGGTCCAGAGCCACGGCGCCTTGCCGTCCACCCAGGTCCGGAACGCCAGCTGGCTCGACTGATTCATGTCGTTCCAGAACTGGCCGAATTGGGTGAAATGCAGGCTCTGGTTAGCCACCCAGCGGGCACCGTCATAGACCATAAAGACGAAACCGCCGGCGAGCAGCAACAGCCCCACCAGTCGAAACAAACCGCGGATCATATCCCACCCACTCCTCGTCGCGCTTCGGTGGCAGGCTTGGCTTACCGGTCCGCCCCGGGAAATTCAACCTCATCAGTAGCTTACCGGTCCGATACGGCCCGATTTGGCGCCCGGGGACGCCTCCTAAAGCGTTGACGCTGCAAAACCCTGCCTCTATAAGAGGCGGCAATGGCGGTGGGCGCAATCCCGCCGCCGCGTTTCTTTGAGCCTGGCTGGTCTGTCGCGTGGATTGCTTGCCTCGCCACCGCCTCTCAAGGACACTCCGAACAACCAGCAGCGTCGATCACGTGCAGAGCCTGATCCCTGAAAAAGATCGTGCTCGACCAGGAAGCGGCCGGCGCGCTTATCCGCGATTGAAAGCGAGCCTACCGCTAGAGGAATTTTGAGACGATGGCCAACACGACTTCCGCCAAGAAAGCGACGCGCAAGATTGCCCGCCGCACCATGATCAACAAGTCGCGCCGCACCGAGATGCGCGGCGCGGTCCGCAACGTCGAGGACGCGATCGAGCGCGGCGACCGCGACGCAGCGTTGAAGGCGATGGCTCGCGCCGAGCCGGAGCTGATGCGCGCAGCGCAGCGCAACATCGTTCACAGGAACACTGCGAGCCGGAAAGTGTCGCGGCTCTCGCACCAGATCGCGAAGCTCGGCAAGTAAGCACGAGCAGTCGGCGAGAGCGCTGACGAAAATCAAAACGCGTCACAGGCCCGGCTTTGCCGGGCCTTCTTTTTTTCTGTCATGAAATGTTCTGCGCATCTTGCGGTCGGCAACAACGCGCGGACAATTTTTTCGCGCACGCAATTTCGCGCGTGCAGTTTTTCGACTGTCAGTAATTTTACTTGATGCAATTTTGTCGCACACGAAACAATCTCGTCGTCGCGAGAAAGCCCTGTGCCACGCCTGCAAAATGGAAATGCGGCTGACGTGTCGCGCTGCGATCTGCGCGGGGGCTACCCTCAAAAAGGAATCGCGAAAAGCTTCGTCTCGCTAATCACTTATCCACATAGCGTGACCAAGCGTTTGGAAAATCGCCCGTTCACCAATCAAACGTAAATATTTTATGAAAATTTTTTGCGAGTGCGATGAGATTTGTCACATGCACGAATCTTCGCGCTGATTCAAAAACTTGCTTTCGCACTGAGCAACCGCAGCGTTGCGATGGCGACAGTGACTCGGCAGCGCCTTCCATCAAACCGATTGCGAGAAATCATCCATCGTGTATTTCTAAATGGCTCGCGGCGCCCACGATCTTGAGACCAGCGCGGTTTTAGAAACGGGGCGGACGTGCAAATCGGCGGCGGTGTGCGCGTTGGCGACGCTTTCCAAGCGATTGTCGGACCGTGACCCATAGCGATGTGGGTAACGGTAGTGCTGTGTCAAAATTTCTCGATCCGGGCTTCGTGTCCGGCGG